>Ga0208758_100164_pt1 | contig 31257 bp, 30 predicted proteins | sample LakWasM116_HOW13_2_FD_183930 | JGI IMG/M metagenome (GOLD analysis project Ga0208758, IMG submission 183930) | Freshwater sediment methanotrophic microbial communities from Lake Washington under simulated oxygen tension - Sediment Metagenome... | ecosystem: Environmental > Aquatic > Freshwater >...
CGCTGGATGAAATCGAGATGAAAAACCAGTATTCCATCAGCATGTTCCAGCCGGATTGGCATCAGGGTGTCATCGGCATTCTGGCGTCACGAATCAAGGAGCAGTATCACCGGCCGGTGATTGCCTTTGCCGATGCGGGAGATGGCCTGGTCAAGGGTTCCGGGCGCTCGATCCCCGGCTTGCATCTGCGTGATGCGCTTGACCTGTTAAGCAAGCACCAGCCGCACCTGATCCTGAAATTCGGCGGCCATGCCATGGCTGCCGGTTTAACGATAAAGGGCGATGATTTTGAACTGTTCAAGCATGGCTTTGAGGCGGTAGTCAGGAGCCTGATTACAGAAGCGGACCTGGAATCCGTGCTGGAGGTGGATGGCGGCCTGACTGCCCAGGATATGACATTCCAGACAGCGCAACTGCTGGAGAACCAGGTGTGGGGACAGGGTTTTGCACCGCCTCTGTTTTTTGATGAGTTCGAAGTGCTTGCACAGCGGGTGCTTGCCGAGAAACACTTGAAGTTGACGCTGAAACCTTTATCCGGCCAGCTGGCTTCGCACCATTCCGGAATGCAAGTGGATGCGATTTATTTTAACCGGACTGATGTGCCCGGTAATCGTATCCAGGCAGCTTACCAGCTGCAAACCAACAGTTATAACGGCGCGCAGAAGGTGCAGCTGAACCTGCGTTATATCAGCACGTAATCACAACGGGATTGGGAGCATTATGATGGGTAATCGCCATGCTGGTCAGCACTTGTTGGTAGAGAGCATGTTTTATCATACGCTGCCGCCGCGACAGCGCGATGCACACAAAGGCAGCTGCGGCAGTGTTGCGGTGATCGGCGGCGATGAGAGCATGGTTGGTGCCGTGCTGCTGGCGGCGCGTGCCGCACTGTACAGCGGGGCGGGGCGGGTTTATGCCGCAATGCTCAGTAAACATGCGCCGGTCGTGGATATGAGTCAGCCGGAAATCATGATGCGCAGCCCCGCGGCGCTGGCACACCTGAAGCAGCTTGACTGTGTGGCAATCGGGCCTGGTCTCGGGCAGTCTGTTGCAGCGATTGAGCTGCTTATCTTATGGCTGACTGAGCCGGCCGGGCAGGATACCCCGATGGTGCTGGATGCCGATGCGCTCAATCTGGTGGCTGAACATGCACACCTGGCCAAGCTGCTGAAGAGCAGGCGGGCGCAGACTGTCATTACGCCGCATGTAGGTGAGGCGGCACGGCTACTGGGAACCGGGACTGACTTTGTGTTGAATAACCGTATTGATGCGGCATTGAAGCTGGCTGAGACTTTTAAGGTGATTTGTGTGCTCAAGGGCGCCGGCAGCATCTGTGCGCATCATGACGGTACTTGCTTTGTAAACAGCACCGGTAATCCGGCACTTGCCAGTGGCGGCACCGGTGATGTGCTGACCGGTCTTATCGCCAGCCTTATTGCGCAGGGTGTTGTGCCGTTGGATGCCGCAAAGCTGGGCGTTTTTGCGCATGGGCTGGCGGCGGACAATCTGGTGGCCAAGGGGGTTGGCCCCAGAGGTGTGACTGCCTCGGAGGTGCTGCATGAGGTGCGTGATGTGATTAACCGGTTAAGCCGGCATGGGTGATGCGGTTGGGTTTATTTCAGCTGCCAGCGTAGCCAGGTAAACAGGATGTTGCCATTGCCCTTACCGCCGAAAATGTAAGTGGACTGCAGCGCCAGCTGTTTGTATTCAACTGAAGCTACAGGTGCAAGTATCGGTAACGGCACGTAATCAAAATCTTTACGCAGGGTAAGCCCGGCCGTATAGCCGGCACCCAGCCGGAATTCGTCGGTGGGTCGCCACATTTTCTGGAATGCATATCCGGCTACCGGCTCCAGGTCGTTGTGTGAGTCGGCAAATGCCATGACATAAAGGCTGTGCCAGTCGCCTTCTCTGTCATACCTGTACTTGCCTACACCGAGGCCCCAGGGCTGCTCATTGTAGTCGTCAATTTTTTCCGAGCTGTAGTAGTGACGGTTATGCCAGGTGTTGACCGGTACGAGTAACTCGTAATTATCGGCTGCCCAGGTCTGGGATAAGCTGCCTTCAATATAATCGTATGCACTGCTGGCCAACGTTTCGTCAGCATGCGAGATTGATGGCAGCAGGAGCGCGGTCAGTGCGACTGATAAGTAAAATCGTTTCACGTTTGAGTTTTGCGGAAATTTGTAATAATCAGCTTCAAATTATACAGCAAAGCATACAGGGGTTTAATGAAGAGCCGGATCCACCCTCTGTAAATGCGCTGTAAATGTGAATCTCTGGTAAGCCAACAAGGTAAGTTGCGCTACAATTACGCAATAATTTTAGTAAAGGCTAATTTATTTTAGTAAAGGCCAAGCGATAGTAAGGTCTGCCCACCCATTGCAGCGTTCAGGACTTTGGCTGAAATTGGGGCTGAAACTGTATTTTAGGATTTAAGAAAAATTAGGGATAGCATGCATCGAAAACTAGTAGTTGCCAATTGGAAAATGCATGGCAGCTTGGCTACAAATCAGCAGTTGCTGGAAGCTTATATTCAACGGCTAAAACCACTGGAAAATGTTGAGGTGGTTGTCTGTGTGCCTTATCCGTACCTTGCACAGGCGCAGTCTTTGCTGCAGGGCACTTCTATTGCATGGGGTGCGCAGAATCTGAGCAAGGATCTGGTCGGAGCCTATACCGGCGAGGTCAGCGTTGCGATGCTGCAGGACTTCGGTGCTACTTATGTCATCGTGGGGCACTCTGAGCGGGCGACTGCCTATTGCGAATCTGATGAAAATATTGCGACAAAATTCATGCAGGCCAAGTCGCATGGGCTTACGCCGGTTCTGTGCGTGGGTGAAACGCTGATTGAGCGCGAGGCCGGTGTGATGGAAATGGTGGTTGCCAAGCAGATTGACACCATTATCAGCATGTATGGTGCATCGATGTTCGCGGGTGCGGTAGTTGCGTATGAGCCGATCTGGGCGATTGGTACCGGTTTGGCAGCGACCCCGGAGCAGGCGCAGAATATGCATGAATTTATCCGGGGGAGAATCGCCGCCCACGATAAAGATGCTGCAAATAGCTTGAAAATCCTTTATGGGGGCAGCGTAAATTCTCAAAATGCGGTACAATTATTCGTTATGCAGGATATTAATGGCGGTTTGATCGGCAGGGGCTCATTAAACGCTGAAGAATTTGAAGGAATATGCCGCGCAGCGAACTGATTTCAGCCTTGCATCAAGGTGTTTGAGGTCGAAGTTTTAATCAGGCTGGCTGGCGTTAAAGGTTGAAAATGGAAAAATTGGTTTTAGTGATTCATGTGTTGGCGGCTATTGGTGTAATCGGCCTGGTGCTGTTGCAGCATGGTAAGGGTGCGGATATGGGTGCTTCATTCGGTAGCGGTGCATCCGGCAGCCTGTTTGGCGTTTCCGGCTCTTCTAATTTTATGAGCCGTGCAACTGCGGGTTTTGTGGTGGTATTTTTTAGCACGAGTCTGGCGCTTGCTTACATGGCAAGCAACAAGGCTGGACATGTGAGTGTGGTGAAATCGCACGCGGGTCAGGTGGTTGGTGCTGAAAAAGTGGCGCCTGCTGCCAAGCCTGAGGCGCCGGCGGCTGAGGTTGTGCCTAAGTAATTTTGAGTTTGAAGTATCGGGCGTTGCCCGGAAAATGCCGTCGTGGTGGAATTGGTAGACACGCTATCTTGAGGGGGTAGTGACGAAAGTCGTGAGAGTTCGAGTCTCTCCGTCGGCACCAGAGTTGGTAGTGTTGTCGGTGTGTATCGGCAAGGGTTTGAGTGGTGGTTTGTTGGTATGTTGGGTTGTTTATAAAATGTCTTTGTCATTAAACTGTGATGAAGCTAAGTGAAAATGATGTTTTTACGTATTTGTAAATTTATTTATTGCGATAGTGTGATTCAGTCTGGGGTTTTCCGGTGCTAGAAAATTATTACCCGATATTGTTGTTTATTCTTGTTGGTCTGGGTGTGGGTGTTGGCCCGTTGGTTCTGTCGAGGCTGGTTTCTCCGAGCAAGCCTGATTCTCAAAAAAATTCTCCTTATGAGTGCGGCTTTGAAGCGTTTGAAGATGCGCGTATGAAATTCGACGTGCGCTACTATCTGGTTGCCATTCTGTTTATCCTTTTCGATCTTGAAATTGCATTTTTATTCCCATGGGCTGTAGTGTTGCAGGAAATCGGCCTGTTTGGGTTTGTTTCCATGATGATATTTTTGGGTGTGCTCGTGATTGGCTTCATCTATGAGTGGATGAAGGGTGCGCTGGAGTGGGATTGATTTCTGGCTTTGAAGCAGGTGGCGAAAATCAAAACCTGCTCCGTCAGATTCAAACTGCTGTACCGGCTTGCGCTGCCTGGGCTTCACCTCCTTGTCCTTTTTGATTTTGAAACGAAATTATTCGTATGAGTATTGAAGGTATTTTAGAAAAAGGTTTTGTCACCACTACGCTGGATACGGTGATTAACTATACGCGTACCGGTTCCTTGTGGCCGATGACCTTTGGCCTTGCCTGCTGTGCGGTTGAGATGATGCATGCGGGTGCGTCACGTTACGATCTGGATCGTTTTGGCATTGTGTTCCGTCCAAGTCCGCGGCAGTCTGATGTGATGATTGTGGCCGGCACACTGGTCAACAAGATGGCGCCGGCACTGCGCAAGGTGTATGACCAGATGGCTGAGCCGCGTTGGGTGATCTCGATGGGTTCGTGTGCTAACGGCGGCGGTTATTACCATTATTCATACGCTGTGGTGCGTGGCTGTGATCGCATCGTTCCTGTTGATGTGTACGTGCCGGGCTGTCCGCCAACGGCAGAGGCGCTGCTCTATGGCATCGTTCAGCTGCAGAAGAAGATCAAACGTACCAGCACCATCGCCCGCTAGAATTCAGATACGAAATCAAGAGAATATGTCAGCTAAATTAGATCAGTTATCGGCCAGTTTGAAAGCTGTGCTGGGTGAAAAGATCACCAGGCAGGTAGTAGCGCTGGATGAGGTCACCATTGAGTGTAAGTCGTCGGATTACCTGGAAGTCTGCCAGTTGCTGCGTGATGATGCCAGTTTGAAATTTGAGCAGTTGATTGATTTATGCGGTGTGGATTACCAGGGGTATGGTGACGGCAGTTACGATGGCCTGCGTTATGCGGTCGTCAACCATTTTCTCTCTGTGAGCTTGAACCAGCGCTTGCGTTTGCGCGTGTTTGCCGCGGATGAAGACTTCCCGATCCTGCCGACTTTGGTCGATCTGTGGCCTGTGGCCAACTGGTTCGAACGTGAAGCGTTCGACCTGTATGGCATCATGTTCGAAAACCATCCTGACCTGCGCCGTCTGCTTACAGACTATGGTTTTGTAGGTCATCCATTCCGTAAAGATTTCCCAATGATAGGTAACGTTGAAATGCGTTATGACCCAGAGCAGCAGCGTGTGATTTATCAGCCTGTTTCAATCGAACTTCGCAACAATGTCCCGAGAGTCATCCGCAGCGAAGGAGCGCACAATGGCTGAGATTCGTAATTACACGATGAACTTTGGCCCGCAGCACCCGGCTGCGCACGGCGTGCTGCGTCTGGTTCTGGAGCTGGATGGCGAGGTGATCCAGCGTGCCGATCCGCATATCGGCCTGCTGCACCGCGGTACTGAAAAACTGGCTGAGAATCGCACCTATTTGCAAAGCGTGCCGTACATGGACAGGCTGGACTATGTTTCCATGATGTCCAACGAGCATGCTTATGTTATGGCTATCGAGAAAATGCTGGGTTTGGAAGTGCCGGTTCGCGCCCAATATATCCGCGTCATGTTTGATGAGATCACACGTGTTCTGAATCACCTGCTGTGGCTGGGCGCGCATGCGCTGGATGTGGGTGCAATGACGGTTTTCCTGTATGCGTTCCGTGAGCGCGAAGACCTGTTCGATGTGTATGAAGCTGTGTCCGGCGCACGTATGCATGCCGCTTATTATCGTCCGGGCGGAGTGTACCGTGATCTGCCTAATGTGATGCCGCAGTATGAGGTGTCGCCGTTCCGTAATGCTAAAACCGTAAAAGCGCAGAATGAGAACCGCCAGGGTTCATTGCTCGATTTTATCGAAGATTTCACCAAGCGTTTTCCGGCTTATGTGGATGAGTATGAAACGCTGCTGACAGATAACCGTATCTGGAAACAGCGTACCGTCGGTATCGGCGTGGTCACTCCTGAACGGGCGCTGGCGCTGGGGATGACTGGCCCGATGCTGCGCGGTTCCGGCATTGAGTGGGATCTGCGTAAAAAGCAGCCTTATGAAGTTTATGCTGATCTGGATTTTGATATCCCGGTTGGCGTGAATGGTGACTGTTACGATCGCTATCTGATCCGTGTTGAAGAAATGCGCCAATCGAATCGTATCATCAAGCAGTGTGTGGATTGGCTGCGCAAGAACCCAGGTCCTGTCATTACGGCTGACCATAAAGTTGCACCGCCTGACCGTGAAGGTATGAAAACCAACATGGAAGACCTGATTCACCATTTCAAACTGTTTACAGAGGGCTTTCATGTGCCTGCAGGTGAGGCTTATGCGGCTGTTGAGCACCCGAAAGGTGAGTTCGGTATTTACATGGTTTCAGATGGCGCCAATAAGCCTTATCGCCTGAAAATACGCGCACCTGGCTTCCCGCATCTGGCGGCGCTGGATGAGATGACCAGAGGTCACATGATTGCTGACTTGGTGGCTATCATCGGTACCCAAGATATTGTATTTGGCGAAATCGACCGATGAGATATTTTTTGTTCCGCTGTGTCGGCGTTAATCGGCGGTTTTAAAGAATTTAGATTTGAATAGACCATAAATGTTAAGTCCAGAAGCTATTGAAAAAATTGATTACGAACTGACCAAATATCCGGCTGACCAGCGTCAGGCAGCGGTGATGAGCGCATTGCGCATCGTGCAGACCGAGCGTGGTTGGCTTTCAAAAGAGAGCATTACGGAAGTGGCGCAATATTTGGGCATGCCTGAGATTGCAGCAATGGAAGTGGCTACTTTCTACAATATGTATGACTTGAGTCCGGTAGGTCAGTATAAGGTCACCATCTGTACCAATATCTCCTGCATGCTGCGCGGATCCGATGAGATCGTGAATCACTTGCAGACAAAGTTGGGTGTAGGTTTTAATGAAATCACCCCGGATGGGAAATTCTGCCTCAAAGAGGGGGAGTGCATGGGCTGCTGCGGCGGTGCGCCTTTAATGCATGTGAACAACACGCAGATGCATGAGTTTCTGACCACTGAAAAAGTGGATACGATTTTAGAAGAATTAAATCAAAGGGGGCTGAAATAATGGTTACCTCTGCGAGACCAGTCGTAAAGACGGATCTGACAGGCCAGACGCTGGTTACCCTGCGTACGCTGACCGAAGAAAATCCGGCGTCATTAGATACATATCTTAAATTAGGTGGCTATGCGGCATTGAAACGCATCGTTACTGAAAAAGTAAAAGCAACGGACATTATCACCGAAGTCAAAACTTCAGGTTTGCGTGGCCGTGGCGGGGCGGGTTTTCCTACCGGCCTTAAATGGAGCTTCATGCCGCGCTATTTCGACGGCGTGAAATACCTGGTGTGCAATACCGATGAAGGTGAGCCGGGTACGTTCAAAGATCGCGACATCATTCGCTACAACCCGCATCAGCTGATCGAAGGCATGGCGATCGCCGCCTACACACTGGGTGCGCGCGTCGGTTACAACTACATACACGGTGAAATCTGGCAGGATTACGAAACGTTTGAAGCCGCTTTGCATGAGGCTCGGGCTGCCGGTTACCTGGGTGAGAACCTGTTCGGCACCAATTTCAGTTTTGACCTGTATGCAGTGCATGGTTACGGTGCCTATATCTGCGGCGAAGAAACCGCATTGATTGAGTCCATCGAGGGCAAAAAAGGCCAGCCACGCTTCAAACCGCCATTTCCCGCCAGCTACGGCGTTTTTGGCAAGCCGACCAATGTAAACAATACTGAAAGTTACACCAGTATTCCATGGATTATGCAGAATGGCGGACAGGCATTTGCGGATTTGGGTGTGGCGAACTCCGGCGGTACAAAATTGTTCTCGATTTCCGGACATATCGAAAAGCCGGGCAATTATGAAGTCAAAATGGGTATGCCATTTGCTGAACTGCTGGCAATGACCGGCGGTGTCTGGAAAGGGCGCAAATTAAAAGCGGTCATCCCAGGCGGTCCATCAACAGCCGTCGTGCCGGCATCAGTCATGCTGGAAACTACCATGGATTATGACGGATTGAGCAAAGCCAGGTCCAGTATCGGTGCCGGCTCCATGATCGTGATGGATGACAGTACATGCATGGTGAAAACCTTGCACCGCCTGTCTTATTTCTTCTATGAAGAGAGCTGCGGCCAGTGTACGCCATGCCGTGAAGGTACCGGCTGGGTGTATCGTGTGCTGGATCGTATTGTTAATGGTCAGGGCAAGATGGAAGACCTGGATCTGCTGACGGACATCAGCAATAACATTTCAGGCCGCACGATCTGTGCCCTGGGCGAGGCGGCTGCAACGCCTGTATTAAGTTTTATCAAACATTTCCGTCCTGAATTCGAGTATTACATTCAGCACGGCAAGAGCATGGTTGACGGTAAATGACAAATCTATTTATTGCGTACATTGCATTAAATAAATTTTAGAGATTGATTAAATGTTAAATATTGAAATAGATGGCAAGTCAGTAGAAGTCGAACACGGCAGCACCATTATTGATGCTGCGGACAAAATCGGTGTTGCGATTCCGCGTTTCTGCTACCACCCGAAACTTTCTGTGGCTGCCAACTGCCGCATGTGCCTGGTGCAGGTTGAGAAATTCAACAAGCCATTGCCAGCCTGCGCGACGCCTGTTGCAGATGGTATGAAGATTTTTACGCGCTCAAAAGCTGCGATTGAAGCGCAGCAGAGCGTGATGGAGTTCCTGCTGATCAATCACCCGCTGGATTGCCCGATCTGTGACCAGGGCGGCGAGTGTGATTTGCAGGACATCGCCGTAGCCTATGGTGCCAGCGGCTCACGCTACACCGAAGAAAAACGCGTTGTGTTCAATAAGAATATCGGGCCTTTGGTGAGCACCGATATGACACGCTGCATTCAATGTACGCGTTGTGTGCGCTTCCTCAAAGAGGTAGGCGGCATGCAGGAACTCGGTATGGTTGGCCGCGGCGAGCATGCTGAAATTACGGCATACGTTGATAAAAGCGTTAACTCTGAGCTGTCGGGAAACATTATTGACTTATGTCCGGTAGGTGCATTGACCAGCAAGCCATTCCGCTACTCTGCCCGCAGCTGGGAGCTGACACGCCGTCCAAGCATCGCGCCGCATGACGGCCTGGGTTCGCATATTGAAGTGCAGGTTAAAGATAATAGAGTCATGCGTGTAGTTCCGCGTGAAAAAGAGAGCATCAATGAATGCTGGCTATCAGACCGCGATCGTTTTTCATACGAAGGCCTGAATAGTCCCGACCGCCTGAAGGTGCCAATGATCAAGCACAATGGCGCATGGGTTGAAACAGACTGGAAAACCGCGCTGGAATTTGCAGCCGGCCAGCTGAAAGACATCACCAATGAATATGGCAGTGAAGCATTGGGCGTTCTGGTTTCACCGAACAGCACTATGGAAGAAGGTTACCTGGTTAAAAAACTGGCGAATGGCTTAGGCTGCGGCAACGTGGATTACCGTCTGCGCCAGACCGACTTCAGGCTGGACGGCAAGCGTCAGGGCACGCCCTGGATGGGCTGCAATATTCAGGAGATCGAAGATCTGGACCGTATCCTGGTGATCGGTTCTAACCTGCGTAACGAGCACCCGTTGCTGGCGCAGCGTTTCCGTAAGGCCGTTGCCAATGGCGCCGAACTTTCAATCGTGAGCCCGCTGGATAATGACCCGCTGATGGATGTTGCGCATAAAGTGGTTGTGCGCCCGAATGACATGGTGAATGTGCTGGGGCAGATTCTGAAAGCGATGTCCGGTTTGCAGCGCCTGTCACTTTGCCTGCCGCCGTCACTGACTGCATTGCTGGAAGATATCAAGGTGCGTCCGAATACACAGGCGATCGCCGAAAGCCTGGCCGGCCATGGTAAAGATTATGACTTGGTGGCGCCAAGGGTGGGCCTGTTCCTGGGCAACATGGCATTGAGCGATCCGCGTTTTACCGAAATGTATAGCATGATGGAAGCGATTGGCGGTATTTCCGGCGCCAAAGGCGGCATCTTGCCGGCAGCCGCAAACAGTACCGGTATGCACCTGATGGGCGTCATGCCATCAAGCACCGGCATGCATGCACGTGCCATGCTGGAAGTGCCGCGCAAAGCGTACCTGCTGCTGAATGTGGAGCCGGAGCTGGATTGCCAGCATGCTGCACTGGCAAAAGCGGCGATGGAAAAAGCTGAATGCGTGATTGCGCTGACTGCGTTTAAATCAGAAGCGCTGGAACATGCAGACATCCTGCTGCCGATAGCGCCGTTTACGGAAACATCTGGAACCTTCATGAGCATGGAAGGCCGTGTGCAGAGCTTTGCCGCTGCTGTCAGGCCGCTGGGCGAATGCCGCCCAGCCTGGAAAGTGCTGCGTGTGCTTGCCAATACACTGGGCTTACAAGGTTTTGACTATGAGTCAAGCGAACAGGTCAAAGACGCCGTGTTTGCCGGCGAGAAGCCTTCATCGGTGGTATGGCGCAGCCTGAACAACAACCTGAAGGAACTGGTGGAAATTCAGGTCAATATCAAAAAAGAAGGCCTGCAGCGTATCGGTGAAGTGCCGCAATATGAGTCTGATCCTATCGTGCGCCGTTCTGCACCATTGCAGAAAACAAAATACAATATCACGCCGATGGCACGTATGTGTGCCGCACAGTTGGCAGCGTTAGGCCTGACCGAAGGTGAAAAGGTGCTCGTGAAACAGGATAACGGCAGTGCAGTGCTTACCGTACGCCTGGATAACCATGTAGCGATGGGGTGCGTACGCGTTGCTGCTGCGCATGAAGATACCGTTGGCCTGGGTGACCTGATGGGGGATATCACAGTTGAAAGACTCCCGTCATCACAAGTGCAGGCCGATAAAACAACATTGACAGAAGAGCGTGCCTAATGGAATGGTTGGCAAATCTATTCGGTAGTTACTGGCCTGGTGTGGAACTCACGGGCTGGACTTTGATTAAAATCGTGGCGATTGTCGCACCGCTGATGGGTGCCGTTGCTTACCTGACCTTGGCCGAGCGTAAAGTCATCGGCTATATGCAGGTACGTATCGGGCCTAATCGTGTGGGGTATTTTGGTTTGCTGCAGCCGCTAGCTGACGGTATCAAGCTGCTGTTCAAGGAAGTGGTATTGCCTACGGCGGCCAATAAAGGGCTGTTCCTGCTGGGACCGGTACTGGCGATCGCACCGGCTTTTGCAGCGTGGGCAGTGGTGCCGTTCGACATGAACATGGTACTTGCCGATATCGATGCAGGCTTACTGTATATCCTGGCGATGACTTCTGTTGCCGTTTACGGCGTGATCATTGCGGGTTGGGCTTCCAACTCCAAGTATGCGTTCCTCGGTGCCATGCGTTCGGCAGCGCAGATCGTTTCTTATGAAATTGCCATGGGTTTTGCGCTGGTGGGTGTGCTGATGTGTGCAAACAGCCTGAATCTCGGCAAGATTGTCATGGGTCAGTCCGGCGGTTTGCTGCATTGGTATTTCCTGCCGTTATTCCCGCTGTTTGTCGTGTATTTCATCAGTGCGGTGGCTGAGACCAACCGTGCCCCGTTTGACGTTGCCGAAGGCGAGTCCGAGATCGTTGCGGGTTTCCACGTTGAGTATTCAGGCATGGCGTTCGCGGTGTTCTTCCTGGCTGAGTATGCCAACATGATCCTGGTTTCCATGCTGGCGGCGCTGATGTTCCTGGGCGGCTGGCTGTCACCGGTGTCATTCATTCCGGACAGCTTCCTGTGGCTGCTGGCGAAAGTCGGTTTCCTGCTATTCCTGTTCCTGTGGTTCAGGGCTACATTCCCGCGCTACCGTTATGACCAGATCATGCGCCTGGGCTGGAAAGTATTTATCCCCATTACGATCGTCTGGATTGTATTTGTAGGCGGTATGATGCAAACCCCTTGGGCACACCTGTTTCACTAGGCTCCGCGAGGCAGGCGTAACGATTAGGCTTTGATGATTAGAAAATATGATTAAATCAATTAAACAGACACTTGGCAGCTTGATGCTGTGGGAACTGCTGAAAGGCATGGCACTCACGGGACGCTACTTTTTTGCACCAAAAATCACGGTGCAATATCCGGAAGAAAGCACGCCGCAGTCAAACCGCTTCCGTGGTTTGCATGCGCTGCGTCGATACCCCAACGGTGAAGAACGTTGCATCGCATGTAAATTATGCGAAGCTGTCTGCCCGGCCATGGCAATCACGATCGAATCCGAACAGCGTGAAGACAACACACGTCGCACCACGCGCTATGACATCGATTTGACCAAATGCATTTTCTGCGGCATGTGCGAAGAGTCATGCCCGGTAGACTCCATCGTCGAGACCCGCGTATTCGATTATCACGGTGAACAGCGCGGCGACCTGATCTATACCAAGGAAATGCTGCTGGCAGTTGGTGATAAGCATGAAAAACAGATTGCGGCTGACCGCGCGCAAGATAAACAATTTAGATAGAAAGGCAGTGAAGTGTGAACTAGAGAATATGAAATGCCGATGTGTACAGGGTTTCATTTTTCAATTTTCATTTTTCACGGAGTTTAGATGACATTTTTTGGCTTACCTTTTCAAGACATAGTGTTTTATACACTAGCCGCTATTCTGCTATATGCCGGCCTGCGTGTAATCACCACTCGCAACCCTGTGTATGCAGCGCTGTACCTGGTGCTGGCGTTCTTTACGGCAGCCGGTATCTGGCTGCTGCTGCAGGCTGAGTTCCTGGCTATCGTGCTGGTGCTGGTCTATGTAGGTGCCGTGATGGTGCTGTTCCTGTTCGTAGTGATGATGCTGGACATTAACCTGGACAGGTTGCGTGAAGGTTTCTGGAGCGCATTGCCGGTTGCGTTGCCGGTTGGCGGCCTGATGGCTGTTGAAATGGTGATGATCGTAGGCGTGCGCAATTTCGGCGTGGATAAAGTGGCTGCACCGGCGCCGCATCCTGCTGATTACAGCAATACAGCAGAGCTTGGCCGTGTGCTGTACACGGATTACCTGCTGCCATTTGAGTTGGCGTCTGTCGTGCTGCTGGTTGCTATCGTTGCCGCAATCGCACTGACGCTACGTGACCGTAAAGACAGCAAGTCAATGGATCCTGCGAAACAGGTACTGGTTAAAAAGGCAGATCGTATGCGTATTGTGAAAATGCAGGCTGAAGTGACAAAAGCAGCGGCAACAGAGAATGCTGAGGAGGCTAAATAATGGTCGGGTTGTCTCATTACCTGGTGTTGGGATCGCTGTTGTTTGCAATCAGCGTGATCGGCATTTTTCTTAACCGTAAGAACGTGATTATCCTGTTGATGGCAATTGAGTTGATGCTGCTTGCGGTCAACCTGAATTTCGTTGCTTTCTCGCATTACCTGAATGATGTTGCAGGCCAGGTTTTTGTGTTTTTCATATTAACCGTAGCGGCGGCTGAGTCTGCTATCGGTTTGGCGATTCTGGTGGTGCTGTTCAGGAACTTGCGCACTATTAATGTTGACGACCTAGACTCATTAAAAGGCTAGATAGTTTGAAAGGCTATGTAAATTAGTATGACCATGCAACAAATTTATCTCGCAATTCCTCTACTGCCATTGCTGGCGGCTATCATCATCGGCCTGTTCGGCAAGCAGTTGCCGCGTGCCGCCGCACATATCGTGACGATCGCCGGTGTGGCGGTTTCCTTCGCGCTTTCTCTTTATGTGCTGAAAGATGCACTGGTCAGCGCGCCGTACAACGGAACCGTTTACTCATGGCTTAAGAGCGGTAATTTTTCTTTCGAAATCGGTTTCCTGATTGACCGCCTGTCAGCGATGATGATGATGGTGGTCACCTTCGTGTCATTAATGGTGCATATCTACACCATCGGCTATATGCATGAAGACAAAGGCTATGCGCGCTTCTTCAGCTATATCTCATTGTTTACGTTCTCCATGCTGATGCTGGTCATGAGCAACAACTTCATGCAGCTGTTCTTCGGCTGGGAAGCAGTGGGGCTGGTGTCATATCTGCTGATTGGTTTCTGGTACACACGCCCGACGGCTATCTATGCAAATCTTAAGGCTTTCCTGGTGAACCGTGTAGGTGACTTCGGTTTCCTGCTCGGTATCGGCCTGGTGCTGTTCTATTTCGGCAGCCTGGATTACGCGGCTGTGTTCTCCGTTGCACCGCAGATGGCCGACATCAAGATCAACCTGATCGGCAACGCTTCATGGTCATTGATGACCGTGACCTGCATCCTGCTCTTTATCGGAGCGATGGGTAAATCCGCACAAGTGCCCCTGCATGTATGGCTGCCAGACTCCATGGAAGGCCCGACCCCGATTTCAGCGCTGATCCATGCCGCAACGATGGTAACGGCCGGCATATTCATGGTGGCACGTATGTCACCGCTGTTCGAGCTATCGACCACGGCACTGTCGTTCGTGCTTGTCATCGGCAGCATCACTGCATTGTTCATGGGCTTCCTGGGTGTTATCCAGAACGACATCAAACGTGTAGTTGCATATTCGACTTTATCTCAATTAGGTTACATGACGGTAGCGTTAGGCGCTTCAGCTTATTCAGTGGCGATTTTCCACCTGATGACACACGCGTTCTTTAAAGCGCTGCTGTTCCTCGGCGCTGGCGCGGTCATCATGGGCATGCATCATGATCAGGATATTCGCAACATGGGTAACCTGAAAAAGTACATGCCTGTCACCTGGATCACTTCCCTGATTGGCTCATTGGCACTGATTGGAACCCCGTTCTTTGCCGGTTTCTATTCTAAAGACAGCATTATTGAAGCCGCTAAATTCTCTACCATTCCAGGCAGCGGTTTTGCTTACTTTGCCGTGCTGGCCGGTGTGTTTGTCACGGCGTTCTATAGCTTCCGCATGTATTTCCTGGTGTTCCACGGCAAGGAAAAATGGCGTGAAGCTCATAAAGATGAACATGGCCATGACGTACATCACGATGATGCGCATGACGATCATGACCACCACCACGGCTTAAGCCCAAGCGATGATCCGCATGAGCCAGGCTGGGTTGTCAAGCTGCCGCTGATCCTGCTGGCTATCCCTTCACTGCTGATCGGTTACGTTGCAATCGAGCCTATGCTGTATGGCGACTTCTTTAAAGGCGTGATTTTCGTGAACACTGAAGCGCATCCTGCAATGCACGAACTGACGCACCATTGGCATCATATATTCCATTCGGCTGCAGGCATGGCGATTCACGGCTTTATGACATTGCCGTTTGCATTGGCGGCTTCCGGTGTTTTCGTGGCATGGTTCTTCTACATGAAGCGTCCTGATATTCCGGCCGCGATCCAGAAACGTTTTGCCTTGATCAATACCATACTTGAGAACAAATACGGTTTTGACAGCTTCAATGACCGGGTCTTTGCGGCAGGCTCACGTTTTATCGGCGGTAAACTGTGGCAGATCGGTGACGTAAAACTGATCGATGGTGCAATGGTTAACGGCACAGCCAATTTGATCGGCAAGTTATCTACCGTTGTGCGTAAACTGCAAACCGGTTTGATTTACCACTATGCATTCGCCATGATCATCGGCGTATTTTTAATGATCACGTTTTTCTCTAAAGTGTAAAAAATGCTTGAATACTTTTTGCAACATATCTTAAGTTTCTCAATCTGGCTGCCTATCGCCTTCGGTGTGGCTGTCCTGTTTACGGCGGATGACAATAAGCCTTGCGTCACCAGATGGCTGGCATTAGCCGGTAGTCTTGCCAGCTTCCTGGTAACGATTCCGTTATATACGCATTTCAATTTTGCAGATGGCGGCTTTCAGTTCCAGGAACGTTTCCTGTGGATTGCATCATTCAACATCCATTACCATCTGGGCGCCGATGGTTTGGCGGTACCCCTGATCCTGCTGACCAGCTTTACTACATTGATCGTGGTGCTGTCAGCCTGGGAAGTGATTGAAAAACGTGTTGCGCAGTATATGGCCTCATTCCTGATCATGAGTGGCCTCATGATTGGCGTGTTCAGTGCGCTGGATGCGATTTTCTACTATGTGTTCTGGGAAGCGATGCTGATTCCGATGTTCCTCGTGATCGGTATCTGGGGTGGACCGAACCGCGTCTACGCTACGGTCAAGTTCTTCCTGTATACCTTGCTCGGCTCACTGCTGATGCTGGTGGCATTCATCTATATGTATCACCAGACCGGCAGTTTCGCGATTACCGACTACTATGAGATGCCGATGCCGCTCAATGTGCAGATCCTAGTGTTCCTGGCATTCTTTGCAGCCTTTGCGGTGAAGATTCCGATGTGGCCGGTGCATACCTGGCTGCCGGATGCGCACGTAGAAGCACCTACCGGCGGTTCCGTCGTGTTGGCGGCAATTGCCCTGAAACTGGGCGGTTACAGCTTCCTGCGATTTGCAATGCCGATCGCACCTGATGCGTCCCATTATTTATCAGGCTTTATGATCGCATTGTCACTGATAGCAATCGTTTACATTGCATTGGTGGCACTGGTGCAGAAAGACATGAAAAAGCTGATTGCCTATTCATCCATTTCGCACATGGGTTTTGTGACCTTGGGTTTCTTTATTTTCAATAACCTGGGTCTTGAAGGCGCAATCGTGCAGATGATTTCACACGGCTTCATTTCTGCGGCAATGTTCCTGTGCGTCGGCGTACTGTACGACCGCGTGCATAGCCGCCAGATCGATGCCTACGGCGGTGTTGCCAACACCATGCCTGCATTCGCAGCGTTTGCGGTGCTGTTCGCAATGGCAAACAGCGGCTTGCCGGGAACTTCAGGCTTTGTAGGTGAGTTCATGGTGATACTGGGCGCTATCCAGGAGAATTTCTGGTACGCATTCCTGGCATCATTTACGCTGATCTTCGGTGCGGCCTATACCTTGTGGATGGTCAAACGCGTGTTCTACGGCGAAGTCGCTAATGAAAATGTAGCTGCACTCAAAGACCTGAATAAACGGGAGTTCCTGATCCTGGCGATCCTGGCTACACTGGTATTGGCATTGGGTATCTACCCTGAGCCTTTAACCAATGTCACAAACGCTACCGTTGACCAACTTCTTTCACACTTATCTCACAGCAAGCTGCCGGCAGGCTTTTAATTCATGGAAAATATTCGTTACGATCTTATAACCGCCTTACCTGAAATGGTTCTTTTGGGTATGGCGATGCTTGTTTTAATCGCTGATCTGTTCTTAAAACAATCTAACCGCATTGCTATTTATGGTTTGTCGCAGCTTGCATTGCTGATGGCTGCCTATATTACGTTCACAACCCATTCACCTGGCGCTGGCTATGCATTCACCGGCACATTCGTAGATGATTCGATGTCCGATGTGCTGAAACTCATGATCTATCTGGGTACATCGCTGATTTTTGTCTACAGCAGGCAGTATCTGCAGCAGCGCGATATGTTCCGCGGCGAGTTCTATGCGCTGACGCTGTTCTCGGTCGTCGGCATGATGATCATGGTGTCTGGCCAGAATATGCTCACGCTATATGTCGGCTTGGAGCTGCTGTCATTAAGCCTGTATGCACTGGTGGCGATGGATCGTGATAATGCCCGTGCCACAGAAGCTGCGATGAAGTACTTTGTGCTGGGTGCACTGGCATCAGGCATGCTGCTGTACGGCATGAGCATGATTTACGGCATGACCGGCAGCCTGAACCTTGCAGACATCCATAATGCGTTGATGGCAACAGAGAAAACGCATTCGGTATTGATCCTGGGCCTGGTGTTCATTGTGGCTGGTCTGGCATTCAAGTTGGGCGCCGTGCCGTTCCAGATGTGGGTTCCTGATGTGTATGAAGGCTCGCCAACTGCGATCACTATGCTGATCAGTTCCGTGCCGAAACTTGCTGCATTTGCATTTGTCATCAGGCTGCTGGCACAGGGGCTGCAGACAATGGCGGTTGACTGGCAACAGATGCTGCTGGTCATGGCGGTGCTGTCCATCATTATCGGTAACGTAACTGCGATTGCACAAACCAACCTGAAACGCATGCTGGCTTACTCTACCATTTCACACATCGGTTTTGTGCTGTTTGGCCTGATGAGTGCGAGTATCAACGGCTTTGCATCTGCGCTGTTCTATATTGCAAGTTATGTGCTGATGTCACTGGCTGGCTTCGGCATCATCCTCCTGCTGTCACGCAAGGGTTTTGAGGCTGACAAACTAGATGATCTTAAAGGCTTGAACCAGCGCAGTCCATGGACAGCGTTCCTGATGCTGATCGTGATGTTCAGCATGGCCGGTGTTCCGCCCACCTTGGGTTTCTATGCCAAGTTTACCGTGTTGCAGGCTGCGCTGCAGGCCGGTTTCCTGTGGCTGGTCGTGTTTGCAGTGTTAATGGCGGTGATCGGTGCGTTCTACTATCTGCGTGTGATCAAGCTCATGTACTTTGACGAGCCGGTGGATCATCACCCGATTCAGGTACCTGCCGACATGCGCGTAGCCTTAAGCGTAAACGCTTTTGCGCTGCTGTTCATCGGCTTGATGCCGCAGGGCCTGATGAGCTTGTGTGGCTATGCTATTGTCAGAAGCCTGAGCTGATCCCTGCTTTTTAATCAATGATTATCCGGTATGCACGCCCGCAAAGGCTGTGCATATCAAAGTGCAGGCAGCCCGGTTTTGCGTCATAGCGCGATACAAAACCGGGAGCCTGTACGTGATACAACGAGGTTGCGGTTACCGTATAAGCTGGTAATGTGGCTGAAGAATTTGTTTTTAGAGGTGACTGAATGACTAACTGGGCAATATTAGGGCTGATATTCTTTGCTGCGAACTTACCCTGGTTTTCGGATAAGCTGTTTTATGTCGTGCCGCTGAATCGTTCTGCCAAGCCGGGTTTCAGTAAAAATATCGCGTGGTGCCTGCTTGAACTCAGTATCCTGTATTTTCTGACCGGTGCCTTCATGCGTTACGCCGAGCATGCTACTTTGGGTCAGGTTGCGCCTCAGGGCTGGGAGTTCTACGCAGTGACTGCCTGCCTGTTCCTCGTGTTTGCTTTTCCCGGTTTCGTTTACAAAGTGCTGTGGAAAAGAACAAACTAGGAAAGCTCCGGTAAAAAGTTGTATTAATGATATTTTTTAAAATATCATTAAACCATCACGCTTTAATTCCCTCCTTTGATCGCTAGTGCGATCAAACCGCTGCCAAGTTATTTGCATATTTCCATCTTTTATTCAAGAATACCTACTGTGCCGGTTAAGTCCGGCTTCTGATATTTCATACTGTTGCGGGGCTTAAAATGCGCTTAGATGATGAACGTGAAAGTAACAACGTAGAAGACAGGCGAGGCGGGGGTGGCCTGCCGGTCGGCGGTAAAGGCATCGGCATTGGTACCATTGCGCTTGTTTTGCTTGCGATGTATTTCGGGGTTGATCCTTCCACCGTGCTGAACCTCACTCAAGGCCTGGGGCAGCAGGCACCTGTAGAGGCGCGGCCTATTCCGGCAGATGACCCTATGGCCGTATTTGTCGCCAAAGTTCTGGCAAGCACGGAGGACACATGGGGTGCCATATTCCAGAATGCAGGGCATGCGTATCCAGCGCCAAAACTGGTTTTATTCACTGGTCAAACGCCTACGGCCTGTGGCTCAGGCCAGGCTGCGATGGGGCCGTTTTATTGTCCTGCCGACCGGAAAGTCTATATCGACCTGGGTTTTTACCAGGAGATGAAGACACGTTTTAAAGCCCCTGGTGATTTTGCGCAGGCCTATGTGATTGCGCATGAGGTCGGTCATCATATACAAAATCTGATGGGTACTTCAGATAAAGTGCAGCAGGCAAAACAGAACGCCCGTTCTGAAGCGCAGGCGAACCAGTATTCCGTAAGGCTGGAGCTGCAGGCCGACTGTTATGCCGGGGTATGGGCAAATCATGCCGATGGCACTAACCGTATCCTGGAGCAGGGCGATGTTGAAGAAGCAATGACAGCCGCTGCCGCAATCGGTGATGATGCATTGCAGAAACAGGCGCAAGGGTATGCTGTTCCCGATAGCTTTACCCATGGTACATCGCAGCAGCGCATGCACTGGTTTAACCTGGGCTTGAGCTCAGGTGATATCAGGCAGTGCGATACATTCAGGGCTGCGTCACTTTAGGATTTCTGATGGATCTGACCGAACACTGTTTAAGTTCAGAAGTATTGGCGCAGGGCGATATGCTTACGGTCAGGCGTGACAGCGTACGTTTGCCTGACGGCAACGTCAGCCGCCGTGAGTATGTGGTGCATCCCGGCGCGGTTGTCATCGTGCCTTTGCTGCCTGGCGGCAACGTAGTGCTGGAGCGCCAGTTCAGGTATCCCTTGCATCAGGTATTTATTGAATTGCCGGCCGGTAAGATCGACCCGGATGAAGATGTTTTAAGCACCGGGCAACGCGAACTGCTGGAAGAAACCGGCTATACAGCGCAAAATTGGGTCAAGCTTGGCATACAGCATCCCTGCATCGGTTATTCCAATGAACTGATCCATATTTATCTTGCAGAAAACCTTACCGCGGGCGCCCATCAGCGCGATGAAGATGAAATGCTGGAAGTGTTTGATCTGAAAATGGAAGATTGCCTGACTATGATACAGCGCGGAGAGATTACCGATAGCAAAACGATAGTCGCGTTGTTCATGGCGTGGCAGTATCTGCAGCAAGATGGCAGGTAGCACATGATGGAAAGCACGTTGACAAAAGTATTAATTGTCGGGCTGGGTGACCTTGGCGCCGAAACCGCCAGGCGGCTGGCACAGTCCGGTATCCAGGTTGTCGGGCTCAGGCGCACTGTTGCAGCAGCCATGGAACAATCCGCAAATGACGGCACAGGGATGATCGCGGCAGATGTCACGCAGCCTTCAACTCTGACCGGGCTGGAATCGCTTTGCCCCGACATGATTGTTTATTGCGTCGCGGCTGGCGGACAGACCGATGCCGAATATAAGGCTGCCTACGTGGATGGCTTACGTAATGTGCTGGCAACCCAAGTGAATAACAGCCGTTTAAAACATGTGTTTTTTGTTTCCAGCAGCCGGGTGTATGGTCAGGATAGCCAGGCATTGCTGGATGAGAACACGCCTGCGCTGCCGGCAGATTTTGGCGGTCAGCGCCTGCTGGAAGCGGAACATTTGCTGCAGGCACTGCCCTGCGGTACAACTGTTTTGCGTTTATCCGGCATATATGGCCCCGGCCGGCTGCGCATGCTGAACCTTGCAAAATCGCCCGGCCACTGGCCTAAGCAGAATACCTGGAGTAATCGAATACACAGGGATGACGCGGCGGCATTCATTGCATTCCTGATCCATCAGGTTCTGGCAGGCAGCACGGTTCAAAGCTGCTATATCGTAACCGATTCCAGGCCGGTGCCGCAGTACGAGGTTCTGAGCTGGCTGGCTGCACAGCTGCAGATGCCTAAGCCAGCGCAATTGCCCGCGAGCGCCGGCAAGCGGCTGAGCAACAGCAATATGCTGGCAACCGGGTTCAAGTTGCAGTATGCTGATTATGAGGCGGGTTACCGCACGTTGCTGCCGCCGATTCCGGATTGATGTTTATGAAACACATGAACAGCCGACTATCCAAACTGGCATCAGTGCTGGCTTTGGCGCTGGCATCCTTTGCTTCATGCGCACAGGATGGATTTTCAGGTTTTCTGGAAGATTTACGCATAGAGGCCATGATCTCCGGTATTTCTGATGAAACCGCCAATAATGCAGTCAGTCATATCGAATTCCTCCCCGATGTGATTGCCCTTGATCGCTCACAGCCCGAATTTATCAGCCCATTCCTGGATTATTACCAGAAACGGGTCAATGCCGCCAAGGTGCAGAGAGGCCGACAGTTATTGTTGGAGCATGAGGCGATGTTTAACCGAATCGAAGCTCAGTATGGTGTATCTAAATATACGCTGGCGGCATTCTGGGGCATGGAAACGCAGTACGGCCGCAATCAGGGTAAGCTCGATATCCTGTCGTCACTGGCGACCTTGGCCTATGACGGGCGGCGCACCGAGTTCTTCCGTGGTCAGTTGCTGGATGCAATGCGCATGATTGACATCGGGCATGTTGCGCCTGGCGCTCTGACTGGTTCATGGGCAGGGGCTTTTGGCAACATGCAGTTCATGCCGACCACATTCATGATGTATGCCGTAGATGGTGATAGTGACAACTTGATCGATGTTGTGGATTCATTGCCGGATGCAATTGCGTCGGCAGCCAATTACCTATCCCAGGTGGGCTGGCATAGTGACGAACCGGTGATGCTGGAAGTGCAGTTGCCGACCGGCTTTGACTGGAGGAGTGCGCAATTGTCAGTCAGGAAGCCGGTGGCTGAGTGGTCCCGGCTCGGTGTGCGAGCCTTGCATGTTGATGTAGGGGCGCCTGGTTTTGGTTCAGGGGCGGCAGTGGGGCAAGAGGTGTCCAATAAAAAAACGAGATTAAATCCGGAAAACACTAAAAAACCTGCCACTCATAAAACGGACAAATCTAAAACGCAGGAGCCTGCACAGACGGAGCAGCAGAATGTTTCGGTCAGCACGGTAAGCCTGGATGTTTTAGGGCTGCAGGTAAAGGGGCCGGCAGCCATCCTGTTGCCGCAGGGTTACCGTGGACCCGCCTTCATGGTGTTTGATAATTTTGATGTAATCATGGATTGGAACCGATCCGTAAACTATGCGCTTTCTGTCGCACAATTGGCAGAACAGCTACGGCATGAGTCAAGAATTGTAGGTGGAAAATTCGCAGAGGAGGGCGCACTCAGTTTTCAGGAAATGCTGGATCTGCAAACCATGCTCAACACGCGCGGCTTTGATGCAGGTGAACCAGACGGCTTGCCTGGCCAGATGACGCAGGAGGCCATCCGCAAGTACCAGGTGGCCAACCAGTTGCCGGCGGATGGCTATGCCAGCCGCAGCCTGTATCAAAGGCTTTATTCCGAGCAGCAGTAGTGAAGCGTACCTGGAAGTAGCCCTGCTGCGAACCAATCATTTGCTTTATTGCTGTGGCCTTGACAGAAACCAGCCGGTCAGGCTGATTCTTTCTTTGTAGGTTGGCATCACTTCGTGATAGAACGTATCGGACAGGAAAATGACCGCCCTGCCGGCCAGCGGAGAGATCAGGATTGATTTGTATTTGTCGGATTCATCAGTCTCATTCAGGTAGAGCTTTAACTGGCCGCCATCCTGCATGTGCCAGCCCTGGTTCAGGTAAACGATGCAGCTGATCTTGCGCTGCGGTTTTTGCGGGTTGTGGCTGGCAAAGCAATCCAGGTGTTTTTTGTAGAACCCGCCTTCGGGATAAACAGCCAGATGGCTTTCCAGCCCGAACAAGCCTAAATAAAGATGCCGGTTTAATTCAAGCCTCAGGTTTTCCATTTGCCCGAAATAACTGCGCTGTGCTTCTGTAGCGTCGCCTTCATCCAGCCAGTAAATGCTGTCGCTGCGAATTTCCTTATTGACGTTCAGGTGCTCACGGCCGATACCGGCCTCCTGCATGACCTGAGTGTGTTTAAGCCTTTGTGCTTCATTGGCCAGTGCGTTAACGGTAGCTTCCGGCAGGAAGTCATTAATAACACAGAAGCCATGCTCGGCGATGTGGTCAACCAGTTCTTCGAAATTTGTACTTTGTGTGGAAATGCGCATATAAATAATATTATATGTGATAGTCAGTTTGCGTGCGGAGCAACAATAGGCTAAAATCGCGTTCTGTTTGAAATCGCAGGTTCAAAAGAACTGTGTTTTGAAGCAATAGGCGGTTAGCTCAGTTGGTTAGAGCGCTTGGTCGACATCCAAGAGGTCAGCAGTTCGAATCTGCTACTGCCTACCAGAATTTTAAGTTTAATATAATTATTCAAGTTCAATATTTAAGCCAAAGCCGTTCATTTAAACGGCTTTAATTGTTTTTACGGGATACAGTTATGCCTACCATACGCTTGCCAGATGGCTCACAACGTCAATTCGATGCGCCGGTGACGGTTGCCGATGTTGCCATGAATATTGGTGCAGGCCTGGCTAAAGCAGCGCTGGCTGGCAAGGTGAATGACAAGATCGTTGATACCAGCTTTCTGATTGAAGCCGATTGCGATTTGGCGATTATCACCGATAAAAACCCGGAAGGACTGGACGTTATCCGCCATTCAACGGCGCACTTGCTGGCTTATGCCGTAAAAGAGCTGTTTCCTGATGCACAAGTAACGATAGGCCCTGTGATTGAAAACGGGTTTTATTATGATTTCTCCTACAAGCGTCCGTTTACCCCCGAAGATTTAATTGCCATTGAAAAGAAAATGGCGGAGCTGGCGAAGAAAGACGAGCTTGTAACGCGCAAAGTAATGCCGCGTGATGAGGCGATTGCCTATTTCACAAGCATCGGTGAAGCCTATAAGGCAGAGCTGATTGCATCTATCCCGGCTGGCGAAGATGTCTCGCTGTACACCGAAGGTAACTTTACCGACTTGTGCCGCGGCCCACATGTGCCGAACACAGGAAAATTAAAAGCTTTCAAACTGATGAAATTGGCCGGTGCGTACTGGCGCGGTGACAGCAATAACGAAATGCTGCAGCGCGTTTACGGCACTGCGTGGCGCAATAAAGAAGAACTGGATGCATACCTGTTTCAGCTGGAAGAAGCCGAAAAGCGTGACCATCGCAAGCTGGGCAAGCAGCTGGATTATTTCCACATGCAGGATGACGCACCGGGCATGGTGTTCTGGCATCCGCGCGGCTGGAGTATCTGGCAGGAAGTTGAGCAGTATATGCGCCAGATGTTCCGTGATTTCGATTATCAGGAAGTGCGCACCCCAACTGTCATGGATAAAACCCTGTGGGAGAAATCCGGGCACTGGCAGAACTATCGTGACAATATGTTCGTGACCGCATCAGAGAGCCGTGACTATGCGGTGAAGCCGATGAACTGTCCTGGCCATGTGCAGATTTTCAATAACAGCCTGCACAGCTACCGTGACTTGCCTTTGCGTCTGGCTGAGTTTGGCTCATGCCACCGCAACGAGCCATCCGGTTCGCTGCATGGCCTGATGCGCGTGCGCGGCTTTACGCAGGATGATGCGCACATTTTCTGCACCGAGGAGCAGATTGAAGCGGAAGTGGCTGATTTTATCCAGATGCTGTACAAGGTGTATGGCAACTTTGGCTTTAATGACGTGTTGGTGAAATTATCTACCCGTCCGGAAAAACGCGTGGGCGCTGATGAAACCTGGGATAAAGCTGAAGCGGCGCTGGCAAATGCGTTGAACCAGAATAACCTCGCTTTTGACCTGCAGCCGGGTGAAGGTGCATTCTATGGTCCGAAAATCGAATTTACATTAAAAGACAGCCTGGGACGTTTGTGGCAGTGCGGCACGATACAGCTGGATTTCAACTTGCCGGAACGCCTTGGCGCCGAATATGTGGCAGAAGACAACTCGCGCCAGCGTCCGGTGATGCTGCACCGTGCGATTGTCGGCTCCATGGAGCGTTTCATCGGTATCCTGATCGAGCATTATGCCGGGGCGATGCCGTTGTGGCTGGCACCGGTGCAGGTGATGGTGTTGAATATTTCTGAAAGCCAGGCGGACTATGTGCGCCAAGTGGTTGAAACTTTGAAGAAAAGTGGCATCCGATGCGAATTTGACTTGAGAAATGAAAAGATTACCTATAAAATACGCGAACATAGCATGCAAAAAATGCCTTATCTGCTTGTTGCGGGTGAGCGCGAAATGCAAGCCGGACATTTGGCCGTGCGTACCAGAAAAGGTGAAGACCTTGGATCTATGCCGATAGATGCCTTGATTGAGCGTCTGAAAGCAGAGATAGGATCTAAGGTTTAACTGTTGGTGCACGGCTTAACTATTTCAGCGACATCACAAGTGATTTAATTTGAGCGACATCACTCGTGATTTAATTTGGAGAATTTGATATAGCACAGGATAAAGAAACCCGGATCAATGGCGACATTACAGCGCCACAAGTCCGATTGGTGGGTATGGAGGGTGAGCCCTTAGGTATTGTGTCTTTGGCTGAAGCGTTTGCGAAAGCGGAAGAGGCAGATATTGATCTTGTAGAGATTGCACCGAATGCGGCTCCGCCTGTGTGCAGGTTGATGGATTACGGCAAGTTCAAATATGCCGAAAGTAAAAGACAACACGAAGTTAAGCTCAAGCAGAAACAGGTTGTTGTTAAAGAGATTAAATTCCGTCCGGGTACAGATGATGGTGATTACGCGATTAAAGTGCGCAACATCATTCGTTTTATTCAGGATGGCGACAAAGCAAAAATTACGCTGCGCTTCAGAGGCCGTGAGATTACGCACCAGGAGTTCGGTATGGCGCTATTGAAACGTGTTGAAGCTGATTTGAAAGAATATGCGATGGTTGAGCAGTATCCTAAAATGGAAGGTCGCCAGATGGTGATGGTTTTAGGGCCAATCAAAAAAGCAAAATAATTTAGTTTGTTGCTGAGTTATTGAAAGAAGTAGTCAGCAAAACTGATAAGCAATACTAACTTGCTTCGCAAGAAAATGTTGCTAATAACCCTGGGTGATACGGCTAAAAGGCATGCCTAAGCACTCTTAACCTAAGTTCAAGGAGAACAAAATGCCAAAGATGAAAACCAAGAGTGGCGCCAAAAAGCGCTTCAAATTCTTGGGTAATGGTAAAGTGAAGCGTACACACTCTCACTTGCGCCATATCCTGACTAAAAAGACCACCAAGCAAAAGCGTAAATTACGCGGCACGGCGATCATTTCTTCAACTGATGTCAAGCGCGTCCGCGCTATGATGCCAACACAATAGGAGTAGAACATGCCTAGAGTAAAACGTGGTGTCATCGCTCGCGCTAGACACAAAAAAGTATTAAAAGCTGCCAAAGGCTACCGTGGTCGCCGTAAAAACGTTTACCGCGTTGCCAAACAGGCGGTAATGAAAGCTGGTCAATATGCTTACCGTGACCGTCGCCAGAAAAAACGTCAATTCCGCACCTTGTGGATTGCGCGTATCAACGCGGCTGCACGTGAGTGTGGTCTGACTTACAGCCGATTCATGAATGGTTTGAAAAAATCATCAGTGGAAGTGGATCGTAAGGTATTGGCTGACGTTGCTGTGTTTGATAAAGCTGCTTTCGCTAAATTCGTAGAATTGGCAAAAGCTGGTTTAGCTGCATAACTTGTCAAGCTGAAAATTTCACACTTAGCAATAAGTTTGAGTAAAAAAAGAGGCTTCGGCCTCTTTTTTTTGCGGTAAAATTCAACTTTTGATTTTGTGCGCAAAATCAAAGCATTATGAAGTTAATCTGGTGGTTTTTTGGTATCTTCACCAGTCGATTGATAACAACTAAAGATCAAAAATCTCATGGCAGACTTAACGCATTTAATTGCAGAAGCAGCAGCTGACTTCGCAAACAGCGCTTCAATGAACGACTTGGAAATTGCCAAGGCGAAATACCTGGGTAAATCCGGCTTGCTTACAGATGCTTTAAAAGGCCTGGGCAAATTAAGTGCAGAAGAGCGTCCGGCAGCAGGCGCTGCGATCAACGTCGTCAAACAGGCCGTTGAAGCTTCGCTCACTGCACGCCGCGAGGCAATCCTGAATGCTGAGCAGGCAAAACAGCTCGCGCAGGAATCTATAGACGTAACGCTACCGGCACGTACACAGTCGCAAGGTGGCTTGCACCCGGTGACGCTGACATTGAAACGCGTTGAAGAACTTTTTCACTCCATTGGTTTTGAAGTGGCAACCGGCCCTGAAATTGAAACCGATTTTTATAATTTCACGGCACTGAATATCCCTGAAGATCATCCGGCACGTGCTATGCATGATACGTTTTATATTGATGAAGCCAACGTGCTGCGTACACACACCTCACCGGTGCAGGCGCGTTACATGGAAAACGCATTAAAGAACAACCAGACGCCGCCATTTAAAATCATTGCCCCTGGCCGCGTTTATCGTGTGGATTCGGATGCAACGCATTCACCGATGTTCCATCAGGTTGAGGGTTTATGGGTGGATGAAGAGATCAGCTTTGCAAATTTAAAAGGTGTGGTGCAGGATTTTCTGCAGAAATTCTTTGAGCGTGACGATTTGACCGTACGTTTCAGGCCTTCATTTTTCCCGTTTACCGAACCTTCAGCTGAAATGGATATGAGCTGGAACGGCGGTTGGCTGGAAATTGGCGGTTGCGGCATGGTGCATCCGGAAGTGTTCAAGCACGTGAATATCGACAGTGAAAAGTATCGCGGATTTGCATTTGGTCTAGGTATCGAGCGTTTGACCATGCTGCGCTACGGCGTGAATGATTTGCGTCATTTCTTCAATAACGATTTGCGCTTTTTAAGCCAATTTCGATAGTTTAAATCTTTTAATTAGCCACTGATAAACACAGATACACACAGATTTAAAAAAAATCAGGTTTTATCCGTGTGTGTCTGTGTTCATCTGAGGCAAAAATATTTTTTTCGCAAGTGCGTTTATCACTATAAGGCATTAAAGCATTATGCAATTTTCAGAAAACTGGTTACGAAGTTTAGTTGACACCAATTTAGATAGCGAGGCATTGAGCCATGCTTTAACCATGGCCGGGCTGGAAGTGGAAGAGATGCAGCCGGTCGCTGCGTCTTTCAGCAAGGTTGTTGTTGCCAGAATTGTTTCCGCCGAAAAACATCCTGATGCTGACCGTTTGCAGGTGTGCAAAGTGGATGTGGGTTTGGCTGAACCTTTGCAGATTGTCTGCGGCGCTGCCAATGCCCGTGCCGGTTTGCTGGCGCCATGCGCAATGGTAGGTGCTGAGTTGCCGGGTTTTTCAATCAAGCAAGCCAAAGTGCGTGGTGTTGAGTCATTCGGCATGATGTGTTCATCCAAAGAGCTGGGCCTTACCGCTGAAGCGACAGGCTTGCTGGAGCTTGATAGTGATGCTGTTGTCGGACAGGATATTCGCGAGCATCTGGATTTGAACGATCATCTGTTTACACTGAAACTGACCCCTAATCGCAGCGACTGCCTGAGCATTACCGGTATTGCCCGTGATGTAGGTGCTATTACTGGTGCTGCAACACGGTTTGAAGCAATCAGCCCGGTTGCCGTTGCGTTGCCGCAAACTAAAAATGTGACTGTAGCCGAACAGGCAGCCTGCCCGCGCTATGCTGGCCGTTTGGTAGCTGGCATCAACGCCAAAGCTGCAACGCCGGCCTGGATGGTGAAACGCCTGGAGCGCAGCGGCTTGCGCAGCATCAGCGCGGTTGTTGATATTACCAACTATGTGCTGTTGGCCTTGGGGCAACCTATGCATGCGTTTGATGCAGCCAAGCTCAATGGCGACATCAATGTGCGTTTTGCAAAAACAGGCGAGCCGCTGGAGTTGTTGAATGACTCAACAATTGAACTGAAAGCTGATGACCTGGTGATTGCAGATGCCCAAGGTGCTGTTGCCCTGGCAGGGATCATGGGCGGCAAGCCAACGTCAGTCACTGATGAAACCACTGATGTATTCCTGGAGAGTGCGTTTTTTGTACCTGCCGTGATTGCAGGCAAGGCGCGCCGTTTGGGGTTGAGTACAGACTCATCCTACCGTTTTGAGCGCGGGGTTGATTTTGGCAACACACGCAATGCGCTTGAGTATGCCACAGCGTTGATCCTGCAGATTTGCGGCGGCAGTGCCGGTGCGGTCACTGAAGTGCTTGGCGCATTGCCGGTACGTCAGGCTGTGCAGTTAAGAATGCCGCGGTTGGTTTCTGTATTGGGTATTCCTTTTGCACAGGAAAAGGTCGCTCAGTTACTGAAGCAGCTTGGTTTTGCGTATACCGTGGCTGGTGATGTTTTTACCGTGACGCCGCCTAGCTATCGCTTTGACATTACGATCGAAGAAGACCTGATTGAAGAAGTGGCGCGTTTGCATGGCTATGACCACATTCCTGCAACAGCGCCGGTTGCCGCATTGAGCATGCTGGCTGCGCCTGAGCGCCAGCTGCACCTGAACCAGGTGCGTGATACGCTGGTTGCAGCAGGCTATCAGGAAGTGGTGACTTACAGCTTTGTGGATGAAAGCTGGGAACGTGACCTGTTAGGCAACCATACGCCAATCAAGCTTAAAAACCCGATTGCCAGCAATTTAAGCGTCATGCGCACCAGTTTATGGGGCGGCCTGCTGGATACGCTGGGCTATAACCTGAACCGCAAGCAGGATCGTGCGTACCTGTTTGAAATCGGCGCAGTGTTCCATCAGGCTGATGGCGCATACCAGGAGACCGCCCGTATTTCCGGCCTGGCTTATGGCAGTGCAAAACCTGAGCAATGGGCTGTCGGTAACACTGAGGTTGATTTCTTTGATGTAAAAGCCAATGTCAGCGCTTTGGTTGGTCAGGAATGCAGTTATGAAAAGGCCGAACACAGTGCCCTGCACCCAGGCCAGACAGCACGCATTCTGCTGAACGGTAAAGCAATCGGCTGGCTGGGTAAACTGCATCCGAAATGGCAGCAGCATTATGATCTGCCTAAAAGCGCGTACCTGTTCGAACTGGATGCGAACGCTGCGCTGAACCGTCAGTTGCCGGCTTATCAGGAAGTGTCAAAACTGTTGCCGATTCGTCGGGATGTTGCGATTGTGCTGGATGAAACGATTGCAGCGGAAGCCGTATTAAGCACCATCAGGAAAGCGAATATTCCGCTGCTTCTGGATGTTGCACTGTTCGATTTATACCAGGGTAAAGGTATCGTTGATAACAAAAAAAGCCTTGCATTATCAGTACTTATGCACGATACTCAAAAAACTCTGACAGATAGCGATGCCGATACAGTCATTACTAATTTGCTCCAGTTATTGCAGAATAATTTTGATGCGGCACTCAGAAACTAAATAAAAAGACACCAGAAACCAAAAAATATCCTGTTGTCAGGGTTGTTTGAATTTCACTTGAAGTTTGCCGCTGCGAAAAGTTTGCTGCTGCAAACTTTATCAATGAATATTTAAATATAAAAAAATCGTTATTGCTTTGAAAAATGGGAGTGTAGTATGACTTTAACAAAAGCTGAACTTGCTGATTTATTGTATGAGCAAGTTGGGTTAAATAAACGTGAAGCCAAGGATATGGTTGAAGCG
>Ga0208758_100165_pt1 | contig 31253 bp, 19 predicted proteins | sample LakWasM116_HOW13_2_FD_183930 | JGI IMG/M metagenome (GOLD analysis project Ga0208758, IMG submission 183930) | Freshwater sediment methanotrophic microbial communities from Lake Washington under simulated oxygen tension - Sediment Metagenome... | ecosystem: Environmental > Aquatic > Freshwater >...
TAGTTCCAGTAAATCCGGCATACGTCATTGGAATTGGTTATCCAACGATCATCATGGCGCGCAATTCAGTTAAAGAGCACAAAGATGCTGTTTTAAAAGACAATGCCAGACCCTTCGGTTGGCAAGAGCGCACTGGGCCTTGGTATGTTGTTAAAGAGGGTAAACATATTGAATGGGCATTTACCGAAGGTGGTCATTATGCACACCCTAGTGTCATTAAACGCATCATAGATGTCGGCTCTACAGATCACGTCAATGTAGATATGGCGCTTCGGTGTGAGGCTGTGAATAGAGCCGATTGTGATCAATTATTAAGTGAATTTAATGAAGTTAATAAACTCATCTTTCAAGTGTATCGCAAGAAATTCATCACAAGTGCAGATGGCGTCGCTGTATGGAATGGAGTTGATAGCTTAGAATAAAGCATAGCCTTTAAAAATATAAGGTAAGCCAATTAAAAATAGCATGAACCCCTAACTAGCCTTAGCCACCACATTGGCGCGAGCAATATGCAATTTTCTGTAGCTGTCGATCAGGCGGTGGTGCCTGTCTAGACCTTCCAGTTTCATACTAGTTGGTGTCAAGCCGAAGAAGCGCACGCTGCCGCCCACTGAGCCCATGACCGCGTCCATCCTGGCATTGCCAAACATGCGGCGGAAGTTGACTTCGTAGTCGTCAAGTTCCAGGTCGTCATCCAGCAGCACTTCCAGCACAACATTCAAGGCCTGATAAAACAATCCGCGCTCAACCGTGTTGTCGTTATACTGCAGGAAGGCGCCCACCAGTTCATGCGCCTCATCAAATTGCTGCAAGGCGAGATGAATCAGCAGCTTTAACTCCAGCACTGTAAGCTGACCCCAAGTCGTATTCTCGTCAAATTGGATGCCGATTAATGTGCCAATGTCACCGTAGTCATCCAGCTCGTTATTCTCTAAACGCTCAAGCAGTGCTTCCAAGCTGGAATCGTCTAGGCGATGCAGGTTCAAAATATCAGCGCGGAACAACAGCGCCTTGTTAGTGTTATCCCAGACCAGATCCTCTATCGGATAAATTTCCGAATAGCCCGGCACCAGAATGCGGCAGGCAGTTGCACCTAGCTGGTCATACACAGCCACGTAAGCTTCTTTACCCATGGCTTCGAGAATACCAAATAAGGTCGCGGCTTCCTCGGTATTGGAGTCTTCACCTTCGCCAGAAAAATCCCACTCAACAAAAGCGTAATCTGATTTTGCGCTGAAAAAGCGCCAAGACACAATACCGCTGGAATCAATGAAGTGTTCAACAAAGTTATTTGGTTCAGTCACAGCTTCACTTGCAAAAGTTGGTTGCGGCAAATCGTTCAGGCCTTCTAAACTACGCCCCTGCAGTAATTCTGTTAGGCTGCGTTCCAGCGCCACCTCTAAACTTGGATGCGCACCGAATGAGGCAAATACGCCGCCAGTACGCGGATTCATCAAAGTAACGCACATGACCGGATAAATTCCGCCCAGCGACGCATCCTTGACCAGCACCGGAAAGCCCTGTTCTTCCAAGCCCTGAATGCCGGCCACAATGCCAGGATACTTTGCCAGCACTTCCTGCGGCACATCAGGCAAGCTGATTTCACCTTCGAGAATTTCGCGCTTCACTGCGCGTTCAAAAATCTCCGACAAACACTGTACTTGTGCCTCGACCAGCGTATTACCTGCGCTCATGCCATTGCTGACGTAAAGATTTTCGACCAGGTTAGATGGGAAATACACAACCTCGCCATCCGACTGGCGCACATACGGCAGTGAGCAGATACCACGCTCGGCATTACCCGAGTTGGTGTCTATCAGGTGCGAGCCACGCAGTTCGCCATCTGGGTTATAAATTTCCAGACAGTAATCATCCAGAATTTCTTTCGGTAGCGCATCCTTACGGCCCGGCTTGAACCAACGCTCGTTCGGATAATGTACAAACGCTGCATTGGCGATGTCCTCGCCCCAGAACGACCCTGCATAGAAATGGTTGTTACTCAATCGCTCGATGTACTCGCCCAAGGCTGATGCCAGCGCGCTTTCCTTGGTTGCGCCCTTACCATTGGTAAAACACATCGGCGAGTGCGCATCACGGATATGCAACGACCATACATTGGGAATGATATTGCGCCACGAAGCGATTTCAATCTTGATGCCCAAGCTCGCGAGTAGCCCTGACATATTGGCGATGGTCTGCTCCAGCGGCAGATCCTTGCCAGTAATATAGGTCAGCGCGTCCCCAGCTGGATTCATCGCCAGTAGCGTCTGTGCATCAGCATCCAGATTAGTGACTTCCTCAATGACAAACTCGGGGCCGGCCTGCACCACTTTTTTAACGGTACAACGCTCGATGGAGCGCAAGATACCCTGGCGGTCTTTGTCGGAGATATCTGTGGGCAATTCCACCTGAATCTTGAAAATCTGCTGGTAACGATTTTCCGGATCAACAATATTATTGTGCGAAAGGCGGATATTTTCGGTAGGGATATTGCGCGTGTTGCAGTACAACTTCACAAAATAAGCCGCACACAAGGCCGATGAAGCCAGAAAATAATCGAAGGGACCCGGTGCTGAGCCATCGCCTTTATATCGAATAGGCTGGTCGGCAATCACCGAGAAGTCATCGAACTTGGCTTCAAGACGTAGCTTATCGAGAAAGTTGACCTTAATTTCCATGGTGATAATTCCAAAAATAGTGCAAAAAGTGATGTGGGCGACATTATCCCTCACAATGTCGATGCAGGTCATTTATAAATTTAATTTGAGTCTGCTGCGTTTCTATTCTAGTATTTCGTTATAAATATTGAAAAATAATAAAACCAAAAAATATAAGAGTTTTCAACCATGCATCTGAAATTTTCACTTTTTAATATAGAGACGTTCGGGTCTCTATCACCACTGTTATCACTTATAAATTTGATATGCGCCATCAAGGAAAAGTAAGCAACTGGAAAGACGATCAAGGTTTTGGATTCATCACGCCGAATGGCGGCGGAAAACAAGTATTCGTTCACATCAAGTCATTTTCGAACCGACAACGAAGACCTGTCAGTAATGAAATAGTGACCTACGAGCTTAAGACCGATGTAAACGGTCGATTAAATGCTGAAAGTGTTAGATTCCTTGGTGAGCAGGCGCAATCAGCTACTTCATCAGAACATAGCAAAATTCCTCCCGTTTTGACTGCTGCTTTTCTCGCCTTTTTAGTCGGGGCAGTTTTCGCTGACATGTTACCCTTTTCTATCCTTGTGCTCTATGTAGCTGCCAGCGCCATCACATTTGGTGTTTATGCATTCGATAAATCAGCTGCCAGGAATGATCAATGGCGAACCAAAGAGAACACTCTGCATTTGTTCGCTTTGGTTGGTGGTTGGCCCGGTGCTTTAGCAGCACAAAGGCTACTTCGCCACAAATCCAAGAAACAGTCTTTTCAATTCGCTTTTTGGATGACTGTCGTATTGAATTGTGGTGCTCTGGGCTGGTTACTCACATCTTCTGGAAATGCAACTCTCCATTCCATACTTGGCACTTTATGAATGCTGCCTATCCATGATAATAGGCAGCATTCACAACATCGTTCTGTATATCGAACGTTATTAATAGTCCGCTTAGCCGGACAAAGCAGACATGTAACTTCTAAATTCCCTTAGTAGTTACATGCTTCATTTTTTTGGTATATTCGAATATTTAAGCGATAAAAGGCAATTTTATTTTTTAGCCGACTGCTTCCATGGTAGGCAGTCGGTTTGAATTGTTTAATCCCAGCTTAGTGCGCCACCGGTTTGATACTCAGTAACGCGGGTTTCGAAAAAGTTTTTCTCTTTTTTTAAGTCCATCATTTCACTCATCCATGGAAAAGGATTGGTCGCGCCTGGGTACATTACATCTAAACCAATTTGCGTACAGCGACGGTTTGCTATAAAACGTAAGTATTCCTTAAACATGGCAGCATTCAAGCCTAGTACGCCACGTGGCATGGTTGCCTCAGCGTACTGATACTCCAGCTCCACTCCCTGTTGAATCAAGTGCTTGATTTCTTCACGGAAGGCGATTGTCCACAAATGCGGATTTTCGAGTTTGATGGTGTTAATGACATCAATACCAAAGTTGCAGTGCATGGACTCATCACGCAGAATGTATTGGTATTGTTCTGCCGCACCTTGCATTTTGTTTTGGCGTCCGAGTGCCAGAATTTGCACAAACCCCACATAGAAAAACAAACCTTCCATAATGCAGGCAAACACGATAAGCGAGCGCAATAATTGCTGGTCTGCTTCAATCGTTCCCGTTTTAAAGGCGGGGTCGGTGAGGGTGTTAATAAAGGGAATCAAGAAATCATCTTTAGCTTTAATGCTCGCGACTTCCTGGTAAGCATTAAATACCTCTCCTTCATCCAGACCTAAGCTTTCTACGATATATTGATACGCGTGGGTATGAATGGCTTCTTCAAACCCTTGGCGTAACAAGTATTGGCGGCATTCTGGCGCGGTTATGTGGCGATATGTGCCAAGCACGATGTTGTTTGCCGCAAGTGAATCAGCGGTCGTAAAAAAACCTAAATTACGTTTCACTATCAAACGCTCGTCTTCAGTGAGTGCTGTGCTGTCTTTCCACTGAGCAATATCTCGGCTCATTGAAACTTCTTGTGGCATCCAATGATTGGCGCAGCCTGCCAGATATTTATCCCATGCCCAGTGATACTTAAAAGGCACGAGTTGATTTACATCGGTTTGGCCGTTTATCATGCGCTTGTCAGAGGCGTTGACCCGACCTGAATGCGATGGTTGATTGGCAGCAGTTGATTTAACGGGCGCTTCTGTCACTACTGTTAAGTGAGGATGTGACTCCGGTTTGCTTGGTGTGATGACTGTATCTTCTTCAAATGAAAGCATATTTTTTTCCTATTCTTAATCGATAAATTCTATTGGCAAGATTCACAATCTGGATTATCGATACTGCACATTTTTGGCGCTGGCTCTGGTGCTGTTAATACCGCATTTAATTCACCACCAGAACCGGTTGATTTTTCGGCCGCTGTTGCACCTAGTGACCGCAAGTAATAGGTGGTTTTCAAGCCTCGTTCCCAAGCCAATAAATAGGTGTCGTTTAGTTTTTTGCCTGAAGGCACGGCAAAATAGAGGTTGAGCGATTGTGCCTGGTCTATCCATTTTTGACGGCGTGCGGCCGCCTCGATCAGCCAGCTTGGGTCAACGTCAAACGCAGTTGCGTACAGCTGTTTTAGCTCAGCAGGTACGCGTTCAATTTTTTGTAGTGATCCATCGTAGTATTTGAGGTCACTTACCATCACCGCATCCCATAGTGCGCGAGCTTTTAAATCGTTCACCAATTGCTCATTTACAATAGTGAATTCGCCAGATAAGTTTGATTTAACGTATAGATTCTGGTATTCAGGCTCAATGCTGGCAGATACGCCGACAATGTTGGAAATTGTCGCAGTCGGTGCAATTGCAACGCAATTGGAGTTACGCATACCTACTTTTTGAATACGGCTACGCAATGCATCCCAATCCAGAGTCTGGCTTCTATCCACTTCAACATGGCTGCCGCGCTCATTTAATAGCAAATCAAGAGTATCTAATGGCAATATACCCTGATCCCACAGGCTGCCTTTAAAGCTGGAGTATGGGCCGCGTTCTTCTGCCAAAAGGGTAGAAGCGTAATAAGCGTTGTAACAGACGGCCTCCATGGCACGGTCTGCAAATTCAACCGCTTCCTGGCTTGCGTATGGGTAGCGTAACGCGTGCAAGCAGTTTTGGAAGCCCATAATGCCCAAACCTACCGGGCGATGTCGTGTATTGGAATTGCGTGCCTTACCCACTGGGTAAAAGTTAATATCAACTACGTTATCTAGCATGCGCATGCCGATTTGAATGGTTGCTTTTAACTTTTCATAATCTAACCCTAAGCGACCATCAGCCTCAGTTAAATGCTGTAACAAATTTACAGAACCTAGATTACATACTGCAATTTCAGTATCTGAAGTGTTGAGTGTAATTTCGGTACATAAATTCGAGCTATGCACCACGCCCACGTGTTGTTGTGGTGAGCGAATATTGCATGGGTCTTTAAAAGTGATCCATGGGTGACCGGTTTCAAATAACATTGAGAGCATTTTGCGCCACAGCTGCACGGCAGGCACGCGCTTAAATAGTTTGATCTCACCGTTATCCGCACGGCGTTCATATTCAATGTAGGCTTGCGCAAACGTTTTACCATATTTGTCATGCAAGTCTGGAACGTCCGATGGGGAAAACAATGTCCACTCACCATTCTCTATAACGCGCAGCATGAACAAATCAGGAATCCAATGCGCTGTATTCATGTCATGAGTGCGGCGACGGTCATCTCCAGTGTTTTTTCGTAAATCTAAAAACTCTTCAATATCCAAATGCCATGTTTCCAAATAGCCACACACAGCACCTTTGCGTTTGCCACCCTGGTTCACCGCTACCGCAGTGTCATTGACTACTTTTAAAAACGGAATGACGCCTTGGCTTTTACCATTGGTACCTTTGATGCGTGCACCTAGTGAACGTACTGGCGTCCAATCGTTACCCAGGCCGCCTGCGTATTTTTGCAGTAAGGCATTTTCTTTGATGCCTTGGTATATACCGTCCAAGTCATCGCTCACTGTTGTGAGGTAGCAAGAAGAAAGCTGTGAATGTAATGTGCCTGCATTGAATAAAGTTGGCGTTGAACTCATGAAATCGAATGTGCTCAATACATTGTAAAATTCTATTGCGCGTTCCTCGCGGTCAATCTCATTAATTGCCAAGCCCATCGCCACGCGCATGAAGAAAATTTGTGGCAGCTCGATACGGCGTTCTTCAATATGTAAAAAGTAGCGGTCATACAGCGTTTGAATACCTAAATAACCGAATTGAAAATCACGCTGTTTTACCAGTGCCTTTGCTAGTTTATCCAAATCAAATTGCGCTAAACGCGGATCAAGTAATTCTGCATTAATGCCTATTTTGATAAAACGGGGGAAATACTCAACGTAATGTATATCCATCTCAGCATGGCTCACACGCCCACCTAATACTTCTGAGCGAATTAAGTCCAACTGCAAGCGTGCTGTGACATAGTTATAAGCTGGTTCAGTTTCAATCAGGCTACGCGCTGACAATGTCAATGCCTTGTAGACTTCTACAAATGGAATGCCATCATATAAGTCGCGCACAGCTTGTTCAACCACCAGATTCGGGTTTATCGCTTCGCCTAAATCAAGGCAGGCTTCTGCCACCATGGCATTTAACTCAGCAATATTGAGCGGTGTTAATTTGCCTTCGATATTGACATTAAGTGCGTGAGTTGGCGCCGGTGTCGTTGCTTTTTCTGCGGCACGCTCTGCGTTGCGTTTTTCACGGTAAAGCACATAGGCACGTGCCACATCGTGATTTCCGTTACGCATCAGCGCAAGCTCTACCTGGTCTTGAATATCTTCAATATGAATTGAGCCGCCGGTAGGTAATCTGCGCATCAGCGCATTGCCCACTAATTGGGTTAAAACGGTCACTTGATCGCGCATACGCTGCGAAGCGCCACTTTGATTACCTTCTACAGCAAGAAAAGCTTTGGTGATGGCGATTGATATTTTATCCAGATTAAATTCAACGGCTGCACCATTACGGCGAATTACCTGTAAGGTTGCCAGTGGCCCACCAGCTGATGGTCTTAAGTCATCCATGGAATACTCCCTCTTTTAAAGGGCAGGTCGCTTTATTCAACATCATTCATGATGATCAATTTTTGTTGAATAAAAACAGCATGTCAAAATGATGTAAATACATCACTTCATCTGCCGAGGACACCCCGCCTCAAACGTTATAAAAAATAATTTCACATTTAAATAGCCTGTGAAAAATGTCTACGGCAGGTCTCCTGGCTCTCAGGTCTATATCGTCTTTCAGCCTTCCCACATAATGATTTATGCAGTGGCAGTGATGAAAGGTGACTCGCTGATTACAGTTGCGGGGGCAGCTCTGGCATAACAGTTTGCATCGTTTATCACTTAGCAAAACCGTGCACCAGATTCCCTATTATCTTAAGTTTTGACTAAAACTTAAGAACCGTATGACTGAACTATAACGCAATATATGGAGTTAATTCAATAGTAAAAACACAACATATAGATATATTTTGTATGATAATTACTATATCTATGTTTTTTAAGTAGTTTTTTTAAACTAGTTCATTTCGCAAATTCTTTGCTACGCTCACCATGTTTTTTAGTGCCTGTGCTGTTTCACTCCAACCACGTGTTTTAAGTCCGCAATCCGGGTTAATCCAAAGCCTTTCAATTGGAATGACTTGGGTAGCGCGAAGCATGAGTTTTTCCATGGCTTCAATTGACGGCACACGTGGCGAGTGAATATCATAAACACCAGGGCCAATATCATTTGTGTATGAAAAATCACCAAAAGCATCCAGCAACTCCATTGCTGAACGTGAGGTTTCAATGGTAATCACGTCGGCATCCATCGCGGCGATGGCTGGCAAAATATCGTTAAATTCTGCATAGCACATATGAGTATGAATCTGCGTGTCATCGCTCGCCACACTGGCACTCAGTTTAAATGCACGAACTGCCCACCTTAAATATTTATCCCAAGCAGCTTTTTGTAGTGGCAACCCTTCTCGTAAGGCTGGTTCATCTATTTGAATAATGGCAATTCCTGCATTTTGTAAATCCTGCACCTCATCACGTATCGCTAACGCTAATTGCATTGCAGTTGTTTCACGCGGCTGGTCATCACGTACAAATGACCACTGCAACATGGTGATTGGCCCGGTCAACATGCCCTTGACTGGCTTTGTAGTGAGTGATTGAGCAAAGCTTGCCGTATCAACTGTCATGGGATCAGGTCTATGCACATCTCCATAAATAATAGGGGGTTTTACACAACGTGAGCCATAACTTTGCACCCAGCCATTCTGGGTGAATGCATAGCCGGCTAGTTGCTCACCAAAAAACTCTACCATATCGTTTCGTTCTGCTTCACCATGTACCAGCACATCCAGGCCAATTTCTTCTTGCTGAGCAATGGCATATGCAATTTGTGACTGCATCTCAGCGTCATATTGCGTTTGGCTAATGCCACCTTTTTTAAACGCAGCACGGGCGGCTCTAATCACAGATGTTTGTGGAAATGAGCCTATGGTTGTGGTGGGTAATAGTGGCAAGTCTAAACGAGACTTTTGTTTTGCCTGGCGTATTGCAAATGGGCTCTCACGATTTTCATTGATAGAATTCAGTGATGCAATGCGTGCTTTCACACCAGCAGAATGCACGCGGCCTGAGTTATTTCTGCTCGAAATAGCTGCACGCGAAATTGTTAACTCGTTTTCCACCGACTGAATGCCTTGATTCAAGGCTTGGGCGAGGATATTCAATTCGACCAGTTTTTCATCAGCAAATGCTAACCAGGATTTAATTTCAGCATCAATCTGAGTTTCATATGCCAAAGTGACCGGTGTATGCAGTAGCGAGCAGCTAGGCGCTAACCACAGGCGATCTTTAAGGCGCGCGGCGGGTGTTTCCAATAATGACAATGTGTTGTCTAAGTTGTTGCGCCATATATTGCGTCCATCAATCACTCCTGCAGATAATACCCAGTGCGCAGGGATAGCATTTACCCAAGGCATCAGTTGTTCAGGCGCACGCACGCAATCAATGTGTATGCCGTCTACAGGTAAATCCTTTATTACACTTTGATACTGAATCACATTTGCAAAGTATGTAGTCAGTAATAACTTAGGGCGTGATGATCTAAACCAGGCATAGGCAGTTTTGAAAGCTTTTAGCCAACTTTCATCTAAATCCAGCGCAAAAATTGGCTCGTCAATCTGAACCCATTCAATTTTCTTGGCAGCCAGTTCTTGTAAAAGATAAGCATATTGCTGTGCAAGTTTATCTAACAAATCCAGCTTGTTAATACCACGCGCTTTGCTTAAATATAGAAAGCTCACCGGACCAAGTAGTACAGGTTTTACTTGTTTTGTTAATTGTAGAGCTTCATCCAACTGCGTTAGAAAGTCGTGTGCATTGATTGTAAAGTTAGTTTCAGCATTGAGCTCAGGCACAATGTAATGGTAATTTGTGTCAAACCATTTAGTCATTTCCATTGCTGGTTGTTCAGTATTGCCACGGGCATAGCCAAAATAAGTGGTTTCTGGCGCAATATTTTTTGCACCAAATGGCACTTTGTCAAAACGCTTTGGCGTCGCACCAAATAAGGCGGCGTGATCTAACACGTGGTCATACAATGAAAAGTCATTGCTGGTTAGAAATGCCAGGTTTGCATCTTTTTGTTTTTTCCAGTGCGATGAGCGTAAATCACGAGCAGTCTGTTGTAAATGCTCGGGGGATGATTCACCACGCCAAAATGATTCTTGTGCAAGCTTCAGTGCGCGGGTTTCACCCATACGCGGGTAGCCCAATATATGGGTTTTAATTAAACCTCTGGTCATATATAAATCCTCTTAAATAATTGAGGAACGCATTTTCACGCTACAATAAATTTTAATAAAGCGAATGTTTTTGTGATAAATTTGAATTTAATTCATACCTTACTTTTGATGCCCAAGCTGCCATGATAGAAATACGCCATTTAAAATCGCTTAAAGCCATATCCGAAACTGGTAAATTAGGTTTGGCAGCGCAACGAGTATTCCTAACACAGTCGGCACTTTCGCATCAGATACGTGCTTTGGAAACACACTATGGCATCACCTTATTCACACGTAATGTTCATGGTTTGACTTTTACCCCGGCAGGACAAAGGCTACTTGATTTAGCCCATGAGGTACTACCGCTAGTAGAAAAATCTGAGCGTGATTTAATCCGCTTAAAACATAATCAGTCAGGTGAGTTGCGCCTTGTTTTAGAGTGTCATACCTGTTTTGATTGGCTAACACCAGTGATGGATACATTCAGGCGTGCATGGCCAGAGGTGGAGATTGATCTAGTTGCCGGGTTTCATAGCAGCCCCTGGCAACTTATTCATGAAGGCAAAGCCGATTTAGTGATTGGTGGCCTGCCCGAAAAATTAGGTGACCTGCAATATCAACCATTATTTCAATTTGAAATTATGGCGGTATTATCGCCCGGCCATAGCAAACGTAATAAAACGTGTTTACTTGCCGAAGATTTTAGTAATGAAACTCTGATTACATACCCGGTGCCTGAAGATCGCATAGATATCATTCGAAATGTACTTAAACCAGCTAACATTGCATTTGAGCGGCGTACAGCAGAATTGACAGTTGCAATTATGCAATTGGTTGCCAGTCGGCGTGGTATTGCTTCACTCCCAAGTTGGGGAATCCAGAGTTATGTGGATCATGAATATGTAATTTCAAAGTCGATAGGAAAAAAAGGGCTCTGGTCAGAGCTCTATGTTACAGGTACCAAAGATACCATTTCACGCCCTTATACCACTGATTTTGTGAATATTATTAAGAGCACATGCGCCTCTCAACTGAATGGAATCAAATTATCAGGGTAGTTTTGCAAACCTGTTAATTTTATTTCTAGAGATATTTAGGTGCGCTAATGGCCAATATTTAACCAGATAAATCTAAGCAAACTTGAAAACATAGAAAACTTGCATTAAGTCAATTTTGCTATTACGCTAGTTATTCGGATTTACTGGAAACTAAGTACATGTCAAATAGTTCCTGTTGAAGAAAGAACAGGATTGAATAGAAGCAATTGCACTTAAGCAGCATTCCTGACCCTAATTAAAATAGTACGTTGGTTTCGGAAAGCTTACTTATAAATCAGCGTTAGGTCATGAATTAGTTTCCGCGAGGAGGTATATACCATGTGTCGCATTCTAGCTTTCTTGTACGGTACAGTTTCATATTTAATTTTTTTCACCACTTTTCTCTATGCAATTGGGTTCGTCAGTAATCTGGTTGTGCCAAAGTCAATTGACTCGGGATCAGTGGGTTCTTTCGGTCAAGCATTAATCATCAATTTGTTATTACTCAGCATCTTTGCTATACAGCACAGTGTCATGGCTCGACCAGCTTTCAAGCGTTGGTGGACCCAGTTTGTGCCACCTGCAATTGAACGTAGTACTTATGTACTACTATCAAGTCTCGCATTAATTCTACTTTACTGGCAGTGGCAGCCAATGGACACAGTGATTTGGAGTGTCGAAAACACCGCCGGATTTTATGCATTATGGACGTTGTTCTGTATAGGATGGGTGATTGTACTGGTAAGTACATTCTTAATCAGTCATTTTGATTTATTCGGGCTGCGACAGGTATACCTGTACATGAAAAGTCAGGAGTACACGCATATTGTGTTTAGAGCACCATTTCTTTATCAGTTCGTGCGGCACCCAATTATGCTGGGTTTTATCATTGCTTTTTGGGCGACACCAAACATGACTTCTGGTCATTTGGTCTTTGCTATTGTTACAACTATTTATATCTTGGTTGCGCTGCAATTTGAGGAGCATGACTTAACAAATCATTACGGCGCAACCTATAAAGAGTATCAAAAACAGGTGTCGATGATTTTTCCGTTTCCTAAGAAAAAATAAGTATCTTGCTCAATCTTAGGCTAGTAGTAGAACTGGCATTATTGACGACTGAAACAATTCAGTGAATCTACTCGTGAAGTTATTGATGATATGCAAATATGAAACTGCACATTAATTAAAACCTTGAAGTTAAGGTTTTATTGACTAAAGCCAGTCCCTTAACTCAAATGTTGGCTGTCTCCTATGTGGATCAATACGTCTTTTGTGTATTAGCGGGACAAAGCTGACTCTAAAATATTGCAATGCAATATCAGTAATATCTATCTTGCAGTCAATTAAATAAGTAACCCCAGAAATAAATTCAAAAATATTTATACTTACTTTAAGTAACTATCAAAGCGCAGCCACACACTAGGGTTTAATAATTTCCACATTGTTTAGATCTAAATTCGGTTTGAGTAGTACTCAACTACCTGTTGAACATCCACAGGAAATGGCACTTGGTCTGCATCCGGTAAATGAGCGACTTTAATCGCTTTAGTCGTTTCATCCCAATGCAGCCAATCCGGTCTTTCTAGAACTATTTTTGCTAGAGTCTCAATTACTAAGGGAATTTTCAGAGATGTAGCTTTAAGTGTTATCTCATCACCCACATTTACACGAATGGATGGAATATTCACAGGTTTGCCATTTTGCAACACGTGACCATGTGACACCAATTGTCGTGCGGCAAGCGGACGTTCCATTTTGTAAGTCGACTTAAAAAAGATCTCAAATTTCGTAAGTGCGCGTTTACCCTAAAATCGAGCCGCAACACTTAAGTTCTCACTAAAGTTGATGATTTTTTACGCAGTGTGAACAATGTCAGTATAATCAGCTCCATGTTTGGTCGTTTTCGATATCTTTATCCGCGCATCCTGCTTGTCATGATGCTGGTTACCTTTCTGTCGCCATCGATGGGATGGGGGACGGTTGCCAGTCATGAGCAGTTGACTCATGCTACGGTAGAGATTGACTGGGAAGAACTTGAACATGGTCATTCACATGACAATCACCATTCGAGTTTGCCTGACGAATCCCATGATCATCAAGACGCACATAGTTCTATAGGCCACCTGTTGGCTCATATGCCTGCCAGTTTGTTTGAAACGCCGATTTTGGATTTCGTACAATCTGCCCAGACAGCACCGTTGTTTATTTACGTGCCGCTTATTGAGCGGTATCTAGAACCACCACTACCCCCTCCTAAAATAGCACTTCCTTACTAAAATCTTCTTGCAAACAATAGTCGCAGGCTGGCGTGCGTTTGCTTGAGTTCTGATTACATCATTAGTATTAGGAAGGAGATCTCCATGCATGGAGACTACGTTTTCCGTATTTTCACTGATGGCGCAAACTATACACGTCTTGTACGTGTGTTGCTGTGCTATTGGTTTTCCACCTTGTTGGCATTTACCACCAACACCGCTATCGCTCAGGAATTAGCCCCGGAAGCGAAGCTTACCGAGAGTGCTGCTATCGAATATGCACTTGAGCGGCCGGCGTTTCGTCAAACTGAAGAGGCTAGAATTGGTATCGCCGGTAGTGTCGTGCTTGAGAAAAGCCTTTTGCCGAATCCTGTTGTTTCTATAGATTATGATAATGCTGCTGTTCCTTCCGGCAGAGCCAGAGATTCATCGGTCATGGTTTCTCAGGCGTTTGATATTTCCGGTCGTCGCGCTTTAGGCAAAGAAGCGGCACAGACTAGATTGCAAGCTGCCCAGTTTGATGTGAAGTCATTACAGCTTAAAACAATCATTGATGTAAGGCGTACGTTTGCAGATTCTTTGTATCGTCAGCAACAGATGGATGCACATAAAATCTGGCTCAACCGAATCAAATCAATTACCGAAACGGTCAGCCGTCTTGCTGGTGGAGGCGAAGCATCTGGTTATGACAGGCGCAGATTAGAGCGAGAAGTGCAGATTGCACAGACCAAGTTGAACGCATCTGAAGCTGACGCCATTCGATCAAGAGGTCTTCTAGCAGGCCTTATTGCCAGACCAATCAGTGAGTCAGACAAGTTGGAAGGCAATCTGATTCCGGATGCTCCGCCAACATTTGAAAAGCTGACATCTATCATCGAACGCCACCCGGACTTGGCAAGCCTGGAGGCGCAGGCAACTGCTTTCGAGCGGGATAGACAAGCTGCCAACCGCCTGAAGACACCAGATGTAACGCTGGGTATTGGTGCGAAACACGTACAAGAGCCGGGATTTTCTGACCATGGGTTGATGTTGTCCATGTCTTTACCAATTCCGGTATTCAATTATGGGCAAGCTCAGGAGCAGCAGGCAAAATCACAGGCCATGATGGTTCAAGCAGAACGTTCATTAAAACTCTCTCGTGCGCAGGCTGAATTATCTGGAATCTGGAGTCAAACGACACAGCTGAGAGAAGCTGCCTTGTCATTTCAGAATGACTCTGCAACAGCCTCACAAGAGCTTTCACATATCGCTGAGGCATCCTATCGCGCTGGCGAGGGCAGCCTGCTGGAATTGCTTGATGCCTATCGTTCCGAACTGGAAGCCAACGCTATTAAACTTGATCTATCGTTGCGCGCCCGCTTGGCACGTATCGAGCTGGACGCCTTAACTGGAGTGACACAATATGAATAATTTGAAACAGTTAATAACCGTAGCGGCTATTCTGGCCGTTTTTACCGGATGCACAGCGCATGATGACAATCATGAACATCCACATGAAAGTGAAAAGCCTGCACAAGATGATCATGGCCACGCCCATGGTGGTGGAGTGACCGTCACCGATTACACCGACAAAACTGAGTTATTTGTTGAATATGCACCGTTAGCAAAAGGTGAAGAGTCTGCATTTGCAGCGCACCTTACATTTACCAAGCCAGACGGTTTTCAAGCGGTGGATAAAGGAAAGCTTACAGTAGCCCTTGTTGGCGGTGGGTTACCAGACGAACAGGCAGAAGCATCGGTAAGTGATACTGCGGGAATTTTTAGACCAGTTCTAAAACCCCAACATGCCGGAAAGCGTACGCTTATCCTTACACTTTCAACGAGTGATGGTGATATTAGCCATGATTTGGGTGATGTGACTGTTTATCCTGATCGAAAATCAGCAGAAGATGCAATGCCGCATGCGGATGAAACTCCTGCAATTGGATTTACCAAAGAACAGCAGTGGAAAATACCTTTTGCCATACAGCAAGTTGGTGAGCGAAATGTCCGAGAGTCGGTAGCTGCCGTTGCAACCTTACGTCCCACTTCTGACCGTGAAGCCATCATTGCAGCACCCAGTGATGGTCTGTTGCGTGCAGGCACTAATAGCTTCCCTCAGGTGGGCAACTCAGTTGCTAAAGGTCAGATTGTTGCCTATCTTGCCCCTAAATTAGGTGGTGAAACAGATGTGGCTTCGCTTCGTCTGCAAGTGGATAGCGCTCGCATTACTGTGGATCAAGCACGTGTTGATCGTGAACGGTTAGAAGCGTTATTCAAGATTGAGGCAATACCTGAGAAAAGACTGCGTGATGCTTTAGCACGTGAAAAATTGGCTCAGGCAGAATTATCTGCATCACAACAGCGTATATCTACCTTCAGCGGTGGCAATGGCGGTATTGCGCTTAAATCACCAATAACTGGTCAGATTGTTGCAGTGGGTGCGATCGCAGGTGCTGCTGTCACTGCGGGGCAATCAGTGGTTCATGTGGCTGACCTGAAGCGTCTATGGCTCGATGCCCGCATTGCAGAGAGTGATGTAATACGTGTATCCAAGCCAACAGGGGCGTTTTTCTCACTCGGGAAAAGTACTGATGGAAAAAATGCTGAAACAATATCTATCGAAGTGGGTAAAGATTCACGTCTGGTAGCATTTGGTGGAATGGTCGATTCAAACACACGAACAGTTCCGGCCATTTTTGAGTTTGATAACCCAGACGGAAGATTGCAAGCAGGCATGAATGTACAAGCTTCAATCTACACCGGAAAATCTACGCAAGGCGTTGCGGTGCCGGTAAGCGCGGTGACTGACGACGGTGGCACGCCCGTGGTGTATGTATTGCGAGAGGGCGAATCCTTTGAGCGCCGTGTTATTACAACCGGCTCACGAGATGGTGAATGGGTTGCTGTGCTTTCCGGCCTGAAGGCTGGTGAGCGTATTGTAACGCTTGGTGCATATCAGGTTCGTCTGGCAGCGACTGCGCCAGCAGCCATTGGCCATGGCCACGCACACTAAGAGGAGCAATCATGATTGAATATATAATTCAGTGGTCGCTGCGAAATCGACTTTTTGTCTTAATGGGTGCACTGCTACTGATGCTATGGGGTGGCTATCAAGCCTCACGCATGCCAGTGGATGTGTTTCCAGACCTGACTGCACCTGCTGTCACTGTTGTCATGGAAGCGCATGGCATGTCGCCTACAGAGGTGGAAAATCTAGTTACCTTCCCTATAGAAACAGCACTTAACGGATCCCCTGGAGTGCGTCGTGTTCGCTCTATTTCCAGTGTCGGGCTGTCAGTGGTCACTGTGGAATTTGAGTGGGGCACACAGACGTTGGCCGCACGCCAGATTGTGAGTGAAAAGCTGCAACTGGCACGCGGAAGCTTGCCGCCAGATATGCCAGCACCACAGATGGCACCAGCTGCCTCGGTGATGGGTGAAATCATGTTCATTGCGCTTACTTCTGATGTTCATAGTGGATCTGAAATCAAAAGCACTGCCGACTGGGTATTGCGTCGACGCATTCTAGCGGTACCCGGTGTCGCCGAAGTTCTGACGATTGGCGGCGATGAAAAACAGTATCAAGTGACTTTGGAGCCTGAGCGCTTGGCAAGCTATGGCATAACCGTTGATCAGGTGATCGAAGCGCTGCGAAAAACTAACGAAAATGCAGCAGCAGGTTTTTATCATGAAGCTGGTCAGGAGTATTTGATTCAAGGAATTGGTCGTGTACAGCGCGCTGAGGATATTGGGGAAACTGTCATTACCATGAGAAACGGTCAGCCTGTTTTAGCCCGACATCTGGGTGACATCAGTGTAGGTAAAGGTATTGTGCGTGGTACAGGATCTCATAATGGCAAACCCGCAGTAGTCTTGGCGATTCAGAAGCAACCGGGCGCGAATACATTAGACCTTACGCAAAGACTGGATACTACATTTGTTAGCCTGCAAGCCAGTCTGCCTAAAGGCATGAAGATTGAAACTCATGTTTTCCGGCAAGCGGATTTTATTGATCGTTCCATTAATAATCTGCTTACGGCATTACGTGATGGCGTTATCTTGGTTGTAGCAATTGTATTTGCATTCCTGCTTTCTACTCGGGCTACCGTCATTACACTGGTAGCGCTGCCATTATCTCTAATGGTTGCCGTGCTTGTATTGCAGTGGTTGGGGGCAACGCTTAACACGATGACGCTCGGCGGCTTTGCCATTGCTCTGGGTGCTCTGGTAGATGATGCAATTATCGTTGTTGAAAATATCGTTCGCCGCTTGAGACAGAACATGTTGCAGGTAAATGAACAACGTAAATCGACATCGCTTGTTGTATTTGAAGCTACCCGTGAAATTCAGGGCTCCATTGTGTTTGCCACACTCATTATTATGCTGGTGTTTGTGCCTATCTTCTTTCTGTCAGGTGTAGAAGGAAGGCTTCTAATGCCGCTAGGTTATGCCTATGTTGTTGCGCTTGCTGCCTCACTAGGTGTGGCGGTAACCGTGACGCCGGTACTGGCCCATTTGTTTTTGCCTAAAGACAAAATGGTAATGGAGCATCGTGAGCCACGTTGGCTGGCTACTGTTAAGACTCGTTATTCAACATGGCTGGCAAAAGTGGTAACTTCTTGGAAGTCTATTACCTTTGCTTCTTTAGCGTTATTTGTGGTGGCAATGGTAGCGCTCAGTTTTGCGGGCAGAACATTCCTGCCAGACTTTAATGAGGGTAGCCTTACTGTAAATATCACCACGTTACCCGGAACGTCACTGGATGAGTCAAACCGTCTCGCGCAAAGAGTGGAAGAGATTATGCTTGCACAAAAAGAAGTCGTTAGCACAGCTAGGCGTACGGGCCGGGCACCTGCCGATCCGCATGCACAGGAAATCTATGCATCCGAAATTGAAGCCAGTCTAGACATGGGAGAGGCAGATAAGAAAGAATTTCTTGCGACATTGCGAAACGAGCTAGGAGGCATTCCCGGTATTAACGTTGTGATTGGTCAGCCTATTTCGCATCGCATTGATCATATGCTGTCAGGAACACGCGCCAATATTGCCGTCAAAATATTCGGCAGTGATCTTTATGAACTTCGTCGTATCGGCGAACAAGTGAAAGAGCAAACGCAGCAAGTTTCCGGAGCAGTGGATGTTGCACTGGAACAGCAGGCTGATATTCCATTTGTGTTAGTAAGGTTCCGTCGAGATGCTATTGCACAGTATGGTCTAACGGTACAAGAAGTTGCTCAGGCAATTGAAACAGCATTTGGCGGCTTCAAAGTTTCTAAAGTACTTGAGGGGCAGTCTAGCTTTGATCTGGTTGTTCGCTTTGATCCCAAGGTGCGTGACTCGTTTGAGGCGATACAGCAAACTTTGATTACGACTACGGCAGGTGCTCAATTACCACTATCAGCTTTAGCGGAAGTACGAAAAGATCGTGGTCCGAACCTTGTTAGCCGTGAAAATGTTCAGCGCAAGATAGTAGTAATGGCTAACGTGGCAGATCGTGACCTAAAAAGTGTAGTTGAAGATATTCGCACCCGTGTCACATCAAACGTGAAGCTACCGATTGGCTATCATATTGAATATGGCGGTCAGTTTGAAAGTGCCACGGAAGCAACGCGTGTTTTGTCTATTCTTGGCGTGATTGTTGTAGCAGGCATTTTTCTATTGCTATATCTGGCTTTCAATTCAGTTCGAGATGCGCTGTTGGTCATGATCAATTTACCTCTGGCGCTAATCGGAGGTGTTGCCGGGATGTTTGTAGCTGATGGCATTCTGTCAGTAGCGACACTGATTGGCTTTATTACTTTGTTTGGTATTGCAACACGTAACGGAGTAATGATGGTGGCACACATCCGACATCTAGTGGAGACGGAAGGCATCACAGACCCCTTGAAAGCAATCGTACAGGGTGCAACTGAGCGTTTGGTTCCAATTCTAATGACGGCTCTTGCGGCAGGACTGGCACTTGTGCCGCTGGCACTTGCTATGGGTGAGCCCGGTAGCGAGATTCAGGCGCCAATGGCAATTGTGATTCTGTTTGGTTTGTTATCTTCAACGTTGCTGAATATGATTGTGGTGCCTGCGCTTTATCTGAGATTTGGCAGTATCAGTCAAACTTCTAACAATAAATTAGTTTAGATTTAATATAAGTAAGATCGACAAAAATCTATGAGCAGGTATTCATTTTGAATGCCTGCTTTTGTTGATTTGACTGAATTGACACACTTCCATACGCCTGTTTGCAATTTAAATTGCACATTTGGTTGGGCTGGACTTATTCTGAAACAGAACTGGAAGTTAAACCATGAGTATAAATAATGTTGCGGTAACTGAAAAACCGAGCGAATCAAGTCTTGGCGTGTTGATGACTCAAGCACGCTGGATTGAGATAGGGCGTATTTTACTCACAGGATTGATCGCACTACTTTTTTGGTTGCAATTGGTTCCTATACAACTACTGTGGTTAGCCGTAGGCATTGGGTTATATCCGCTTGTAAAAACAGGTCTGACTGACTTAGTGCATGAATTCAAAATTGGTACTGAGATTTTCGTGACCGTTGCTACTCTGATTGCTGTTCTGGGTGGGGAGACTGTTGCCGGAGCGGTGTTGATGGTGATTATTCTTATTGCAGAATTTATCGCAGAGTTAAATATGGATAGAGCCCGCGCTTCCATAAAATCTTTAATTGGTTCAGTACCGCAAGTAGCGCTGAGGCGGACTGCTGATGGAGAGCATGAAGTTGCAGTTGACCAATTAATTATAGGTGACGTCATTTTAGTACGTGCTGGTGAAAAAATTCCAGTAGATGGCAGCATTATAGGTGGGGCAGCATCAATCAATGAAGCTCCAATTACTGGAGAAAGCTTACCCAAGGACAAGGCCGTGGGTGGCATTGTATTCGCTGGGACAATCGTCGCATCTGGTGCTGTAGATATCAAAACGGAAAAAATTGGCGGAGATACTACGTTTGCACACATCATTGGGCTGGTAGAAAACGCCGAAGCTGCGCAGGCTCCTGTACAGAAACTTGCTGACAAAGTAGCATCATGGCTCATCCCTGTAGTTTTCTTATTTCTAATCGTTGTTTATCTAATCACACATGACGTTCGCACTATTGTTACCTTATTGATTTTTACCTCACCAGCAGAATTAGGACTGGCAACACCATTGGTGATGATAGCCGCCATTGCGCGTGCTGCTCGTCATGGTGTTTTAGTTAAAGGCGGTCTTTATTTAGAGTCTTTGGCAAAAGTAGATGTAATGGTCTTTGACAAAACAGGGACTCTGACAGCAAACATGCCAGAAGTAGTTCGGGTTGAGGTAAGCGATAAGAGATTCACTGAAATGGAACTTGTAAGTTTGGCCGCTGGTGCTGACCGCCGCTCTGCGCATCCATTAGCCAAAGCTGTCCTGGATTATGCAGCACTTAAACAGACCAGTGTTCCAGAACCTGACAAATATGAACAGGTGCAAGGACGAGGCGTAATAGCAATCGTCTCTGGGCGCTCCGTTCTTGTAGGCAATGCTGCATTATTGCTTGAGCATGGCATAGGACTTAATGCGGCAATTGAAAGCGGCGGGCAAACGCCAGTTCATATTGCAATTGATGGACAATTTGCGGGAGTCATCTATATAGCCGATATGTTGCGATCAGGTGCGCGTGAAGCGTTATTAAAATTAAAAGAAACGGGCGTAAAGCGCATAGTTATGTTGACTGGGGACAATGAAGCTACTGCAAAATCTATAGCTAAAGAATTAGGTGTGGATGAAGTACGCGCCAACCTAATGCCTGAAGATAAAGTGACTGCCATCGAAGAATTAAAGAAGCAAGGCTATCATGTGGCTATGATTGGTGACGGCATCAACGATGCGCCTGCTCTGGCTAGAGCAGATGTTGGTATTGCGATGGGCGGCGGTGGCACGCAAGCTGCATTAGAGGCGGCTGATATTGTGCTGATGACAGATGATTTATCAAAGATCGTAATTGCCCGTGCAATTGCCCGACGCGCTTATCGCACTATTCAAGAAAATTTATTTGTGGGCGTTGGTGTAGTTCATATCCTAGGTATTACAGCAGCGCTGATGGGTTGGATTGGGCCTATAGAAGCAGCATTGCTGCATCTAGGACCAGATGTTTTAGTGTTTGTAAATTCTGTGAAATTGCTGCGAGTTAGGATAGATGGGACATAATTTATTTATGAGCGCCTTATATTTAGCATAGATGATTTAATGGGCAATCAATTAACATGAATGTCCGCTATGCGGTTAACACGTCTTCGGCATATTAGCGGACGAAGCTGCCGTTTATTTTAGGTTTCCAGTCTTCAATAATCGGCTCATTGCAGACATTGGTAACTAACGATTTGTAGTATAACCTTTCAATCTCTACAACCCTTGTTCTAAGGCCGTTTGATTGGATCCAGATTCAAAACGCGAATTCGATCAGCAAATGTCGCAGCAGATAATTCACCTACACGGCGGCCAACTAATACTCCTTTTTCATTAAAAAATAGTGTAGTTGGGTAAGCTGGTGAAGCTGTCTTCTGGGACATTTGCATTTCTGAATCCAAAAGTACATTTACGAGCTTCAGGTTTTCCTGCTCTAGGTAACTTCTTACAATACTTTCTGACTCTCCTTGGTTCACAAATATAAATTCAATATTTGGATTACGCTGTTGAGTGTCTCTTAGTACAGGCATTTCTTTACGACAGGGAGCGCACCAGGTCGCCCATAAGTTGACCACCATAGGCTTCCCACTTAGCTTATCAAGATGCATTACTCCTCCTTCCAGACGTGGCAATGCAACGTCTGGCATCAGGATCGGGGGGGCTGCATCATTCATAGTATATAACGTGGCCCCAGACCAAATAACGCTTCCGGCAAGTATGGCTAGCAATAATGGTTTGCGAATTTCCTTTTTTCTCCATCCCATTAAAATTGCTAAAATAAATGCTGAAAAAAATCCAACCGGGGTAATAAAACCGCCATCGCGGATATCGATGATAGTCCAGGGCGCCATCCTGTATGAATCAAAATAAATCAGTACGAATGCAACTCGCGCTGTGAATAATCCTACATACAACATTTTCCAAAGGGATGGCTCAATATCAACTGCACTTTTTCGGCATGCCCACTTTCCTACTGCTATGCTGAATATCAGAGAAAGTAAAAGCACTAGCGGCTCGGTGGGTAGTGCTAGAGGTCCAACATTAATAGTTTCTGTCGTCAATGGTCAACTGCCTTTCTAAAAAAAATCCTGCGCTTCTGAACCCGAAGGGATAGCAGTTTTATTCTCTGGGATGTTTCATAACTTCTACCCAATCAAATCTCTAGGCATCTATCCATTAAGCATTAGGCATTTCAGTAACTATTTAGTAGCTACAAAAAACTTATTGTACAGGATAGTAACAATTTGCTTGTAATAAAATGTACCGAGCTGTAACATCTGTCTAAAGTTAAGGAGAAGATATGAACAAAGCGGTAATAAAACCAATACGTAAATTAATACAAGGAACGATTGCCCAGGCCAAAATCCTTGATGCTGTAGATGATTTATTTTATAGAGAGGGCGCTCGGATGGTCGGTGTAGACACAGTTGCAAGTCATGCCGGTGTAAACAAGATGTGTCTCTACCGTCACTTCGAGTCCAAAGAGAAATTGGTGCTGCGCTATTTAGAACGACGGGCTCAACGCTCATGGGACAATATAGAAGCTAGCTTGGCCAAGCAGCCGAATGAGCCCCGAATGCAGCTTCTACAATTCTTCAAAGATGCTACTGAGCGTACGCAACAACCGAGTTACCGAGGCTGTGCATTTATCAATATTGCTACCGAATTCCCTGACAGAAATCACCCTTCGCGAAAATTAGTAGCCGATCACAAGGAAAAGTTGTTAGCCAGATTGCAGGAACTAGCCACTCAGGCTGGAGCAACTGATCCCAAGGCCTTGGCTCATGCACTCGCATTAATGTTCGAAGGTGCTTGCGCTGCGAGTCAGACTTATCCACTAGGGCATCCTATCCTTACTACATTGCAAAACGTAGTTGAAACTTTGGTGGATAGTGCTTGTTCAACAAATCACAAATGCGATGAGCAATGAATAAGCTTTGGCTCATTTGCTAGACCAGTAAATTTAGTGAATTTCTGCAGAACGAAATTTTGTTGTTTATCGCATTAATAATAGATTGTGAACTTCTATGATAGGAATTGTAAGAATTGCTCTAAAGCGACCTTATACCTTTGTCGTGATGGCGCTACTTATGCTTATCATGGGTACGCTGGTTGCATTACGCACGCCGGTCGACATCTTTCCCGAGATCAAGATCCCGGTCATTGCCGTGGCTTGGCAGTACAATGGACTGCCGCCGGATGAAATGGTGGGGCGCATCACCACGCTCTATGAGCGAGTGCTCACGACTACCGTCAACGATATAGAACACATCGAGGCCAATTCCTATACGGGCTTCGGCATCGTCAAGATTTTCTTCCAGCCTGATGTCGATATTGCCACGGCCAATGCACAGGTAACAGCGGTCTCTCAAGTAGTAACGCGGCAAATGCCAGCAGGTACGACACCGCCATTCATCATCAACTATAGCGCCTCAACCGTGCCTATTCTGCAGGTTGCGCTATCTGGCAAAGGAATGTCAGAGCAAAACTTGGCAGACATTGGATTAAACGTTATTCGCACACGTTTGGTTTCAGTCCCTGGTGCTGCGATTCCTTATCCCTTCGGTGGCAAGGCACGCCAAGTGCAGATTGACCTCGATCCAGCAGCTATTCAGGCCCGAGGCTTGTCGGCTCAAGATATCGCCAATGCACTGGCAGCTCAAAACCTTATTTTGCCTGTTGGCACGCAAAAGATAGGTGGCTATGAATATACCTTGCGTCTGAACAATTCTCCTTCTTCGATCGAAGAGTTGAACAACTTGCCAATTAAATTTATAAATGGAGCCACTGTCTACATGCGCGACGTGGCGCATGTACGTGATGGTAATCCACCGCAGACCAATATTGTGCATGTGGATGGTGCTCGCTCGGTGTTGATATCTGTGCTTAAAAATGGAGCTACCTCTACCTTAGACATTGTGTCAGGTATTAAAGCTAAGCTGCAGGAAATTAAGCCATCGCTTCCTAAAAATTTAACTGTATCACCCATAAATGATCAGTCATTATTCGTGCGAGCAGCAATACACAGCTTAGCGTTTGAAGGCGTACTAGCGGCAGCGCTGACCAGCCTAATGATTTTGTTATTCTTAGGGAGTTGGCGTTCCACGGTAATCATCGCAATATCTATCCCCCTATCAATAATGGGCGCTTTACTTGCACTCGCAGCAACAGGTCAAACATTAAATATTATGACCCTGGGGGGACTTGCACTGGCGGTTGGAATTCTTGTTGATGACGCGACGGTTACCATAGAAAATATAAATTGGCATCTAGAACAGGGTAAGGGTGTTGAAACGGCAATTATGGATGGCGCAGCGCAGATTGTGACACCTGCATTTGTCTCCTTGCTCTGTATCTGCATCGTATTTGTACCCATGTTTTTCCTTGATGGCGTCTCGCGTTTCTTATTTGTGCCGATGGCCATGGCCGTTATGTTTGCTATGGTCAGCTCGTTCATCCTGTCACGCACTCTTGTGCCCACCATGGCCAATTATTTGCTGAAAACACATGCGTCGCACATTGACATGCAAGGTACGAAAAATGTCACATCTAAATCATCAAATCCATTAGTCCATTTCCAACGCCGTTTTGAAAAAAGCTTCGAGCGTTTCCGTTTTGGTTACAAGGATTTGTTAGTACTTGCAATGAACCACCGGTATATATTCATAGCAAGTTTCATGGCTTTAGTGATGCTAACGTTTGCGCTCATACCATTTCTAGGCCGCAATTTCTTCCCTTCCGTGGATGGAGGTCAGATTCTGATGCATGTGCGTGCACCCGTTGGTACACGTGTAGAAGAAACAGCCTCACACTTTGCACTTATTCAAACCGCCATTAAAAAAGTGATTCCAGAGCATCAAATTGAAACGATAGTCGACAATATCGGAGTTCCTGTGAGTAGTATTAACATGGTTTATAACAACACTGGGCTCATAGGTACGCAGGACGGCGATATTAATATTGCATTAAAGAAAGGGCACCGCCCAACCGCCGAATATGTCCGTGAACTACGTGAGCGCCTGCCACATCAGTTTCCGGGAACGACTTTTTCATTTCCACCGGCCGACATAGTGAGTCAGATCCTAAACTTCGGCTCGCCAGCGCCAATTGATTTACAAATCCGTGGCGGCAAGCTCGATGCTAATTTTGACTATGCCAACAAGCTGTTAACCAAGATCCGAAATGTCCCAGGCGTGGCAGATGCTCGCATTCAACAATCTCGCCAAAGTCCGCTGTTCAATATTAATCTGGATCGTACGCGCGCTCATGAAATGGGCGTGACTATGCGTGATGTGACCAACAGCTTAGTTGTCAACATGGCCGGCAGTTCGCAGGTGGCGCCCACTTTCTGGCTAGACCCCTCCAGCGGCGTGTCGTATCCCATAGTCATGCAAACCCCGCAGTATCGGCTAGATTCGCTAGAGGCCCTAGCCAACCTGCCTGTCAGTGGTCCGGAAAGTAAGACTGAGCAAACACTTGGTGGACTGGCCACTTTTCAGCGTGGGAACGGTAATGCAGTAGTCAGCCAGTACAATATTCAATCCATGGTTCAAATCTATGCCACCACTCAGGGTAGGGATCTTGGCGGTGTCGCTAAAGACATCCGCCAAATCATTAATGAAACAGCGGAACAGGTCCCTAAAGGCGCAAAAGTTGAACTGATGGGTCAAGTTAAGACCATGGACAGTGCATTTTCTGGCCTATTGTTTGGCTTGCTCGGCGCCATTGTGCTGATTTATTTACTGATAGTGGTCAATTTCCAATCGTGGAGCGATCCGTTCGTTATTATCTCGGCCTTGCCGGCGGCGCTTGCAGGCATTGTATGGATGCTTTTTGTGACCTACACGCCTCTGTCCGTGCCAGCGCTGACAGGAGCCATCATGTGCATGGGCGTCGCTACGGCCAATAGCGTGCTTGTCATCACCTTTGCACGCGAGCGTCTCGAACATTTGGGCGATGCAACGGCGGCGGCTATTGAGGCTGGATTCGTACGATTCCGCCCCGTTCTAATGACAGCACTCTCAATGATAATAGGCATGGCACCTATGGCATTTGGATTTGGCGAAGGCGGCGAACAAAATGCACCACTGGGTCGCGCCGTAATTGGAGGCCTTATTTTTTCCACTATCGCCACCCTAATTTTTGTTCCTGTCGTATTCAGCATTATTCACCGGCAGCACATTAAAAAACCTGCACAACACAATGCAATAAATAATATCGGAGATTTAAATGCAGTCTGATCAAATCGCGTTACGCAGGAACTATCGCACTTTACGTTTTGTAGGCTTAGCAGTTTTAATTGCTGCCGTAGCCATCGTAGTAAATGGTGTCATAACCCGTGCAGATAGCAATGAAAATCTCAAGCATTGGACCGACGAGCAAGCTATTTCGAGCGTTAGTGTCATTTCTCCCAATAAAAAGGGAAACATTATTACACTTGATTTACCTGGCCGCTTCGAGGCCTATGCCCGCGCTCCCATCTACGCCCGCGTCAACGGCTATCTTATGAGCTGGAAAGTTGATATAGGCGGACCCGTGAAAGCAGGACAACTATTAGGAGAGATTGGAACTCCCGACATTGACCAACAATTACTACAGACGCGTGCCGACCTCGCTAGTGCTGAGGCAAATGCCGACCTTAGCGCAAAGACTGCAAAACGCTGGCAGGCTATGCTTATTTCAGATTCAGTTTCACGTCAAGAAGTAGACGACAAGGTTGGCGACCTTGCCACAAAAGAAGCAAGCGTCAAAGCAGCTCAAGCGAATGTAGACCGACTACTCGCCACCAAGAGCTTTGCACGCATCGTTGCGCCGTTCGATGGTATTGTTACTGCACGCTCGACTGATACAGGTGCGCTTATAAACGCAGGCAGTGGCGGACCCGCTTTGTTCGAGGTGTCCGATACGCATAAGTTGCGCCTTTATGTAAAAGTACCTCAAAGTTATGCAGCTAGCATCAATATAGGCAGTAAAGCAGACATAACAGTGCCCGAACATCCAGGGAAAACTTACACTGCGACTGTTGAATCCACATCACGCGCAGTTGACGTCGCCTCAGGAACAACCCTGATTCAGCTTTTGGTTAACAATACTGCTGACGAACTGTTGCTGGGTAGCTTTGCTAATGTCCGGTTGCATCTACCTAGCAACTTAACAGCGCTTAACATTCCTGCTAACACACTCATCTTCGACCAATACGGCCTTCGCGTTGCCACGGTTGATTCCGATAACAAGGTGCATCTCAAAAAGGTAATTATTGCTCGTGACTTTGGTAAAACGATTGAACTCAGCTCAGGCGTTGAAGCTGGGGATCGCCTGATTGAAAGCCCACCTGATGGTGTGGTCGATGGCACGCTGGTCCGTATAGTGGATCGCAATCGAAAAGAGGCTAACGCTTCAACCACTCTCAAGAAAAACATTTGATGATTATAAAAGTAAAAACTATTACGGCACTAGGGCTGGCTTCTTTGTTCATAGGCTGTTCGATGGCACCGCCGCTCGTGAAACCGGAGATTCCGATTGCCAAAAGTTATAAGGAAACTGCTCCGTGGATGCTGGCCCAGCCCGCCGATGAACTACCGCGCGGAGCTTGGTGGAAGCTTTACGATAATGCAGAATTGAATGCGCTAGAAGAAAGGCTGTTAACTAACAGCCCCAACCTGGCTGCCGCCTATGCACGTTATGCTCAGGCAGAAGCATATACTTTGCAGTTGCGTTCTGGCTTGTTTCCTTCCCTAACCGGTACAAGTAGTGCTCAACACAATCGTCAATCTGATATGCGTCCGCTTCGAAATGCGGCTGGACAGACCGAATACAATGCCTATTCCATAGGTGTGCAGGCAAGTTACGAAATTGATTTGTGGAGTCGAGTACGCAATCTTGTAGCTTCGGGCGTAGCAACAGAGCAGGCAGGAAAAGCGGACCTAGAATCAACACGGCTCAGCCTTCAGGCTGAACTCGCCTATAACTACATCGCTCTTCGCGGCATTGACCAACAAATTGGACTGCTACGGAATACGGTCACCGCCTACCGTAAAACGCTGGATCTTACCAAGCTTCGTCATGATGGTGGCATTGCACCGGGTCTCGACGTTGCACGCGCTCAAACACAATTCGATATGGCGCAGTCACTGGTCGAGCAGGCACTGGCTCAGCGAGCTTTGGCCGAGCACGCGATTGCCGCATTAGTCGGCGCTTCAGTTTCAGAATTTTCCATCACTCCGCGCCAAGAGAAGATAGTTATGCCGTCGATACCTATTGGTTTGCCTTCCGCATTATTGCAGCGACGGCCAGACATCGCAGCTGCTGAGCGACGTATGGCAGCCGCCAATGCAAGCGTAGGAGTGGCTAATTCAGCATTCTTTCCTGACCTAACCTTGAGCGGGGTGCTGGGATACCAAAGCTCCTCTGCTGGCAAGTGGATAGCAGCACCAAATATATTTTGGGCGATTGGGCCCGCGATAGTGTTGAACTTATTTGATGGGGGTCAGCGCAAGGCGCAAGTTTCTGAAGCCCAAGCCGTTCTCGATGAAGCAAGTGCGCAATATCGCGGAGTGGCTATCCGCGCATTCCAGCAGGTAGAGGACAATCTAGGGCTACTCAATCACTTTAATTTGGCCTCAAAATCACAGCACTCTGCCCTTGCGGCTGCAAAACAGTCTCTTGATTTCGCACAGAGCCGGTACCAAGAAGGCGCAGCCAGCTATTTGGAGGTAACTGCTTCGCAGACTGTTGCACTTGAAACTGAGCGCAGTCTGCTCGATCTTAATACACGTATTTTACAATCAAGTGTACAACTCATAAGAGCGCTTGGGGGAGGTTGGTCTTTGGAGTAGTGAATCGCGACTTGTTTACTAGACATTTTATTCGATAGCATGAGATTTACTGTAAGAGCTGAATGTCAGCTTTGCGGATTAATACGTCTTTGGCATATTAGCGGACAAAGCTGCCGTTAACCTTAATTTTTTGACTTCAGCTATAGGCTCAAGGTGACTTGTAAACTAGTGGGGATTCAAACGACGCCTTTCTAAAATATAAATTTATGGTGCAAGTTTGCGACTAACACTAACTGCATATGCGCCAGGTCTAGCCAGCAATACTGGGTCTTCACTTGGTGCAATACCATCTAACAATATGAGCGGATTAAAAGCTAAAGCTTTTTCGGCAGCAACATTATCAGCAACCGGTGCCTCTAAACTAATCACGCCAAGCTCTATTAGTTTTCTGTCATTTGGCCAGACCACGGTAGGGTCGTTAATTACGTCATCTTTTGCTGCAATTTGTGCAAGTAGGCGAAATTTAGCTTCACCTTTTTTGAGTCTTTTAGGCAGTTCTTCAAACAAGTAGTTTGGCGTTGCTTTTGCAACATCATCAGCAGTCAGGAGTTCTTGGCCATTTACAGGCAAAATTTGATAGCGCACATAATTTTTCTCCCCTTGGGAATTTGTGAACTCAAATGCATTGATACCAAAATAATTATGTGTTGCAAAGCTTACGGGGAAAGGCTTGGGAATCGCGATAAATTTTTGCAGTGATGGTGTCGCGGCAACCATTTTTTCTACCGGGGTTGGTTTGGGTGAATCTGGCTTAGTGGCAATACGAGCATTGAGGAATTCTAAAAATGCTTCAGGCGTAGATACTGGAAAAGCATTGATTGACAGGCTTACGATATCGGTGATTGCACCATCCGGTAACTCAAAGCGAATAGCAATTCCACGTGGATTCGCATTTGGATTAGTATCTTCAATAGTGGGAACGCCCCCAGCATTGGAGAACCTAACGGTAACTTTGCTTGGCGTATTTTGTAAATGCGCAGCCTTAGTAATACTGGCAGCAGAAGCCGATGGAGTAAAGGAGCCAGTAACAACAATGCCTTTGTTGTGATTTACGCGTAAACCTTTATAAGGGCCTTTGGCTAATGTGGTCTGCGCATCGACAATTTGCTCGACAACAGATTTGTTAGTTATTTCACCTGCCGATACAGTTAAAGAAACTATCGCAAAAACTAGAGATGAGATGGCTATGCTAGAGTGCAGTTTTTGCATATTGATGACTCACTTTCATACGCATTAAAGAATAGTAACTTTAACTCAAAAATCTTTGTTCGTATTACCTAACTTATTAAATTAATACTTGAATATTTTTTGCTGAATTAGTTTCAAAAAATTGCCCTAACACATTGAAGGCAATGGCACAGCGGCCCCAAAAATTTTCCAGACCTCAGGACTTGAAGCGCTATATTTGCATTGACTTGCCACTAGTTTAATAGATGTATTATTTGATATAAGCCGATTATCTGTAAAAGCTGACAGTCAGCTTTGCGGATTAACACGTCTTA
>Ga0208758_100174_pt1 | contig 29518 bp, 31 predicted proteins | sample LakWasM116_HOW13_2_FD_183930 | JGI IMG/M metagenome (GOLD analysis project Ga0208758, IMG submission 183930) | Freshwater sediment methanotrophic microbial communities from Lake Washington under simulated oxygen tension - Sediment Metagenome... | ecosystem: Environmental > Aquatic > Freshwater >...
TTATACAGAGCTTTCCGAGCTCGTCAACCTTAATTTCGAATTATTTCTTAATTAAAATTAACCGTACTTCTTACTGCGCTTTCCACTTCTTTTACTGCAAAAATCTAAAGCGTTACACACTTTAGATTTGCTGGTTGCGGGAACAGGATTTGAACCTGTGACCTTCGGGTTATGAGCCCGACGAGCTGCCAGACTGCTCCATCCCGCGTCCGATTCGACTTAATTGCTGTCGAGAGGTGAAACTATAGCAAACCATGACACCTACCGCAAGCATTATTGTAAATTTCTACAATAATTTTGATGATTCACATTCAAATATATGTAGAAGCTAACTCATCACGCTGCGCACGTACGCCAGGTCAGCCTCGGTATCAACCCCGGGTGCCGGGGCATTGCCAGTAACAGCAACGGCTATTTTATAGCCTTGATACAATACACGCAGCTGTTCTAGGCTTTCATACTGTTCGATTGCTGCTGGTTGGATATGTGCATATTGATTTAGAAATTGCGCACGATAGGCATATATACCGATATGTCGATATACCGGCATATCGGAAGGCAATTCAGCATCGCCGAAAAAGGTATCCCTGGGATATGGAATTGGCGCACGGCTGAAATAAAGTGCATGCCCATATCGATCCAATACCACTTTTACAATATTGGGATTAATGAAATCAGCTTTAACATGAATGCGATGGCATGCAGTTGCCATCACAGCGTCTTTGCTATTAGCCAATGTAGTTGCGACTTCGGAAATGAGCGCCGGATCGATCAAAGGCTCGTCACCCTGTACATTGACGACAATCACATCTGCCTGCCAGCCTTTGCACGACGCAACTTCAGCGATGCGATCTGTTCCGCTGACATGGTCTGCACGCGTGAGCATTGCATCATAACCATACTGTTTAGCAGCTTCCGCAATACGCAAATCATCTGTCGCAATAACAACCTGGGCTGCGCCGCTCAACCTGGCACGATCTGCCACATGAATCACCATAGGCTTCCCGGCAATATCCAGCAGAGGCTTACCCGGCAGCCTGGTACTAGCGTAACGTGCAGGAATGACTGCATAAAATTTGGGAACCACAGCTTGCATATCAGGCAATTTCTTCATCATCCGTTAACTTGCGCGCCTCATCTTCCAGCAAGACTGGAATGCCATCCCTGATCGGATAAGCCAAACGTGCGGCTTTTGAAATCAGCTCGTTTGTAGTTTTGTTATAGATTAAGGGCCCTTTAGTCACAGGACAAACCAGAATTTGCAGGAGCTTTGCATCCATATACGCCTCGATTCACTTACGATTTAACTTATTCAATACAATGGGCATTAAGCCATTATCCACTTGAGCATTCACCGGCAATACCCAGAAATTGGCGGCAGCAAACGGCTTACATTTAACCGCATCTTTTTCTGTCATCAGGATCGCGTCGGCATTCACACCTGCGAAGTCTTGTGCCTGAAATATATAATGATCAGCATAAGCACGGCTTTCAAATTGCAAGCCCATATCACTCAACTGGTCAAAAAAGCGCTGAGGGTTGCCTATGCCGGCAACCGCTATTATTTTTCGGCCAATAAACGCCTGTGCAGCTGATTTTAGTTGATGATCGGCCAGATTGTAAAAATCCGTCGCAACAAGCCGCATATCGATAGATGTTATGCCATGTAAATTTTTTCCATGTTCTGCACCATTGCGCACAATGGCATCTACAGTCTTCAACCGGTCTTGCGATTCACGCAGCGGTCCCGCAGGCAGTAAAGCACCATTGCCAAAACCTTTAGCGCTGTCGTACACGACAATTTCGACATCGCGCTGCATGCGATAATGCTGCAAACCATCATCACTGATAATGATGTTGCATTCAGGGTGTGCTTTTAACAGGTGTTGCCCGGCAGATATTCGATCTGCGCTGACGAATACCGGGCAATTGGTACGCGCTGCGATCAGGACCGCCTCATCTCCTGCCACCAGCGCATCGCTGTCAGGCAACACTTCGCTTACTTGCAGGGCATTGCCGCCATACCCCCTACTGATAACGCCCGGTCTGTAGCCCCTCAGCTTCATCTGCTCCGCGAGCCAGATGACGAGCGGGGTTTTGCCAGTACCGCCAATATTGATATTACCAACGACGATGACAGGAACCGGCAAGCGAGTGTTTTTAAGACAGCCACGCCTGTAGAGATACCGGCGCAGACCGACAACCATCCCAAAAAGCCAGGATAACGGAATCAGGACGATGTGCCAGCATGTAAAACCAGCCCATTGCTTTTGAAACCAATCAGTCATCATTGACCTGGAATAATACTAGTTAAATTGCTTCTGATATAACTTGGCATAATGACCCGCCAGAGCCATCAGCTCAGCATGCGTGCCACTTTCAACAATCTGGCCACGCTCCATGACCATGATACGGTCTGCATTTTCAATCGTGCTCAGGCGATGTGCAATCACAATGCTGGTGCGATTCTGCATCAATGCATCCATGGCTGCCTGTACATGCTGTTCAGATTCAGTATCAAGCGCTGAGGTTGCCTCATCCAGCAACAGAATCGGTGCGTTTTTCAGAATGGCACGTGCAATGGCAATACGCTGGCGCTGTCCGCCAGATAAGCGGATCCCGCGGTCACCGATTTCATTCTGCAAACCATTCGGGAGATGCTGAATAAAGTCCCAGGCATGGGCAGCTTTTGCTGCGGCAATCACTTCTTCTTCTGTAGCACTACGCAGCACGCCATAAGCGATATTATTAAAGATCGTATCATTGAATAAAATGATGTCCTGGCTTACAAGCGCAAATTGCTCACGCAAGTTATTCAGTTTCAATTCACGGACATCAACACCATCCAGCAGCACTGCCCCCTGCTGCAGTTCGTAAAAGCGCGGCAACAAGTTCACCAGCGTCGTTTTGCCGCCACCCGACCGCCCTACCAGCGCGACCTTTTCACCAGCCCTGATATTAAAGCTCAGGTTATCCAGCGCCGGCGCCGACGCATTTTCATAACGCAAGGTGACGTTCCTGAATTCAATTTCACCTTTGGCGCGGCCAATCAGCTTCTGACCGTCATCGACTTCTTTTTGTGAATCAATGACATCGAAAATGCTTTGCGCAGCAGTTAAACCAACCTGAAGATCCTCATTGGCGGCCGCAATATGCTTAATCGGTGAAATCAGCATCAGCAAGGCGCCCACGAAGGCTGCAAACTCACCCACCGAAAAATGACCGATCGCATAATGAATCACCAAGCCCAACGCCAATGCCGCAAACACCTCAACGACAAAACTGCTCAATCCTGAAATGCGGGTCACCCGCAGCTCTATGCGACGGTTGTTACTCACAATTTGAGCAAAACGGTTATATTCAAACTCCTGGGCCCCGAAAATCTTGACAATACGCTGCCCGGCGATCGCTTCTTCTGCGGATTTAGTCATTTCACCGACACTGTGCTGCACTTCTTTAGCGTTCGCTTTCAACTTGGGCGTAACTTTTTTCAGGTAAAGCCCAATGACAGGAAGCACTACCGCAAATATCAAAGTTAACTTCCAATCCAGATAAAACATGTACCCAATCAAGCCGATTACGGTCAGCGTATCACGCAATACATTCATCCAGGAGCGCGTGGTTGCAACGGAAAGGCGTTCAACATCATAGGTGAATTTAGATACCACTGAACCGGCGGACCTTGCATCAAAATAATGCACGGGCAACAGCATCAGTTTGGCAAACATTTCCTTGCGGAAATCTTCGACCACACGGCGCGCAACCACACGCATGCAATAAGCCGATACGAATCCGGCCAAGCCCCTGGCAACCATCAATGCAATCAGCATCAGCGGCAAAAGAATTGCCTGACCCTCCGCTTTTTTTACAAAACCTTCATCGGTGACTTGTTTAATCAGCGCAAGAAAAGCCGTATTACTGGCCGATAAAATAACAAGCGCAAGAATACTCACGCTAAAGACATATTTGTAATGCCATGCATAACGAAACAAACGCAAATAAACAGCTTTTGCGTTTGGAACATGCACTGCATCCTGCAGATGGGTTTTAGATTTTTTGATTTTTGACGACATGCGTTACGTCGATTGACTATATAAAACTGCGATTAATGGAAACTGGCGCGACATGAAGCCTGAAGCTTAATGCCCTGACTGTACTTGTGTAGCGAATGTAATATGTGTGTAGCCTGCCACACGCGATGCTTCCATCACATTCACCACGGACTGGTGCGTGCTGTTGGCATCGGCATTGATCACGATTGTAGGCTCTTTGCCGCCGCCATTGGCTGCGGCCTGCAGCGCAGCGCTGATGCCGGTCACTGAACTATCAGCCAGGGACTTGCCATTGACCAGGTATTTCCCGGTGGCGTCCACCGCCACCTCGATCATCAATGGTTTATCCTGCGGCGCGTTTGCTTCCGCAGTCGGCAAATTGATCTGCAACTCATTGGTACGCGAAAATGTCGCACTGATGATCAGAAAAATAATGATCACCAGCAGCACGTCAATCAACGGAATGAAGTTGATCTCAAGCTCTTCGTGTTTTTTTCCACGTTGAAAATTCATTTGTTATTCCTTCTGGCAAGGGTCAAACCGGTCGCCCCTGCAATCTGCAAATTCAAGTATTCTACAAACCAGCGTTAATTTATTCAAACGCCAGGATTAACGCTCGCCGTGAAGGATTTCAACCAGCTTGATTGCCTGCTGTTCCATGTCGATCAGGATGGCATCTACTTTGGTACGGAAATAACGATAAGCGATCATCGCCGGCACTGCAACCACGATACCTGCCGCCGTGTTGTAAAGTGCGACTGAAATACCGCGCGCAAATTGCGCCACATCATGCCCGGTAGTCGTAAAGGCGCCGAACAGTTCCACCATACCGATAACGGTACCCAGCAAACCGAGCAATGGCGCCACTGTAGCAATCGTACCCAATGTCGCAAGATATTTTTCCAGGTCATGTGCTACTGCACGCGCTGTTTCTTCAATAGACTCTTTAGTAATATCGCGTGACTGTTTTGCAGTTGCCAGCGCAGTTGCAAAAACGCGGCCTAGCTGGGAGTTCTGCTCCAAACGCTCAATCATATCCCGGTTAATGCCGCCTGCGGCAAGCCATTTCTGCACTTCCGGCAGCAGGTTTTTTGGAGCGATAATGCCTTCACGCAACGCAAAAAGCCGCTCGCCTATAATGGCCACAGCAACAACTGATGCGATGATAAGCGGCCAGATAGGCCAACCGGCTGCTAAAATAATTTGCCACACAGTGGAACTCCCTAAATTCAATATCCAAATAAAAACGCTAAATTACAGAACCAAGCCACCAAGCGACGTAGAACGCAAGCCGTACAAATCACAAAAGCCTGGACGCTATATGTGTGATACAGCGAGATTACGATTACCGGCCGGCACATCCACTTGCCTGCGCAAGCGCTGGTTCTGCATTTCCTAAATTTAATCCGTGCGATACTTTAGCCTGTCGCCCGCTTTTCGGCAAGCTCCCGCTGCAATCCCTTTGCATTCAGCATCAGTCGCAGCACCTGCCGTACGCTAATAAACATCATGCCAGTAACGCCTGCCCTGTTTACGCCAGCCAGCAGCTTTTACCGCAACCCCGGAATCATGGACAGGGTCGCCGGCAATAAAATCCAGGGTGACCGCCCCGTCATAATCCGAGCGCAGGATGCGGCTTTGCGCATCCTGGTAACGCTTTACGACTTCCGGTCTGGGGTGCCGGAACCGATTCAAATATCCGACTGTAAATATCGTCAGGCCAGGCTGCACAGCCGCAATAAATTCCTTACTGGATGAGGTCTTACTGCCGTGGTGCGGCGCGATCATGACGTCACTTTTCAAAGACACGTGCCCTGAGGACGGCCACTGCTGCCCGACCAGAGCCGACTCAACCTGTTTTTCTATATCTCCAGTAAGCAGCACGCTGCCTGACGCACTGGTGATTTTGACGACACAGCTGCGGTCATTGTCCGTCAGGGTATCTGCATCACTGCCCGACTGCGGATGCAGCACCTGGAAATCGACTTTATCCCAACGCCACCGCTGTCCCGCAAAACATCTTATATGGTGAACATCAGAATGCAATGCTGCGGAGCCAGGCAAGGAACTGAGCAGCCAGGCCTCAGGCATTTGCGCCAATATCACCGGCATGCCGCCGCTATGGTCAGTATCGTCATGGCTCACGATAAAACCATCCAGCCTGCTGACGCCCGCAGCACGCAAAAAAGGCAATACGATACGGCTGCCGGCATCAGCCTGCTCACTGAATTTACCGCCCGCGTCATACAGCAGAGTATGCGCTGCCGTCTGCACAACCACGCTCAGACCCTGCCCTACATCCAGCACCGTCACTTTCATATCGCCTGCATCCGGCCGCGGCGGTGCAATCAGCAGCATCGGTAAAAAACCAAAAAACCCAAGCCAGCGCACAGGCGCTCCGCGCGGCAGCAGCAGCCATAACACACCGATGACCGCCGGCAGCAATGTCCACAGAGGCGGAGCCTGCTGCTGCCATACCGCAGCAGGCAGCCGATTAAACCACTCAAGCAGCAGCATGCAGAAATCAAGCACCTGATAGGAAAGCATCAATGCAATATCCAAAGGCAAAAAACTGCCAAGCAATGCCAGCGGCGTCACAACAAAACTGATTAACGGAATTGCAATTGCATTGGCCAGCGGTGAAACGATTGAAACCTGGTTAAACATGATCAGCAGCAGCGGCACCATGCCTATGGTCACCGCCCACTGCGTGTGCAGCCAGGTTTTTAACCAATGAAACTGGCCGACACGCGCACCAAGCGCATAGCTCAGCATCGCCACGGCACCGAACGACAGCCAGAAACCCGGGGAAATCACGGCAAACGGGTCGATCAGCACCACCACGACCAGCGCCAGCGCAAGCACCTGGGCAATCACCAATTGCCGCCCCGACCACAAAGCAAGGCCCAATATCACCAGCATGTATAAAGTGCGCTGCGTAGGTACGGAAAAACCGGCAACCAATGCATAGACCAGCGCTGCCAGCATGCCGGCAGCCACCGCAGCTTTGCGCGCAGGCAAACGCATCGTCAATGCAGGCACGCGCCGCCATACAAAACTGACCAATGCAAATACCAGCCCGGACAGCATCGTGATATGCAGGCCGGAAATGCTCATCAGATGGCTGGTGCCCGTACGCAGGAACAACTGCCAGTCATTGGCGTCGATTCCGCTATCATCGCCCATCACCAGCGCCTGTTCAATTCCGCTATATGGCTTTCCTGCAAGCACGCGAGTGATGCGCTGCCGGACCATTTCACGTACATGCTCAACCATGTAGCCGGGGCGCCAGACAAACTCCTGCAGCTTTTTATTGTCTGCCTTGGCCTTAATACTGCCGGTGGCACGAATATTCTCGGATAAAGCCCAGGCTTCAAAATCAAACCCATATGGATTCTGCACCCCATGCGGGCGCTTCAAACGCACGGTAAACTGCCAGCGCTCACCCGCCCGGAACTTTGCGGCATTTTTGCCCTGGTAGGTAGAAATATCGCCCGCAACCCGCGGCTGGTAATAGCTGAGGGAAATATGCCTGGGAACGACGGCTGCCTCTGTCAGAACCTCTTCCACATCGAAGCGGAAACGTTCACCCCGCTCATGCAGTTCGGAAACACTTGCCACCACGCCAACAATCTGTATCGGTTTGTTTTCCCAGGCCGCAGGCAATGCATCGCCAAGACGGAATGCGGCCATTGCAGCCGCCCAGAAAAAACCAAGAAAGAAACTGAGCAGTACGAGCGCGGGACGATTCAGTGAAGAAGAGGCGTATTGATTAACACGCGCAGCACCGATGCAAATCAATAACAGCGGAACAAACACCAACACCCACAGGGGATCCGGCAACACAGGCAGCTGCTGCAGGCAGAAAGCACCGAAAACAAAAGTCAGTGCCGGAAAAACCATTGACTCAGATCGGCAGCAATCTGCCGTCAACCAGCTTGTACTGACGCTGCATTTTTGAAGCCAGCTCTGTGTCATGCGTCACCACGATCAAGCTTACCTTCCGCGTGCTGTTCATTTCCAGCAGCAAATCAAATACGGCATGTGCAGTATGCCGATCCAGATTGCCGGTAGGCTCATCGGCCAGTATGCATTGCGGCTGCGTCACCATCGCCCTCGCCAGCGCCGCGCGCTGGCGCTCACCGCCGGAAAGCTCACCCGGCATATGCTCCAGCCTATGCGCCAACCCTACTTTGGCAAGCATTTCACTCGCCTGAGCAAGCGCCTGCTCGCGTGCCATGCGGCGAATAAACAGCGGCATGGCGACATTCTCCAGCGCAGTGAATTCAGGCAGCAGGTGATGGAACTGGTAAACAAAACCCAAAGCCTGATTGCGTAACTGCCCTTTCTGCGTTTCGGATAGCTGCGCGAGATGACTGCCAAGTATATGTACGTCGCCGCGGCTGGGGATATCCAACCCTCCCAGCAGATGCAGCAATGTACTTTTGCCGGAACCCGAGGCACCGACAATAGCCACCTGCTCACCCGCCTTGACTGCCAGATCAATGCCATTCAGCACGGCAACGTCCAGCCCCTGATAGGTTTTATGCAGATCGACACAGGAAATAATAGATTGGGGAACTGAACTACTCATAACGCAATGCCTCTGCCGGATTGATTCTGCTTGCTTTGTAGCTTGGGTAGAGCGTAGCCAGCAAGCTCAACATGAAAGATACGACAACGATCGTAGACACATCCGACCACACAAGGTCAGAAGGCAGGTCGCTGATGTAATACACATCTTTTGCCAGGAACTGCACGTTGAACAGATTCTCGATAAAAGGCACGATGGTTTCTATGTTGAGCGCGACCAGTATGCCGAAAACGGCCCCCAGCACCGTACCGATGACCCCGATCATGGCGCCCTGCACAATAAATATCTTCATGATACTGGCCGGGCTGGCACCGAACGTGCGCATGATCGCAATATCAGCGCGCTTGTCGGTCACCGCCATCACCAGCGTGGATACGATATTGAAAGCCGCAACCGCAACGATCAGCGTCAGGATTATAAACATCACGCGCTTTTCCATCTGCACTGCGCGAAAAAAATTGGCATGCTGCTGCGTCCAGTCCGTCACATAATAATTGCCGTCCGGGTTGCCCTGCCGGTTCAGCTGCTCACTCATCGAAGCTGAAATCGCAGGCGCATCAAATAGATCATTCAGTTTCAGGCGCACACCGGATACATGACTGCCCATACGGTACAGCTTGGCGGCATCGTCAATATGCACCAGCGCCAGGCCTGCATCATATTCATACATGCCGATCTGGAACAGGCCGACCAGCGTAAACTGCTTAAGGCGCGGCACCACCCCTGTCGGCGTGAACTGCCCTTTCGGCGCCATCACTAACACCTTGTCACCAATCTGCGCCCCCAGGGCAAACGCCAAGTCTGCGCCTAAGATAATGCCGAACTCACCGGGGCGCAAATCACTCAGCTTGCCCGCTTTCATATGGCGACCCAGATCTGCAACTTTATCTTCAGCATCCGGCACAACGCCACGGATGATAGCGCCCTGCACACCCTGATCATAACTCAGCATGCCCTGCGCCGTAATATAAGGCGCGCTTGCCAGCACATGCGGAGCCTTGTCGGCAAACGCACTGATACGCGGCCAGTCGGCAAGCTGATTATTGGTTCCGGTGATCTCCAGGTGAGAGGCCACCCCCAGAATGCGCGTACGCAGCTCTTTCTGGAAACCGTTCATCACCGACAGCACGACGATCAGCGCAGCCACGCCAAGCGCAATGCCTATCATGCTGGTAAGGGAAATAAAGGAAATAAAGTGATTTTTACGTTTGGCCCGCGTATAACGCCAGCCGACAAATAACTCATAGGGTAGTGATTTCATATCACTGATTTTAGCAGGCTTCTAATTGTTATCCAGCGTTATCTGTTAAAATTCCATCCATGTTTACAGGAATCATTCAATCCGTCGGCGCGATTACGCAAGCTACCCCGGTCGGTACAGATATACAGCTTGCTATTGCAACCCATCAGCTTGACATGGAAGATGTCCAGTTAGGCGACAGCATTGCCGTTAACGGCGTATGCCTGACTGTCATCAAACTGGCGCCCGGCCAGTTCGATGCCCACGTGTCCCGGGAAACACTATCGGTGACCGTCGGGCTCGACAAGCCACACCCGGTGAACCTGGAAAAGGCGCTACGCCTGAGCGACCGGCTTGGCGGTCACCTGGTCAGCGGCCACGTTGACGGCGTAGGCCAGGTGGTCAGCTTTGAGCCGCTCGGCGACTGCTGGCGCCTTAATATCCGCGCGCCGCATGCCATTTCAAAATACATCTCGGTCAAAGGTTCAATCTGCATCAACGGTGTAAGCCTCACCGTAAACAGCATTGCCAACGACATATTCAGCATCAACCTGATTCCGCATACACTCGATAATACAACGCTGAAATCACTGGCGAGCGGCCATCAAGTCAACCTTGAGGTCGACCAGATCGCACGCTACGTAGAGCGCATGACACTGTGGGAAAACGAAACCCCGCAGCAAGCCGGGAATACAGGTCAACCACAACAATAAAGGGCAACAGCAACATGAGCAACCAGATCAGCCCTGCCAGGGAAATCATTGAAGAAATCAAATCCGGACGCATGGTCGTCCTGGTGGATGACGAGCACCGTGAAAACGAAGGTGACCTGGTCCTGGCCGCCGAATTCACTACGCCGGAACATATCAATTTCATGGCCAGGTTCGGCCGCGGCCTGATTTGCCTGACGCTGACCGAAGCACGCTGCAACCAGCTGAACCTGACAAAAATGGTACAGAAAAATGGCGCACGCATGGGCACCAACTTTACCGTTTCAATTGAAGCCGCCGAAGGCGTCACTACCGGAATCTCGGCTTCCGACCGCGCACGCACCGTGCATGCAGCGGTAGCAAAAAACGCCAAGCCGCAGGACATCGTCAGCCCCGGGCATGTTTTCCCGCTCACCGCCATGGATGGCGGCGTACTGGTACGCGCCGGACATACCGAAGCAGGCTGTGACCTGGCTGCGCTGGCAGGCCTGGAACCCGCAAGCGTCATCTGCGAAATATTAAAAGACGATGGCAGCATGGCACGCCTGCCAGATCTGATGCTGTTCGCAGCAGAACACCAGCTCAAGATCGGCACGATTGCAGACCTGATCCACTACCGTGCCGAAACCGAGAGTTTTATCGAACGCAGCGCCGAGCGCATGGTAGAAACACCTTACGGTGAAATGAAGCTGATCGCCTACACCGACAAAATCGGCAAAGAGACGCATCTGGTACTCATCAAAGGCACCCCTGCTCCGGATAAAGAGGTGCTGGTTCGCGTACACGAACCGCTTTCAGTATTCGATTTACTGGACAGCACCAATCGCTCGCATAGCTGGAACACACTGCAGGCCATGGAAGTGATCGCCAAGGCAGATGTCGGCGTCATGGTGCTGCTGCGCCAGCAGGAGACCGGCCAGGACATCATCGAGCGCATCCAGGGCGCAGATGAGCCGATACGCGTCAACCAGGAACTCAGAACCTACGGCATCGGCTCGCAGATACTGCTGGACTGCGGCGTAAGAAAAATGAAACTGATGGCCAGCCCACGCAAAATGCCAAGCATGGCGGGCTTTGGCCTGGAGGTGACCGGATACCTGGAAGCAGGCTCCGCAGCTTAAACGTTATGACACTAGAAAACACCAACTTCACCGGGCACTTTTTAATTGCAATGCCCAACCTGACCGACCCTTACTTTGCAAAGTCGGTCACCTTCATCTGCACACACAACCAGGATGGTGCGATGGGTATTGTAATCAACCAGCCTACCGAAATGACCTACGGGACTTTGTTCGAAAAGATCAATCTCAAGCTGGAGGATCAGGCACTGGCGGCCAAACCTGTACTTTACGGCGGACCGGTACAGCCCGAACGCGGCTTTGTACTGCATCAGCCGCCCGGCGCCTGGGATAGCTCCATCACCATATCAGGCAATACCGCGCTGACAACCTCAAAAGACATCCTGGATGCCGTGGCCGGCGGCAATGCCCCTGAAAAACTGCTGCTTTCACTTGGCTATGCCGGCTGGACGGCTGGCCAGCTGGAACAGGAAATTTCCCAGAATGCCTGGCTGTCCGTCAAACCAGAGGATCAGGAAACACTGAACAAAGTGCTGTTTGACACACCGCATGAAGAACAGCTGAAAGCCGCGATGGCGCTGCTCGGCTTTGATGCATCCATGCTGTCAGACGTGGCAGGACACGCCTGACGCCAAAACCGCCACTCTATGCAGCTCATTGACAATGAAAATGTTTACGACAAAAGCAAGGTGCAGTCGGGCACGGTGCTAGCCTTTGACTTCGGTGAAAGGCGCATCGGCATTGCGGTAGGAGAGCATTTGATTCATAGCGCAAATCCGCTTGCCACTATAGATAGCGAAAGCAATGCGGTGCGCTTTACCGCGATCACCCAGCTAGTGAACGAATGGCAGCCAACGCTGCTGGTAGTGGGGTTGCCATTAAGCCTGGACGGCAGCGAAACCGATATGACCCAGCTCTGCAAAAAATTCGCACGCCGCCTCAATGGCCGCTTCAACCTGCCTGTAGCCCTGGTCGATGAACGCTACAGCTCAGCAGAAGCCAGCCAGCTGCTGAATGAAACCGGCATCAAAGGCCGTGCGCAGAAAGCCATGCTGGACCAGGTTGCCGCGCAGACCATTCTGCGCAGTTATTTTGATGGCCTATCACAATGATTTAAGAGGTTTTTTGCACCATGCCGACAAGAAGATTTACTAGCAACGATAAATATTCAGTAAAATAACGGCATGACAGAAAATCATTCCAACCTGACCTCCCCGCAGCTGCCCGATGCAGAAGACCTGTTAAAGGTTCTCGCACAGAAACTGGAACCCTTATTGCAGAGAAATACCGCGCTCGTCGGTATTCATAGCGGCGGCGTATGGCTCATGCACAGGTTGCTGGCCTTGCTGGAAAACACCATCAGCCGGCACGAAATCGAACATGGCACACTGGATGTATCATTTTACCGTGACGACTATGCGCAGCGCGGCCTGAAAGCAGAGAACCGCCCCAGCCAGATCCCATTCGACGTAGAGAACAAGGATATCATCCTGATCGACGACGTGTTCTACACCGGACGCACCACACGTGCGGCCATGAACGAACTATTCGATTACGGACGCCCTGCCAGCATCAGTCTGGTTGCCCTGGTCAACCGCGGCGGGCGCGAATTGCCGATCGTGCCGCAGATAACGGCGGCCGACATACTGCTGGATGCCGCACAGCACTTACAGTTAACCAAACTGGAAAACGGCACCCTGGCCCTTGAACTAACTAAAAACAACAGCGCGAGAACTCAAGAGCATGAATAATCCTCAACTCGACCGTGACGGCAACCTGAAACACCTGCTTTCAATCGAAGGCCTGCCTAAAAGGATACTCAACCAGATACTGGATACCGCAGAGTCGTTTGTCGGGGTTGCGGAACGCGAAGTTAAAAAAGTGCCGCTGCTGCGCGGAAAAACCGTATGCAACCTGTTCTTTGAGAACAGCACCCGCACCCGCACTACTTTTGAAATCGCCGCAAAACGCCTTTCTGCCGACGTCATCAGCCTGAATGTGAGCACATCTTCACAATCAAAAGGCGAAACCATCCTCGACACCGTTGACAACCTGATCGCGATGCACGCTGACATGTTTGTGGTACGCCACGCGCAGTCTGGCGCGGCACACCTGATCGCCAAGCATGTACCGCCGCACATTCACGTGGTCAACGCCGGTGATGGCCGCCATTCACACCCGACACAAGGTCTGCTGGATGTCTTTACCATACGTAAATACAAACCTGATCTGCATAACCTGAAAATCGCAATCGTCGGTGATGTCCTGCACTCTCGTGTCGCTCGCTCTGAAATCCACGCGCTCACGACTCTGGGTGTACCTGAAGTCCGCGTGATCGCACCCAAGACATTGCTGCCAGCCCAGGTGGAAAAACTGGGCGTGCATGTGTTCCACGACATGGAAGAAGGCCTGAAAGACGTTGATGTGATTATGATGCTGCGCCTGCAGAATGAACGCATGAACGGTGCCATGCTGCCCAGCTCGCAGGAGTATTTCAAAACCTACGGCCTGACCCAGGAAAAACTTAAACTGGCAAAACCGGACGCGATTGTGATGCATCCGGGTCCGATGAATCGCGGCGTTGAAATCGATTCAAATGTTGCCGATGGCAAACAGTCGGTGATACTGCCGCAAGTGACTTACGGTATCGCGATCCGTATGGCGGTGATGGCACTGCTGGCAGGCGGATCGCCGGCACAACAACAGGGTACCGGAGGCAGCCCGACTGCCACGGCAGGAGATGCGTCTTGAAAATACAAATAAAAAACGGTCGCTTGATAGACCCCAAAAACAATATCGACAGCAAACTGGATGTGTTTATTGCCGCCGGCAAGATCGTTGCCATCGGCCACAGCCCTGAAGGGTTTGTTGCCAACCAGGTCGTTGAAGCAGACAACCTGGTTGTCTGTCCGGGCCTGGTAGATTTATCCGCAAGGCTGCGTGAGCCGGGCGATGAATATAAAGCGCGCCTGGTAAGCGAATTACAGGCCGCTGTCGCAGGCGGCGTCACCAGCCTGGCATGCCCGCCGGACACTGACCCGGTGCTGGATGAGCCAGGGCTGGTGGAAATGCTGAAGCACCGTGCAAAACAGCAGGGGCTTGCCCATGTATATCCACTGGGTGCACTCACTCGCCAGCTGGAAGGCAAAGCCCTGTCGGAAATGAGCGAACTTACTACCGCAGGCTGCGTAGGGTTTTCGCAGGCGAATGTCGCCATCACCGATACACAGGTATTGTGGCGCGCCATGGAATATGCCGCCACCTTTGGCTTTACATTATTCCTGCATGCAGAGGAACCATTCCTGGCAGCAAAAGGCGTAGCGCATGACGGCGAGGTTGCAACCAGACTGGGCCTGAAAGGCATTCCTAGCGCCGCGGAAGCCCTGGCACTGTCGACGATTCTGCGCATCGCCCAGGAAACCGGCGCAAAAGTGCATATCAGCCGCTTGTCTACTGCTGAAGGCGTGGAGATGGTGCGTGCGGCCAAGAAACAGGGTCTAAAAATCAGCTGCGATGTCAGCGCCCATCATTTACACCTGACCGAGCATGATATCGGCTATTTTGATGCCAACTGCCACCTCAAACCGCCGCTGCGTACACAGCGTGATAAAGAAGCGTTGAGTGCAGGCCTGAAAGACGGCACGATTGATGCCATTTGCTCAGACCATACGCCAGTAGATGATGATGCAAAACTGGCGCCATTTGCTGAAGCGGAAATCGGCGCAACCGGCCTCGAACTGCTGCTGCCGCTTACATTAAAATGGGCAACCGAACAGAAAGTCGGTCTATTGCAGGCTATCGGGTCGATTACTCAGGCATCCGCCCGGATACTGGGCGTTCCTGCCGGTGATTTAAGCGTGAACAGCGATGCGGATTTATGCGTTTTCGATGCTAACGAATACTGGAAAGTATGCCCTGATACCCTGAAAAGCCAGGGTAAAAACACACCGTTCACCAACCTGGAACTTGCAGGGAAAGTGAAGCTGACTTTAGTGCATGGGCAAATCGTCTATCAGCAGAGAACCTAAAAAAACATCTGTACTTTAAACAACCAAAAGGCGCGCTGGAATAAATTCAGCGCGCCTTTTTTCATAGCGCTAAAATTAATATGTCATTTTATCTGAGACATTTTGCACAAAGTACTTTCAACCTAAAAACCTATTGATTTCGTCATTCCGGCGGAGGCCGGAATGACTCCGTATTAATCTCATGATTTTCGTGCAAAGCGCTATCTAAACGATCCCCAGCGAATCAAGCCCAGCGGACAAGTCTTTGTCATGCGCGCCTTTACCTTCCAGCTTGATTTTCAGGCGCAGGTCATTCACGGAATCCGCATTGCGCAGTGCATCCTCATAGGTAATCACATCCGCCTCATGCAAGTCGAATAATGACTGGTCAAAAGTCTGCATACCCATCTCGCGGGATTTGGAGATAATTTCTTTAATCTCATGCACCTCACCCTTGAAAATCAGGTCAGAGATCAGCGGTGAGTTCAACATGACTTCCATGGCAGCCGCGCGGCCTTTACCTTCTTTTTTAGGAATCAGGCGCTGCGAGATAAAAGCGCGGACATTCAGTGACAAGTCCATCAGCAACTGGTGACGGCGTTCTTCCGGGAAAAAGTTGATGATACGGTCCAGCGCCTGATTGGTGCTGTTGGCGTGCAGGGTAGCCATGCATAAGTGGCCGGTTTCAGCAAATGCAACCGCGTAATCCATGGTTTCACGGTCACGGATCTCACCAATGAGAATCACATCCGGAGCCTGCCGCAGCGTGTTTTTAAGTGCGATCTCCCAGCTATCGGTATCCACCCCGACCTCACGCTGCGTAATGATGCAGTTTCTGTGCTCATGCACAAACTCAACGGGGTCTTCAATCGTGATGATGTGCCCATGGCTGTTCTGGTTGCGGTAACCGATCATTGCAGCCAGCGAGGTAGACTTGCCGGAGCCGGTACCGCCGACAAAAATCACGAGGCCGCGCTTAGACATGGCCACATCTTTAAGTACATCCGGCAAACCCAGTTCTTCAAACTCCGGAATCCTGGTGGTAATGGTACGAAACACCAGCCCTACCGAACCGCGCTGCACAAATGCATTGACACGGAAACGCGCAACATTCGGGATACCGATCGCAAAGTTACACTCATTTGTCGCATCGAACTCCGCGGTCTGCTTGTCGTTCATGATGGAGCGCGCAATCTCGCGTGCCTGCTGCGGCGAAAGGGGCTGGCTGCTCACTGGCGTCACTTTGCCGTCGATCTTGATTGCCGGCGGAAAGCCGACCGTAATGAACATGTCGGACGCTTTTTTTGCCAGCATCAATCTCAATAAATCAAATACAAACTTTTCGGCCTGGCCTTTTTCCATCTGACTCTGCACGTTAATTCCCTTTCAACTACACTTAATTTACGGTTAGCGCATTACCGTACACATTGCTCATAAGCTGGCGCTACGCCCTGCCCTTACCCGATGATGGAGTCTTTATTGGCAGCTTTGGAGCGCGCTTCATTGGCTGAGATCACATTGCGCTTGACCATATCCTGCAGGTTCTGGTCCAGCGTCTGCATGCCCACGCTCTGGCCGGTCTGGATCGCTGAATACATTTGCGGAATCTTATTCTCGCGGATCAGGTTGCGGATGGCCGGGGTGCCGATCATAATCTCGTGCGCAGCAACGCGGCCCTGACCATCCTTGGTTTTCAGCAGGGTCTGCGAAATCACGGAACGCAGCGACTCGGAAAGCATGGAGCGCACCATTTCCTTTTCGGCGGCCGGGAACACATCGATAATCCGGTCTACGGTTTTAGCGGCTGAACTGGTATGCAGGGTGCCAAACACCATATGGCCGGTTTCCGCAGCTGATAGTGCCAGGCGTATCGTTTCCAGGTCACGCATCTCGCCGACCAGGATCACATCCGGGTCTTCACGCAGTGCAGAACGCAGCGCATTGTTGAATGACAGCGTATGCGGCCCGACCTCACGCTGGTTGATCAGGCATCGCTTGGACTGATGCACGAACTCGATCGGGTCTTCTACGGTCAGGATATGCCCATATTCATTATCGTTGATGTAGTCAATCATTGCCGCCAGCGTGGTTGATTTCCCTGAGCCGGTCGGGCCGGTCACCAGGCAGATGCCGCGCGGCGTTTCAGCGATCTCTTTAAAGATTGCCGGGCAGTTCAGCTGCTCCAGTGTCAGGATTTTAGAGGGAATGGTACGGAATACCGCACCGGAGCCGCGGTTATGGTTAAACGCATTGACACGGAAACGCGCCAGGTTGGGGATTTCGAAAGAAAAGTCGCATTCGAGGTGTTCTTCATACACCTTACGCTGCCCATCATTCATGATGTCATACACCATGTCATGCACCTGGCTGTGATCCATTGCCGGTACATTGATTTTACGGATATCGCCATGTACGCGGATCATCGGCGGCAGGCCTGCGGAAAGATGTAAATCTGATGCTTTATTTTTAACTGAAAACGCGAGTAAATCTGAAATGTCCACAACCTGCTCCTGTTATAATTTTTGGTTGTTATATGTGTATAAACTAGGCCTCATGAATTATGACCACAATTAGCAATCGCTTGCAAGATATTCTAGCAACTATTGAATCGGCCCGGACAGCGAATTCGCCAGGCCAGCCGGTTCAGCTCGTGGCGGTGAGCAAAGCGCAGCCAGCCTCGGCAATCCGCGAAGCCTATCAGGCCGGCCAGCGGGTATTCGGTGAGAACTACCTGCAGGAAGCGCTGGAAAAACAGGCGCAGCTGACCGACCTGAATATTGAATGGCACTTCATCGGCCCGATACAGAGCAACAAAACACAGCCGATCAGCCAGCACTTTTCATGGGTGCACAGCGTAGACCGCCTGAAAATCGCCCAGCGCCTGAATGACTCCCGTCCGCAAGCGTTACCGCCATTGCAGGTCTGCATCCAGGTCAATGTCAGCAATGAAGAAAGCAAAAGCGGCGTGCTGCCGGATGACCTCGCCGCGCTGGCGGCAGAAATCAATCAACTGCCGAAATTAAAACTGCGCGGCTTGATGGCGATACCCGCCCCTACCCAGGATATAAACCGGCAAATCGCACAATTCAAACAGCTTAGGCAATGCTATGATGCGTTATTGGCAAAAGGCTTTAGCCTTGATACGCTATCAATGGGCATGTCCGATGACTATCCGGCTGCAATCGCCCAGGGGGCAACCCTGGTGCGCATCGGGTCGGCATTGTTTGGCGCCAGGCCAGCCAAGGCGCAGGGGTAGCTGAACGACCGGTTAAAATTGCCATAACAGGGCAATGGCTGATACGGAACAATCGAATATAAAAACAGAAGGTCTGGAAACATCATATGAAAATTAATTTTATCGGCGGCGGCAATATGGCACGCGCCATCATCGGCGGCCTGAAACAGAACGGCCTGGACATGTCAGCCATCACCGTACTGGAACTGGATGCAGAAAAGCGCGCAGCATTGGCGCAGGAATTCAATATTCAGGTGACCGACAGCTATGCAGGTTTCAGCAATACCGATGTCATTGTATTGGCGGTAAAACCCCAGCAGCTCAAGCAGGTATGCACGGACTTGAATGCGGTTTTGAAGTCGCAGCTTGTGGTCTCGATCGCTGCCGGCGTAAGAAGTAACGACATTTCGCGCTGGCTGGGCAACTACGCGGCTATTGTCCGGGTCATGCCCAACACGCCGGCGCAGATCCGCGCCGGCATTTCGGCATTGTATGCCATGCCTGAAGTCAGCCAGGCCCAGCGCGACCAGGCCAACATCATTCTGGCAGCTGCCGGCAAAACACTTTGGCTGGATGATGAAGCAAAAATGGATGCGGTGACTGCCATTTCCGGCAGCGGTCCCGCTTACGTATTCTATTTTATTGAAGCATTGCAGGATGCGGGTCTGGCGCTCGGTTTAGATGCCGAAGCCTCAAAACTCCTGGCATTGGAAACATTTGCGGGAGCGAGCCTGCTCGCGACGCAAAGCAAAGACGACATCAAAACCCTGCGTGCCCAGGTAACATCCAAAGGCGGTACCACAGAGCAAGGCATACTGGCTTTGGAAACGGGCAATATCAAGGACATTATCGGCAAAGCCGCCAAAGCAGCCGCTGACAAATCCGTAATGCTTGGAGACCTGCTGGGCAAATAAACCTGCCTGGGTGCAATAATCATGATCAACAATGCCATTTTATTTCTGCTGGAAACCACGCTGGGGCTGCTCACAATTGCATTCCTGCTGCGCTTCTATTTCCAGCTGACAAAAGCCTCGTTCCAGAACCAGTTCGCACAGCTCATCGTCACCGTGACGAACTTTGCGGTCAAGCCATTCCGGCGCGTGATCCCCGGCCTGGGCAAGGTTGATGTCTCAACCCTGCTGCTGGCCTATTTAACACAACTGGTTCTTCACTTCCTGGCTTTCCTGCTGAAAGGCTTTCCTGTATTTGTTGCGGGGAATACCGTCTGGTTTGTGATGCTGGGACTGTCATTGATCGGCATCATAAGCCTCAGCCTTTCCATTTTCCTGTACGCAGTATTGATACAGGCGGTTTTAAGCTGGATCAATCCGCACACCCCTGCGGCACCGATCCTGAACAGCCTGACCAACCCTGTACTGCGGATATTCCGGAAGTACATCCCGCCTGCCGGGAATTTCGATTTAAGCCCGCTGGTATTCATTATTGCAGCACAGCTGGTGCTCACCACCATACTGGTGCCATTAGAGAACAACCTGCTTTCCATCCTGTAAACCATAATAAAAATATGCGGCGCACGGTAAACCTGTGCGCCCTGCCGCTACGAATCATTATTCAAAGATTGCGATAGCCATGTGGCATTCCGTTGATTAAAACCGGCTATTTAAGCCGCTTCGGCTTACCCTGCCACAGCAACCGGCTCCCCGCTTGCCATATCGGAAAATTCCTTTTCCAGCCTCGCCATGCTGCGGTTCAAGGTCATTTGATCCAGATGCGCTAAAGGCAGTTGAGCAAACAGATCGATTCTGTCCCTTATCTGCAGAAATGTTTTTTTAAACGCCACCCGCTTTTCCTCAAAAGTCCCTTTGACAGCAGTCGGGTCATCGAAACTCCAATGTGTCATCAAAGGTTTTCCGCGCCAGACCAGGGGGCTTTCTTTGGCAGCATGGTCACAAACGGTAATGACAAAATCCATTACCGGCGCATCGGGATGCGTGAACTCATGCCAGCTTTTACTCCTGAATTTTTCAGTCGGGTATCCGGTATTCCTGATCTCTTCCACCGCAAAACGGCTGACCACGCCGGCTGGGGTGCTGCCAGCACTATACGCATGAAAAACGCCGTGCCCCATAATGTTGAACAGCGCTTCCGCCATAATGCTGGTTGCAGAGTTTGCAGTCCCTAAAATGAGCACATTATAGGATTTACCAACGATGGTCCTGCCAATCATAATATTCTTTCCTGCTTAGGTTCAGAATGCATTTATATTAAATTGATATGACACCTTCATTACATAGATGCTATATCAATCCATATGGCAAGAGCGCCAGGGCTGGATTTCATCAGTGCCTGGTATTCCTGCGCTTGGTATTCCAGTAACAAGTATTTCTATATGCAATACCCGATAATAATTCTGTCAAATTAATACGTCATACTGATCGAACCTTTTCAACCTGACCCGAATGTCTATCATGAATACCTCTAACTTTGCCCGTACAGCAGCCTGCCTTGTGTTCTCATTTTCCGGCATATGCGCAAGCCATGCCGAACCAGGCGCTGCTCTAATCAACCCAACCAGTGCCCAGTGGAGCGTAAAACCACTTCTGGATGTCGGCCAGCACGCTGCCAACGCGTATCGCATGGTTGGCATTCCTGACGGCTTGGGTGCTTTCAGGAACGCTGACGGGACAATGACGGTATTAATGAACCATGAACTGGGAAAAGACAAAGGCATCAAGCGCCTGCATGGTGCAAACGGGGCTTTTGTTTCCAAATGGATACTGGATATTGAAAATACGAACGTCATCAGCGGCCAAGACTTGATCAAAAAAGTAATGTTATGGTCTGCACCAGACCAGCGCTATTCTCTTAGCGCCGGCAATCAATTCAACAAGCTATGCTCTGCCGACCTTGCGCCGGCATCCGCGTTTTTTAACCCAAGCTCCGGAAAAGGCTATAAAGAACGGTTATTCCTTAACGGCGAAGAAAGCAAAGAAGGCGGACGCGCCTTCGCCCACATCGTTTCCGGGGAGGAAGCCGGAACCAGCTATGAACTGCCGCACCTGGGTAAATTCGCATGGGAAAATGCCGTTGCCAACCCGGCCACGGGCGACCTTACCCTAGTCGTTGGCATGGACGACAACCAGGATGGGCAGATTTATGTATACGCCGGTGAAAAAAGCGCGACAGGTAACCCGGTAGAAAAAGCCGGCCTGACAAAGGGGCAGTTGTATGCCATCAAAGCCGATGGCGGACGCTTCAGCCTGGCAGGCTTTGGTGACGTATCGGCAATGAGCGGCGCCGATCTTGAAAAAGCAGGCGAACAGTCTGCCGTCAGCAAATTCATGCGCCCGGAAGATGGGGCCTGGGACACCCAGAACCCCAATATATTTTATTTTGCAACCACCGCGAAGATCGATGGGGAAAGCCAGATTTTCCGGTTGAAGTTTGATGATGTAAACCACCCCGAAAAAGGCGGTGAGATTAAAGCCATACTCAACGCTAAGGCAATAGGCGCGCAGATGTTTGATAATCTGACTGTAATGGGTAACGGCAGCCTTTTAATTGAGGAGGATCCCGGTAACCATCAGCACCTGGCGGCGATCTGGCTTTTTGACCCTAAAACCGGCAAGGCTGAAAAAGTGCTGGAATCTGACCCCAAGCACTTTCTGGACAAAAACAGTTCGCTCTACGTTACTGAAGATGAAGAAAACTCCGGCATCATTGAAATCACGCACCTGGTTCAAAATGCAAGCTGGGCTGAAAAGGATAAAAGATATTTTCTAGGCGTAATGCAGATACATGCGAAATCTGACGACGTTGAACTGGTTGAGGGCGGGCAGCTTTACCTGGTCAGTGGAAAGGTTAAATAACACGGCCTGGCATGAAACTTCACCCGATGAGGCAGGCTGCCCGTTGGAACAAGCTGCTGTCGATCGGCAGCTTGGATTGTCATTAAACTTTAACCAGGCTGACATGCTGCTTTCATAGACGCACGCCATAGTCGGCAGCATGCAGATGCGTGCCTTTATCAGGAAATGTTGCAAGAAATATTGGTGGTGGCTTCCATGCTGCATTTATTCAAATGATGCTTACGCATGGGGGCTGGTAACGCATCTGTATTTTGCGCAATCCCTGGTTTGGGCAATGCCGCTGCTGGATGCACGCGTGCAGAATGCGATCAGGCGCTTCCCTGAGCTGGTCATGGCCGGTGCCTGCTTACCGGATCTGGCATTGATCAGTTACCGCTTCAGGTACACACATGTCTGGCAGAATGCCCACCGGCTTTTACAGCATGCACAAACGGATGAGGAAGTCGCGATTGCGGCCGGCTATGTCAGCCACCTGTATATTGATGTCATTGCACATCACCATTTCGTGCCGGCGCACGAAGCCATGTGGTTCAAACGCACGATTGCGACGCATATCGCATCTGAATGGGCAATGGATGCCTACCTGACACCCCTGATGGATACCACGCCAAGGCGGGTTTTGAATAAGCATCGCACTGCCATATCAAAATTCATTTCCCCGCATTTCAGCTGCCCCGAGAACGTCACCAGCTCGGCACTGAAAAAACTGGCCTATGCGGACGGGCTGCTCAGGCTGGTCAGGTTGCCGCATGTCATTTATAGGGTAATGCGCGTGCTGGATAAGGATATCCACCAGAACTTTGTCTATTACCTTGCTAAAACACAAGTCATCATGAAGGATGTAGGTGAGGTGTTCAGCGGCAACAATCCCTTATTTGAGCCGGAGCTGAAAAACATCAGCATCGACCAGCTCAACCAATGGCGTCATGAATGCCTGCAACATTTAAAGACATTGCACCCGAAGCCGATCCAGTATTTTTCCGAGTAGCTGGATACACCGGTCGCCATGCAGCTTGCGCCACGTGCCATATCAGCAATACGCTGGACAGGTATTGATATGCAGGCGGCTCCTTTTCCTTTGCAAACTACATCAGGATAATATCGAATGACTCCTGGCCATAGCTGGCTTCTACCTGCAACGAGATCGGCTTGGCAATGAAATCGGATAGATTGGCCAGGCTTTGCGATTCTTCGTCCGAGAGCATATCAATCACCTTGGGCGCTGCCAGCACGCGCAGTTCCCGTGCATTGAACTGGCGCGCTTCACGCAGCAGTTCACGCAATATCTCATAACACACGGTTTGCGCAGTCTTCAGCTCCCCCCTGCCCTGGCAGCAGGAACAAGGCTCGCACAGGATATGCGCCAGGCTTTCCCGCGTGCGTTTCCGCGTCATCTCCACCAGACCCAGAGGCGTGAATCCATTGACACCGGTGCGTGCGCGGTCGCGTGCCACTTCTTTTTTCAGCTCTTCAAGCACGGCTTCGCGCTGCGTATCTTCATCCATATCGATAAAATCAATGATGATGATGCCGCCCAGGTTCCTGAGCCTTAACTGCCGCGCAATCGATTGCGCAGCCTCCAGGTTGGTTTTGAATATGGTATCCGACAGGTTCTTTCCGCTGACGAAACTGCCGGTATTCACATCGACTGTTGTCAGCGCTTCCGTCTGATCAAAGATCAGGTAACCTCCGGATTTGAGCTCAACTTTACGCGACATGGCCTTCTCGATTTCCTGCTCGATACTGTACAGGTCGAATAGCGGTCGCTCACCCTGGTAATGCGCGAGCTTATCAAGTGCAGTGATGGCATACAGGTTGGCGAAATCAATCAGTTTCTGGTAAGTCTCGCTTGAGTCCACCCGCACCACCTCGGTGTTTTCACACATCACATCGCGCAGCACACGCATCGGCAGATTGAGGTCCTGGAAAATCAGCGTGCGCTCAGGCACTGTCACACTTTTTTCCTGGATATGTTTCCAGGTTTTGGTCAAGTAATCGATGTCTGCCCGCAACTCATCATCGGTTGCGGTTTCCGACATGGTTCTGATGATATAGCCGCCCTTATGCTGCTCGGGCAGCAGGCCTAACAGTCGCGCTTTTAATGACTCTCGCTCGGTCTCCAGCTCAATCCGCTGCGATACGCCGATATGGTCTTGCTGCGGCAGATACACCAGGAAACGGCCGGCGATGCTGATTTGCGTTGTGAGGCGAGCGCCTTTGGTGCCAATCGGCTCCTTGATCACCTGCACCATCACCGATTGCCCCTCGTGCAGCACTTCCTGAATCGGCCTGTGCCCTTCAGAAACACCGCATTCAATGACATCTCCCGCGTGCAGGAATGCCGCCCGCTGCAGGCCAACCTCTACAAACGCAGACTGCATGCCCGGCAGTACGCGGCAAATCACACCGCGATAAACATTGCCGACCAAGCCCAATGATGAACTGCGTTCGATCTGCAACTCCTGCACCACACCATTTTCCATCATGGCGATACGTGTTTCCTGCGGGGTAACGTTAATTAATATTTCTTCGCTCAATTTGCACTTCCTGACTGCGGCTTTTTTTGATCCTGGTAAAGGAATTTAAATAAAATTTATATCTGGATAATATGGTGTTTTCTCAGCAGCGCGGCGGTTTCGCATATCGGCAACCCCATCACGCCGGTGTAGCTACCCTCGATTTTTTTGATCCACGCCCCAGCCAAGCCCTGTATGCCATAGCTGCCGGCCTTGTCGCGATGCTCCCCGGATGCGATGTAATGCTCGATCTGCTGCTCTGAAAAGCGAATCATTTCTACAGTAGTAGATGACAGGACGACTTCTATTTTGTTCATCACAGCAAGTGCCACTGCCGTATGCACCTGGTGCGTACTCCCTGACAGCTCCATCAGCATATTGCGCGCATCATTGTCATCCTCAGGCTTACCCAGCACCTTGCCAGCCAGAGCTACAGTCGTATCCGCGCCGAGCACCGGATGGTTGCGCTGCCCGGCAGAAAGCCCGCGCAGGCAGGCTTCAGCCTTCTGCTGCGCCAGCCTGCTGACATAATGCTCAGGCGGTTCGCCTGCCAGCTGGGTTTCATCGATATCGGCAGGATGCGTGATGCAATAAATGCCGATCTGTTTTAATAGCTCCACCCTGCGCGGGCTTCGCGAAGCAAGGTAGAGTGCCGGATGTTGTTCAAAATGGTTACGCATGTTCGCACTTTAATTTACTATCTCTAAATTCACAAAGATTAAATACATTCGCCCCTATTATAAAAAGAGTTATAAAAAGAACTTACAAAGGTAGCTTATATGATTGATTGGCCCAGTCTCCTAAAAATCGGCATCGCCCTGTTTGCGATTGTAAACCCCATCGGCAGCGTTCCCGTATTTATCAGCGCAACAAGCGGCTGGAGCCACCAGGAGCGTGCACGGACCGCAAAAACCGCTGCATTCACGGTATTCATTGTACTCACTATTGCTGCGTTTATTGGTGATCAGGTGCTGGATTTTTTCGGCGTGTCCATTCCCTCATTCCAGGTTGGCGGCGGCATCTTGCTGATGCTGATCGCAGTTTCCATGATGCATGCAAAACAAAGTGCTGCACACCAGACCCTGGAAGAAAGGGATTCACTGGCGGAAAAAGAAGTGATTGCGATCGTGCCCCTCAGCATTCCGCTGCTGGCAGGGCCAGGATCCATCAGCAACATGATTATTGCTGCGCAGCAGAACAGCACTGTCGCCGGCCACCTGTCGTTAACCATTCCGATTCTCGCGGTATCACTCATCATCTGGCTGGTATTGACCCTGGCGGTTGTCATTGCAAACAAGCTGGGAAAAATCGGCATCAATATCGTAACGCGCATCATGGGGCTGATCCTGGCCGCCATGGCGGTTGAATTTATCGCCCACGGACTCAGCGGACTGTTTCCTAAACTGTTTGCCTGATGCCTCCCGGGCAGATGACTGAAAATCAAAACCCGCGGATATTGCTGCATCGGGTAAAATACGCATTAACTTAAATTTAAAATATTGATTATGCAATGGAAGCCACATGCCACCGTCGCGGCAATTGTTGAAGAAAACGGCAAATTCTTACTGGTAGAAGAAGAAACCGATCGCGGCAATCGTTTTAACCAGCCGGCCGGCCACCTGGAAGATAACGAAACGATTCTTCAAGCGGTTATCCGCGAAACGCTGGAAGAAACCGCCTACACGTTTGAGCCAAGCGCATTGCTGGGGATCTACCACTGGAAGCATGAGCATAACCAGACAACTTACCTGCGCTTTGCCTACATCGGCAGTGTGAGCAATCACCAGCCGCTGCTTGCGCTGGATGACGGCATCATCCGCAGCGTCTGGATGACGGCGGACGAGATACGCAGCAATGCGGCTCTCATGCGCAGCCCGCAGGTGATCACATGTATCGAAGATTACCTGCGCGGACAGCGTTACCCATTATCAGTTGTTACGCATTTATAAAATAAACACCTATGAACCTGAATAAATCACAAAAGAAAAAAATCGTAGTCGGCCTTTCCGGCGGCGTGGATTCTTCCGTTACGGCATTGCTGCTTAAACAGCAGGGTTATGAAGTCACCGGCCTGTTCATGAAGAACTGGGAAGATGACGATACCGATGAATACTGCTCAAGCAAGCAGGACCTGATTGATGCCGTATCCGTGGCGGATAAAATCGGCATCGATATAGAAGCGGTTAACTTCAGTGCAGAATACAAAGACCGCGTATTCGCAAACTTCCTGAGCGAATACCAGGCGGGTCGCACCCCTAATCCTGACATTCTGTGCAATGCCGAAATCAAGTTCAAGGCATTTCTCGACCATGCCATGGGCATGGGGGCAGACTTGATTGCCACCGGACACTACGCGCAGGTACGTGAAAACCCATTGCAGCCCGGCAAATACCAGTTGCTGAAAGCAGACGACGGCAGCAAGGACCAGAGCTATTTCCTCTACCGCCTCAACCAGGCGCAACTTTCAAAAACGCTATTCCCGCTCGGCACTTACCTGAAACGCGAAGTGCGCGAAATCGCGCGCAATGCCGGCCTGATCAATGCCGAGAAAAAAGATTCAACCGGCATCTGCTTTATCGGCGAACGCCCGTTCCAGGAGTTCCTGAGCAGGTATCTGCCGCGTGAACCCGGTGACATGAAGACGCCGGACGGTAAAGTAGTCGGCCGCCACGAAGGCCTGATGTATTACACCCTGGGACAGCGCCAGGGCCTGAAAATCGGCGGCAGCCGCGATAGCAACGGTGAGCCATGGTTTGTAGCAGCGAAGGACATGGAAAAGAATGAACTGATTGTTGTGCAGGGACATGAACACCCCTTACTGCTCAACGATGGCTTAAAAGCCGGCCAGTTGCACTGGATCAGCGAGGAGCAGCCGATCACCAACTGGGTCTATGCCGCAAAAACACGTTATCGCCAGCCGGATGCACCTTGCGAGATTGACGCAGTCGACGCTGAAGAAGTCACGGTCAAATTCGGGCAGAGGCAATGGGCGATTACGCCGGGCCAGTCTGCTGTCGTCTATGAAAGCAATGTCTGCCTGGGCGGCGGTATCATTACCGGCGCGCTTTAAAACAACCCTGAACCATTAATCCTGAAAAACAACCCCGGACAATTGAGGTCACTATGGCATATATAATCAAGAACTCCCAAGGTGAAGTGGTTGCCGCAAGTACGGTTGAAAACCCAAGCACGGCTGAAAACCCAGGCACTGCTGAAAATCAGGGTGCCGACTGGATCTTCGTAGAGGATACTTCAAGAGAGTATCTGGATTTTCTGGAAAGGTCTCTCGCAAAAAGTGACCCGTTCCGCGAGAGCGACATCCATCTGGCGCGCGTTCTGGAGGATTTAATCACGCTCATGGTCGAACGCAATATGATACGTTTCACCGACTTTCCACCGGCAGCGCAGAAACGTCTGAACGACAGGCAGTCATTGCGTAAAAAAACGCAGCTATCAAGCCTGCTCGATGACAACGGGCATATCGCCTGATGCGGCACCAGGCGATAACCGCTTAGTTCGGAACCGGCATGCTGTCAATAAATGACTGTCTTTTAACTAAAACTGACTGCAGCCGCTCCAGGTTCGGGTAGTCGCCAGCCAGGTCTATCGTATTGCCGAACCTGAGCTTGATATAGCCCAGCATGCAGCCGACAGCAATGTCACCCAGGCTGAATGTATCATCTACGCACCATTTGTTATGGCCGAGATCATTATTCAATACAGACAGGCCGCGCGTCACTTTATCCATCTGCCTGGCGACAAACGTTTCATCCTGCTTCTGCTCGGGCTTGCGCTGCTCCATGATGACGGCCACCGCCGCATCACACACGCCGTCAGCCAGCGCTTCCCACCTGCGCACCGCTGATTTGGCCGTATTGTCCTTGGGAATCAAATGTGCCAGCGGCGTACGGTTATCCAGGTATTCGGCAATCACGCGCGAGTCGTATAAGCTATCGTTATCATCACCCAGAACCAGTACCGGCACCTTGCCCAGGGGGTTGTACTGTTTTACGGGACAATCCGGCGCAGACAGCACCACTTCTTCCAGTTTGATATCAATGTGTTTCTCAGCCGCCACAATGCGAATTTTGCGGGCATAAGGACTATTAGGGGTATATAAAAGCTTCATGGTTTTTTACTTATGGTGTTATTTGGATGGTGTTATTTGGTCACATTAGTTTGTCGCTAGCATTATAATTCAAACTCCGCTTTGCTCACGATAACTATATGACGCTATTTAATAAATACTACCCGA
>Ga0208758_100182_pt1 | contig 27620 bp, 24 predicted proteins | sample LakWasM116_HOW13_2_FD_183930 | JGI IMG/M metagenome (GOLD analysis project Ga0208758, IMG submission 183930) | Freshwater sediment methanotrophic microbial communities from Lake Washington under simulated oxygen tension - Sediment Metagenome... | ecosystem: Environmental > Aquatic > Freshwater >...
AGTCCATGCGTAGCGATCTTGAAGCAGAAAAAAGAGCTATGCAGAAAATCTGGGCTAAACGTCAAACACAGATTGAGCGAGTCACCATGAGTATGACAAGTGTGGTTGGGGAATTGCAAGGTATTGCTCATGTTGAACTACCGCAGTTAGATAGTGTTGAAACGCTTGAGGCGATTGGGGAAGATGAATGATCTTGAGTGTCAGTTAAGCTGTCAGTCATTTTATTCATTTAAAATCAATAATTATTAAAACTCAACTAAAACTAATTCAATGATACTGTTTCTGTATTAGTATTCCTTGATAGAGACTAAAAAGTAATTTAACTAAGAAAGTTCAGATTGGTTCAGCCATGCACCATAAATTCCAATTATTAATTTAGAGCTCATGCTTATAAAAATCAAGGAAAAAGGTTTTGAGAAGATTCTGCGAAAAACTGTCTAGTGAACACTCGAGCCAAGTTAATCACTGGCTCTTTAACGGAGAGATAGCCAGGATGGAGTTTAGTTGAAAGTCATTTCTGTGGAGAAAAAACTCGGGTCCGCCGGGCTTGAGCGACCGAGCCTCAACGCTTTGCAGGCGGATGACACACTCTATACCGTTCTCGCTCACCAGCCTCTAGGTCGCATCCGAATCACGACAGATTCGATTGGCCACGCGAATTCTGTGGAAGCAGCGCAACGTACACGGTCACTCTTTCGGCTTGCAGCTAGTCTAGATAGCCAACCAGACCTGCTCGTCAGTCCAGAGTACAGCATACCGTGGGAATCGCTGATCAAAGCGATTGAAGATGGCATTGTTCCAGAGCCAGGCAAGCTGTGGGTTCTGGGATGTGAAAGTCTACCGCTGGAAGGGCTAACCGCAATTCGTGATCGACTCGGCGAGAGAGCAATCGTCCTTGATGATGACGATTCCCCTGTTGAGCGAACCACCCAGAGATATCGGAATCCTCTGGCATACGTTTTCAGGACAAAAGCCACTAGAGACCAGTCCGACCGGCTCGTGATACTAGTTCAGTACAAGACCGCACCTTCGGGCGACCCGGGTAATACCGAGGCAGCAGGCATGCTCCCCGGGAAATTTGTATATGTATTTGGGGATCCGCCAGGCGAAGTTCGCCTCATTACCCTAATCTGCTCGGATGTATTTGAATTTGAAAAAACGCTTATAGACAAGTACTATGAAGGCTTGCTCCTCCTGCATATCCAACTCAACAATAATCCCCGCCACCCGATCTACAAGAAGTATCGCCTGGAGCTTTTTGAAGCCGCAGGCAAGACCGAACTGCTTTGTTTGAATTGGGCTAAAAACGTGGTCGTGGTTAATAACATCCACGGCGATGAGCACCCCTGGAACAACATCTGCGGGTCGGCCTGGTATCTACAATCGCCAGAGATTGACATATCCGACGAAGCGATCCAAAACAATCACAAGCACGGCATCTACTACACGCGACATGAGCCGATACGATCTCATGCACTGCAATTCCATTATTGCCCACGGATATTCCTATTTCAGGCAACAAAGGTATTTCACCACGCGATTCCAAAACCGCGGTCAACACGCTCCGGCCCTCAGGCCCTAAAGACATATGTGTGGGCTCAAGATTTAGAAAGCTGGGTCGAGCCCAGGACGACCAACGAGCTTCCGGACGACGGATTCTGTGAACACCTAGGAAGGGTCGGCGGCGGCGATGTTGCTCTTGACGATGTCCGAGACCTGTATCTAGCTGGTCCAGTTGCGGTCGAGCGGGCGATGGCCATCACCGCTGGGAAATTTGGCGTTAGGGCTGACTGGCATGCGCCACCTCGCATTGACTCTATGCAGCTAAGTGAACAAGAAGTCGTGCGACGGGTCACAGTCATTCAAGACCCAGCACCTGAAGCAACCCAATTCCAGGACTCGAGGTTCGCAGCAATGCGGGCAGTTGCTGAACTTCGGGGGTCCAATTACGCATGGCCTTCACAGGTGGAAGCGCTTCGTCAAGGCTTCAAGTTCAACTGGTCGCTGAGTTACCCCAACCGAAACGTCGTTGCCAGCGACGGCACTCTAGCGACAGTGGTCCACGCCGGGCTGGTTGGCGACCCGCAAGTACTGGACCTGCTAGACCAACAAGTTCGCAAGACGCTGGCTGGTCCGCCTCCCGAGCCGGAACGTGTGCTGTCGCAAGACCAGGGGAAACAATTTGATCGCCAACACTACGCAACCCGTGCAGAGCGGTTCTGCATCCTCTACGCGACTGCAATTGGCACTAAGCATTTCTTGAGCGATCGTGACACTTCGTTCACTAGACCCTCGGGACAGTCTGAAGTGGACATTGGTGTCCCGTCATTCAACCGATTAGCAGGCAATCAGCAAGGAACTCAGGAATGAATCTTCAGTCAGCACGAGAGAAGCTCCGTCAGAAGTTTACTGATGTCTCGGAAGTCGCCGCAGGCGTGCTGCGAGGAATCCGACGCAGCGGCAACCGTGATGTCGCTACTTATGTCTTCGACCTAAACAATCACCTTCCTGACACTTTTGGCAGCTTGAGCAACTACCTCGATGAGGTGATGGGGCCGGCCTATTTCGACAAGAACGCATCACCGGACTTGCGCTGGAACAGCTACCTCTATTTCGTCATCGACAGAGGTGTTGAAGGCAGCCCTACATTTAAAGATGCCAAACGAAATTTAGAGGTCGACAGAAGCTACGCCCGCAAGTTCGTCGTCTTTGATGACGAATTGGACCGAGTGCTAGATGAGCTCGACTCAGTAGCAATTGTCGACAAAACCATCTTTGCGACTGACGTCGTTCAAGCTTGGTCAGACGGGCTTAGTGTTATTGGTCTGGAAGACGTATTGGATAGAGATCGCCCTGTAGCCGACATCATTCGAAGCATTTCGTTGGGAGCAGTCAAGCAGTCCTTGCGAACAAAGAAGACCACCGGAGTTGAGTCAAGCCAAACGCTGGTTGCATCGCATTTAGCCAACCTTGATCTGAGCATCTTCCGCCCATATCCGAAGCAAAGGTCGTTCGAAAGTTTCGGAAAAGCTAACCTTCTCTTTGGTTCAAACGGGGTGGGCAAGACTTCGCTTCTCGAGGGGATCGAATTTCTCTACTGCGGCGCGAACCGACGTTCAGCAGCGTCTGCGAGCACAGCTGTCCAGGGGCACTTGGTATCCGGGGAATTCATCAAGACTTCGGGACAACAGCCTCTTTCTGATTTCAAGACGCGTCAACGGCTGTGGTACGGCGGCGATGACAACAGTCGTCAGAACAAATTGCCGAACCAATTCGCGCGCTTCAACTTCCTGAATACCGATGCTGCAGCGGAGCTATCGCTTCTCAAGGAGGACTCAATGGCTGGCAATGCAGAAAGCCTGGCTGCTTTGTTAAGCGGCAATGAGGCGACCCTGATGTGGCGACGTATTCAGGATGTCCGAAAGGCGGTTGTAGAGGAAATTCGCTCCAAACGCTCGGAGCGTGCGGTGGCGGAATCAGAGCGCAAGGCTAAAGAGCAGGAGCGACAGGGGCTTGAGTCCGCCCCGGGGCAATCAGACGTGGCCTTCTCTGTCTTCGTAAAAGACCTTGAACGCATCGGATGGCGAGATGCCCCAGACAACAAGCAGGCGGTAACGAAACAGCTCGTTGAAGCCCTATCAAACCTGACGTCGCAGCTGAACGTAGTTCATAAGATTGACTGGCTGGCTGGGCCGTTGAATGCAGACGCCATCGCAATGCAGGCATCAGCACTGCTAGGTGCCTCAGAGGATTTGAAAGGAGCGCTCGCCGCCGCCAACGAGGACGAACGCCGCCGCAGTGTCCTTGTACAGCAACAAGACATAGCCGAATCAAGGCTGGTTGCCCTCGCAGCGATTTCCCCATCTGCCCTCGTAGAACTGAAGGAGCTGTCAACAGCACTCAAACATGCCGACGATGAGTTGGTACAGAGTGCTAGAATGCTCGCTGCTTTGCCAACTGATATTCCCCCGGAAGGCTGGGAAATTACATGGGGAAGTAAATCGATCCCTGATGCGCTCTCAAACTCCAGCACAATTCCTCGCGACCTATCAAACCAACTTGGTGAGGCCAAGCATCGGCTCGTCGCGATAACGAGTGCACAGTCGCAGTTGCAGAACGCGATGGCTGAGTTGCATACCTGGGCTCAGAAGGTCGTTGAACATAGGCATTCGGATTCCAGCTGCCCCGTTTGCGGAACCGAGTTCATGCCCGGCGAACTGTTTCAACGCATGCAGTCACTCTCGCTGGCTACCTCAGACGCGACGATTTCGGAGCTACGACCGCACATCGAACAACTTACTTCTCGCCTGGCGCGCGCCTCAAGTGATGCCTCTTGGCTGGGGCAACTTGATAGGTTCGCTCGTACTATCACCGATAGCGCTGTGTCGTTTAGCGTACGAGAAGCTCAGCAAACAGTTTCAAGATTGACGGAGCGGCAGCAAACGTTACTCGAAGCAAAAAAAGCTGCTCAAAAAGGGCTCGAAGCTTACGCTCGAGTTGGTTTGTCGTTGGAGTCCATCGAAAGGCTATGCATGCCCGTCGAGGGAGACGGCCGGCCGAGACAGGCCTCACTGGATGTGCTTGAGGCCCGCAAGCGGGTAGAGCAATTCCTGCAGCAGCTTCAAGTCGCCCTTGGCGAGCTGGACGAAAGAGTTCGTCAGAGAAACGAGGAAATCCATAGCCGTCTGAACGCGGTGGGCATTCTCAGCAATGACTCATTCGCAAACGCAGTCGAACAATTGATGACACGACAAAGAATCACTCAGCACGCCAACGAGGCCTGTAAATCGATACATCTCTTCTTGGACTTGACGCCTATGGCTGACTTAAATTCGCTGTTAACTGCGTTAGAAGCCTCTGTTCTGGGGTCTCAAAAGGTACTGGCAACTCTACAAAGCGATAGCAATTCAACCACTCGCTTGACTGCATTGCGGGCAGAGTTGGTAAAACTCTCGGAACGCCTTAATCGCATCGGCGCCACAATTGAACGACTAACAGGGGCGCAGCGTGTCCTCGATGACATCATTGAAAACCAGTCACTCGATGCTGCGAGTGCTGCCGTTGTCGCAGCCACGCATAAGGTCGCAGACAGTATTTTCAGTCGCATACACGTACCGGCTGAATATATGGTTACCGCCGATGCAGAAACACCTTTGAGGGTACGAGCCAATGATTCGGCAGTCCAGCTCAACCAAGTCAGCACGGGACAGCGGGCCGCCTACGCTTTATCGATGTTCTTGGCGATGAATGCTCAAGTCAGAGAGGGCCCAAAGGTAATTCTGTTGGACGATCCAATTTCTCACATCGACGACCTCAACGCATTGTCATTTTTGGACTATTTACGAAATCTTGTCCTAAAATCGGACCGCCAAGTTTTTTTCGCCACCGCCGATGAGAAAATTGCGGGGTTATTCGCACACAAGTTCGGATTCTTAGGCGAGGAATTCAGCACCATCGAACTAACACGCGGCTAGGTCGTGCGTAAAGCATTACAGTTCACTGACAACCAGAAGTCATCAATGCAATCTGACGGGCCACAAGGGTCGACAGCGCCGATTTTCAACGTCCGGTACGCGGAAGTGAAATTCTTTAAATTTCTAAATCATTCATTCAACTCGTTTTATCCGCAATTCAATAAAATATAAACTCACCTATAATTCCAGTGGACTGCCTTCGATAGACGTTAAATTCAAACGTCATCGGCTGTAATGGGAATTCAACTGCTATGTAGCAAGTTGGACCTAGTTATGTCAACTATACTTAAATTAACGACTACCATCTGGGCTTGAATTCAAGGGACAAAGCGGTCAGTCATTTATCCAATTAAATTCAATAATTTTTCAAATTGAATTACAATCAATTCAATCACGCTGCGTCTCCATATTAATATTTCAATATTAGAGACTGAGAAACAATAAAACTATGTAAAGAAAAGGGAATTCAGCCATGCGTCATAAAATTGCAATTATTAATATAGAGACCCATGAGTCTCTATAATTACTGTTAGATTTTTAGAAAATTTCACATGGCAGAAAAACGTAACTCTTGGCTCCGTGATCTCCTAACAATCCCCCTTATCGTTGGCCTGCTGATCGCAGCTTTCACATATGGATTGCCAAAGATTCTTGCTGACTCAAAAGAACTTAGTTACACCGTCGAAATGCCGTTGGCGTATCTCGATAAAAGTTCAATCGGAAACGCAACAGTAAAGGTAAACGAAGTTTCGGTGCCAGAAGTCTTTGCGATCAAAGTTCGTATTTGGAACTCCGGTAATTTGCCGCTAAAAGAACTTCCCGTACGCTTTGACCTAACGTCTCAGGACAAAGACTTCCGTGTCCTTTCAGTCAATCACAACACTCAACCCGCCAAAGAGTTTGGTTCAATTGCCGAGCAGGGAAGCGAGGGACAATCAAAGCGTTTTCTCTATCAGCTTCTGAATCCCAAGGATGAAGACACGCTCATCTTTCTTACGACAGCAAAAGCTGACCTTGAGGTTTACTCCAAAGCCGAGAGTCTTTCAGTCAAGGCTGTTGCACCAAATAGGGAAACTGAATTCAAGTGGTATCACGCAGCAATTGGGGCTATGGTTGCTTCGCTACTCACCAGCATAGTTGAAGTTTTGTTCCGAGCGGCAAGACGGAGATGGGGCAGGAAAAACGAAGACAACGCAAGCAGCGATTCGAAATGACCAAATCTAACAATACGCTCAATGCGGACGCTGCGCATCAAGTCGCGCAGCGCCGGTTAGCTTCACGTTGGGCAGCTGCACAGGCATGAAGCGTGGAGCCACCAATCTAGGGGAGTTTTGGATAGGCAGGCACCTTAACTTGGGTTTTGTAGCTTTCGATCCAGAGTTTCAGCAAGCCACAAATGATACATGGGTGCGTCTATTTGTTATTGCCGAAGGTCGTTGGGGTCTTTTCACCCGGGAGAAAGCAAGGGTTGAAGTTTCCGGACCTATGTCTGATTCTGAGTTTCAACAAGCGACCACTGCTTGGTTAGCAACCCGTGGTCGTTTGCTGCCTTTGCTGAACCGCAAAGCCCATTGTCACAGCTGTACCGCGTCACTAGAAGCTTGGTCATCGCCAAATTGCCTGGAATGCAATTGGATGAAATGCTCCTGTGGTTCATGCGGGTGCGACCGGTAGCGCCAATAAACTTCCGAAATATATGGCATGCCCAACCCATCGTTCCACCCGACCTGCGTGAAAAGCTGCGCAGGCCTGTGAATTCAGGCGTTCACTGTCCGCTAAGGGGTATTTCAGCCATCTGTAATTATCTGCAAACTTTCAACTCGGACCGCTATCTTGCACTTGGAACATCATTCCATTTGGTCGTATAACTCGGGCTCTTGTTCTCCTGCCGCATCTTCCATGGTCGCCTGAATCCCTCACTAGCTAGTTTGATAGACTCTTTTCCCATCTTGCGATTGATTTTATCCATCGTGGCCATGAGTTCGTCTGATTTGAGTGTGGGTTGTATTTGACTGAACAAGTCAGTTTGCACGCCTTCAGCGGGTACAAGTTCGGATAACATGACGCCAGCTTTTGCATAGTTGTAATTGGGTTTATAGATTTGTCTAAGACCCCATAAGACAACTTGTACTAATTGCCTTGAATCATCAGTAGGTGATGAAAGCGGGATTGTCAGTCCATTGCTGTAGAACGGATCATCCGGCTTAAATGGTGATGTTCTGATATAGACATACACACTTTCTGCAAAGGATTGTTGCCTGCGTAGTTTTTCTGCTGCGCGACACATATAAAGTGTGATGGATTCAGCCAGACTATTATAGTCACGCACTGGATGCCCAAAGCTTCTTGAACTGAGAATTTGCTTTTTAGGTGGTGAGACTTCTTCCAGATCAATACAGACCGTACCATTTAATTCACGAATGGTTTTCTCCATCACAACACTAAACTGCTTTCTTAATCTCTCCGGGTTAGCCCGTTTTAAATCTAATACCGTTTTGAAGCCTAAGGCTTCAAGTTTAGGTGCAAGTCTACGACCGACACCCCATATTTCACCGACCTCAATTTGGGCCAATAAACACTCCAGCTCAACCTCGCTCATCGTATTGAAGTTACATACGCCATTAAACTGTGGTCTTTTCTTGGCGCAGTGGTTAGCAAGTTTGGCCAGTGTCTTGGTGGCACCAATCCCGACACACACCGGTAAGCCCGTCCATCTAAGGATGCGTTTTCGCATGTGCTGACCATACCTGATCAGGTCGCGTGTTTTAAAACCTGTGAGATCCAGGAAGGACTCATCAATGGAATACACTTCCTGATCCGGACTGTACTCACGCAAGATGCTCATCACGCGATTGCTCATATCAGCATAGAGTGCATAGTTACTTGATAAGGCAATAATTCCATGCTGCCTGGCTATGTCTTTCAGTTTGAACCAGGGGGCGCCCATAGCTACACCTAGGGCTTTGACTTCATTACTTCGAGCAACCGCGCAGCCGTCGTTATTGCTTAGCACCACTACAGGCTTGCCATTGAGCTTGGGATTAAACACACGCTCGCAGCTGACATAGAAGTTATTCACATCGATGAGGGCGATATGACGGGTGGTGGAGGGAGTGGGCGATGTCTTCATTTTGATTATTGTAACAATAATCAGTGTAGTTAACATCACTAGCTGTTCATGATTTTACTGATACTGTATTCATGAACAGTAATAGTGCTGGTTTCTGTCGACGGCGTAATATAGACACATCAACAAACAACTCGTTGAGTTAAATTTAAGGAGATTATTATGTGGACTAAACCAGCAGCTACTGAAATGCGTTTCGGCTTTGAAGTAACAATGTATGTAATGAACAAATAATCATTGTTCTTGTTACGATAGAACCCGGCTCAGGCTGGGTTTTTTTATGCCCGCCTGCTTAAAATTCATACATTCGGTATTCCATTGCTGAACCAATCACTTAGCCTTCATATCCTTACACACTCAACAACGTTATCCACAGAAACTGTGGAATCAAATGTAACTATCCGCTTTCAAGTGTTTCTCTAGCTCAATAATCTTGATTTTGGGTTTATTCAGCTCTTTCAATAGCAGCTTGTAGGTATCCAGGTCAAACACCATATCCGATTTGGTATTTGCAATATCTTCTAATGCGGTTTCATCTTCAACTGATCCCAGATAGACCCAGTGTTCAAATACATGCAGTGCTGATTTGCCATTAAAACGCTGTGTTTCATGAATGCCAATCTTGCCTTTGAAGGGCCATGTTTTAAGCTGATGGGCAGTCATGGCTTGCCGCAACCTAAGATAATGCAGCTCCACTGCTTCTTTACCGGCACACACGCCGTTGCAGCGCTTCAACTGGTGTGCGAAGCAGGCACCTTTGCCGGATTCCAGCCCTAATACTTTCTGGCACAACTGATGCTGCTCTGCAATTTTGCGTAGGACTTCTGTCGCCTGTCGCTTTGACCTGAAGGTTCCGAACAGTTGACCCATGTTGGCCGGTTCTATCTCATCCACATTTACTAAAGTGACGATAGGTGTTTGTGCATGGTGATCAGCAACACGCCAAGAGCAGAGCTGTCTTTCACGACGCAGCTGGCGGTTATAGATGGGCTGACGTTCTTTAACGAGTTTGGATTCAAGTAATAAGGCACTGAATTCACCTGCGGTCTCAATCCACTCGATATGTTTTATTTCCTGGCTGATGCGCATCTCTTTGGTGGAGGCGTGATCACTGCTGAAATGTGATAACACACGCTCCCTGATATTGACACTCTTGCCGATATACAGCGGTAAGCTGGTATCACCATAAAATAGATAAACCCCTGGTGTTTCTGGAAGATCATCAATTAAATGCGCATCTATATGCGATGGCAGACTTTTAGAACCCTTGAGCAGGGCTTCAGCGGCATTGCGTACCGCAACATTGCCCAGTTCCTGACGTGCTGACTGTAAGAACCCCACCATCATTTCTACATCGCCCATCGCACGATGTCTGGATTCACAGACCAGTTGATGTCTTGTAATGATGGCATCCAGTCCATGGCTGCGATGCTGTGGATATAGCTTACGTGAGAGCTTGACGGTGCAAAGCACCTTTTGCCTTAAATCGATGCCGATGCGTTTAAACTCATTCTTGAGAAAACCATGGTCAAAGCGGGCGTTATGCGCACACATCACTGTGTCTGTCAGGTAGTCCAGCAATTCACCGGCAATTTGTTTAAAGGTTGGCGCATTGGCCACCATTTCGTTATTGATACCGGTGAGTTGTTGAATGAAGCTGGAAATTGGGACTTCCGGATTGACGAGTGTTTGCCAGCGCGATACTTCCTGATCGCCTTCATACTTAATGAGTGCAATCTCGGTAATGCGATCCCGCAGGGGAGTTGCGCCTGTGGTTTCCAGGTCTAATAGAACGTAGCTTGGTAACATGAACTAATCAGTGTTATCTGAAACGCCTGAAAGAACCTGTGACAACGCCCCAGATCTCAAACTGCATTTCTTCAGTAATCTCGATAGGCTTGAAGTCTTTATTGGCAGGTAATAATCTCGGTGCGCCTGACTTGTCTTTAGCAAGCGTTTTAATCGTGAATTCACCATTGATGACAGCGAGCACGATGTCACCGATATTAGGCGTCTTGGAGCGATCTACAACGGCCTTGTCTCCTGGCAGTAAGCCAACATCCATCATTGAGTAGCCTTGGATGGTTACGAAGAATGTCGCGTCTTGCTGGTCAATCAGGAAGTCGTTGGGATCCAGGCGTTTCTCAACATGCTCTTCGGCAGGACTGGGAAAGCCGGCTGATACCTTGGATGAATATAAGGGCAGAGAGACCTGCTCATGCTGCAGACTTGGCAGCTCGAACTCACTCACTGCGTCAAGGTCTGTGTTCAGGCGCTTCTTTTGATAGGCGGCAAGGAAATCCTTAATAACCGGTTCCTGACTGGTGGGGATGCGCACCACGCTTGTTGGCTCGCGGAATTTACCGCTGCCGATTCTGCGTCCAGCACCTTCACGTGTGCCACCGCGTTTAGTTTCTAAATTGTTTTTATCCATTCGATTATTGTAACAACAATTAATTGATTTCAGCTACTGATTATCAATCTTGTTGCATCTGATAAACTTGAACCATGTGCGGCGGAGTTAAATATACAGACAAGCAGAATAAGACCTGGACGGTGTATTTCCCAAGTCCGAAGGCTGCTCTGCCTGTGCTGAAGAAAGATGGCGAGATTGAATGGGTAGCCTGGGGTAAACGCAAAGAGGAGAATGTGCCGGCATTTCCAAATGGCGGATGGGCTAGATTAGATTCCATTAAGGAAGGTAAGTGGCAGCGTTATCAACCGCGACCGGTGTTACTGCCCATTCAATCGTTTATGGAAAAAGATGCTGAGAAGGTCAGTCACTGGTTTGACATGAAAGCTGGTGAAGTAGTGCAGGGCTTGCTTACTGTGCATGATGGCGCTGCCAGAGTTTATGTCGTCACCACTGATACGCCTGCAGAGTTTAGTTATATTCATGATCGCTGGCCTAGGATCATTCATAAAACACACCAAACGGAAAGTATTGTCCATGACTGACATGAACCGATTCAATCAATACCTGACACTCGCTAATCAATTAGCAAATGTAGCGACTAAAGAAGATTTAGCAGAATGCGCAAGATTGCTTGCCATTAATGTTGCACATTATCAGTCAGTCTATGGCGCCCTCCCTTTAGATGAAACACTGGAGATGGCCTATGCAGAAACCCCTAATCAGGCACAGATTGATTTAATGACGAATGGCATGGAAACCATGGTGGGTGTGCTGGGTGGCATTGTGCAAGGGTTTGATACGAAGCCATCGCACTAACTTTAATTTAAATATCACGAAAACAATAATAATGACTAGCCACATCATCCAAAAAGTACTGTTCGGATTGACCTTAACCTTTTCTATGCTTGCTCACGGTGAAACAATTAATGGCCGTGTTGTCGGAATATCTGACGGGGATACGCTCACTGTTCTAGACGCAAGCAATACGCAATTTAAAATAAGGCTGGCTGCTATCGATGCGCCAGAGAAATCTCAACCATTTGGTCAGCGTGGTAAACAAAAGTTATCAGACCTCTGTTATGGAAAAAATGCCAGCGTCATAGTTGTAAGTATGGATCGTTATGGGCGTAGCGTGGGTGACGTTGTTTGTGCCGGCATCAATGCCAATCAAGCGATGATTGAATCAGGTCTAGCTTGGGTATATCGAAAATACGACAAAGGGCATGAGCATTTGTACGCGATTGAAGAAGAAGCCAGGAATGCAAGACTTGGTCTCTGGGCAGACTCTAATCCGATAGCGCCTTGGGAATGGAGAAAGTTTAAGCGCAACGCAGGTAACTAAGTAGTTATATATCCAACAATATCCAACAATATCCAACAATATATGCGACTATTATGAATGTATATAGGGTGAAAAAATAAGTCCTTACATCACAAATGCAGAATCAGCGTCAATTAGAAGGTATTCATTTAATTACAAAGATAACTTAGGAAATGGCATATTGTTATGCATTTAAGTGCACTAAGAAAGTTCAGGACTTTTTATCCATAAAAGCCTCGAACCTTTCTGAGGTTAGTTCAAATAATACGTTGCTGGGCGCATGGTATGTGAATCAAATCATTATCAATCGTCGGAAAGTATTGGTTTTTATGAACGAAAAAACACTATTGTCTTTTATTGTGATTGGTGTCAAAAAATCAAAAACGATTAAAAATGATTTTGCAGAAATATTCTTGCATCACTTTTTCAATTTCATGAAGTCGATGGAATTTCCACTGAGCAAAATGGGGCAGATGATGGAGGATTATCAAGATGCACAATTTTGCAAAACAGATAGCCGCCAGGCATTAGGCAACCTGAATGACCTAGCCTTTTTGTATGAGCATCTGATTTATGATCAAGGCGGCCTCGAATTTTGTGATTTGAGTGACGTCATTCTTAAGATGAATGATGTGCCGCAGAAAAACTTAGGGTATAAAACATCAAGACAAATTGCTTATGAATTGCTGTCTGATCCCCATTTGGTCATGTAATACTTTTTTTAAGTGACACAGAACAAAATTTGGTCAGAAACCAAATTATTTAGGGTTTGCTTGTGTCACTTTCCTACTTAGCGTTTTAACTCTTTAAACTTCTTCCTGACCTGGTGAATGCTTTTAAATTGCGCTTTGTATTCTTCATGGGCTTTCAGTTCAGCCAGTTTTTTCTGTTTTATAGCATTCTGTATCTGATCTTGTTTTTTGGCTTTCTGTAAAAGCAAATACATGCTGGAAAAAAAGAATACCAAGGTCAGGATCAGTATCAATCCCAAGAAAAGGAAGGGTGACTGCACGATGAAATTTGAAATGTAATCCATGTGTTTTGCTCCTTATTCATCTTTACTAGTGATAACCCATTTAAGTGACTTGCCGGTTCTAAGAACCAGATCCACGAGACGATCTACAGTTAACTTGTCAAAGCGCTGATGCACAATGTCGGCTACAACATTCATGTTCACTGCAAGTTTATTGGCGATCTGCTCATGATTTAGATCGTTTTCCTTAATCCATTGATCTAGCATTTTCAGTAAGTTCTTTTTAATTTCCAGTTTCATTAAATTCCCCTCTGATAAATCACCTACTTCTTCCGGATTGTCATTAAAGCGGTTGTTAATCCATAGAATGATTGGTGTCATGATTAGAAATACAAACAAGATGAATGACATTGCAAGCAAGGGTTTATCCATTAAATTCTCCAAATAGTTAAAATTTCAAAGTAGCATGAAAGTTTCTTTGCGCAAGTTTTCCTATTTTTTAAGGTGAGATACATCGATATTGCGCATAGTCTGATTTTTATACTGAGTTTTCATTTATCATCCAGACGGTCTGATAGCGCGTCAAGCGACCAGGAATGGTCGGCCGCGCAGATGTCTGTGATAACGTCCAAAGCCCTCCGTAGACGGCATGGTTTGCGTAAACAAATCATCCTGACCTGATAAGCGGTCTGCGATAGATAGCAAATTTGCTTCTGGGCTTACGGGTTCTCTGATCCCAACCCAGTCTGGCACACCTTTTGTGGCGGTTAATGCATGTAAAAGACTGAGCAGTTGGTTTTCTGGAATAATGATCTGATATTGTGCGACAGCGGCTGCGATCCATTCCACAATTGAAAGCTTGTGTCCGAGCAAGACACCGCGTGCAGATATTTCAAAGCAGTGGCGCTGATAGTTAAATTCATATTCATCTGCTTTACCTGCGTCGTGCAATAAGGCTGCCGTCGCTAATACATGCGTACAAATAGTTTTGCGGTCCTTTGCCAACATCAATGCGTTATTTGCGACTTCAATACTATGACGTAGATTGCCATGCTTATCTATGTGATGACCTTTCAGTGAGCTTGGACCTACTAAAAACCTATAGAAGCGTCGATAATCCCAAAAGATGCCGTTGATCAATTTGATAAAGTGCGTTGGCAGTCCATCAATAAGCTCTCTAGCATGGTTGATGACTTGCCTGTCTTTCACCCATTCATATGGCACGGTATCAAACAGATTGACGTTGCTTGGCATATTGACTGGCAACAATCTGTTAACAATGATTTGTCCTTGGGTACAGACGGTCTTACTCGTCCAGCGCGGGGTGACCAAACTTCCTGCAGCTAATCGATCATCCGCTTTGCTATTAATCCAGGTGACTGCAATGGATGCTTTTTCATGGAATAGGCTTGCCTGAAAGCGGTAGCAGCCGTTTGCTAACTTTGACTGCTCGAGTCGCACAAGGCGAAATAACCAAGGCAGGTCGATAATGGGTACAGCATGATCTTGGTTAACGTTTATTTGTTGAATATGCATTTTGTATCCTTTATTCCATTAAGCTGCTTAAGCGCTAGCTGTATCGATGGGATTGTTTTTGTTACCACCGGACTGCAGTAACAAGCGTTCAAAAGCACTGCCATCCTGGCGTGTTAAGTTGGGGACAAAGCGACTGTAGACGGTAAATAGCATCTCCGTATTGGCATGCCCTAATTGCCGGGCAATCCACTCGGGCGCTTCACCTGCAGCTAGCCATAGCGTGGCAGCGGTATGTCTGCTCTGATAAGGCGTGCGTTTCTCTAGGCCAAGATGCTGGAGTAGGGGATACCAAACACGTTTGCAGAAGTTGTGCAGATCTATTGGGTTACCATCGCGATTACAGAACACGAACTTTGACAATTTTCCAGTAGCTTCATATTGACGCTTTAAAGCATCATAAACCGGTTGTGACATCCGGATATCGCGCTGGCTGGTATCATTTTTTGTGTAGTCTTCATCGCCCGCAGTGAATGTCTCACGGACGTAGATCAGGCGTTTTTCAAAGTCTACGTATTTCCATTTAAGACCATCAATTTCACCTGTGCGCATGCCGGTAAAGAATCTGACGGTAAAGTAGTCTTTAAAGTCAGGTCTGACTGTTTCAATAATCCGATACACCTCTTCAAGCGAAAAAGGCATAACGTCCGCCTTCTTCAGCTTGAGCGGTTTAATTCGATCGCCTGCTGTGGTAAAGTTAAAACGGTCGGCGGCTTCGTTGAGCACTTGCGTCAGCACAAGAACAATTGCATTGATTCTTCGTGGTGATAGTTTAGAGTCCTGTTTACGTCCTGGTTCTTTGGCGAGAGTGGAACGAAAACTGAGGATATCCTCACGACGGATGTTGCTGACCGCTTTATCTCCGAAGGCTGTGATTAATCGGCTATCGATAATCTGCCGCACGGTTGAAATATAGGTGCGACGCCAACCCACAGAAAACTCTATAAACCATTGCTCAGCAAAATCTGAAAACAGTGGTGTATCCATGACAACTAGTGAGGCCGCAAATGCTTGCTGAGTTGCTAGAGAAATCTTGCTTCTGATCGCTTGTGGGCTATCAAACTTTTCTGCTAACTTGCTGTTAGGAAAATAACGGCGATATTCAAAGTTGTTCGCCTCAATATCCTCTTCAATTTTTTTGAGGATTTTTTCCATCTTTGCACGGTTGGTTTTGTTATCCTCCAGGGTTGTTTGCTCTCTGCATCGCGTACCCTTAAAGCGGAAGTCGAAGAAAAGCAAACCTGAATCTGTGCGTGCTCTAATGCTAGCCATGACAAACACCTCCATTTGCCATTGGGATTCCAAACGCTAAATTCTTTGAGTTAAGAATTTCATTTTCGATAGTTTCCCAAATGTAGAGAATCTTTCTGCGTCCGAAAGGGCGCACGTAATGGACTCCTTCAATTAAGACGCTATCTTTTAATTGTTCACGAATTGTTCTTACATCGTATTGAATACGCTCAGCGAGTTGATTGGTTGTTAGAAATGTTCTTGCACTCATTGCTAATGCTCCTTATGATATGGGCTTCAAGGTTAAAAGTATCATCAAGAGATAATTATGATCTCTTGTAGATCATAATAACCCATAAATAAACATTTGCAAGTTATTTTTACCTGCTGCAGATAAAAATAATCTGGAGAAGATATGATTAAGTGCAATTTATCTCGAATTATGGGCGAGAAAAAGCTGAAAATTAGTGACGTTTCAAGGGATACAGGTATTAATCGCGGAACGCTGACAAGGTTGTATCAAGAGACAGCTGAGAGAATAGATTTAGAAGTAATGGATCAGCTATGTGATTATCTAGATTGTGATGTAGGAGAATTATTTGTGAAGATAAACGTATAGATTAAAAATAAATTTGTAGATGAGTAAATAAATATAACTCATAAAAATGGCTCATGTACCTGCAATCTATTAGGAAGAGTCTGAATCCATTGGACTTACCTTTAAAGCTATAGCGTCATGTTAACCATAATTAGTAAAAAAATCTGAATCCGCCTTATCAATTAGTCATATTTTTCTTAACTATTTAATATCATTGAAATAATTGTCTAGAGCTTATTATTTAATCTTTTTATCACATAAACTTCACTGCAAGATATAAAAACCATCTTTCCATCAAGGAAGTTTTAATTCAAAAATTTAAATTAATATTAATAAATCAATAAGTTGAGATCTATTTAGATAGCGTTCATTAGGTGGTGGCTTATTCTGAAATTATTGAATATCGCGTTATTAATCTCATGCGTATTGCGGAAATAGTGCTGGTAACTTCTACCAGTTATGTATCTTACTGGTATAATCATCCAGTAAAAGGTGACTAAATGAACAGCATAATATTTAACAAAGACTACTCTCCACATTTTTCAGGCCATGAGACCTTTCCATTGAGGCAATTATGGCTTAAAAAGGCTTATGATGCAGTTGAAGCTAACTCTAAGGGTGCCTTTACTAGTGATGATGCGATTGTAACCTTTGGCGTTGGAAAGAATATGGTTAGTTCGATAAAGCATTGGGCTGTAGCATGTGGAATGATTGAAACAAAAAATGGATACCAAGCTTTAACGCCACTTTCTAAAAAACTTTTTGATATCAATGGATTGGATCCATATTGCGAGCAATATGGTACGTCGTGGCTTGCCCATTGGAATCTAGCTGGGTTAAATCAGAATGGAGTAAGGGCAACTACATGGTATTTAGCATTTAATCATATAAATGAGCAAAATTTTTCGCCTAAGCAGCTACTGGATGCGATAAAAGAATACCTAGATAAAAAGTTACCCAAAACTTCAGTTTCACTAAATACTTTAGAAAGGGATGTAGAAGTTTTTTTACGAACTTATGCAACCAAGCCTTCTGCAACTGTAGAGGATGTTGCAGAGCCAATGCTGACTGAATTAGGGCTTATTCAAGTTGGATTAAGTGGCTTGTATGAGTATCGTAGAGGACCAAAGTCAACACTTCCTGATAATGTATTTCTATATGCATTAATAGACTTCTGGAATATTCATTCACCATCTCAAAAAACACTATCATTTGAATCAATTGTATATGATCCAGGGTCGCCGGGAAGAGTATTTAAACTTGATGAAGACTCTGTGGCCGAAAGACTAATTAATTTAGAGCATATAACGAATGGGCGATATATTTGGTCTGATACAGCAGGACAAAAAAGTGTTCTGTGTTTAAAGCAAATTCGTCTTATTGATGCATTGGATATTGCGCAATGAATAAAATAAAACTCTCAGATGTAGTTCAAATTTCACGTCAGTTTCAGAAGTCAATTCAATTAAATGCAGATTTTGGTGACTTAGACAGCTTGAAAGGCTATATCTGCCAGGGTACTGCAAAGTCAGTCTTAGACACAACGGCAAAACATATACTAGAAACAAGTCAAAGAGCATTTACTTGGACAGGGCCATATGGTGGAGGTAAGTCATCTTTGGCACTAGGATTGTGCTCATTAGTTCATCCTAACATTAATGTTCGAACTGCTGCGATTGATGCACTTGGATTAGATAAGGCGGATGATGTTCTAAAAGCATTCAATGCCGATAAAAATGGATGGTTAGTTTTACCCATAGTAGGAAAAAGAGCAAGTGTAGTTAACTCAATTTATGACGAACTACAAAGTATAAGTAAGAATAAACTGCCTGAAACAATTTGTAGCGGTGATCAATTATTAAAGCAACTTGCGAGTGAAGCATTAAGCAATAAGCACTCTGGAGTTTTATTGGTAATTGATGAGCTAGGTAAGTTCCTAGAATCTGCAGTCCATAACAATGAGGATGTATATTTTTATCAGCAACTTGCCGAGTTGGCTAACAGATCTAAAGGAAAGCTAGTTGTAATAGGAATATTACATCAGGCATTCGAGCAATACGCAACAAAGTTAGGGCGCGAAGCAAGGGAGGAGTGGTCTAAGATTCAAGGTAGGTTTGTTGATATACCTTTAGTTTCTGCAACAGATGAGTTAGTAGAGTTAACAGGTAAAGCTATAAATTCAAATTATGAGCATTTGAGCACCACAGCTATATCTAAGACAATTGCAGACCTTATTCGATTAAGAAGACCAGGAGTTAAAGCAGACTTTTGGCAAAGCCTGGATAATTGTTGGCCTTTGCATCCAGTTACGGCTGCGCTTCTTGGACCTACTTCAAAACGTAGATTTGGACAGAATGAAAGAAGTGCATTTGGTTTTTTAGTTTCAGCCGAAAATAAAGGATTTAAAGATTATCTGTTAACGAACGATGCTGAAGAGTGCAGTTATTATCTGCCTTATATGTTTTGGGAGTATCTCAAGATTAACTTGGAGCCAGCAATATTAGCTTCACCAGATGGGCATAAGTGGGCGCAAGCTGCCGAAGCCGTTGAACGTGCAGAGGCTAAAGGTAGCAAAATCCATGTAGAGTTAGCTAAAACAGTTGCTCTAATTGAGTTATTCAAAAATGGATCCGGACTTTTGTCGGATGAAGATACACTATTTGCTTGTTTACCAAATTATTCCAAAAACTCAATCCAAAGCGCTTTAGAAGAGCTTAAGCAATGGTCAATAATTGCATATCGTAAGCATTTGGCTGCATGGGGAGTGTTTGCTGGAAGTGATTTTGATATAGATGGGGCATTGAATGAGGCTTTGCTATCTATAGCGGATCCAGATTTAAATGTTTTAGCTAAACTGACTAATTTACATCCAATAGTTGCTAAGCGGCATTATTTGCGAACTGGGACTTTAAGATGGATGAACATTGAACTCTGCTATGTTTCTCAAATTAAGCAAACGGTCGCAAATTTTGAACCAACAAATGGTGCTTATGGCGCTTTCATACTAAGCTTGCCTAATAAAGAAACACCAAATGGGAAACTAGATAATCAAACTAAAGCAGGATCAAAATCTGAATCAAAATATCCAATCGCAATAGGAGCGCCAGCAAATGGCGATGTAATCAGGGAGCTTAGTCGTGAATTGCTTGGGATGGAGTTTGTCAGGAAGAATCGTCCTGAGCATGAAGGTGATCCTATAGCTAGAAGAGAAATTGATGGCCGCATCTCAGTGATTAGAAGCCAGCTTGAAAATGAGCTGAGGGATGCATTTGTTTGTGCTAATTGGTATCTAAATGGTAAGCAAGTAGAAAGTCCTGGAGTGGCTGGGTTATCCCCATTAGCCTCAGCAATGGCAGACCAATTGTTTTGTGATACTCCGAATGTCTTTAGTGAACTACTGAATAGAGATAAATTATCACCAACTATTAGTAAAGCAAGAAGAAACCTGCTGCATGCAATGCTACAGAATGAGGGAGTTGAAAACTTAGGTTTTGATGGTTATCCAGCAGAGGCAGGACTTTATCATTCAATATTGAAGTCTGTTGGAATTCATCAAATAAATAACAATGGAACGTATCACTTCGTAAGCCCATCAGGTGGATTAAATAGTAAGTCTTTTGAAAGAACCTGGCTTGCAGCAGAAGATTTAGTGATTAAGTCTAAAGGATCGGTAGATTTATCAATACTATACGACTTATGGATATCTCCCCCCTTTGGTATAAAGCAAGGAGTTCTACCTGTTATAGCTTTAGCATTCATTCTTGCTAATAAGGATCGCATTGCCATATATCGAGATGGAATGTTTGTACCTGAAATCACAGATACGATTGTTGATGAAGCGTTACAAAAGAATTCAAGAATTGCGCTTAAATATGTCCAAATTGACAAATATAGGCAGTCAATTTTAGATGGTATTAATGATCAATTAATAGAAAATCTTGGCATAAGTACAGCAAATGAGCCATTAGACTCCGCTAGAACATTAGTAGGAGTGATGTTTAATCAGCCAGCTTGGGTTCAACGTACAAATAGCCTTAGTCTAAAAACAAGGCAAGTCAGGGACGTTCTATTAAGAGCAAGCGATCCTCACAAAGTGCTTTTTGTCGATCTCCCAATTATATTTGAAGCAGATAAGTCTGACAGTTATGTAGAATCCTTAGGTAGCGCATTAAGGGAGATTGCTGAAGCATATGACAAAATGCTAAACAGGCTAATTTCAAAAATGATGAAAGCCCTTGATGCAAGTCTTGATGATGTAACTCACATTAAAGAGAGAGCAAAAACTGTGGCTGGTATTTCTGGTGACTTTAGATTGGATGGATTTGCAGCACGACTATCAGTATTTGAAAAAAACCGTAGTTTTTACGAAGGATTATTAGGTCTGGCTGTAAATAAACCTTCACGTGATTGGAATGATCAAGATGTTGATTTGGCACTGATTACTATAGCTGAATGGTCGCTGAAATTTAGACAAATTGAAGCAATTGTATCTATTCAAGATCGTAATCCAACTAGGAAAGCAATCGCAGTAGTCTTTGGTACGGGGGAGGAGGGAGCAACTCTTTCAGAATCTTTTAATATTTCAATGCATGATCAAATTGAAGTTGATGAACTTGCTAATAAATTGTTTAAACACTCAAGCAATGTATCACCAGAAATTTTTCTGGCTGCATTAGCACAAGCAGGAGCTAATGCTATTAACATAAGAGAGAAACAAAATGAATAGGCATGTATTGGGTTTGTCTGGAGGAAAAGATAGCGCTGCACTTGCTGTGTATATGAGACAGCATTTTCCGGAGATAGATATTGAATATTTCTTTACTGATACAGGCAAAGAGTTACCCGAAGTATATGAGTTTTTAGGGAAGCTTGAGGGATTTCTGGGAAAGCCGATATTAAGGCTAAATCCTAGTCGTGACTTTGATTTTTGGCTACGTGAGTATAATAATTTTCTACCTTCCCCTAACACTAGATGGTGCACAAGACAACTAAAACTATTGCCCTTTAAAAACTGGGTAAAGCCCATGTTGGCAGCAGGTGAGACTGTAACTAGTTATGTAGCAATTCGCTCTGATGAAGAATATCGACAAGGATATATTTCCTCTGATGATAATTTAATTATCAAGCTTCCTTTTAGAGAATATGGTGTTGATAAAAAAGGTGTATTAGATATTCTTGAAGCTTCAGGTGTTGGATATCCCAAGTATTATGAATGGCGATCAAGAAGTGGCTGTACATTTTGTTTTTACCAGCAGAAAATTGAATGGGTTCGCTTGAAAGAACGGCATCCGGAGTCTTACGAGGAGGCGAAACAATACGAAAAAATTGCGCTGGAGAATAACTCTCCATTTACATGGATCCAAGGTGAATCATTAACTGAACTTGAAAGCCCTAGTCGAGTAGAGCAGATTAAAAAGGATTTTGAAATTAGAAAGCAGAAAGAGATTGATCGTCGTCCAGTTAATCCATTAAGGCCAATAAATTTCAATATTGAACTTGATGAACTATACCTAGACGACGAGGGTGGCGGTGCATGTTTGGTGTGTCATAAATAGAACATGAGTGTGAATAGTTAAAGTAATAACATTTTTTAATTATGCTACAACACTATCAATATTGTCTTTACTCATTAAGCTCTCAATTTCATCCAAACAATTCCAAAGAGGGCGTTGCTCATCGTTTTGAAGTAAATTAATCACATATGGTAAGCCAGCATTAGCCATTTCCTGAGCAAAGTTAAATACCTTTCTATGGTTTGCTAAATCTTCAATTCCACTGTGATAGCCTAAATAAGCTAATTGAATGTGACTTATTCTATATGAATCAGTTGATAAAATAGAAGCAGGAGTAATATTGCTAGATTCACTCTCTACTTTTTGCGGCAGCCCCTTTTTTAACGCATACAAAAAAGAAAAATACCACAAATCAACTTGCCTTTCGAACGGTGTATATTCATAAGATTCCTGACTCGATCCGGTTTTACAATATTTTTTAACCTGCTCGGCGTATTGTTTTGGTATTTCGATGTTATAACTGGCGAAAGGATTTTGTTCCATCTTTAAGCTTCCTTAGTGATTCTTTGACATATTTCGCAGTGATGCCTATGGTCGCATTCACATCTAACAATTCTTGAGTCATTCACATCAATTTTATTTACTAGCATTTTAGGGAAATGAGCAGGATTTGTTAGCGTGTAGACCTTACCAGCATATCTATCAATTATAGATTCCACCCCATTAATTTCATCGTGCGTTAAAAACAAAATTAATTGCGATCCTTCTTTAATAGTGTTCTCTAATACAGATTGCTTTACGTAACCAGCCATCATGCCTAATGGTGTGTCAATAACATTAGGAGCTTCCACTTCACTTACCTTAGTAAGGGCAAGGATAAAGGCAAGAGTAATAGCTCTTCTAGAGGCGCCATTCAAATCTTGGTCTGGATCAAGTTTATTTCCATTAGGTCCGTAAACAACAATGTCATAATCTTCTGTTAACTCTGCCTTTGTAATAACAGTCAAATTGTTTTTACTTGGATCAGAGCCGATCATATCTAAGAAAATAGTATTTAGCTGCTCACTTACTTTTTTTAATTCCTCTTTTTTTAGTTTTTCAATAATATTTTCGAAAACATCTTTTGCTTTTCTGGAAAGATTTATAAACGAACCAACATTGCTAACCTTACCAATTTTTGCTTCAAGTGACTTCCTTGATATCTCAGCATCATTTTTTTTCTCTGTATTGCTTTTTATGATGTAATCTAGCTCGCTTAATCTTTGCGAGCATTTGGATTTTGCGTTATCAAGCGATCGTTCCAATTCTCGCAGATTTTGTAAGTTACTATCATCAATTTTAGAAATGTCATCATTCAACTTGTCTATAGAGTTCAGATATTCTTTACTTGATGCAGTAAAGCCAATAACAGCTTTGGTAGAAGCATTATATTTTTCAAGCCATTTTTCAGAGGCTTCATTGAAGTTCTGACTTCTAACTGAATAGTATAAGGTTGTTGCTGCATCCTGCATTGCATCAGATTCAACACTATCATGAATAGAATGCTTGATAAACTCTCTTTTTTCTTTACCTGAGATAGGGCTGAGATCCGACCCACAGAAGCATTTTTCCTTTTCTAAAAGCTCCTCAAGTATTGGAATGTTTAATTTTGGGAGTTGATTCTTTTTACTAAGACCATTTAATATATTGATGCCTTTTACAGCAAGCTCAGATACCATAAATAGAGATAAGTTGATATTTTTTGATGCTAGACTTGATGAGTTCTTATATGCTTCAGCTAGGTTCTCTTTTGCTCTTCTTAGTCCATTCTCTTCATTTTTAAGTGCGATTGATAATTTAGATTTATCACCTAAACTTAATATGTCTTCAATACTTGATCGTACTGATTTTATTTCCGCTATGGCTTTAATTAATTGCTCATTCTTGTCAATCATTTCTAATTGAGATTCTTCGATATCTTCTTCATAGCTCAAAATCTTATCACTTAGTTTTTGGTGTTCATTTTTATAATCTGTGTTGTCAACTTCGTTGCTGAACTTATTCGCTACAACAGTCAAATGTTTACTTGTTAGCCTTAACACCTCTAAACCTAAAAGAGACTCAACTGCACTACTTACTCTAGCTCTTTTAACTCCTTGCGTAGCCCCTGCCTCAATAAAGGCGAGTGCACTATCTCCATCAGTGAAATATACATCTTTTAATGCTACTGGGATTGCATTATTTAATACTTCAATCGCCTCGGCCTCAGCAAGCTTAACTACTCCATTTGAGGTTATCTTATGGATGCTGTATTGTTCAGTTGAGCGTTCCTCAAAAACCTGATTCCTCCACCTTTCGGTACATAACCTTTTTAGCCTATATTTATTTTCTTCAACTTCCATTGAACCACGGTTATTCACGTATTTTGATTGCGTAAATTCAATTTCGACAGCAATTTCAACAGAAGTGGTTGATGGTGTAATTGAGTCTTTAGGGGATAGAACATAATCTTTTCTTAAGACATTTTTAGACCCAAATAATCCCCACATTAGGCCATATTGCGAGGTTGTTTTTCCAGTCTCATTAGCAGCTCTAATTACAGTTAATTTTTTATCACTCGAATCAGAAAAATCTAATTTAAGATCCTTTAATAATCTGAAATTTTTAAAATGAGCTTTAATCAGCTTCATAAATTAACCCTCAAAATCTTGTGCATAAAATTTTATGTCTTCTCTAATTTGGGATGGCATTTGAGATGAATCTCCGGTTGTCTCTAAAACATATATTTTTTCACAAACTTTTCTTAATACGTTCTTTTGATCACTATTTAATTCATTATCACTGCCAATTTCTTGATCAAGCATAGATAAGAATTTTTTAATCGCAATACTCATTATTTGTCTCCAAAGACGCTATCAGTTCTTTTATATACTCAAAGGCTCCCTGATTTGAGAGAAGATTGCTACTCAAGTTAGAAAAAAACAATACTCTATTACATTCTGATCTAATTAATGCTTTGAGATCATCATCAATTTTGTCTAGATCGATTAGCGGCAAAACTAAAAAATCATGTAAAACAGCCTTTTTCTTACCAGTGTCAGGTGATAGTCTTAGAATTCTACCTAATCTTTGTATCCATTGTCTTTTTACAGTGTTAGACGATAACAAAAAAGCAGTTTCAGTTTGCGGTATATTGAAACCCTCATCTAATACTCTCATTGCAGTTAGAACTTGATACTGATTATCTCTAAATTCATTAACTATAGATGCTAGAAGTTTTGGATTTGATGTTTCCTCGCTTGTAACTTGATGCCAATTAAGTGAAATAGTATTTAAATATGCATTCACTTTTGATATCTGTTCATTATTTTTATCTGTACAAAAGATTAAGGTTTTTTCTATTTTCTTCTGACTCTTTATTTCATTAAATATGCTTTCAAAAATTGATATCTTGTTTTCTGCGGTTTCAATTATTCTTCTTCTTTGTAAGCAATACATGCTCCATAAACTCTTATCTCTGTCTCCATCAGGTAGATTTGCAGCGTAACTTAATTTTTTAATTTTAGCTGTAATCTCTTTAAACTCATCCTCTTCTTCTGCGTTTAGATAAACTTTGTGAAGATGATAATCATAAGGTACTAAACAATTTCCTATCGCATCACTTAGGGAGTACTCGAAAACCACATCACCGAAGTAGTCTAATAAGAATGATGTGCCTTCTTCATCAAATTGTCTTTCATATGTTGCCGATAATCCAAGTTTGAACTTGAAGAAGGTTGGGGCTTTTTCAATGAATCCTTTGCTTCCTAAGTTATGAACCTCGTCACCAATCAACATGAAATTGATTCTGTTAGACAAATTTTGAAAAATATCCATTAAGTCAGATTTAAGTGCATCATGAGTAATAATTAAAACTTCACATTTAGATATTCTTAGCTTTAATTTTTTTAATGCCTCACTAATTTGCATTTTTAAATTCTGTCTCGAAGTGCCTGAACTATTGATTGGAGTAACCCCGAATTTCACAACATCTTCGGCCCATTGATTCAATAAAGCTAAAGTTGGCACAGCAATGATTAAGAAAAGATTTTCATGTTTTTCATTTAACTGACTCGCTGCGACTAATGATGTAAGGGTTTTTCCACCACCAGTAGCAATAGATAATATTCCTCTACATGAATTGTTAAACCATGCTTCTACTGCCTCACCTTGATGTGCAAATACTCCTTCTTGATACTTTAGATATGATGGAATAATGAGAGATTGAGGTTTAGTGTTTTGCCTTCTCACTTCATCAAAAAACTCATCATATTTTTCTTGAAGCACTTCAAGTAAGTTTGCATTACCTTCAAATACTTTTTTTGAGTCAGTATATTTTTTTATTTGATTAAGAGTATTTTCGTTGAGTGGAAAGGTGTAGATTCCCTGGTACTCTCCTGCCCATAATTGATCGAATCTGTTCTTTAAACCAATACAAGTTTTCTCTGAATCTTCACTTTTCCAACTACGACTTAATGTTAATTGTTCGAAGTTGATAGAAAGCCCGTGTGTGGTTGCATTTCCAGAACCATGAATTGTTACAAGTCCCTTTGGGGTATTGAAAATCCAGGACTTCGTATGGAAAAGCCCCTTTTTTAAAAGTGCAATTTTAAGCTCAATTTTTTTTGATACAATCAAGTAAAAAAACGATTCGAGGGCTCTTGAACGTAATGAATCTGTCTCAATTTGGTAGTCTGGAAAAAGAGTTTCCAATACATCTGCACCTGATTTTTGTGCGTCGATCAGGACCTTTATGTCTTCATCAGATAAGTTTGGGCTAATTATGAATTTGATGGATTCATTATTTGAATTTAGAAAACAAAGAATAGACTGAGCTAACTCTGATAAAACACCACTGGTGAAATAACCTGACATGCATTCTATTGAAGTTGCAATTGAACTTACAGGTAAAAATAGTTCTGTATCAACATTAATTTCATTAGGAAAGTAAAGCGGATTAAGTTCATCAATATTCATAATTATTTAGTATAGACTATAAATTAATTTTATTAGAAGGAGTCTATATGCAGCTTGGAATTGCATACAGAAATTCTTTTAATTTGTTATACCATAGTTTAATTTGAATTAAAGTTTTTGATGAAACATATAAGCAAGTAATTTGCAAAAAAGAATCTAAAGAGCGTGTGAGATTTATTATATTTTCGAGAGCTAATGATTAACGCTTGCTCAGTCTAAGCTTAAATGAATATAAGCACTTGGGGTCAATTTAAAAATATAATCCAGTACGGTTGTAAAGTGATAGGCACAGAATGGGCACTGTGCCCAAAACGAAAACGCCCCAATCTCTCGAAAGGGGCGTCTTTATTGGTGGTGAAAGAGGGACTTGAACCCTCGACCCCAGGATTATGAATCCTGTGCTCTAACCAGCTGAGCTACATCACCTTGTAAACTTGTTT
>Ga0208758_100186_pt1 | contig 27038 bp, 28 predicted proteins | sample LakWasM116_HOW13_2_FD_183930 | JGI IMG/M metagenome (GOLD analysis project Ga0208758, IMG submission 183930) | Freshwater sediment methanotrophic microbial communities from Lake Washington under simulated oxygen tension - Sediment Metagenome... | ecosystem: Environmental > Aquatic > Freshwater >...
GGATGCGAGCCAGCTTGGTTTTTGGGATTGGGATATTGCAAGCAATAAAGTGGTCAGGAATGAACGCTGGGCAAAGATGCTGGGCTATAGCCTGAAAGATATCGAGCTGACGGTGAAGCAATGGATTGACTTTATCCACCCGGATGACCAGGCAATGGCTTACAAATCCATTCAGGATTGCCTGGAGGGGGTAGCGTCATTGCACAGTATTGAATATCGCATGCAAACCAAGGATGGGCAGTATAAGTGGGTACTCGACCAGGCGCAGGTAGTCGAGCGTGATGCCAATCATAAAGCCATTCGCATGTGCGGCACGCACACTGATATCACCGAGCGTAAACTCATGGAAGAACAGATCCGTTACCAGGCGCTGTATGACGGCTTGACCCAGCTGCCTAACCGCTATCTGTTTGAAGACCGGCTGCGGCAGGCCATGGTGAAAAGCAAGCGTACCAGCTGTTATGGGGCATTGATGTTCCTGGACATGGATAATTTCAAGCAGCTTAACGACAGCTATGGACACGTGGTTGGTGACCTGCTCCTGATTGAGGTGGCAGCCCGCCTGAAAAGCTGTGTGCGCGCGGCAGATACTGTGGCGCGCATCGGCGGCGACGAGTTCGTGGTGGAGCTGGAGCAGCTTGATACGGACAGGGGGCTATCCCAGAAGGAAGCCGAGTCCGCAGCAGACAAGATACGCCGGCTGCTGGCTGAGCCCTACGTGCTGAAAGTGATGGCCGAATCGGGCGAGGAAACGACAGTGGTGCATCATTGCACTGCAAGTATCGGTGTCGTCTTATTTATCGGCAATGAAATCAGCCAGAAAGAAATCCTGAAGCGCGCCGATAATGCAATGTATCGCGCCAAGGATTCCGGCAGCAATCAGGTCAGGTTCTATGAAATCAACAGTGTGCATTGATGCATGAATCCTGGTGAGGCTGCCCGCTCAGTTGCGGCTGAGTTGCTTCGTGGCTTGTTATTCTGTGGTTCTGGAGGCTTTGCCCTGTAGCCAGTCCAGCGCGCCTTGCCCGGCAGCTTTGCCGCTTGCAAAGCATGCGGTCAGCAGGTAGCCGCCGGTGGGCGCCTCCCAGTCCAGCATCTCGCCGGCGCAGAATACGCCGGGCAAACCGCGGATCATCAGGCGCTCATCCATGCTTTCAAACATCACGCCGCCTGCACTGCTGATGGCCTCATCCAGCGGGCGCGTTGCCGAAAGCGTCAGTGGTAAAGACTTTACGGCGGCGCCCAGCAGCCTGGGGTCGGCATAATCCTGTGCCGTCGCCAGCTCCCGCAGCAGCCCCGCTTTAACGCCCTTGATGCCAAGACGGCTTTGCAGGTGGCTGGACATTGATCTTGAACCGCGCGGGTGCGCGATTTCATTCATCACCTGATCGATGCTTGTATCCGGCAGCAGATCCAGGTAAACCTGGACTGTTCCGGATGCGCTTATGCTGTCTCGCAATCCGGACGACAAGGCATAGATCAAGCCGCCTTCAATACCGTTCGCGGTGATCATGAGTTCACCCTGCTTGCGGTGTGTGATGCCTGCCATATCCATATAGGACAATGCCACGGTTTTTACCGGCTGACCGGCAAAGCGGGTGCTGAAGTGCTCGCTCCAGGAGGCATCGAAGCCGCAGTTTGCAGGTTGCAGTGCCGCAACCGGAATGCCACGCTGCTCAAGCAGCGGAACCCACAAACCATCGGACCCTAGCCGGGCCCAGCTGCCACCACCTAACGCCAGTATCACTGCATCAGCCTGAATGGTTTTCTCTTGACCGGCAACGGTAAAGCGCAGCGCATTTTCTTCATTCCAGCCAAGCCAGCGGTGGCGCATGTGAAAGCTGCAGCCGGCTTCGCGCAACCGGTGCAGCCATGACCGCAGCAAAGGCGCCGCTTTCATTTCACGCGGAAATACCCGCCCGGATGTACCGATAAAGGTTTCGATCCCGAGTGCATGTATCCATTCGCGCAGTGCCTGCGGGCCGAAGGTTTCCAGCAAGGGTGCGATATCTTTCTGGCGGTTGCCATACCGCGCGGCAAAAGCGGGCAGTGGTTCTGAATGCGTAATGTTCATGCCACCCTTGCCAGCCATCAGGAATTTACGGCCTGCGCTTGGCATCGCGTCAAAAACATCTACTTTCACCCCGCCCCGGCATAGTACTTCTGCCGCCATCAGGCCGGCGGGGCCGCCACCGATGATTGCGACAGAGTGAGGGGTGCTTGATGACATGGGTGCTTCTTGAATAATCGATTGGCCGCAGGATAGCACGCTGAACCCATCGTCACAATTGGCAGCAGCAGGTGGCTGCATATTTATCATCCATGGCGTCATTTTATAAGATGATTATTTTTATTATTTATGGAATAATTTCCCATGTTAAATATGGATGCGTCAAAATAACCCATATGTTTATACAGCTGGTTATTTCAGGTGGGAGGAAGAATTATGCACGACCATAAACCACAGCATGCAGCACAGGAAACCACGTTTATGCATCAGTTGATTGCAAAGCTCGCAGCAAGGTTTCCTGACCTGACCGAAAAGGATGTGCTGCTATCAGCCGAGATTATTATTGAAGCGATGTCAGCACGATTGATTGGCGGCGGCCGCATAGAGCTGCGAGGTTTTGGTACGTTCAGGCTGAATATCAAGCCGGGCGCGGCTGGCGGCAATCTCGCCGCAAACATGAGTCCCCGGCCTTCATCAAGCCCGGAGGTTCTTTTCAAGCCTAGCCAGACCATATGCGAAATGGCTGATCATCAAGGCTAGCATGGTCATGTTTTTATTGCCCTGGCAAGGCGGCATGCAGCCTTGCCAGGCGTGTTGTTCAATGCCGATGCATGGGGGTATGGCGAAGGGCGCTACTTGATTCTTGATAACAGGTCTTCAACCTTCACGCCTACTTCAGGCACGCCATCAAAGCCGGTACCCGGTTTAAGCGCTTTCCAGTGATTGTTTACGGCAAGATATTCGTTCTGAGGCAAGGAGATGTATTTGATCTGCTTGGCTAGCTTGGGCGAGCTTTTGAGGTAAAGGTAAAAATCAACAAAGTCCCTTACTTCAGGCTTGAAAGCTGCTGCAGTCGCGTTGACATAAATAAACAGCGGGCGCGACAGTGGCTGGTAAGAACCGTCTTTCACTGACTGTACGGAAGGCAGCACGGCAGGCGCATCTTTCTTTGCAACAATAGGCACCGCAGCAAGTTTCTGCTGATTTTCCTCATAATAGGCATAACCGAAGTAGCCAAGGGCACCTTGCTCTCCGGCAACCCCTTGTACCAGCACATTATCATCCTCGCTGGCCGTATAGTCGTTGCGGCTCTGTTTTGCCTTGCCGACAATGGCTTCCGTGAAGTAATCAAACGTACCGGAGTCAGTGCCCGGGCCATATAAAGCCAGCGCTACGTTAGGCCAGGCAGGGTTTACCTGGCGCCAGGTCTTAATTTTTCCCTGTGCAGCGGGGCGCCATATTTTCCTGAGTTCTTCCACGGTCAGGCTTTTAACAAAGTCATTGTTTTTATTCACAACCACCGTCAATGCGTCATAAGCAATTGGTAGCTCGATATACTGGACACCAGCCTCTTTGCATTGCTCCATTTCTTTTTTAAGGATAGGCCGTGATGCATTCTGTATCTGCGTCTCGCCGCGGCAGAATTTTGCAAAGCCGCCGCCGGTGCCGGAAATGTTGATGTTGACTTTTGTTTTCCTGATTTTCTGGAATTCATCCGCGACTTCTTTGGTAATTGGATAGACCGTACTGGATCCGTCTATGTTGATGATTTTCTCTGCTGCATGTGCTGTTGAAGTGCTGAAAGCAATCAACGCTGCGATAAGAACGTGTTTTATTTGTTTTTTTGACATGATGTTCCGGGTGATAGGTTTTTAAAATTAATTTTTTGGATTTCACGGGGCTATGCACTTGCTCCGCGGAAATCAAAGCCGCAGATTTTAAGTTTTATTTATGACAGAACTGTGACGGATTGATGACGGAGCGGTGGCTCGGACAATCGCCGGAGCCTGCTGTACCTGATTTTTAAATACGAAATGGTATATTCTGCCATGCTTGTATTCGTTTATCATTCAGGGTGGTGTCTTTAGCTATTTGATAAATATAAAGAATTACATGAAGATACAGGCGCAAAGTATTAAACTAGACACCGCAGAAAAATTTAAGACCGGGAAATGACCATCATGGATAATGATATAGAAACAGACAGTGCCGTTTATAAAACGCTGCTGGAATCAACGAATGCGATTCCGTGGAAAATAGACTGGGCTACACTGAAGTTTTCTTATATCGGGCCGCAGATTGAGAGCCTGCTCGGCTGGCCGCGTTCAAGCTGGGTATCTGTTGAGGATTGGGCTTCCAGGATGCACCCTGAAGACCGGGCATGGGTTGTGGATTTTTGTGTTGCACAGTCCAAGGCTGGCACTGACCATGAAGCGGATTATCGCGCGCTTGGCAAAGATGGCGATTATGTGTGGATTCGTGATGTAGTGCATGTCGTTCGTAACGAGCAGGGCGAGGTTGAAGCGCTGATCGGGTTCATGTTTGATATCAGCGAGCGAAAAACTACAGAAGAGAAATTGATCGTGCTGCAGAAAGAGCTGGAAGATCTCTCATTCAAGGATGGCTTAACCGGTGTTCCCAACCGCCGTATGTTCGATACCATTATGGAAGCGGAATGGGCTAATGCTATGCGCAATCACCAGCCGCTTTCATTAATCATGCTGGACATTGATTATTTCAAGCAATATAACGACCACTATGGCCATATTCAGGGGGATGATTGCCTGAAGCGGGTGGCGCAGGCTTTGAGCTCTGCCGCTACCCGATCCCGGGACTTTTTTGCCCGGTTTGGCGGAGAAGAGTTTGTACTGGTCTTGCCGGAAACGGATGCTACAGCGGCCAAGAATGTCGCTGAGCGATGCCGGAACCTGATATTCAAGGAACAGATCTTCCATGAAAAATCCCAGGTCAGCCAGCTGATGACCGCAAGTTTTGGGGTGGGCACGATTATTCCGACGCGCAATGACGAATTGATCAAGTTTGTTGCAGAGGTTGATATGCGCCTATACCGGGCGAAGAAAGAAGGCCGGAACTGCATTATGTAAAGCGGTCAACTGTTTTTGCTTGTCTGGCGTTGATTTTTTACATACTTTCATAACTGTTTACAAGGAGATGTAAATGAAAAAATCTTTAGTGGTATTGGCAGCTGTTCTTACATGTTCCGCTACACTGGCATTTGCTGCCGGCAAGCATGAAAAGAGTGAGCCCTCACCCAAAAGTGTACATGACGTTACTGTAGGCAATGAAAAAGCTGCAGCCAGCGGTAGCATCGCGGACAATAAGACGGTCCGGGAAGAAAAGCCCCATGCTGACCAGGGGCATGAAAGAGGTGAACACGATATGACCGTAGGCAATGAACAGGCTGCAGCCAGCGGCAGCAACGCCGATGATAAAACCGTCAGGCAAGAGAAGATGCATTCAAATGAAGGCAAACATAAATCCAAAGGCCATAGTAAAAAATAACGGATTTGAGAGGTAAAAAGAGGCTGGCTTGCGACGAAGCCAGCCTTTTTTGTTTGTAGCCTGCTCCACCTGATTCAGGATGCGGGCAAAGGATGGCGCTATTTATCAGCCGTGTGTAAGTGGCTGTTGACTGCGGAAGCGCTTGCGCCTTGATGTCTGTGGATCAGGCTCGCTGCCAGAATCCCTGCTTCATATAATAGCCACAGCGGTATAGCCAGCATGAACTGGGAGATAATATCCGGCGGCGTGAAAATCGCTCCCAGCACAAAAGCGCCGACGATGACGTAGGCGCGGGCTTCGCGTAAGCCTGCGACGTTTACCACTCCTGTTGCCACCAGCAGGATCACTGCGATAGGCACCTCAAATGCAAGGCCAAATGCGACGAACAGCGACATGGCAAAGTCAAGGTAATTGCCAATGTCGGTCATTACCGTCACGCCTTCCGGCGCGGTACTGGTGATGAAACCGAATATGACCGGGAACACAAGAAAATAGGCAAAGGCCATGCCGCATAAAAACAGTAGGGTGCTTGCGAAAATAAGTGGCCAGATGATGCGCCGCTCGTGCGTATATAGCCCAGGAGCGATAAAAGCCCATATCTGGTACAAGGTGTGGGGTAGGGAAATAATGAATGCTGCCAGCAGTACGGCTTTCATTGGCACAAAGAAAGGGGTGGTCACATCAGTGGCAACCATCTGCCCGCCGGCCGGCAGGCTTTCCAGCAGTGGCGTGGCAAGCAGATGGTAGATATCGTTTGCAAACGGGAACAGTGCAATCACAATCAGCAGCAAGCCGCCAACTATATATAACAGGCGATTCCGCAGCTCGATCAGATGCGAGGCAAAGTTATCGGCGATGTTCAATTGGCTGCGCCCTGATTGAGCGGCGCTGGGTCAATGTAATCCGCCATCATGGTTGGGCGCTGATGTTCTGCGGCTGCATGATCGTTCTGCTCCAGATCATGCCTGATAATCTGGCCTACCTGGTATTTGGGCGCAGTTTGTTCCATATCATGCCGGATGATCTGGCCTGCCTTGTATTGGGGCGATGCGGGTTGCTGCGTATTCTGGCGTATTTCATCCTGCAGGCTCTGCAACTCTTCAAAACGCAATTCGCGGTTGATGTCGGATTTCACGTCGTTGACGTAGCGTTGCGCCCTGCCGAACAGGTGGCCTGCGGTACGCGCTATCTTGGGTAGCTTGTCCGGCCCGATGACAAGTAGGGCTACAATGCCGATCACGACCAGCTCTGAGAATGCGATATCAAACACGGTTTGGTTTTATCCTTAAAGCTGAGCCTATCGCCCGGCTTTGTGTCCAATGTCGTTTTCTATCGTATGCCCATTCGCATGACTATAAGCGCTTTGTTCAATGGCAGGGGCGGCGTTCCCTTCGTTGACCGCTTCCTTGAAACTCTTTACCGCCCCGCCGACGTCACCGCCAATATTGCGCAGTTTTTTAGTGCCAAAAACCAGTGCTACGATGACCAGTACGATCAGCCAGTGCCAGATGCTAAATGAACCCATTATTTTACCTTTTGTTTTTTTAGGTCTTTGCCAGCTTTTGCTGCTGCCAGAGACATTGATGTGTAGATGAAAATTATCGCTGCAGTTGCTTGATTTCTCACTGAACGCAGTGAGTGCCCTGATCAGTGTCGCTCCCCGACGCGTGAGCGTGATAGAGTCTCGATCGGGGTTTCCCCAAACAATTCCCGATAATAGCGGGAGAACAGGCTCATGTGCCAGAATCCCCATTTGGCAGCCACGCTGGCAATGTATCTTACCTGATGTGGCGCCGATTGCAGTTCTGCACGTATGCGATGCAGTCGCACATTACGCATGTAAGCCACCGGGGTGATGCCGAGTACGCGTATAAATGCATGGTTCAGGGTGCGCCTGCTGATGCGCAGGCTGACACAGAGTTCTTCAATGGACAGCGGGTAGCCTGAGTTTGATAAAGTCAGGTCACGTACGCGGTTTACAATATAGCGGTGAATACGATGATCATAGTTTTGGCTTGGGCTATTGTTGGCCTGCAGAAGCGCCTGCACGCAGGTTGCCATCAGATCACTTTCCAGGTTGCGCCAGATCTGCTGCGCATCAGCACTGTCGCAGAATTTTGAAATGTAGTGCATGCCGTCTGTCAGCGAAGTCTGGAACCGCATCGTAATATCGCTGGATAAGGTTTCCACGGGTCTTACATTGGACATGATTTTACGCAGATCCACCCACTCGACTTGTGATGCATAATCCTCCAGGCGCTGCGCTGAAATAACGGCTGCCGTGATTTCGGACTGGTTGGAGGTGCGGAAAACGAGTTCGGTATTTTTGTCCAGCGTTATCACGGAGTTCGCTTTGACAGGCATCAACCCCCATGTGGCGTCGCCATCGATGGTTGTCGGTAACCCGATGACATAGGCATCGGTCGGCGCAAACGCAATCTGATCTACGGCACGATTCATTTTTTCGTGAAAAATCTGCACACCCTGAAAAGTTGCGCTATTCAGGGCGCCGGAAAATGTGCCCTTGCTTAACTGAGTGTAATCCTGCGACCAGAATGGGAGTGCATCTGCCTGTTCCAAAACATCAGTGGTGGTGCGCCGGGACAAATGTACCTTAGGGCTTCCTAATGAGCCGGCATCTAAAAATTCTATTTGAAAATTCAAGATATTTCTCTTTCCGCCTGACTTTCCGTGGAGTTGATATCCGGCATTATTATTTATGTTCTTATAGGAAAGTCTAGCTATTCCTCATATTTGTAATTATCAACATCACTGCGTAATGAATTGTTCTCGTGATGATGTTTTTGTACGCACTAGATGCTAGTTTATTCGTGCTAACTATAGTCCAAATTTTTTGATGGGAATAGCAAAAATCGGCAACAGCAGCCAGAAAATAACCATATGATTAATAATCTTATTTTCGGATAAATGCCTATATATACTTTAGATATATGACGTTATGTAGAGTTTCCGGAGCTGTTGGTTTGAGGTGGTTAGCAGTAATCGGCAAAAGCGGGTGCCGTACGTGAATGCATGCCGATTATTGCTACGGCCGCCATATCTTGCTTGCTATAGTTCGCCCTCTCACTTTTACGCACATTCTTGTTTGGCATGGTAATCGGGATCACTTTCGATTTAAGTGAAAGGCAGTGAGTGAGCGCAGAACTTCCTCAGTTTTTTAAGTGTAATTGATTTAGGCATCTCCAACGGTAATACGCCTAAGGTTGAGCCGCACCCGAAAGGGTGCGGCTTTTTTTATTTTCAGCCTGTGAAAGCTGGAGGCGCCCTAATTTTCCGGGTGGTGGGAAGGGCGGTAGCAAAAATCGGCAACACCGGTGGTGCTGTGTTCGGGGGTATGCCGATTTTTGCTACGGAAGTAACAAAATTGTAACTATATTGGCAGCTCTTTATTTATTTCAATCAACAAGTGGCTGTATGGCCATAGGAGGATATCATGAAAATGGGTGTAAGGTCTGGAGCGTATCACCAGTCATCCCAAGGCAGTGCGGCCGTCGCATGCGTGCCTGATGCAATCAGTTTTGCTGAGCCGCGGTCAGGAGCGGTACGCTTTGCGGTAATGACGCTGGCTGTTGCTGTAGGCGTTGCGGGCGGCGTTGCGCTTGATTCAAGGGTGGCAACAGCTGATGCGTTAACAGCAATGTTTGTAGTGCTTGCTCTTGTCGGCGGTTTTCTTTCAACCTGGTCGCCGTGCGGCTATTCCAGCCTGAGTTTGCTGAGGCCGGCCGGACGCTATTCATTTGGATCGGTTGTCCGCTGGACGCCTACCTTCCTGACGCATGTGCTGGGCTATGCCGTGGGTGCATTGGTTCTGGGTGGTGCGCTGGGTCTGGCAGGCTGGCTGTTGTTCGAGCAGCTGCCTTTCAATTATATGGTAGCGGGTCTGTCTGTAATAGGCATCGGCTATGGTCTGCATCAGTTCGGTTTCATGAAGATGCCATATCCGCAGCGTCGTGCACAGGTTCCTCATGATGCACGTTACCGCTTCCGTTCCTGGGTGATTGGTCTATTGTACGGTTTTGCATTGGGTATGAACTATCTTACTTATGTGCAGACGCCGATGCTTTACATCGTTACCGGCGCAGCCCTGTTCAGCGGCGACGTAACCACTGCCATCACCATATTTGCCATCTTCAACATCGGTCGCTGCTTACCAGTCGCGATTAATTTCCTGCCAGTTAGCAATCAGTCTGCACAAGCCTGGTTAGCCCGTTGGCAAGAGCGCGCTGTTGAAGTGGATGGATTCCTCCTGCTTTCTATCGGTGCTGCAGCTTTGACGCTGTTGGTTCTGTAATGGCGGGTGGTTTCGATTCTGAAGTGCATTTATAAAATTATTAATAATGTCTGGAGAAAATATGATTACTTTAAATAATCAAACAACAAACGGGCCGCGCGAGTTGAAAACTCGCCTTGCAGGCAAGCTGGCAATCGCCGCTTTGTTGGTAGCAGCGCAACCTGCGTTTGCTGAAGCTCAAAAAACAGTGCCGAAACAACTTGCCACAGTTGGTAGCGTAAAAATTGACAATTTGTCAGTTGCCAAAGCGCCGCCAAGTGACATTAAGCGTTTTTACGTCGTTGATCCTGGTCACTTCAACGTAACTTCTCAAACTTTTGTGATGGGTGCCAATGACAACAAGTTGCAACTGCACGGCATTATCGATGGTGGCAAGCTGCCGCATGTGATGGCAAGTTCTACAGGTAAATATGTAGGTATTGCTAACACAACTTACGATCGTATTGCGCATGGTAAGCGAGATGACTACGTGAGGTTGCATGATGCTCAAACCCTTGAGCCAGCTGTGGATGTTGATATTCCTGAAATCCGTTTTCTGACTGGTTTGATTGAGCGTTTTGCTGCTTTCAGTACTGATGACAAACACATGCTGGTTCAGCAATTCTCGCCATCATCAGGCGTTGGTTTGGTTGATTTGCAACAGAAAAAGTATGTGAAAACGATGGAAATCCCTGATTGCTATCACATTTTCCCAACTGCCAAACAAAATTTCTTCATGCACTGTCGTGATGGTTCAATGTTGCAGGTAAGTTATGATGATCAAGGCAATACCAAGCAGAAGAATACCAAAGTATTCCACGCTGAGAACGAGTATCTGCACAACAATCCGTACTACTCAAACTCGGCTGGCCGTTTAGTTTGGCCAACCTACGAAGGTAAAATCTTCCAGGCTAAATTGTCTGAATCAGGGGCTGAATTCCTGAAACCAATCGAGATATTCAGCGATAAAGAGAAGAAGGAAAAGTGGGCTCCAGGTGGCTGGCAACCAGTTGCTATGCACAAGGAACGTAACGAAATCTATCTGCTCTCGGATAAGCGTGCCAAATGGACACATAAAACGGCTAGCCGCTTTGTAGTGGTTGCTGATGCTACAACTGGCAAACGTCTGCGTCGTATCGATTTGAAGCATAACATTGATTCTATCGCTGTGACCCAAGACAAAAATCCAACATTGATCACAGCTTCAATTGAGGACAAATCAGTGTATACATTTGATGCTGTTAGTGGCAAGCAATTGGCATCAATGGATGAGATTGGTAAAGCGCCTCAAATAATCATTACGATGGATAAGTGAGTAAAACATGAACTGGCTGATTAATGACCCGATTGTCCCGGTGTTTGCCTCACTTTTCCTGGCACTTGTTCTGGTTGCGGCTGCTATTCCAAAAATCCGCAATGCAGATGAGTTTCAGGGTGTGGTTGCCAACTACCGGCTGCTTCCTTCCTTTATGGTCGCGCCGTTCGCGAAGCTTCTACCCTGGTTTGAGCTTGGCAGCGCCATAGCATTGCTGGTGCCGCCAGCGCGCGAGGTGGCTGCGTGGGTAGCGGCAGGTCTTTTCATGATGTTTGCAATGGCGCTCGCGATTAATGTCGGACGTGGCCGCACCCACATTGACTGTGGTTGCGTACGTCGTCCAACAAGTGTGAGTCGTATCGGCATGTTTCACGTAATGCGTGCCCTTGCACTCGCCGCAGTGAGTCTTTACACCGCTAATGTATCGATCAATATGTCTGCATTGACAATTGAATCTGTACTGATGGGTGCAGCGGCTGCTGCGATGTTCGCGATGATTTATCTTGCGGCAGATCTAGTCGTAGGATTACACGACTCACGTGCCAAAAAAAGTTAGTTTAAATATAGGAGAATAGAAATGAATACTGGATTTATTATTGCATCGAATGTACTGCTGTGGTGCGCATTCTTAAGCCTGGCAGCATTGATGCTTGGCGTTATTCGACAAATCGGTCTGTTACATGAGCGATCAGCTCCACTGGGCGCGATGTTGCTCGACAACGGTCCTGAAATCGGGGAACGCTCACCGGTGTTTAGTCTGACGACGTTTGACGGTGCGCCGATTACTGTAGGTCGTGCGCTTGCTCCAAATCGTCCAAGCCTGTTGATGTTTACTGGTCCAAGCTGCCCTATCTGCGCTAAGTTGCTGCCGATTATTCGTTCAGTAGCTGCTGCAGAAGGTACTGATGTAGTGCTGATCAGTGATGGTACACGCGCTGAACATCTTGAGTTCCTGCGTAACCATCCGCTGCAAAATGAGCGCTATGTTGTTTCAGCTGAAATCGGTATGCGTTATCAGATTTCTAAAGTTCCTTATGGCGTGTTGCTCGATGCAGATGGTGTGATTCTTGGCAAAGGCCTGTGCAATACGCGTGAGCATGTTGAAAGCTTGTTTGAAACAGTTCGTGAAGGTCACTCAACTTTACAGGACTTCATGAAGCACAGCACGACCACGTTGATAGAAGCAGACCAAAACAAAGGTGTTCATTAATTTAGTCCAAAAGTTAGAAATTTTAGGATAAGGAAAACAAAATGAAAGAAAACAAACGATTTGACTCAACCATTGAAAAACTGGCACGTACTACCGCCAATTACACTGGTCGCCGTAGCTTTATCGGTAAAGTAGGTATGTTTTTAGCTGGTTCAGCACTGTTGCCTTTGCTGCCAGTAGACCGTCGTGCTCGTCTGGCTCTTGGTGGTGAAGCTCAGGCTGCTAGTGTTAACAGTATGACAAAAGATGGTGGCTGGAAACCGCAGGACAAAGACCCGCAATCTTGTGACTACTGGCGTCATTGCTCTATCGACGGTCAGATTTGTGACTGTAATGGCGGTAGTTTGACATCATGCCCACCAGGTTCAACGCTGTCACCAAGCTCATGGGTCGCCAGCTGCTACAACCCAGGCGATGGTCAGACCTATCTGATTGCTTATCGTGACTGCTGTGGTAAACAGACTGCCACTCGTTGCGGCTGCTTCAATACACACGGTGAATTGCCAGTGTATCGTCCAGAGTTCAACAACGACATCGTTTGGTGTTTCGGTGCTGAGAATGATGATATGACCTATCACTGCACGATTTCACCGGTTGTTGGTAAGGCCAGTTAAGATGAAATTGAGAACTAGGCCCGCTATCCGTTTCATGGGCCTGCTTCTTGCGCTGTTGATGCTGACAGCGGCAGGTACCAGCCGGGCGGGGAATGCTGCATCCAAAGATGCGTATCGCCGTCCGGATGGCATCCTGTCGCCGTCTCATAACCCATTGACTGCGGAAAAAGCATTGCTGGGAAAAACCCTGTTTTTTGATGCGCGATTATCGCGCGATGGAAAAATGTCCTGCGCTACCTGTCATGCGCCGGATAAACACTGGAGCGATGGCCGTTTACGTCCTATAGGCTCGGAAAATGTTGCAAATGCACGCCGCACACCTACTGTGCTCAACAGTGCGTGGCTGACGGCACTGATGTGGGACGGACGCGCCGGATCGCTTGAAGCGCAGGCTGTGCTGCCAATTACCACCCCGCATGAGATGAACTTTGATATGCCAGGCGTGATTGCGCGTCTGCAAAATATTCAAGGATATCGCACTCTGTTCGCAGAGGCATTTGGCAATGCCGATATTGATCAGAAGCGTATTACGCAAGCGCTGGCTAGCTTTCAGCGCACATTGGTTTCCAATATTTCGCCTTTTGACCGCTGGATAGCAGGCGATGAAGGGGCTATCAGCGCATCTGCCAAGCGTGGCTTCGCGCTGTTTGAAAATAAAGCGAAGTGTGTAGCCTGCCATAAATCCTGGCGTTTCACCGACGACAGCTTTCACGATATTGGATTGCGTACCGAAGACATTGGCAGAGGTGCGAAAGTGCCGCCACAGGTAACACTCATGCAGTATGCATTCAAGACACCATCGCTGCGTGATTTGCCGATTAATGGCCCATATATGCACGATGGTGCCATGCTTAGCCTTGACGAAGTCATCAGGCACTACGAGAAAGGCGGCATTGCGCGCAAAAGCCGTTCGCTGGAAATGAAACCGTTTGAACTTACGGACGAAGAAAGGCAGACCCTGGTGGAGTTTATCAAGACGCTGGATGGCGGTGCATTGAAAGTGGATTATCCGCGGATGCCGGAGTGAATATGGATATAGAAAAAATGAAGGATGTTGCGATGAAACCGATTCCAAGTCTATCAGGCTGTGCGCTCGCACATGTAGCTGCCATGTTGCTGCTTGTGGTGTCTTTGCCTGCTTATAGTGCAGCCGGGCATGATCCGGCTGCACATGAGGCATCGCAGAGAATTTATCCTTCCAGAGCGGCGCAAGGCGTGACCATACCGCTAGCTCCAGGCGCACAGTTACACAAGATGACGCTGTCTCACCACGAGCTTGAGCCATGGTCATTCGTGCCAAAACGTAAAGACCGCATCGAGATAGAAAATCGTTCAGATATTACTCATGCACTTTATGTCACTTATCCCGACGGTACTGTTGTTAATCTTGAAATTCAAATTCCTGGTGATCTTGTGAGCTGGACTGTGCCGGATGATGCCGAGGGCGAATATGTATTCCGTTGCTGGATACATCCGGTGATACGCGCAAAAATGCTGATACAGGACTGATGACTGGCGGTCTTTGCGGGCAACGGTGATATCAAGTTCAAGTATGGAGTAAGTCATGCATAAGCATACAAACGCAAAAGAGTCAGCCGCTGTAAAACCCGGTTCAGAGGAGCCGGCACGCAGAAAAGCCTTCAAACGTGTATTCCGTCATATGGGGGTCGCGGTACTTGGCTCAGTGGTGGCGCAGGCGGCGATTTTTTCACGGCCGGCGCGTGCCGCAAAAATACTCAGGCCGCCCGGCGCCTTGCCGGAAAAAGCGTTTGATTCGACCTGCATCCGCTGTGGTTTGTGTGTCAAGGACTGTCCTTACGACATTCTGAAACTAGCCAGCTGGGCAGATCCGGCGCCATTGGGCACGCCATTCTTTGTGGCACGTCAGAACCCTTGTCGCATGTGCAAGGATATCCCCTGTGTGAAAGCCTGCCCCACCGGTGCGCTAGATCCGCTGCTGACAGATATACGTAAGGCGGATATGGGCGTGGCGGTACTGGTGGATCATGAAAACTGCCTTAACTACAAAGGGTTGACCTGTAGTGTTTGTGTGCGTGTATGCCCGATCCGCGGTGAGGCGATTTCACTGAAGCCGATACAGAGTGAGCGCGGTTTGCTGCAGATTCCGACGGTGAATCCAGATAAATGTACCGGTTGCGGTACCTGCGAAAAACATTGCGTGCTGTCTGAGGCGACGATACGTGTATTGCCGCGAGAGCTCGGTTTGGGGCTGTCAGGTACGAACGCCGTAGGACGCATGGTATGGTAGCGGCGAATCGCTTTCTCCGCACGGTTTCTGCACTGAAAAAACGGCGCTGGCTGCTGATGCGGCGCAGCGTGCAGATTCTGATTGTACTGGCGTTCATCGTTGATCTGCCGGAAATCGGGCGCATTGCTGCGGGAAACCTCTCTTCCAGCGTCTGGTTCTGGAATGTGCCGCTGACCGACCCGTTCGTGATGTTGCAATCCCTGCTGGCCGGCGCGACGTTCGCAAAGACAGCACTAATCGGTGCTGCAATCGTGGCAGGCTTTTATGCATTTTTTGGCGGTCGCATCTATTGCGGCTGGGTCTGCCCCATCAATATGCTGACCGATGCTGCGTATTGGCTGCGGCAGAAATTAAAAATAAAGGGCAATCTGACCATGTCGCGAGAGCTGAGGACTGTGCTGCTGGTCATGGCGCTGGTGCTGTCTGCGATCACCGGCACGCTGGCCTGGGAGAACATCAACCCGATCACGCTGCTGCAACGTGAGATCATGTGGACCTCCGCCGCCGGACTCACATTCCTTGCAGCATTGTTCCTGTTTGATTTCCTCGTGACGCGCCGTGGCTGGTGCGGGCATCTTTGCCCCGTGGGGGCTTTTTACAGATGGCTAGGGCATTATGGCAGGCTGCGTGTCATGGCCGTCAAGGCTGATGCATGCGCAGGCTGTTCCGACTGTATCAAGGTATGTCCTGAGCCTCATGTACTTGCGCCTTTGGTTGCCAAAAAAGCTGTTACGGTGACTGACAGCGACTGTACCCGCTGCGGCGCGTGTCTGGACAAGTGTGGTAGCGGGGCGCTATCCATGAAGCTGGATCTGCGCCGTGGCGCAACATTTCGCGGTATTCCGATTGTGAAAAAGTAATCCTGATACAGTTTTAATCCACCAAAACACACAATCACGAATTAAGGCTAAAGAGACCTGGTAGGCTTGCAGCCTGGTTTGATGCTTCTTAATCCGGTAAAGTAAAAAGCGGGGCAAGCCCCGCTGTAAGAAATGCAGTGACGACCGCTTGGATTACAGGGTTCTGATCCAGCGCACTACTTCCCTGAATTCATCGTCCGTTAATTTGCCTTCGTTAGGAGGCATAGGCAGGATGCCCCAGCTGCCGCGTCCACCTTTTTTGATTTTGTTGATCAGTTTATCTTCTACATCCTGACCTTTGTAAGCGGCAGATATGTCCCTGAATGCCGGACCCACATTCCGTTTTTCAACGGTGTGGCACATCAGACAGCCGCCTTTTTCTGCCACGATTGCGCCATCAGCAAGTGCGGCCTGAGCGCTCAAGCCAAGTGCGGCTGCCAGAAAAAGTTTTGAAAGTGATTGATTATGCATATAAAACTCCAGATTAGATTGATTGGTAAACTTTATTTTAATTATTTTTTGAAACCTGATTTTAGGCGTGACTGTGACAGCCTGATGACAAGAATCGGCATCACCAGCGGAGTTTGTAGAAAATGCCGCAGGTGTTGCCATTTCTTTATAGCGCGGCTGGATGATGAACAGGCTGAGCTGACAAGTGATTACAGCGCCATGGTGAATGCGACAGCATCAAGGATGTTGGAAATGGTAAAAGTATCCTAAACGGGGTTAAGCTTAACCGAGGTAGGGAGGCTATTGCCGCGTGCCAGGGTTTATTACTTTCCGTATTCATTATTTAAAAAAAGGCTGGACCGCATATGGGGCCAGCCTTTTCATTTGATAGTGAGCATTAAGAGATGAAAACGGGCATTGAATCAAGATTGTTGATATGTATCTGCTGATATCCGTATCTGATATAAAACCTTATTCGCCACAGCTGAAATATGTTTTCGATAGCGTGTTGCCGTCAACATAGATACTCATCTTCTCAACATTGTTGGTGGTGTCCTTTACGCTGATATTGGAATAGCTCACTTCTGACAGTGTAACAGTTTGTCCCGGGCATTCGAGGCCAGCTCCAGATGGCGCTTCAATAGTAAGGCAACTGCTAATGGCGCCATTTTTGCCGGATGAAAAAGAGCCGGTCTTTGATACCGGTCCGGTGAAGTTGATTTTATTGTCAGCGGAAGGGCAGTTTCCGCCATTGTTTACACAAACGTAAGTGGCAACGGCATTTTGTGCCCTGGCGATATAATTGATTTCCTGGTTGTTGCCTACGCCGGCCTCTTTCCAGCATACATTGATGCTGCCTACTTTTGCCGGATCTGTAGAGAATTTGACGGCAATAGGTCCGATGAAGTGGGGGCTGCCGGCTAACGCAGTGCCTGGAACTAAAACAGATAAGAAAAAAACAGCGGGGATTGAGCTTTTCATCATGGTTCTCCTTGAGAGCGAAGAACGATAACTCCGTGAAATCTCTGAGAGCAAGGTTCTGCAACTCAATATTAGGGGGCATTATTTTAGGAGATTGTTGAATGCGCGTAAATGAGTGCGAGCACCTAAGGGCTTGCACTTATGGTGGCGAATCTTAATGAGACACCGATTTCGAGAACATGTTAATAACAATGACACCTGCCAGGATAAGCAATAAGCCCAGCACTGCTGCAAAATCGAGCGGTTGCTGAAAATACAGCCATGAGATAAGAGCCACAAGTGCAACGCCAACACCTGACCAGATTGCATATGCAATCCCGATAGGTATTACATTCAGCGTTAATGACAGGAAATAAAATGCGGATGCATAACCTGTAATCACGATGATAGATGGCCATAAACGGGTAAATCCCTCCGAAGACTTTAATGCCGACGTAGCTATTACCTCGCTTACAATCGCCACAATGAGAAAAAGCCATTTTTGCATAGATGCCTTAAGGTGCCTGGAAGCAATGATGTTGAAGTAAATAAGACTGAAGTCATTGTACTCGAATAAATGGCTGACAGCTTTGCCCCTTGAATTCAAGCCCGCATGTCTGCTGTATCCCCTGCGCAGACATAAAGCTGCAGCATTGCTTTGGCTGAATCCATTACTATTGCGATGCGCTCAGTGATCGCTCGTTTATATGTACACATTCATTGCGTCAACTTTTTAAAGATAATAATGCAATATTTCAATAATTGTTGTAATATAAACGTATGGACAAAAAAACTGCTACTGCTATTTTCGAATCACTTTCATCGGAAGTGCGCCTGGACGTATTCAGGCTGTTGGTAAAAAAAGGCTTGGATGGCATGGTGGCCGGAGAGATTGCCTCTGGCCTGGGTATCCCCAATACCAACCTCTCCTTCCATCTCAAGGCAATGACGCACGCGGGCATGGTCACCGTGCAGCAGGAAGGCAGGTTCCAGCGCTACCGGGCAAACTTTTCTTTAATGCTTGAAACAATTGCATACCTTACGGAAGAATGCTGCTCAGGCAATCCGGATCAATGTGCAGACATACTGAATCAATCCCAATGCTCACCTGGCTTGATCCCCGTAATAAAATCCTCTAAAAAGGCCGAATAGCATGAATGTATTGTTTTTGTGTACAGGCAATTCCTGCCGATCCATTTTAGGGGAGGCCACATTCAACCATCTGGCACCTGCCGGCTGGCATGCGATGAGCGCAGGCAGCAAACCCGCAGGTTATGTGCATCCGCGTTCACTGGCATTGCTGGCAAAGGAAGGCATTGCAACAGAAGGCTACCGCAGTAAATCCTGGGAGAACCTGCCAAGCACCCCCGATATTGTGATTACCGTATGCGGCAGTGCGGCCGGAGAAACATGTCCAGCCTACCTTGGTTCGGTAATCAGAACACATTGGGGCGTTGAGGATCCTGCGCATGTCACGGGAACGGATGAAGAAATAAATGCGGCTTTTGTGAAAGCCTACAGCATTCTGCGCAGACGTATCGAAGCTTTCTTTGCGTTGCCGCTGGAGCAGCTTAAACACGACAAGACTGCTTTAAAAGCAGAAATGGATCACATTGCGGACACGATCGCTTGAAGGAGAAAATGATGACCAAGACTATACAAATATATGACCCAGCGTTGTGCTGCAGTACAGGCGTATGCTGAACAGAGGTGGATCAGCAGTTGGTTAACTTCTCTGCGGACGCTGATGTGCAGTCGTACCCATGATGCAGGATGAGCCCATCGGTGTTCAGCGCTTGTTGGACCTGGCTGCCGGGTGAGCCCCAAAACAAATCTTAATCACAAATAAAAATCATGACATCTGACACTAACAAGGCTTCCATGAGTATTTTTGAACGCTACCTGACATTATGGGTGGGCATCTGCATTGTGACCGGCATTGCGCTGGGTCAACTGTTGCCAAGTGTATTCCAGGCTATTGGCAAACTGGAATATGCACAAGTCAATCTGCCGGTCGGCTTATTAATCTGGGTCATGATTATCCCGATGCTGGTGAAGGTGGATTTTGGTGCGCTGCACGAGGTCAGGCAGCATGTTAAAGGCATCGGGGTTACCTTGTTCGTGAACTGGCTGGTAAAGCCGTTCTCAATGGCTTTTCTTGGCTGGCTGTTTATTCGTAATCTATTTGCGCCCATGCTGCCGCCAGACCAGATTGACAGTTATATTGCCGGCCTTATCCTGCTGGCGGCTGCACCATGCACTGCAATGGTGTTCGTGTGGAGCCGTCTCACCAATGGCGATCCGCTGTTTACTTTATCGCAGGTGGCGTTGAACGACATGATTATGATTTTTGCATTCGCGCCGATCGTGGCGCTGCTGCTCGGCATTTCTGCCATCATCGTGCCCTGGGCAACCTTATTGACTTCTGTTTTACTGTATATCCTGATTCCGGTGCTGATTGCACAGCTTTGGCGTAAAGCCCTGTTAAACAAAGGCCAGCAAGCCTTTGATGCGGCTATGCAAAAGATAGGCCCCTGGTCAATTGCAGCACTGCTGTTAACGCTCATTTTACTCTTTGCTTTTCAGGGGGAGGCCATTCTGAAACAACCCCTGGTAATTGCCCTGCTGGCGGTGCCGATCCTGATCCAGGTGTTTTTTAACTCCGCGCTGGCTTACTGGCTGAATAAGAAAGCAGGTGAGAAACATAACATTGCCTGCCCATCGGCACTGATAGGCGCCAGTAACTTCTTCGAGCTGGCCGTGGCAGCCGCCATCAGCCTATTTGGCTTTCATTCCGGAGCGGCGCTGGTAACCGTAGTCGGGGTGCTGATCGAAGTCCCTGTCATGCTGCTGGTGGTGCGTATCGTAAATAGCAGCCGCAACTGGTATGAGAATCCATAAAACAATGCTTTGAGCATATGGCTTGGATTCAGCGGCCTACCGAACCAGAACAGCTGAACAAGCGGAGTTGAACCGTTTACGCAAGGAACTGAAACGCGTCACCGAAGTGTGACCTGTTAAAAAAAGCCGCGGCATACTTCGTAAGGCAGTCAGCCTAAGATCTGAATCATTCTTAAAGGCCAGCCGGATGTAAGTTCATCAAGTCCTTCTGACAGGATCAGTATCCATACATAACAGCCAACCTGTGGTTGAGCACAGCCATATTATGGCTTTTATCATAAGATTGATAAATAAAAATAAACTTAATGCATTGATTTTGTTGAGTTTAATATTAAAAGTGAATTTGGGTATTTTTTTTGCTTACATGATTTTGTGTTTCAAATTAAAACTCATTAAACCATTAAAGACTTAACTTTAAGTAAGTTATTTCTTTAGGCATTAATCTAAAAATTAACCTTGACATGTAAGGTTGACCCTAAGTTGCAGATGGCAAGGATATCGTTTTATTTTGGAACTTGAATTAAAAAATATTTTAAGTCGCCGAAATCAAGGAGTATCTTTTGCGATTAGCCAATTTTGTTTCAGATGAAAAATCAACCTCTATCAAGCAGCAATTTAAGATTCTTATTGTTGAAGATGAGGTTCTGTTTGCGCGAGCAGTAATGCGTCGCTTGCAAAAAGCCAATTATGAATGTGCTCATGTTGAGAGTGTAGAGGATGCCCGCAACATCGTTAAGCAGTTTTCTCCCGATATAGTTTTATTGGATATGCGATTGCCAGATGGAAATGGTATAGATCTTATTCCATTCTTTGTTGGTAAAAGCGCTACGGTTACAGTGATGACCGCTCATGGTGAAATCAGTGATGCGGTAAACGCCATGAAGCTTGGTGCGATTGACTATCTTAAAAAGCCAATCGACCTCGAAGAGCTGTTCTTATCAGTAAAGAAAGCTGAAGCGACCGCACTGCAGAACAATAGTCTTGATTATTCCCGCCAGCGTAATGTGCATGCGATTGAAGGTGCTGAGATGCTGGGAGAAAGTCACGCCATTCAAAGTATTAAAGCGCAAATTACTCGCATTTCACAAATTGTAGCTAATGACAGCATTCCTCCTACAGTATTGATTAACGGTGAAACCGGTACGGGTAAGGATGTGGCAGCCAGGCTAATCCATTTATCTTGCCATGGTAATGACAAGCCATTTTTACATGTGGATTGTGCATCATTGCCGGCAGAATTGATTGAGAGCGAGCTGTTTGGCCATGAAAAAGGTGCATTTACTGGAGCAACCGACAACCGTCCTGGCTTGATTGAGGCGGCTGAAGATGGCACTTTATTTCTGGACGAAATCGGCGAGTTGCCATTGGCTTTGCAGGCTAAATTGCTGAATGTGCTTGAGCGCCGCATGGTGCGTCGTATAGGCTCGACTAAAGAGCGACCAGTGCTAGCCCGTTTTATTGCAGCGACTAATCGTGATTTGCATGAGATGTCATTGCAAGGTGGTTTCAGGCAAGATTTGTACTATAGACTTAATGTGATGAGTCTTGTTATGCCACCACTGCGGGAACGCCTTGGTGATCTGGTCTTGCTGGCCGAGCATTTTGCCTCGCAGACATCGAGACGTTATGGCTTGCCAAAACCTGTTTTTACGCCAGAAGCACTTGATAAAGTCCGCAAATATTCATGGCCTGGAAATGTACGCGAGTTAAAACATCTGATTAGTCGCGCCGTGTTGCTTTGTGGTGAGCTGGGGCGTGTTACAGAAGGTGATCTGGCATTGCCAGGCGCTCAATTGAGCTCATCTTCACTGTTGGGCGAGACCGAGAAAGCTCTAATGCTACGGGCGTTAAGCAATGCTAAAAATAATGTGTCTAAGGCGGCACGTGAGCTTGGCATCTCAAGGATGGCTATGCGCTACCGTATGGAAAAACACAATATTCAAATAGACTAGAATATGGGGTATTCAATCTGATCAAGAGCGTACCAGCCGGCGACACCAATCTTAATTAATTGTCACGCCCCAAGGTAGCTGGCCTGCACTAATATCACCAATATATTTGTTAGGCGTAGTGTCTATGACAGATACGTTATTGCTTCTGCCATTAGCTGCATAAAGTTTTTTTACCATCTGGTGAAAATATGCAATGTTCAGGGTTTTTGCCTTGGGTTTCTACCGTATGCATCGATTTAAACGTAGTTAAATCAGCACAAGAAACCGTATTCTCTTGTTCCAGGCATGCCGCCAACGTTTTTCCATCGGGAGGGATGCTGATATCTTCCGCTTCATCACCTATTTGAATGCGCAACACTTGCCCCGGAACTGCTCTCGCAGGCGTTAAAGCACGTGCGAATTTCATGCCAGACACATTCATCGTCATGTATCACAAGCTGGGTAATTCATGTGTTGAAAACTCTGCATCAAATCCTTGAAAATTGTTGAGATAAAACGGTTATTAATAACCCATGTATTGGTTTTAGTAACCAAATGTAACCGAAATTTATCCGCTGAATAATGCAGTATAAATCACATAAAGTTGTTATTAATCAATTTGTTAAATAATTAATCAGGCAGTTGGCATATCCGTTGCATATTGTATGGCACACAAAGCGTGGCAAGAACTTGAAAAGGTTAACCATGCGATGGTACGTGTTTATGGGGCATTGGAATCAATTGCAAAAAATTGAAAGCAACATAAGCACGGTGCAGTCGTTAATAAGATTTATTGACGATGAAATTTATTTATTAATATTTTATTAAGGGATATCTACATGTCTATTAAAAATTTCTTGCAGGACGAAGAAGGTCAATCAATGGTTGAGTACGGCGTTACTCTGGGTGCTGTTGCAGCGGTTTCATACATCGCTGTAGTGCAACTGGGTGACAAAACTGCTGACCTGTACAGCTGGATGGCTAACCACTTGCCAGGCGGCGAGACAGGCGAGCAAGGTACAGATCAAATCGTTCGTTTGGACTCAGATGGTTTAGTGCAGCTTGATAACTCTTCTAACGGCGCAATTTTCGATACAGCAGAGTTCCTGGCTAGCGGTAACATGAACACCACTTTGGGTGGCGAAGCCAACATCCTTGGTGACGACTAATAGTTAATAATCGACTTTATTGACTTATGCCGTCATTTGTATTGTGCAAGTGACGGCATTTCCGTTTCGAAGCATTGAAGTGTTGACCTTGAAAGTTGGATGATGGCATTTGAGTTGTTTGTCATAGCGTTACTGTGTGGAGCGCTGGTTTTGTGTGTGTTTGTCAGTGTGCACGATTACAAATACAGAAAAATTCCAAATAAATATTTAATCATCGCCAGTCTGTTTGCGATATCTGTTTTTATAGCCATGTGTTTTTATCTGCCTCCAGCCCAGGTAGCCAAAGGCTTTTTCTTTTCATTAATGGGTTCACTCATTGGCGGTATGTTGTTATTTGCACCCTATAAACTCAAACAGGTGGGGGCGGGTGATGTCAAATTGGTGATGGTGTTCGGCCTGTTTTTAGGTTTTAAGGGCACGATGCTGTCTATATTAGTCGGCGCTATGGTGGGCGGTGTATGGGCGCTAGGCCTTGCCTATAAGTATGGTGGTTTAGGCCACATGTGGCACAACATGAAATTTATGGCGAGATCAGCTTATTTATCCGGTTTCAAGGATATGGGCTGGGATCTGCGCTCAGAAGGCGCCATTGCAATGCCTTATGGTGTGGCTCTGTCTATAGGCTGCGCACTCATTGCAATTGAGCAGTTGCATTTATACATTACAAGATTACTGGTGGCGTAGGCATGAGTGTCATCACTGACAGTTCCTTGGCGCTGTTTCAAGATTCTATCGCTAAAGCATGGGATTTTTTGCATAAAAACGACATGGCTGGCGCGATGTCTTATGCAAAAAAAGCTGCAACTATTGGTCCAGACCTGCCCGAAACATTTCATATTTTAGGCCTGCTTGCGAGCCGGGATGGTCGTTCTGATATTGCGCTTCCATTGCTGGAAAAAGCCTTGGCAATAGAAGTAACCGAAAGAAGATACAGAGACATAGCAGAGGCTTATCTTGTTGCCGGAGAGGCAGAGTCAGCACTGACCTATCTACAGCACGCGCTGCGGGAATTTAGCAGGAGTGCCGAGCTATGCGGACTTCTGGCGGCAGTTTATGTGGCATTGGATCAATATGGAACTGCTGCTGCTTATGCAAAAGAGGCAATCGCTCTCAAGCCGCATTTAATGGCCTGGGAAGGTTCGCTTAGTTTCTGTCACCTTATTCAAGGCGACTATGCCAATGGCTTTGCAATATACACGGGACGTTCACAGAATTTAGCTGCGGGCAGTCGTTGTCCGGTATTGAATTTTACAAAACCTGACGAACTATGGCTTAAAAACGAACAAGGTCCCGGTGACACGCTCTTTTACGCCAGATTTGCAAAACCTCTGGCCGATGTGGGCTGGCGGATTCATTTACAAACAGATAAGAAAACAAAAGTTCTGCTAAGGGATACAGGAATTTTTGCATCAGTTAAAGAGGCAATAACCCCGCCATTAAATGCTTTTTGGTTAAACATGGGCGATCTGCCACTGGCTGCCATTCAAACCGGTTCGATAGAGACTCCGCCACCTTTGGCTTTAATGGCTGATCAATCAAGAGTCAGAAGAGTCAGGGAAAAAATCTCTCAAATTGGTCCTGCACCATATATTGCAGTTACCTGGCGTGCCGGGGCTCGTGGCGCTAAGCAGCGGGCAGGCCTGCGTATGTATGACAAGGCGGCCTCTCCTAAGGAGTTAGGAAAGTTACTATCTAATATCAATGCCACTGTCATTAGCATACAGCGCGTTCCGGATGATCAGGAACAGTCGGAATTTGCTACAGCGCTTGGCCGGGATTTTATTGATTTTTCATACTACAACGATAATCTGCAAGACATGCTCGCTTTATTAAGTATAGTTGATGAGTACGTCACAGTTCCCAACACCAATGTACATCTGCGTGAATCACTCAATTTAAGCGCACAGGTCTTGGTTAATCGACCATATCAGGACTGGCGCTGGCTTGCGGATGGCAGTGCCAGCCCATGGTATCCGAATAGTAAAATTTACCGCCAGGGTGCGAGTCAGGACTGGGGCAGTGCTTTTGCCGATATTGGCAAAGTGCTACATGAAAAGTTTGGATCATTGAAGAGCAATGGCGCGCAATCATATATCTCAAAACCGCAGATCGTTCAGGATGAAGTTGATCATTTGCTGCAAAAAGGCTGGGGTGCTGTCAATGCGGGGGATATCCCTGCTGCAATTCAAGCCGCTCAATCAGTGATAAAAATGTTGGCAGCAACCAGCCCGATACAAGAAAATGCTGAAGCCCTGCATCTGCTGGGATGGGCTGCATTGCGTGATTCAAAGCATGATTTAGCTATCAGCATACTGCAGCGCGCAGCCGAAATATCTCAGATAGATGGCCGTATCATTGGCGATTATGTTCGCGCATTATCAGCTGGAAAACGTCATGATAAGGCGATTGAATTTGCATCGGATGCAATCAGCAATAGCGCTGTTAAAAATACATCCAGTATCTACTATAGTAGAGCGGCGGCTTTTTTACAGCTTAATCGGTTAGAAGATGCAATTGCCGATTATGAAGCATGCATCAGGATAAATCCCAACAGACTTGATGCCCAGGAATATTGCGGCATGGCAAGGTTAAAGCTTGGTGATACTGTGCGGGGTTTCAGAGACTATACCGCGAGAAATGTAGCTAAACGCGATGAATTAATCAACGACTGGTGTTGTCCGAGATTAACAAAAAAACACAGTGGCTTACACGTACTAATCAAGCGCGACATGGGTTTGGGTGATGAACTCACCTTTTTACGTTATCTGCCTTGGCTAACTGAAGCAGGCATTAAAGTCGATTATTGGTCTGGAAAGAAATTAGTGCCCATTCTTGAAAGAACAGGTTATTTTAATCAAGTTTTTTCAGATGCCGAACCTGCACCTGATAGCACACAATACGACTTATCCTTTATCGTTAACGAGCTTCCTGTAGCCGTTGAGTCCCTAGGCGTACCTCCTGTTGCACCAGCCCTGCCGCTGACACCAAAACCAGAACTTGTTGAAAAGTGGAGAGAATGGCTCAAATCAATCGGCAACGGCCCATACATTGGCATTAATTGGCGTGCCGGAGTAGCCAGCGAAGATATTGCAAGGAGTCTCGGAAAACTTACGAAGGCCGTAGATGAAAATGCATTTGCAGTAACGCTTTCAGTTGTCAATGCAACATGGATTTCTTTGCAGCGAAATATTGTTTTGGACGAACTTCCGCGCTTTGAGAAAAGGCTCAACTCACCTGTTCACGATGCCGCAGCATTAACTGATGATTTGGAAGACTTGCTTGCACTTTTGTCGTTACTGGATGAGAACATTGGCGTATCCAACACAAATATGCACCTGCGCGCAGGCTTGGGATTAGGATCTAAAGTACTGGTGCAAATGCCCGGAGGTGATTGGCGCTGGGGCTATCAAGGCAATCGATCTTCGTGGTTTACAGAAAGTAAAGTTTACAGACAGAATCTATCCGAAGACTGGTCGGGTGCCCTTAATGAGCTACAGTCAGACTTAGTTGCTGCATACGGAAATAAAGCTGATGG
>Ga0208758_100190_pt1 | contig 26337 bp, 22 predicted proteins | sample LakWasM116_HOW13_2_FD_183930 | JGI IMG/M metagenome (GOLD analysis project Ga0208758, IMG submission 183930) | Freshwater sediment methanotrophic microbial communities from Lake Washington under simulated oxygen tension - Sediment Metagenome... | ecosystem: Environmental > Aquatic > Freshwater >...
CTGACCATATTTATGGAAATGCAGCTTTTTTAGAAGATAAGCCACAGTTTGTAGGGCATGCCAAGCTTGCCTCTGCCATGCAGCTACGCAAAGAGGCCTATGACAAACTCAATGCCCAATATTTGGGAAATGATGCCAAAGGTACCGTGCAAGTGCTGCCCACATTGGCAGTTAAAGAGGGTGTGGATTTGGATTTGGGCGACAGAGCCTTGCGAGTGCTGCCGTATACGGTCGCGCATACCAACACCGATATCTCTGTATTGGATAGCAAAACCGCCACATTATTTACCGGCGATTTATTATTTATTGAGCGCACACCAGTGGTAGAGGGCGATATCAAAGGCTTAATTGCGGCGATTGATACATTGAAAACATATCCGGCAAAACAAGTAGTACCCGGGCATGGGCCGGTGGCAAAAAACTGGGTACAAGCCTTGGATAACGAACAGCGTTATTTAAACGCAGTACTGACTGATGTGCGAGCGGCCATTAAAAAAGGCGATAGCATGGAAAAGACGATGGGCACTGCAGCTGCAAGCGAACGAGACAAGTGGCAGCTGTTTGATATTGCCAACCGCAGAAATGTGAATACGATTTTTACAGCGCTGGAGTGGGAATAGTAGATACAAAAACAGGTGAAGTGCTGATGCAATTCACCTGTTGATATGAACAGCTTGAGGCTGCTGATAATGTGGATAAGCTTACTTTTTGATGTTATCTACACTGAATGAAGTTTGTGGGTAAGTGCTCAGTAATAGCATGCCACCTGCGATACCTAAGTATAAAAAGAACACTTCCGGAATCATGCGGCCAAGCACTACGGCTAAGAATAGTGCCAATACGGCCAGTACGCGTGCCGCTATTTTTGTTTTAAAACCTACCAACAGCGCTACGCCACCCACCAATTGCACTAAAATCAACAACGGCGCAAAGATGCCCGGCAAGCCAAATTGCCCTAATGTCATTTGGTATTGTAAGTAACCATCGGGATTCGACGTGATGCTGCTTAAGCGCAATAGCACGAGGCCTAAAAACACTAAAGCCAGTAATACTCTGGCAATGACGGTTTGATAACTTTGCATAAAAAACCCTATAAAATGTAAACAAAATGTAAGTGAGCATAATGCCTGTATGGCTTGCGAATTGCAATCACATGCACTGTTAAGAGACTAGAGAGATGACGGCAAAGTTTAATATTGAACAGCTCCATTGGCAGAGCCCCAAACAAGCCATGCTCAAAGCTCTGCGTGAGCAAGTGTTTATCATTGAGCAATCTGTACCAGAATATATTGAGTGGGATGAATATGACGAATCTGCCATCCACTTATTAGCCCTTGATGATGTACAACAGGCGATTGGTTGCGCCAGAATTTTATTAGAAAGAGGTCGGGTCGGCCGCATGGGTGTACTGAAAGCATGGCGTGGCAAGGGCGTGGGCTATGCACTATTAATGGAAGCGATTGCCATTTGTAAAGCGCAGGGCCTAACGCAGCTGCAATTGTCGTCGCAAACGCATGCTATCCAGTTTTATGAAAAGGCTGGGTTTGTGGTGACTAGTGATGCCTATATTGATGCCAACATTTGGCATAAGGACATGGTCTTGAAATGGGGATGACTTTATGTTGTATGCCTAAAATTGTATAATGCTGGATTAGCTTTTATGTCTCTCAAACTCGTTTCATTTCATATTCTTCATTAAGGAAAAACCATGTCAAAAATCATTTTTAAAGCAGGCGAAGCCACTGTATTTAGCGAAGGCAAAGACGTTACTGCTGCCATGCCAGAAATCCTGATTGGTGCAGTGGATGGCCCAGTAGGTACAGCATTTGCCAACATGATGGCGCAAACCAAAGGCCATACCGCGATGTTTGCCGTGCGCGATATCAACCAATTGGTACGCCCAGCTTGCATGATGGTGCCAAAAGTGACATTAAAAGACTCACTCAACATTGAATTGTTTGGTGGTGTGGTGCAAGCCGGTGTAGCCGATGGTATTTTGGATGCAGTGATTGAAGGCATCATCCCTAAAGATCAAGTGAACGATTTATGTATTATTGCTTTGTTGTGGATTGATCCAGGCTGTGCAAAAGAAGCCAATTTGGATAAAGCGGATCTATACAAAAACAACTACGATGCGATTAAGTTAGCATTAAAACGTGCATTGAATGACGAGCCTAGCATTGATGAGTTGATTGCAAACCGTCACACAATCAAACACTGCATGTGGGAAGATAGCTGGGATCAAAAGTAGTCTTATCGCCTAGATTTCCCCACTGACACAAATATTTGCTATGATGAATATTATTGTGTGTTGTGGGGAGGCTAACATGCCAGATCGTAATGTATGTATGGAAGCGTTCGAGCGCCTATGTGCGGATGTGAATTCTGATAAAAAATCAGAAATTAATAAAGAAGATTACTGGTTATTTGAATTGGGTTTTCGATCTGCGATTGAAGAGTTGCTGAACATTGCAGATACCGGTAACCAAACGCGTGAGTTTGTATCGCCGCGCTTTCAAATGCTCGCAGATCGCATCTTACAGTCGAGAATGCACTAAATCAAAAAGCCGACATCGCGTCGGCTTTTTTATGGGCACTCATCATTGTCACTGCTATGGTGTTTTTGTCTCGTTGGTTTCTGTTTTTTGTGCCTGTTTATTGACTTCCAAGCCCAGTTTGGTTTGCGTCGCATTTGATTTTGCATTGCCGGTTTGTGCCGTCGCTTTTGCAATATGTATGCGTTGCGCATCCACCCCAGCTTTTGTTAAAGATGCTTGAATGGCTTCTCCGCGCGCCTGCGCCAATGCAAGTAAATCACTTTCTTTTACTTCTATACTCAAGGTGAGTTTTTCTTGTGCTGTTTCATAATGCCCGGCTTCAGGTTTTTCAAACTTAGAGGCGAGTCGTTTCAGCAAGCCTTTCTTGGTTAAATCGTCGTGCAGGGCATCAATCGCTTTTTGTACTTTGGGGTTAGTTAAATCAATGGGGCCAGCTTTTTGTCCAGGCTCTAGTACAACGCCCATTTCCTCAGCCACTTTTCGCCGTAAAGTTTGTTCTTGAATCGCGCGCGTATCTAATGCTATATCGTAGCCAGGCGTAATAGACAGTGCTAACCCTAAGCGTTTGCCAAGTGCTTCGCCAACTGCCTTGAGTTTTTCTTGCTCCGGTGGCGCAAGCGCAGCATTTCCTGCTTCAAATACAATCGCGTCCAGATTATCAGCACTGCCACCGAATAGTTTCCCTAGTGCTCTAAATGGCGAGGTTACGATTTTGGTGAGCACATTTTTAATGGCTTTCCACACAATGCTGCCATAGCTAAACTGCGGGTCATCTAAGCTGCCAGAGATCGGTAGGTCCAGATCTATCACGCCATCACTGTCTTCCAGAATGGCAATGGCCAAATCTAATGGTAAATCTGCTGCCTCTTTACTGTCTACGCGCTCGCCAAGAATGAGTTTGTTGATGACAAATTTATTCTCACCCGCCAATTGGCGCTGTTTGATTTTGTATTCCAAATCGACCGACAACTTCCCCGAATCAATGCGTCTGCCTGCAAATTTTCCTGAATACGGCGTGAGCCTATTCATTTCCAAATTGGTGAAGGCCAGTTTGACATCGGTATATTCTGTGGCCTTAAACGGCTGTAACGCACCACGGATTTTCGCTGCGCCATATTCATCCACTTTACCATCCAACTCTAGCTGCGCTGTGGCTTCCGGATTGGTGGAAATGTTATTGATGACCCCGTTCAGTGAGTGAATTTTGGTGCCAAATTGTGGAGTGAGTGAGAGGTCGGCAAACTCTAGTTCAGCATCTTGAATGCGTGTGGTTTCAATTGTCACAGGAAAGCTATCTTCATTGCTCGTGCTTGCTGTTGGTGTAACCTGCACGGTTTTATTTTTTGACTCACTCGTTTTTGGCACTGCCGTTGCTGCTTGTGCCAGCATAGCATTGCCTGCTACTGCGTTTGTTTTGGGTTCAGCAGCTTTTTCTGGTGGGCTTGCGATGGGCGCAGGCGCAGCTGAGTCTGTGCTACGCAAAATGCGGCTGAGATTGGTGGTTCTGTCTTCATGGATAATAAACTTTCCGGCAGGATGCTCTATTTTGAGCGCCCCCAAATGCAGCTTGTTGGGGGATAGCGAGAATGCAACATTCTCACTCGCCAGTTGCTCCCAAGCTAAAAAGGGCGCGTTGCTGGATTCCTCATTGAGCGCTAACTGGCGTACCTGAAAGCCGCCATCAAAATTGAGCGTAAAGGCTTTTTGTTGCTGCATGGACACTTTGCCGGTCACGCTTGCAGCGCCAGAGGCCAACTGCAGCTTGGCATATTGGTTGATATACGGGGCAAAAGGGCTAAACGCAGCATTGCTTAATTTGAGATTCAACGTACTTTTGAATGGCGCCAGCGTGAGCGTGCCTTGTGTACTAAACTGACCACCTTGCTTGATGCTAAAGCTGGCATTGACTGGCACAGCTTTGTTCATGTTGAGTGATACGTTGCGTAATTCTAGGCCAATTTTTTCTAGATCCAGTTGTACTGCTTTGCTTGGTGTTTGGTCTTCAATATGCAATTGGCTATTGGTGAGTGCCAGCTTGCCAAGACTCACGGCCCAATCAGAGGATGTCTGTTGTTTATCTTGTTTTGCTCCACTTGTGCTGGGCGCTTTGTTCTCTAATAGGCTTTGCCAATTCAATCGGCCTTGTTTGGGCTGAATGACTTCGCTTTTGAGCCCAGACAATACAATAGACGCTATGGCGACTTGCTGTTTATCGATGCTGATATCACCTTGCGAGAGTGCTATTTGGCTGAGCGTAGCCACCGGTTTTTTAAAGGCCGTAGATTTCAGCGCAACAGCGTTAAATTGTGTTTGTAGTTGTTGAATCGACCATTGCCCTTCTGGATTATGGACACTAAAACCGATATCAATATCTTCTACGTTGAGGCTGAGTGGGTGCGTGTAAGTCTGATCCTCCACATTGAGTGACCAATCTTGCAACTGCACAGCAGCAATATTGACAGCAAACGGTGAGGCTTCTTTGGGTGTTGTTTCAGCCGATGTTGTTTCCGCAGTTTTAGTTTCAACCGTGGTTGTTTCTGTGGGCTTGGCTTCTTCTGGCGTCGCAAATGCTGTTTGCCAATCCACACTGCCATCGCGTGCGCGTTTGGCAGAAATGGCACCCTGCTTTAATTCAATTTGTGCAATCGTGGCTTGGTGTTTGGCTAAATCCAAGCCGATGTTTTGTATGGCAATATTGGGTACATTTAACAAGGTTTGTTCACCATGTTGGATACGCAACTGCTGACCTTCAATAGTCAGTTGTTCAAATGTCAGCTGTGTTTGCTGTTGTTGCGCAAACGTGAGTTGCGGTAGCTTGGCGGTGAGTTCCGCTAATGCGATAGACGTACCTTGGGTGCCTTGCGTATTCGATGCATGGAGAGTCAGCGCAAGTGCATTCAGCTCAGCGGTGATACCGTTAAGGGCAAGTCTAGGCTGGTCATTTGGCATGGTCAAATCATAGCCAAAATGCGCTTGCAGTTGCCCTTGTTGTACGTTGAAGGGGAGCGCTGAGTCTTTGACGATTTGTAATAAACTGGGTAGTGCAATACCTTCTAATGCAACATCGCCTTTAGAGGCCACCGGATTGACGCCCATATTGCCTTTCCATTTGAGCGTGCCGCCATTATTTGCAAATTTGGCTGCAATCAAATAATCGCCGCGGTCTTTTGGCAAAGTAGAAAAACCATCTAATTCAAAATTAAGCGGTGTCAGTTCTGCCACAAATGGTTTGGCACGATGGCTGTCTTTGTAGCGTATTTGCCCCTGTTGAATCACCAAATGCGCAATCGCCACACGTGGCATCGTATCGCTAGGTGGACTTTTGTCTTCGTTGAGTTTGGCGATTAAATCATCCCAATTGAGTTTGCCATTGGCGTCAATTGCAATCAGCCCTTGCGGTGCACGCAGGTTGATTTCTTTGAACTTCCACGCCAAGTTAAAAATACCACTGAGCTCCAAATCTACCTTGAGCTGATCAAAGCCAGCTAACGGCGCACCTTGTTGGTCTTTTAGGTGAAATTGGTCAATGGTGGCTATCAGAATAAATGGGTTGAAACGGACTTGCCCAACGCTGGCTTGGCTTGCTAACTGCTTTTCCGCAACCCAGGGTACAAGGCGCTTGGCGAGCGGGTTAATGGCGATGTAACTGAACAGCACATAGAATATGTATACACCCAGCAATATTTTTGTGGGCTTTTTGTATAGCCATTGTTTAAGCGTTTGTAGCATATGGATGTGTGTGGTTAAGCTTTACGCAAGCTTATCAAAATTTTTCTGACAGGTGTGGGGATTGCTGCACCAATAGCATCTTCGATGGGGAGCCAAATGGTATTGGGGATATTGGGGTTGGGTAATTTGCTTAAGACCTCTAATGGTTGGGGCAAAATTTCTAACTTAAAATGCGTAAAGGCATGCTGTAGCAATGGTAATGGCTCTTGCGTCTCAACCGTCAGTCCAAACTTGGCTTGCGCCACTTCCGTGGCAATGGTTTGCATATCAATTTCAGGCAAGCTCCATAAGCCTCCCCAAATACCTTTAGATGGTCTTTTTTCGAGCAGAATCTCTTGGCCATGTTGCAAAATGAGCATAGTGGTGTACTTTTGCGGGCTGATTTTTTTGGGTTTAGGCGTGGGTAGTAGATGCACGCGATGCTGTGCATACGCTAAGCAGCTAGTATTCAGCGGGCATGCGTTACATGTGGGTTTGCTGCGGGTACATAGCGTTGCACCTAAATCCATCAGCCCTTGCGTGTACGCCACCATGCCAGCGTTGGGTAGCAAAGATTCTGCCAGCACCCACATGGCCTTTTCTATTTTAGGTGCGCTAGGCCAGCCTTCAATCGCAAAGTGACGCGCCAACACGCGTTTTACGTTGCCATCTAAAATGGTGTGTACTTGGTTAAAGGCAAATGCCGCAATAGCAGCTGCAGTGGAGCGGCCAATGCCTGAGAGTGATTGCATGGCTGTAAAATCTTGTGGGAACTCGCCGGCAAATTCATCCACAATGGTTTGTGCAGCGTGATGTAAATTGCGTGCTCTAGAGTAGTAACCCAAGCCGCTCCAGTACTGCATAACTTCTTCTTGTTCAGCGGCGGCTAAACTTTGAATGGTTGGAAAGCGCGTCATAAAACGCTGGTAATAGCCAATCACAGCAGCGACTTGCGTCTGTTGTAGCATGATTTCCGACACCCAAATGGCATACGGGTTATGCGTGTTCTGCCAAGGCAGGTCATGGCGACCATGCTGCTTTTGCCAAGCAATAATGCGCAGTGCGAAATCAGACATGGCGTGTCAGCCAATCCATCACTTGCGTTGCATTTTGGTCTGGTGGAAAGACCGGGTAAATATAATGTTCAATCCTGCCGTTCAGCACGAGTAAAGTGACACGCTTCGTTAGTCGCATCTGATCGACTTCAAACGTTGGTAGTTGGAGCGCCTCGGCAAAGACAAACTGATGATCGCTTAGCAATGCAAAAGGCAGGTGCAAACGTGTAGCGGCTTCAGTTTGGTAGGAGTTGGTTTGTGTGCTCAAACCAAACACGTGGGTACCTAGTTGTTGTAGCTCTGCATAATGATCACGAAATGCGCAGGATTGTGGAGTGCAGCCACGGGCACCGGCAATACTATCCCAGCCATCCGGTAGCGCTTTATCTGGCTGCCCAGTCATCGGATAAACATAAATCACAGACCAGCCTGTCAGCTTGTATAAGTTAACAGCGGGTCCTTGTGTAGATGCTAGTGCCACATCAGGCAGCGTGGCGTGTAGCAGGTGCCGGCAAGCACCATCGTCTACAGGCGCAGGTAGATTGGCAGGAAGCGTTTGAAATTGTGGCATGTAACGGTAATGCTAAAACTTGAGCAGCTTTTTCAAGGCTTCTTCTTTTGCCTGTTCTTTGAGTGATTTAGGTTTTTCTGCTGGTGCAGCGTCAGCAGGCGCACCTTCTGTGCTAGGGGCAGCATTCGCTTTGTCTGCATCAGGGGCAGTAGATTTTTTACTGCCACCCAAGATGTTTTTCAGTGCATCCGCTTTATTCTCGTTACCAAGCAGTTCTTTTACAGCGGCCCCTTTTTCGCCGCCTACTTTATCTAGCAGGCTGGATTTAGCAATGGCAGCGCCAATCGCGGCAAAATCCATCCCAAATTGTGGGCTAGCAAAGGTGCCGGTAATTTTTACCGGAATAGATAAACCGCTCAATTGGTCGAGGTCTGCGCCGCCTTGTCCTTTTAAGGATTTAACCACTGTGGGTTTGGCTAGATAGTTGATTTTTTCATTGCCAATGTCGATATCGCCTTTGCTATCGCCTTTGGCTAAACGCAGTATTGGCGCCTTCATCTCTAGGTCTTCATTGTGAGCCACGCCATTTTTAATGGTAAAAGTGGCGGTCAACTCGCTAAAGTCGGTCTTTTTGGTTTTATCGCTGGCCAGTGCATCTTTGGATTTTAATACATTCAATTTGTTTTTCATGTCGCGTAATGTGCCGGCAATATCAATGCCTTTCACAGCGCCATCCGCTAGGTTAAGTGCGGCATTGCCAGCCAAAGCTTTTTTGAGTGCAGACACTGTGTTGCCTTGTGTAGTTACATCTATATCTACTGAGCCCTTGCCCGCCAGCATGTCATTGTTGATTGCATCAACCAGTAGCGGCCCTACGGAAATATTTTTCATGGCTTGCTTGAATGTGATCACTGGCGTGGCGCGTGCATCCACTTTCAGCGCACCACTCATGCTGCCTTGGTATAAATTGGCTGCAAATGGCGATACGTTAACCACACCATTTTGTGCGTTCAGGCCAATATTCACGTTCTCGGTTTTGACGTTGGCGATTTTTAGCCAGCCAATTTTGGCCTCGCCAGAGGCGTTAAACTTTTTTAAAGCACTCAGATCAATCGGCGTCTCTGCGCTGGCCTGCGTGGTTTTGGGGGCGGCGCTTGGTTCGCTTTTGGTGATATAGCGGTCTGCATCCAACTTATCGATATTCACATTAAAACTAAATGCTGGCTGGCTAAACTGTGTCACACCCAAGCTGGCGTTAATTTGGCTGTCATCCACTTTGGCACTGAGTGGGTTTAAACTTAATTTCTCGCCATTGGCATTGAGTTTGATGTTGATATTGCTGGCTTTGGTTTTGCCATATTTCAATTGTCCAACCCGAATGCTGCCATCTGCGTTCAATGCTTTCAGCGCAGATAGATCTAATGGTTTGGCTGACTCAGTGCTGGTTTTGGCTGGTTTAGCATCGCCTGTAGAAGCGCCGACATATCTATCCAAATCCACTTGGTCTACATCAATATCAAAGGTGTACAACGGCTTATTAAATTGGCTGATGGCAAAATTGCCTTTGATGCGGCTGTCATCCACTTTGACATCTAGCCCTGTGAGTGACAGTTTTTGTCCATCGGCTTTAATGCCTACGTTTAGCCCAGTCACGCGGTATGGGTCGTAAATAATGCTGCCAATATTGAGCTTGCCATCCACATGTAGAGATTTAAGCGCAGATAAATCGGTAGGCTGCTTGCTGGCGGATTTTTTGCTGGCAGGGGCTGGTGCAGCCGAAGCCTTGCCGAGTAATTGATTGAGGTTGATTTTATCTGCACTGAGATTGAATTTGATATTTGGCGTTTTAAAACCCGCTACGTCTACATTGCCGTTAAGCTTGGTTTCTGCCACATTTAAGCTAAATGTGCTGTCTGCTTTTTCTTGTTTAATATCCGCATGCGCGCCCAAATTAAACGTACCTTGGATCGCACCATTGGGCAAACTTGGGTCTTGAATATTGAGCTTGCCCACCAGTTTGGGGATATCAAAAATCAAAGCATCGATATTGCCATTGAAGGGCGATGAAAACTGCCCAGTGACCACACGTTTACCTTGCGTCATATTCAAGTCACCGCTAATGCCGCTGCTTTGTAAGGCTTTAGGCGAGCCTTTCATGTCTGCCAACACCATGTTCAGTTTTAAGTTGGCATCGGTTTTTTGTTGTGTGACATTGATCGTGATTTTTTTGGTGCTGACTTGATCTTTTAAAATGCTGAGCGCAGGCGCGTTGAGTTCAACCGTTTGTTGTGCGCCGTCAAAATTGCCTGCTGCTGCAAGCTTCAAGCTATCAACTAAAAATTCAAGCTTCTCCGGCTTGGCATCTACATCGCCACTGGCTTTCACTTCTACATTTTTGCCATTGAACATATCACCGGTAATTAAAGTATCTAAGCCAGACACTTTAAAATGTTTGGTTTCCGGATCCACCAAAAACACGCCTTTGACCTTTACATTTGCGGCCACCACAGGTTGGTTAGCATTCACTTTAAAGTCGGTGGCGATATCCATCGGCTCTGCTAAGGCAATGCGACCAGAGGTCAGGTTGAATTGATTGATGGCGTAGCTTGCGCCTGTGCTTTCATCTTTATATTGCACGGCGGAGTTAGTGACCTTGACGCCCTGTACATCAAATTTAATCTCGGTAGACTCTTCTTCGTCTTTGCTCAGCAAATCGTCAAAGTTGGTGGTGCCATCTTTATATTTGATAATGTTGGCTTTGGCGCCATCCACATACACGGTATCGACCACCAGCTCTTTTTTGAGTAGCGGCAATACGGCCAACGCTACTTTTGCGCTGTTCACAGAAGCAAACTCTGCGCTGCCCTTGTGTTCAGAAATCGCAATTTTGCCTAAATCTGCACCAATTTTTGGCCAAAAAGAGAGTTTGATATCGCCCTCAATGGTCAGGGTGCGTTCTTTTTTTTCTTTTACCAAATCAATGATTTGCTGTTTGTAATCGTTGGGGTTAAACGTCAGCGCAAAGTACACCGCAAGCAATAGCATTAGGCCGACAATGCTGCCTAGCCCTATCAGCCCTATTTTTAAATATTTATTCATTGTATCCCCCTAAAATGGGCTAAACACTATTGTACTGTCCAGTCGACTAATCCTGTATAGGCAGTCACCAACACAATCACACCAAATGCGATGCGATACCATGCAAAAATCGTAAAGTCGTGATGGCTCACATAGCGAATCAGTGCACGTACCGCAATCATGGCGCTGATAAACGCAAAAATAAGCCCCACTATCCATGCGCCCATATCATCCATGCTTAATAATGCACGGTCTTTGTACATCGAGTAAATGGAAGCGATACCTAAGGTTGGGACTGCGAGAAAGAAAGAAAATTCAGCCGCTGCTTTGCGGGATAGCCCAAAAAATAGCCCGCCGATAATGGTAGAACCGGAGCGCGACATACCAGGAATTAATGCAACCGCTTGTGCCAAGCCCAGCTTTAATGCGTCGATTGGCTTGATCTCGTCCACCGTTTCAATGGTCACCGTATGCTGACGTTTTTCTGCCCATAAAATAATCAGTGCGCCCACAATAAATGCAATGGCAACCGGCACCGGTTTAAATAATGCGGCTTTAATCTTATCGCCAAACGATAAGCCTAATATAGCCAGCGGCAAAAATGCAATGGCTAAATTGATGATTAACCGGTTGGCAATCGGGTCACGACCGATCCCCGCAAATGTGCTGACAAAACGCTGACGATATTCCCATACCACCGCTAGAATCGCGCCAAGTTGAATCGCAATTTCAAATACACTGCGTTTGTCGTGATCCATAAAGTTGAGTAAATCGCCCGCCAAAATCAGGTGGCCGGTACTAGAAATGGGCAAAAATTCAGTTGCGCCTTCTACAATGCCCATGATGGCAGCTTTAAGGAGTAAAAGTATGTCCATGTTGCCTTAGAAAATGTTAACGGTTAACAAATGAATAAAGGGGCTGCTAGCCCCTTGCGAATGGTCAGCAATGCTTACTTTAGCATGCCCAATACTGTCTTGAGCAAGTTGCCTGAGTCTGTCGGCACTTCACCGTCCGGCGTGAGTTTGTCCACAATCGTGGGTAATTGTTCCGCAATTTGTGCGCTTAATGTATTGGTATCAATGCCAAATTTTGCCGCCATCTCGGCAAGTTGACCATTACCTAGCACGCTGGCAATTTGATCGGCAGAAATCGGCAAGTTCTCGCCTTTGCCTACCCAAGAAGCCGCTTGCTCAGCCAAGCCGCTTTCTTTAAATTTGTCTAATACGCCACTTAATCCACCATGCTGGTTGAGCATGTCCATCGCCACTTGTGCCATGGCGCCTTTTTCGCCCATCATTTTTTCCAGCATGCCACCTGCTAAGTTATCTAATAATCCCATGTTATATCCTCAAGGTTAAATGTAGTAATCGCTAAAAACGTTCATCCGGACGCAGGTATCGCCACTCACCCACAGGCAGCTTGCCAAGTGTGACGCTGCCGATGCGAATACGTTTGAGCCCGACCACTTTTAGCCCGACCATTTCGCACATGCGTCTGATCTGTCTTTTTTTGCCTTCTCTTAGCACAAAGCGTAATTGATCTTCATTTTGCCAAGAGACTTTGGCGGGCTTGAGTTTAACGCCGTCTAAACTTAAACCATAGTTAAGTTTTGTTAAACCATCGTGACTTAATTCGCCTTCTACGCGTACCAGATATTCTTTTTCTACAGTGGAGTCTTCACCAATCAAATGACGTGCTACACGGCCATCTTGCGTAAGTACTAACAAGCCGGTGGAATCAATATCCAAACGGCCAGCTGGTGCAAGGCCTTTTAAAAAACCACGTTGAAAAGTTTTTTGGGTAGTGTCTTCTTCCCATTGATTTTCCGGGTGTACCAATACGATGGCTGGCTCATAGTCATCTTCTGCCTGACCACTAACATAGCCCACTGGCTTATGCAGCAAAATAGTGACGTTTTCTGCTTGATGCTCTTTGGCGTAGCCGCTGATCACAATTTCAACATCGGGCGCCACACGGGTGCCTAGTGTTTCAATAATCTCACCGTTGACTTTCACCCAGCCGTTCACAATCCACTCATCGGCTTCACGACGGGAACATAAACCACGTTCTGCCATGAGCTTAGATAAGCGCGGTAAGTCGTCACTTACAGTGCTTGCGGCAGGTTTATAAGCTGCCTTGGCCGCCGCGCCGTAAGTAGGTGCATTGGCATCATATCCATCGCGCGCCTTGCCGCCACGGCGTGGCGCTTGGCGATATTGCGGTTCTTCACGGCTTCCGCGCGGTGTGGTGCGTGTGTCTACATTGGGGGATCTTGCTGGTCTGGCTTCAGTGCTTTCTTGGCTTCGCGCTGGGCGTGCTTGACTATCTTCACGCAAGCTACCGTCATGCCTGTGATTACGTTGGCGCGCGCTGTCTGGTTTGGCTGTACTAGGTGCTTTGTTGCTGGTGTATGGCGTGGTTCTGTTGTTTGGCTTGCTGTCACGTGTTGGCTTATTACCCGGTGCTTTTGCGGTATTGCTGCGAGGCGTTTCCTCTGCGTTGTCTGACTGAATCACTGGCTTTGGCGGTGCTTTAGTCCTATCGCGTTTAGTCGGGTCTGCGCGGCGCACGGGCGCTTTACCAGTAGATGGCGTATTGATGGGTGTTTTGCTGAGTTTAATTGTGGTCAAAATTAGGCTAACGCGTTTTGTGTAATGTGCTTATTTTAACAAACAATTACATATGACCCTATTGAATAATTCAAGCCAAAAACCTCTGATTGGTCTACCTCGATTATCTAAACTTGGTGAAGCAGATAGGGCTCGGGTCTAATTAAATAAGCCAGCAAAGCTGGCTTTTAAAGTTAAAGCAACTTAACGCTTACTATGTTCTCCAAGGGTGTTTAGGCATATCGCATTCACCACAGCGTGTAGCGCCAGCCACTGCCACAATATGGTCATTTTCTACCGTATCACCGCTTACGCCCACAGCCCCAATCAAGTTGCCTTCTTTATCCACAATAGGCACGCCACCCGGGAAAGTAATTAAGCCATCGTTAGAGTGCTCGATACCGTAAAGCGGTGAACCAGGCACAGAGAGTTTGCCGATTTCGCCAGAGGGCATGGCAAAGTAACAAGCCGTTTTTGCTTTTTTAATGGCAATGTCGCTGCTGCCTACCCAAGCATCATCCATGCGTGCAAACGCTTTGATGTTGCCGCCTGAATCTAGTACGGCGATACACATTTTTACGCCAAGCTCGACGGATTTTTTTACTGCGCTATCGACAATTTGTTGTGCTTCTTCAAAAGATACGTGCATGCAATTCTCCAATATTATTGTGTTGAAACGAGGTTGAGCCCCATGATACTTGATGACCAAATTAACTTAAAGTTTCAGGTTGTTCTTTAATGCGCGTAAGTAAACGCTAGTTTGGTCGGTGCTTGCTTGCTTTTGGTCGACATAAAGCGTGTGATAGATGCGATTCTTTTCATATCGGGATTGTTTGCTAAATACTGTTCCTGCCAAGCGCGGTGAGGGTTTCTGATAATACCTGCTAGCCATGCCGCTTGTGTGCGGGAGAGCTTTTGCGGGGGCAATGCAAAGTAATATTGCGCTGCATCGGCTGCGCCACAAATGCCAGGCCCCCAATCGACGGTATTCAGATATAAGTTAAGGATCCGCTGTTTACCTAAGGTACTTTCCATTTCCACCGCATACAGCAGCTCTTCAATTTTGCGTTTCCATTGACGCTCGCCGCCGGTAAATAGGTACTTGGCCAGCTGTTGGCTAATGGTACTGCCACCCAGTTGCTTGTTGGGGTTTTCCTGTGCAAGTAGATAACTCAATGTCTCAAAATCATAGCCGTGGTGATGCATAAACTGAGCGTCTTCCGCAATGATGACCGCCATTGGCAACCAGCGCCCCATTCTTTTTTTATCCAGCCAAATATGCGGTGGGGCTTCATTATTGCTGGCACGCTCATTTGGCTGCGGGCAGGTAAATTGTATATTCGCGGTACGGATTTTTTCTGTGCCTAGCCCGGTGACATCAAAGTGTTGAATCACCGGCTTTGCGCTCCAGCGTTTGCTAGGCCAGTGTAGTGTGCCATTCGCAGATAAATGACCAGTCACGCGCGCGGTTTGGATGGTGACAGAATGTGTTTTAAGTGGGATGAGCAAATCTGCAATGGCCGTGGTGGGCAATGACCACTCTAAATCAATGCCTTGCATCTGCGCATGTGCGCTATATAACACGCGAATGGAGGTTTGATCGCTCGTCATTTCTAGCGTGCCAGTAAAGTGGTCATTCACATGATCAATCGTGAGGTTGACTGCATCAAACACAATGGCTTTTGAACTCAATTCTTTGATAGTAAACAGACAGGTTTCACAGCGCAGCTGGACTTGCCCTGCTTTCTCCGGCCCAGTTTGGTTTTCTATTGTGACGAGCCCATGTTTACTGCGCCATTGGGTATGGTTGAGCAATTTGCGGCCCGTACTTGAGGTGCCTAATTGCATGAGTGGCCAGGCACGTAAATGCACCACGCCAACAACGGGCAAGTGTAGCGGTACGCGCCAGGCGGTTTTATCAAATGGGTTGCATAACCAAGCAATGACGCTAATCACACAGCCAAGCAAACCCAATAATGCTAGAAAAAATACGCGTCTAAATGTGATCATATATGGCTAAAGTTAACTCTTAATTCCCGATACTGCTGACTTGGGTAATGGCCCACCATGCGTGATCGTTTTGTTTGAATATGTTTTCCCAGTACCAAGCGGACACATCCGTCCATTGCTTGCCTTGCTTATCCACAATGCGCTCGCACACTTGCAAGCGCTGCCCTTTCGTGGCATCAAAGCAACGCCAACGTTGATGTTGTGCATTCTCTACCACGCGTTGCATGCTGATGTTATAACCCAAGCCACGATAACAGTCGATCGAGGAATGCAGCATGCGCGTAGGTTTCACCGTGTAACGAATCACCCACACAGTATTGCCATCGGTAAAGCGTGCAATATGGCCTGGAAAATTGGCGGCAAAGCTTTGCTCTACTTCTGATAGTGGTAGTTTATACAATTTTTGGTGGCTAGTGTGCCATGCATCAAATGCCCAGTGTTGCTCAAGGCTTGCTGTTGCTTGGTTGGTGGTGTGATTTGCAGGCAGCCAAAATGGACGGGTAGTGCACGCCAGCATTATGGCTACAAATAACGCCTGACATACATGACTCGTTTTCATGTTGCCTCCTTTGTTTGCATGGCGTGGCATACAAAATAAACACTCGGCACAAACAGCGCAAAAATCACTAAACCGATCGCTTCATGCGTCCAATGGGGTAAGTGCACCATGCCGGATTCTTTATAAAACAATAAGGTATTGCGTAGTACGTTGGCGATGATGACTAAGGTGCTTGCCAACCCCAAGTTGATGCACGTTCTTAATGTGCGGGCATTATTTAAATAAGAAAATAACGCGCCAAAATATAAACCTATCCACAACATGGCAATGCCAGCACAAGGCGCATCAATCAAAATGGTTTTGCCGTTCCACCACAGGCTGGCACCCGCAGGGGTGGTGTCGGTACCCAACCAAGACAGAATCACACTGGTGCTTTGTGCGCAAAACCAACGCAATGGGTAACCCAAGTAAAAGTTAAGCGAGGCTACAAGCGGTAGCGACAGTATTGCTAGCGTGAGTAAAGGCATCAGTTTACGATTGGCGGGCAATAGGTTTGCGATGAGCATGCTGATGCCAATTAGTGCAAAAGCCGTTGCAATGATGGGTGGCAACCACCCCCACATTGCGGTTGCCGTGATCATGCATAGCGCTGTTGCGCTGAGTGCAGACGCTTGAGGTGCGCGGAGCTTATCTTTGTCGATATAGATCAGCGCGACAAGGGTAAGCAGCGCGACGATACCCCAAGGGTCATCAGAGCCGTCGCTGCTGCGGCGCACCATCCATAACCAGTGTGGCCAAGCGGCTAGGAGAGTGGCCGCCAGTAACCCGCTAATCAGCCAGCTTTTGGATGTCATGTTTTTTAGATACATAGTTTGAGTCAACATGGCTTTATTTAGCACTTGTTTGATTGTCGTTATGTTTACGCACTTGTTGTTTTCTGCGGCGTAAATAAGCGCCCATACCACCGGCTAAGGCAAACATCAGGTAAAACTCTGGCTCAGGCGTGCTTGGCACTTCGGCACCAACTGCCAACTCACTCACACCTTGCGGTAACGGCAATGGTTGGTTCACCGTATCAGCCGCGTCTTTGGTGCGCACAATGTGGTCAACTGCAATAAACGAGGTGTATTGCGTCAGTAAGTTGTATTGCAAGCCCAAGTCTGTGATCTGCTTGATTTCTTGGTCGTTTTCCCCAGCAAATAATTTGCTGTAGTCATCCAGTTCCGCGATTTTTTCGCGTGCCCATAAATAACGTAATGCTGCGTTGTCTTTTGAAATTAAGCTTTCCTTAATATCTAAGCTATAGTGCGCTTGACCACTGCTGGTTAAGCCAGATACAGAGATGCTACCTTGCGCTTTACCACGCCATTTACCAATCACCACAATCGGGCGGTCTGCATATAAATCGCGCAATTTTTGTGGTTGTACGTCATAGGTGTCCAAGCCTTTGATATTGAGCGTTAAGTGCGTCCATACCGGGCTTTCTACATATTGCTTAAATTTGGTCGCAGCTAATTTTGCTTCAGCATCGTTGGTCACAATAAATGCTTCGCCCTCACCAGCATGGGCAATGCCTTCCATCAAAAAGCGGTTCACATCCGAACCAATCCCAAACGAGAACACATTGGCTTTGTTTAGGTTGTTGCGGATTAAATCAAACGCTTCTTTTTCTACGGTGACATAACCATCGGTAATCACCACAAAATTGCGTGATCGTGTGTCTGTTTTATCCATGCTCAAGGCTGCTCTTAGCGCAGGTAATAATTCGGTGCTGCCACCTGCATTTTGTTGATTAATCGCAGCAATCGCACGCTCGATATTGTCGGCATTGGCAGGTAGGGAGCGCGGTGCTAACACAGTGTTACCGCCAGAGAACAACATCACGTTAAAGGTATCGGTCGGGCGTAAATTGCCGACCATGTTACGCAGTAAAGTTTTGGCGGTATCTAAAGGAAAGCCACCCATCGAGCCAGACACATCCACAATAAAAATGTACTCACGTGGCACAATCTGCGTGCTTGTCACGCGTTTAGGCGGCTCGATCATCGTCATAAAAAAGTTTTCGTCAGCGCCTTGGTAGAGCAAAGTGCCTGTTTGAATTTTGTCGCCAGCCAAGCTATAACCTAAAATAAAATCGCGGTTACCATTGGTGGTATTAGCGGCTAGCTTTAAGCTGGCATGTTGCTTATCCGGCTGCGCAATGGTGACTTGGTGCGAGCTACTGCTGATGGTTTGTAATGGAATCGGCGTATGGATATTCACATCCATCGCAAAGGTATTATTGTTAGCCACATTAGCCTTCAAATAAGGCGTTTGCACCCATGGCTCTTTTACGCCGCTAGGAGCCTCGCCGTTATTTGATTCCGTGGCGCCGTTATATCTCGGCCCAACCACACCTGGGTACACAAATTCATATTTGCCAGAGGTTGGGATAATGGTTTCTGTGTAATGTAATACCACCGCAATATCGTCACCGGGCAAAATATTGGCCACATTCATCTGGAAAACATTGGGACGTTCCTGCTCCAGCAAAGAAGCGCTTTTGCCTTCAGACTTGGCTTGCTCATATTCGGCTTTGGCTTGCCTTTTCTCACGGATTTTTGCTTCTACCACGCGGTCACCAATATGCATTTGCAAGCCATATACCGCGGCATGGGTAGAGGCTGGGAACACATATTTGGCTTCTAACGGGCGGGTGCCCTCATTGCGGTAATGCTGAGTCACCACCACATCCGCAATCACGCCTGTGATATTGACTTTGACATCGGTCGATTTCAGCGGCAATTGATCAATGCTGGGGTCGTTGCTTTTGACAAAAAAGTAAGGAGATAAGGTTTTTTCGGTATCAGTGCTGGGGTTGGTGTCTGCATAGCTTGTATTCGATAACAGCATCAAGCTGGCTGAGGCGGTGGATGCCAGTATGAATGCGCATCCTTTTAGTATATTCATGATTCACTCCTGTTAATTGGTGCTCAATTTGCACAAGGTGAAGCATGCGCTGCTAGCGAGAACTCACTGGGAACTCCGTGAGAAATGCGTGTGAAATCTGTGTGAAATTTGACTGAAAAACGAGGTTTAATGCTAAGTATTGCTGATTTTTGGCAGGGTCAAACGCGCGATTGCGCCCCCTTGCGGATGATTGGCAAGCACAATTTCGCCGCCATGCAAATGTGCAATCTCACGCACAAACGGCAGACCCAAGCCCGTGCTTTTTTGCCCGGAATCCGGGCGACGTAACGAGTAGAATTTCTCAAATATACGGTCTAGCGCATATTCCGGAATGCCTTGCCCATGGTCGTGGATGCTGATGACGCATTGCTTGCCTTGGGTTTCAATCTGGGTTGTGATGCTGCTGTCCGCAGGTGAAAAATCAAGTGCATTGGCCAGCAAGTTGGTAAGTGCTCGCTGCAGTAAAAAAGCATCGCCCATCACGGTGACATCTTCTTGCGCGATCAACTCCAGTTTGATTTTTTTACGCTCGGCCATGGGTGCTAACGCTTGCATCAGTTCTTGCGTCAAACGCAGCATGCTCACAGCATTGGCTTCTTCTAAGGTATGGCGTTTTTCCAGGCTGGATAACTCAAGTAGCTTATCGGCCAGCTCTTGCAGGCGCAGCGCCTGATGATGAATGTTATCGGCAAAGCGTATTTTTTGCGTTTCTGCCATCGGCTCGCGCAACAGTTCGGCAGCGCCTCTTATGGTCGTCAGTGGGCTTTTCAGCTCATGTGTAAGCGCTTGCACATATTCCTCGGTATAGCTACGGCCTGCCATTGCATCGCGCATATCTAAAAATGCGCTTTTAAAAATGGTGCGTAATCTGCGTAAGATTAGTACTGGATGAGTGAGCTTTTCTTGCTTAAATACCTGCACAATATCGTGTGTGAGTTGCGTGGGGCTGGCCAGCCATACCGTAATCACAATCAACAATATTAAAAAGGCCATCAACGTAATCAGGCCAACATTCACCAGTTTTTGTTGCGCAGAAGTAATGAGCTCATGTTGGGATGACACCGCTTTACCCACACTGACTGCGCCAATAATTTGATTGTTGCTATCGTGGATGGGCGCGGCCACATACATCACACTACTTTTGGGGTCGTTCTCGTCCGTGCGTGTGGTGCGTGCGCCATATTGGCCAGACAAGGTCATGTGAATATCGTGCCAAGCACGAAAATCTTCCCCTGTTTTTTCGCCTTTCGAGTCATACACCACGGTGCCATTACTATCGGTGACATACACGCGTAAATTGACGTTGTGCTTGGTAATGGCGTAAATTTTGGCAGTAAAGCGGCGGCTATATAAGTTGTCGAATACGTGATTCATGCGCGAGGCATCAATCAGCGATTCAGAGGCATCGGCTTCAATCCATGCCGCCATAATATAGGCGGTGTCTACTAAGGTTTCCTCTGCAGATTCGCGGTAGCGAATATCCAAGCCAGAGCTCACCGTATACAGCAACGCAGCCACGCCCAGCGTAAACAGCAATATCACACTTAAAAAAATACGGTTACGTTTGCTCATGTGTGCAGGCTATTCTTTAAGCGAATAACCCAAGCCGCGGTGCGTCAAAATGGGGTCTGTCTCTGCATTCACCACGCGTAGCTTGGCGCGGATAAGCTTAATATGCGCATCTACGGTACGCTCTAAACTCACGTCCGGGTGCTCCCAAGCTTGGTTCATCAATTCTTCACGCGTGAACACGCGCCCGGGTCGCTCACACAGCACTTTAAGCAAGCGGTATTCCGTGCGCGATAGCTCCAGCATCACCCCAAGGTATTGAATGCACTTGCGCTCTTCATCTATAAAAAAGTTGTTTTGCTTATTGGCGTGATTGGCACGTGTGTGGTTAGTAGGCACTGCCTCTTGTGCTTGGGTTTGTTGCTTTTGTACACGCCGCAACACTGTACGGATGCGTGCGCATAACTCACGTGGGCTAAACGGCTTAGCAATGTAGTCATCCGCGCCCAACTCCAGCCCCACAATACGGTCAATCTCACCCGAGCGCGCCGTTAAAAAAATCACCGGCAACAAATGGTTAATTTGCCTGAATACCTCAAAGCCATTGATGTCCGGCAGGCCAACATCCAATACCGCCAGATCAAAACTTTGCTGCTGCAGAATATCAATGGCATGCTGGCCGGTGCTTGCCCATACCGTTTCAAAGCCATCGGTATTCAGCGCATAGGTGGTGGTTTCCGCAATGCTCGGCTCGTCTTCTATCACTAATATGCGCTGTACCATGGTCTGCCGTTATTCTTGTTTAAGTAAGTGACGCTAATCTCATTAGCTAAGTATGCATATTCTATAACGCATTAGCGTCGTCTATATTATCTTAACGGTGATGCTTTTGTGTTGTCGAACATAGTTGGGTCGCCGTGGCAAAAGAGTATTATTCGATTATGTAATTGCAAGGAGCATTTCTATGGATATTGATGTGCTTATTGTAGGCGCTGGCCCCACTGGCTTAATGCTGGCCAATCAACTTGGGCGGCGCGGCATCCGCGTGATGATTATCGATAGACATTCTGGCCCAGCACAACAAACGCGCGCCATGGCGGTACATGCACGCACGCTGGAAATCTATGCAAAACTTGGCATTGCAGAACGCGCCCTCGCATTAGGCCGCAGAGGCAATGGCGCCAATATGTGGGCAGCAGGCAAGCGAATGGCGCGCATCCCGCTCGGTGATATTGGTAAAACGGTCAGCCCATTTCCTTTTGTGCTCATGCTGGGTCAAGATGACAACGAGCGCATTCTGGGTGAGCAACTCAATCAGCAAAATATTTCAATACAGTGGAATACCGAGTTAATTGCGCTCGCACAAATGGCCGATGGCGTCTATGCAACCCTCAAATTGCCAGATGGCAGCCATAGTAAAATCTGTGCCGCCTATGTTGCGGGTTGCGATGGTGCACATAGCGCAGTGCGCGAGTTCTGCGAAATAAAATTTCCCGGCGCGCCGTACGAGCACGTGTTTTTTGTCGCAGATACAGAAGCCACCGGCAATATGGTGCCAGATGAACTCAACGTGTATTTATGGCGTGACGGCTTTCATCTGTTTTTCCCCATGGCGGGTAACAATCGTTGGCGCGTCATTGGTATTCTGCCCAAGCGGTTGAGGGGTAGAGATGATGTCAGCTTTGACGAACTTACCCCCGATATCCAACAAGAGGCAGGTGTTGATCTAGCGTTCAAAGCGTGTAGTTGGTTTTCTACCTATCGCATCGCACACCGCGCGGCAGAAAAATTTCGCGATAAACGCTGCTTTTTGCTAGGCGATGCCGCGCATATCCACAGCCCTATGGGTGGGCAAGGTATGAACACTGGCCTGCAAGATGCTTATAATCTGGCATGGAAACTTGCGCTGGTAGTCAAAGGGCAAGCTAACGAAAGTCTACTGGATAGTTACGATGCCGAACGCCTGCCAGTCGCCCAGCGCTTACTCAAAACCACAGACCGAGCATTCACTATGCTGGTTTCCGACCTTTGGCTGGCAGGGATTTTCCGCACGCGTATCCTAGCTAACATTGCCGCGTTTGCCATGACGTTTGAGAGGGCTAAGCGGCTTGCCTTCCAAACCATCTCGCAAATCGGCATTCACTATCGGCAAAGCCCTTTGTCACAGACGCTTGCTAGTCAGCCACCCAATGCGCCAAAAGCAGGTGACCGCTTTCCATGGTTACAGCTCAAGTTTCAGGCAGATGGCCCGGTCAAAGATATTTTCCAGAAAATGGATGATACGCGCTACAACCTGATTGTGATTGCGCAACCTGCACCAGAAGAAATGTCGGGGCTTGATGATCTAATAATCACTCACGTGATTCCAGATGATGTACAAAATACAGAGGAACTTGCGCGTGTGGGAATTTCAGGAGCAGAATTTTACTTGGTGCGCCCGGATGGTTATATCGGACTGGTTGGAAATCACTTAACTATTTCTATGCTGAAAGCGTATCTATCCAATACTGGAATTCACTTTCAATGATGGACAGTAAAAGCTGAATGTATCGAAAATTGCACAATTTGAAATACCTGTTAATCTGCACAGATAATGTAACTTTAGCCCCCCGTGTTACATGAACGGGGTTGACAACCCTCTCATGGAGAAGATATGGCTTTCAACGCCGAAATAGAATCGTTTATTAAAGACTATGTTAACGATCTAGCAGAGGGAACTGCATCAATTTTTGCAGGTGCAGGACTGTCAATTCCAGCTGGTTTCGTCAATTGGTCAGAGTTAATGGCAGATATTGCAAATGACCTAGGGCTTAAGATTGAGTTTGAAAGAGACTTAATTTCAATCGCCCAATTTCATGTTAATGAGAACAACTCAAGATCTAAAATAAACAGAAAAATTTTAGAAGAATTTATTGAGGATACAGAAGCAACCGAGAATCACAGAATCATAACTAATCTTCCAATATCATCAATTTGGACTACTAATTATGATGAATTGATTGAAAAAGCATTCATAAGTAATGGAAAAGTTCCTGATGTTAAGTATACCAATGAACAATTACTGTCAAATAAACCAAAAAGAGACATTGTAATTTATAAAATGCATGGGGATGTGAATCATCCTACACAAGCGATATTAACAAAAGAACAGTATGAACAATATCATGAAACTCACCAGCCATTTGTTAACGCTCTTGCAGGAGAGTTAACTACAAAAACTTTTTTGTTTTTGGGGTTTAGTTTTACTGACCCAAATCTAGATTATGTTTTAAGTAGATTAAACTTCAGATTCCATGAACATAAAAGACAGCACTATTGCTTGGTAAAAAAACATCAACTTGGCGATTACTTGAATCCAGATCAAGCTACGCTAGATTACAACGTTCGCAAACAACAGCTAGTTATTAACGATCTTAAAAGATATGGAATTAAATCATTACTGATTGAAAACTATAGTGAAATTACTTCAATACTTAAGGAAATGGAGTCACGCTTTAAAAAACGGACAGTATTTATTTCCGGTAGCGCTGAAACTTTTCATCCATATAACAGAAACGAAGCAATTAGTTTCATACACACTCTTTCAAAAAATTTGATTGAAAATGATTTTCGAATAGTGAACGGATTTGGTTGGGGAGTTGGGAGCTCGGTAATAAATGGTGCACTAGAAGCTATGTATCAAAAGCCGCTTAAATACTCTGAAACACAGCTAGTCCTCAGGCCTTTTCCACAGTTTGAATCTGGAAAAACTAAATTAGCTGATCTTTGGGAAGATTACAGACAGAAAATGCTATCACTTGCGGGCATTTCTATATTTATTTTCGGAAACAAACCTGAAAAGGATGGTGTAACAAATGCAAATGGAGTAATCCGAGAGTTTGAAATATCTGCAGCTTTAGGAAATATATGTATTCCTGTAGCTTGTACAGGATATGCATCAAAAATAATTTATGAAACCATTATTGCCAATATAGAAAACTATTATGAAGATTCAAATAAAGCGAGACAGCTATTAGAAAAACTAAATGACACTGAAACACCTCTGATAAATAAATCAAAAATATTAATTGACTTCATTAAAACTCTATCAACTTAGAAGGAGATCATCATGGTACGTAAAGTATTTTATAGCTTCCACTACACGGCTGACAACTGGAGAGCCAGTAAGATAAGAAATATAGGAGTAATTGAAGGCAATCAAGCAGCTAAAGATAATGACTGGGAAACGATAACCAGAGGTGGTGATACTAAGATTAAAGAATGGATAGCTAATCAAATGGCGGGACGTACGTGTACTGTTATTTTAGCGGGCAAAGATACTGCAAATCGCAAATGGATAAACCATGAAATTGTGGAATCATGGAATAAAGGGCTAGGGGTGCTAGTAATTTATATTCATAATATTACTGATAGGTATGAAAAACAAACAAGCAAAGGTTCAAACCCACTTGACTATATAACGCATGGACCTAGCAAAGCAAAATTATCATCAATTGCAAAAGCATACGACCCGCCTAAAACCATAAGTGCTGATGTATATAACTACATTGCGGCGAACATAGAAAAATGGATCGAAGACGCAATAAAAATACGTAACGCCAGTTCATAACTCAGAATGCAATTTATAAGTTATTAGGATTCTCCAGTTCTTATTTTCGTCATCTTTGGTGAGCCGCACAGGGCTCGAACTTAATGATAAAGTCGGTGTGGTTTTTTGCTGCATGCTTTTAAGTAACTGTCTTATCGCTTCATCAATTCCTACACAACAATAAGCATTTGTCCTATGTGTAAAGCACACATTACTCGTTATGATTTTTTTATGGGCTTGATTTTAAATCCTAGCCAATACACATAATTAATCATGAGGAGTATGTTATGAATATCGCAAAAACAAAACCATTTATTACTTTAAGAGTTGCCCTATTGGTCATCGCTACCAGTTGTTTTGCATCCAGCAACTTAGCGTTTGCAGATGAAGAGTTTTACGGCACGGTTGAGAGCCGCCCTGCTGAAAACCCCGGTATTTGGGTGATCAGTGGTCAGCAAGTCGAAGTCACTGATAAAACAGACATCGATAATGACCATGGCCCTTTGGTGGTCGGCTCATGCGTTGAGGTTGAACACAAAAAAGGTGTGGTAAAAGAGATTGAATCTGCCAAGCCAAGCAAATGTGGTAAAAAATAATCACACGTTAGCCAGTGCCTAGGCTTATCGATTGGTATGCCTTATAGCATGAATAACCCACAGCAGTTATTATTGTCTGGGGGGATAAGCCTAACTGGGCTCAAGCCCAATAAAAAAGCCAGCATGCGCTGGCTTTTTATTGGTTAAAGCTATCTAAAAGCGATTACACTTTTTGATACACTTCACTGCCTTTTTTCACAAACTCAATGGCTTTTTCTTGCATGCCTTTGTGTAGTGCTTCTTGCTCAGAAACACCTTGCTCTGCTGCGTAATCACGTACATCTTGTGAGATTTTCATGGAGCAGAAATGCGGGCCGCACATAGAGCAGAAATGCGCTTGTTTTGCACCTTCTTGCGGCAAGGTTTCATCGTGGAATTCCTTGGCTTTTTCTGGGTCTAGGCCTAGGTTAAATTGGTCTTCCCAACGGAACTCAAAGCGTGCTTTACTTAATGCATTGTCACGGATTTGTGCACCCGGGTGGCCTTTGGCTAGGTCGGCGGCATGCGCTGCAATCTTGTAAGTAATAATGCCTACGCGTACGTCTTCTTTGTCTGGCAAGCCTAAGTGTTCTTTTGGCGTGACGTAACACAGCATTGCACAGCCGTACCAGCCGATCATGGCGGCACCGATACCTGAGGTGATGTGATCATAACCCGGGGCGATGTC
>Ga0208758_100193_pt1 | contig 26164 bp, 22 predicted proteins | sample LakWasM116_HOW13_2_FD_183930 | JGI IMG/M metagenome (GOLD analysis project Ga0208758, IMG submission 183930) | Freshwater sediment methanotrophic microbial communities from Lake Washington under simulated oxygen tension - Sediment Metagenome... | ecosystem: Environmental > Aquatic > Freshwater >...
CAACATCGGCGCTTACGTCGGTGAAGGCTCCATGGTCGACACCTGGGCGACTGTAGGCTCCTGCGCACAAATTGGTAAAAACGTGCACTTGTCTGGCGGCGTCGGTATTGGTGGTGTGTTAGAGCCAGTGCAAGCCGGCCCAACCATCATTGGCGACAACTGCTTTGTTGGTGCGCGTTCAGAAGTGGTTGAAGGCGTGGTGGTCGAAGACAACTGCGTGATTTCCATGGGTGTTTATATTGGCCAATCGACCAAGATTTATGACCGCGAAACAGGTGAAGTGCACTATGGCCGCGTACCTGCAGGCTCTGTGGTTGTGTCTGGCAACTTGCCATCTAGCGACGGAAAATATAGCCTGTACTGCGCAGTGATTGTGAAAAAAGTCGATGCCAAAACCTTGAGTAAGGTTGGTATCAACGAATTGTTGCGCGGCATTTAAGCCTAAGCAGCGCATCACCGAGAATCACTTTTAAAAATACACCTGTCGGCTCAAGTTATAGCGATGACGGGTCGATATTAAGAGTGATTCTCAACCAATGATCTTCGAGTTAGGGTTGTCGATAGAGGTTTTATTGAATTTAAATGTAAGGACGGAGAGTCAGCAGGCGAGCAACAAAACGCAGTAGAGTCACACCACTAACAATCACAATGACCGTGCAACTTTTATGATCCCAACACACATGCTTGTTTTGCTGCTATTCACATCCAGTGTCATTGGATGTTTTTTTGCATTTAAGCTCGTAGACAGGCTGCGTATCGCAGCGGCTAAAGATCATGACGCCTTGCTCAAAAAATACGCGGCACTCACTGCTGGCGGTATTTTTATGTTGCATGCCGGTTACCAGCTCGCCGCCGATAACTTTCCCAAAATTACCCAGCATCCGGTCGACTTTATCGGTAGCCTGCTTTGCGCCTACCTGCTATCACTGTCTTTACTCAAAACAGTCAACAAAAAGAAACTGCCCTTGCGCGATTTGCTATATGCCTCGTTGGCAGCAGGCGTCAGTGGCTATTTGCTTTCTTATTTTTTTCAAATCAGTGCGGGCGCGATTAACATCCGCATTGATACCTGGACCGCATTATTCGCCCTGTTTCTCGCCTGCCTGACTTCGGCACTGGCGATTGTCACCATCCTCTGGTTAAAAGGCTATGAGGGTAAAGCGCTGTATCGTCTGAAATGGATGTTTTCGGTCGAAATTGCGCTGGGTTTTCTCGCCTCACACACAGCCATTAACCTGAGTATTGTGCATAACAACATGCTGCTCAGCCAGCCGACTGACCAGACAGGTAATTACCTGATGTTGTTGCTGGTATTGGTGCCGGTGCTGTTATTCATCACCTCATTTATTCTGGTGATTTTTTACGAACGCAATGTCGATATCACGCAAAGCAAACTGACATTTCGCAACACACAAACCGTCAACAAAAAGTTTTTGGCCTACGACCCACTCACGCACCTGCCTAACCGCGATGCGCTAAACCAGCACCTGATTATCAGCGCCAAACGGTGTGACCGCAATGGCGAGTCGCTGGCGCTGGCCTATATTGACCTTGACCACTTCAAGCCAGTCAACGACCAGTTTGGCCACCACATTGGCGACCTGTTACTGATTGAAGTCTCTAAACGTATCAGCAACGCCATCCGCAATTGTGATTATGTGGCGCGCGCGGGCGGTGATGAGTTTATTGCGGTGTTGAGTGAAATTGAAAACCACCAAAGTGTGGTCACTGTGACGCAGCGTATCGTCGATGCCTTGCGTGAGATTTTCATTATTGAAGACCACGTGATTGAAATCTCCTGCTCGATTGGCGTCTCGATGTACCCGCAGGACGGCAACCTGCAAAAACTCAAATTGAATGCCGATGCCGCGATGTACAAAGCCAAAGAAAACGGCAAAAACCAGTATCGCTTTTTTGATGCAGAAATCGAACAAGCCTCAGATGAAATGCAACAAACGCGCGTGGAGCTGAAACAAGCGATTACACACCAGGAATTCAGGTTGCTGTTCCAGCCCAAAGTCGATGCCCTGACGCGTATCGTCCATGGCGCCGAGGCACTGTTACGCTGGCAGCACCCCACGCGCGGCCTGCTCTCGCCTAACAACTTTATTGAGGCAGCCGAACGTTTTGGCATGATTGAAGAAATCAATGCCTGGGTCATTTCACAAGCCTGCAGCACCATCAAACAAGCCCGTGATCGCGGTATTGATTTAAGCATTTCGGTCAATATGTCTAATCAGCAGTTTCGTAACAAGCAATTAAGCTCGCTGATACAGTCGATTCTCGAGCAACATGAGGTCGAGGCACGCAACCTGATTTTAGAAGTGTCTGAAACCAATGGCATCCACCACCAGGCCCAGTTTAAAGAAACCTTGCGTCACTTTAAGCAGCAAGGTCTCAAAATTTCACTGGATGATTTTGGCTTGCACCCATTCAGTCTAACCCATTTGCAAGACCTCGAAATTAGCGAAGTCAAACTGGATCGCACCTTAACCAAGGGCGTCGCGGCATCTAAAACCGGCCTGTTAATTGTAGAAGCCATTGTCAAACTCGCGCACGCACTGGACTTGAATGTAGTGGCAGAAGGCGTAGAAGACGAAGACCAGCGCAAGGCACTGCTCAGCATAGGCTGCGACCAAATGCAGGGCTTCCTGTTCTCCAAGCCGGTCGAGCAGAAATTTCTGTTTGATGTGTTCAGTGAGTTACAACTGAAATCCACCACGCAAAGCCTGTTCTAACGCAAGCTCGGCCACCACAAAAATTGCAACACGCCCGCATCAGGCTGGTAAAATAACGCTTTTACCCGACGTGACCGCCATGAAACTGTACGGCATCCCCAATTGCAACACCGTCAAAAAAGCCCGCGACTGGCTGGATCAGCACGCAGTGGCTTATGAATTCCATGACTTTAAAAAGCTCGGGCTGGATGCCGCCACCGCACAATCATGGCTGCAACAACAACCGTGGGAAAAACTGGTTAACCGTAGCGGCATGACCTGGCGCAACCTGACTGACACCGAGAAAAATGCGGTGGTGAATGCCGCCACCGCACAGCCGTTGATGCAGGAAAAAACCTCCGTGATCAAGCGCCCAGTCATCGTCAAAGATCACAAAATTATCGCCCTTGGCTTTAACGAAGCCGAGTATGTTCAACTGTTCGCCAAAGAATAAGCCCTATGTCAACAACACTGGACCTTGCTATTGATCTCCTTCAACGCCGCTCGCTGACACCGGAAGATGCCGGTTGCCAGGAAACCATGATCGCCCACCTGGAGCCACTGGGCTTCAAGATTGAGCGCATGCGTTTTGGCCAGGTGGATAATTTTTATGCACGCCGCGGCACCACAGGCCCGCTCATTGTTTTTGCCGGTCATACGGATGTGGTACCAACCGGCCCGCTCGATCAATGGCACACACCGCCGTTTGAGCCAACGATTAAAGACGGCATGCTCTACGCACGTGGCGCCGCGGATATGAAAACGTCTTTAGCCGCGTTTATTACCAGTATAGAAGCGTTTATTGCCGAGCATCCTGACCATCCAGGCTCGATTGGCTTGCTGATTACTTCAGACGAAGAAGGCATCGCCATTGAAGGCACCGTCAAAGTGGTCGAAGCCTTGCAAGCGCGTGGCGAAACATTCGATTACTGTATCGTCGGCGAGCCGACCAGTAACAAACTAGTTGGCGACATGATCAAAAACGGTCGCCGCGGCTCATTGTCCGGCAAACTCACCGTCAAGGGCATACAAGGCCATATCGCCTACCCGCATCTGGTCAAAAACCCGATTCATCTGGCGGCACCGGCGATCAAAGACATGGTGGAAACCGTGTGGGATCGCGGCAACGAATACTTCCCGCCCACCTCATGGCAAATCTCCAACATGAACGGTGGCACCGGCGCCACCAATGTGGTGCCCGGCGAAGTCGAAATCCTGTTTAACTTCCGCTATTGCCCGGAGGTGGATGGCCAAGGTAGCTCAGAGCAAAGTTTACGCACACGTGTGCATGCCATTTTAGACAGCCACGGCTTTGAATACACGCTGGACTGGGAACATAACCAGTCCTACATCACGCCGCGCGGCCAATTGGTCGAGGCTATCAGCCAGGCCATCACCCAAAGCTATGGTGTGACACCCGAGTTATCCACCACCGGCGGCACCTCTGATGGCCGCTTTATTGCCGACATCTGTAAAGAAGTGATCGAATTTGGCCCGCTCAATGCGACCATCCATAAATTAAACGAATGCGTAGCGGTAGCAGACATTGAGCCGCTCAAAGAAACCTACAAGCGCACCATGGAATTATTGCTATTAAATTGATTTAACCGCAGATGAACGCCGATAAAGACAGACTGAAACTGGACGAGCTGACTAGTCAAATTATCGGTTGCGTTTACGCGGTAAGCAATACCCTTGGTTGTGGTTTTTTAGAAAAGATTTATCAGAATGCCCTAATACTAGAGCTAAACAGTTTGGGGTTGCCTGCTAAACCGCAACATCCAATCGCAGTACATTATAAAAATACAATCGTTGGTGAGTATTTTGCGGATATTGTAGTGAATAACCATGTGATTTTAGAACTAAAAGCATGCCAATCACTCACTCCCGAACATCAGTCACAATGTATGAACTATCTTAAAGCAACCCATTTGAAAGTATGCCTATTGATTAACTTTGGCAGACCTAAAGTCGACATTAAAAGGATCGTCAATCACTTTTAGAGTGACGATTGTTTTTATCGGCGTTTATCTGCGTTCATCGGCGGTAAATAAAAATTATGACCTCAAACTTACACACTATCCGCGACTGGCTGCGTTACGCTGTTAGCCGTTTTGAAAACTCTGACATTTTTTACGGTCACGGCACTGACAACAGTTACGACGAAGCCGTGTGGCTGGTGATGAGTGCATTGCATTTACCGCATGACACACTGGATAACTTTTTCGATGCGCGCTTGACCACAGAAGAAAGCCAGCATCTGGCGACCCTGATTGAAAAACGCGTCACCGAGCACACGCCGACAGCCTACCTGGTGAAAGAAGCCTGGTTGCGTGGCTTTAAGTTTTATGTAGATGAACGCGTAATTGTGCCGCGCTCATTTATTGCCGAACTGCTGGAAGACGGCCTGCAGCCCTGGGTGGAGTTTCCTGAAATGGTAGAATCTGCGGCCGATATTTGCACCGGCTCAGGTTGCTTGGGTGTGTTGCTGGCAGACACCTTCCCCAATGCGCATATCGACGTTGTCGATATTTCGCCCGATGCCATAGAGGTTTGCAATATCAATATCAAACGCTACGGGCTGGAGCATCAGGTGCAGGCGGTGCAGTCTGACATGTTTACTGCGCTTAAAGGCCGCAAATACGATGTCATTATCAGTAACCCGCCTTATGTAGACGCGCCCAGTATGGCAGAACTCCCGGCGGAATACCGCCAAGAGCCCCAACTGGCGTTAGGTAGCGGCGTTGCCGGGCTAGACCACACACACACCCTACTCACGCAAGCCAGCACCTACCTCAATGATGGCGGCGTGCTGGTGGTAGAAATCGGCCATAACCGCGATGCCTTGCATGATGCCTACCCTGAGCTGCCCTTTACCTGGCTGGATACCAGTGCCGGTGATCAATTTGTGTTTATGCTGACCAAAGAAGATTTGGTTGAAGCTGGCTTGCAAAGCGAATAACGGCGAAAGCAGGCAGGCCTGCGCTGCGCCTCGGCTATAAAAAGTCAGCGGCTATAAAAAAAGCACTTCGGTCAGAAGTGCTTTTTTATTGTGCCAGGCTAATTAAACGCTTCAGCGATTGCGATCATTGCGTTTTTTGGCACCCGTATTCAGGCGCGCATTTTGGCGTGAGGCCTGTACCAAATCGGACTCCTGGCGAATGCGACGATTTGCCGTAGGCGCACGTGCCGGGCGTTGCTCTGGCGTGGCTGGTGCATTAGCGGTTTCTAGCAGGCTACGGCGCTGTTTACGCACTTTAGGCACAAACACACGTGTGGCACGGTCTTTTTCGTGCGGACTCAATTGTTTAAGTGGTTTACGTGGCACTGGCAAGCCAGCCCACTCCAGCAAGGCAACCACTTGTTTTTGCTCAAGTTTGAGCATGGTGCCTCGCTTGAGGCGCGGTGGCAGTGCAACCGGGCCAAAGCGTACACGCATCAAACGACTCACTGGCAAATGATAGGCCTCAAATAAACGCCTTACTTCGCGGTTACGTCCTTCTTTAATCACCACTTGATACCATTTATTGGCACCCTCGCCACCGCTGGCATGAATGCTTTCAAAATTGGCAGGACCATCTTCAAGCTCAATGCCTTGCGTTAATTGCGACATCTGCTCCGGGGTTAGCTCGCCCAAAATACGCACGGCATACTCACGCTCCACTTCATAACGCGGGTGCATAAAATAGTTAGCCAACTCGCCAGAGTTGGTAAAAATCAACAAGCCGCTGGTATTCATATCCAGCCGGCCAATGGCAATCCACTTACCCTGTTTGATGCGTGGCAACTTGTCGAACACTGTTGCGCGCCCTTCCGGGTCGTCCTGCGTCACCATCTCGCCCTCAGGCTTGTGATACAGCAACACTTGCGGCAGCTCTGCTTCAAATGGCAAATGCAAAATACGGCTATCAAGGCGAACGACATCATGCTCATCCACCACAGCCCCCACCAGTGCAACCTGGCCGTTAATCGTGATACGGCCACTTTCAATCAGTGTTTCCATATCGCGGCGCGAGCCAAAGCCAGCCAAGGCCAGCAGCTTGTGTAAACGTTGTCCAGCGCGCGATGCTGAAGCAGCGTCGGCGTCATCAGCACTCACTGGTGCTGAGGGTTGCGGTTTGGCTGGACGTGGCGTAGAAGCAGCTTTAGGGGATTTAAATGGGCGAGCCATGTGTAACCTCTTGAATGAAGGCTGTATTTTAACTGATTTAGCGCAAAGCCCCTAAAGGATTGCTTGATCTGCGGCTAATTAAAGCATCGCCTGTTTAAACCACCGCATGTACCACCTGCAATTGCAAATTGCGCGCGCCGTTAAACTCATTGACTTGCAGGGCATACGCAATTTCAACCTGCTCAGGCAACAATTCGGCATGCTGAAAATAAATGGCATCAAACTGCTGATTTTGCTTTTGCAGGCGTAGTTTCAAATGCTTTTCACCGAGTATTTTTTGCTGCAACACCTGAAAGCGATCGTAAAACACCGGTTGCGGAAAGCCTTGCCCCCACACCTGACGCCCAATGGCCTCTGCGGTTTGCATGGTCATGTCCTGCGCCTCCAGTGCACCATCTGTTTCCAGTACTTCTTGCAATATTTCAGCATCGATCAAGCTTTGTACCACGTGCTCAAACGTTTGTTGAAACCGCGCAAAATCCTGGGCACGAATACTCAACCCTGCTGCCATGGCGTGGCCGCCAAACTTGAGAATGAGGTCAGGCTGCTGCTTGGTGACCAAGTCAAGTGCATCGCGCAAATGCAAGCCAGCAATCGAGCGAGCAGATCCTTTGATCAAACCGTCACCCGCATCTGCAAAGGCAATCACCGGCCGATGATAACGCTCTTTAATGCGTGAGGCGAGAATACCAATCACACCCTGGTGCCAATCCGGCTGAAAAACGCTAATCGTATATTGGTCCTCGCGAAAATCCTGCGTCAGGTCCGCCATGGCATCCCACTGCATCTCGGCTTCAATCTGCTTGCGCTCGGCATTTAACACATGCAGTTGCTGCGCGTATTGCATTGCCTCTTGCGGCGTGTCTGCTAGCAAGCAACGAATACCAATAGTCATATCATCCAGCCTGCCTGCGGCATTCAGGCGCGGCCCGACGTAAAACCCTAAATCCTGCGCATTCACTTGCGATGCGTCGCGCCCAGCCAATTTAAGAATCGCCAGAATCCCCGGGCTCGCCTGCCCTTGCCGGATGCGTTTGAGGCCTTGCCTGACCAAAATACGGTTATTGGCATCCAGCTTTACCAGGTCAGCCACCGTGCCTAATGCCACCAAGTCAAGCAAACTGCCCAAATGGACCGCCTCATCACTTAAGGTGCCACGCAGCTTGAGCTCGGCACGCAACGCAATCAGCACATAAAACATCACGCCGACGCCTGCCAGATGTTTGCTGGGGAAATCGCAGCCGCGCTGGTTGGGGTTGACAATACAATCTGCGGCCGGTGTTTGCTCGGCAGGTAAATGATGGTCAGTGATCAACACCTGCAAACCGAGCGCTTTGGCTGCGGCCACGCCGTCTATACTGGCAATGCCGTTATCCACGGTCAAAATGACGTCTGGTTGCTGTTGTGCCGCCAGCGCGACGATTTCAGGGGTGAGTCCATAGCCATATTCAAACCGGTTAGGCACCAAAAAATCAACCTTGGCGCCCATCATACGCAAACCGCGCATGGCGACACAGGTGGCGGTCGCCCCATCTGCATCATAGTCACCAATGATGAGAATGCCTTTTTTTTGCGCGATGGCATCTGCCAACTGCCCGGCCATCTCGGTAGCGCCTGTCAGCACATCTGGTTTGAGCAAGTGCGGCATCTCCTGCAACAACCAATCCTCTGCGGTCACCGCCCTGGCAGCCAGCAATCTGGCCAGCAAAGGGGTCAACCCTTGCTTCTGCAAGGCGGTGAAAGAGGTCTCGGAATAAGCGCGTTGCTGAATTTTCATCGTTGGTTCACATTCGCCATCACTGACCACCGCTTACGCAGCCGCAATCAATGTCGCTTCAAGTTGTTGCAATAAGGTTTCCAGACTGGCTGGTTTTTGCCAAAACTGCCAGCGCAGCCGCTTTTTATAATGCACTTCAACACTGCGCTCGGCAAATGGCAAGACCAGCTTGAATGCTGACACACTGCCTGTTTGCACCGCGTTGGACAACATGGGCCAATCAACTGTTTGCCATTGATCTGCCACCCACAATGCTTGTGGCGCCTGTTTATCGGCGATCCATGCCGCCATTGATAACGCCCGCACAGTTGGCAATTGACAAGCCTGCAGCCCGGCAAATACCTCGCCCTGCCCGGCAACAGCAGGCACAGCAGGTTGCCATGCCGGCATATCGCCCACACTGGCAAACCATAGGCTATTTAACTCAGCAGGCCAGTTGGCCACATCCGCCGAAAGAGCCAATTGGTGCAACAGCATTTGTATTTCATTGCTCCATTGTCTGATGACGGCAGCATCCGGCCCTTGCGGCTGCCATTGCAAGGCTTGTTGATACAAGCAGTCTTGCGGCCACTTGCATTGCGCTTGAATATCACGCACAGGTGTTATCCACCAGAATCGCTGGCTGCTATCTTGCTCAATGACAAAATCGTCAGCAAAGTGTGTTTGCAAACGCGCAGTCAATGTCGCATACACCGCTGTCGCTAACGGGATCACCGCCTGCAAGCTAAACGTATCGCGCCGCATGCCTAAATGCACCGGCAGCAAACAAAATGCCGGGCGCACTGCTGACCAAGCCTGCCTGGCAGACAATAACGCCGACACCGACAAATCAGGCAGAGGATGATCGCCCACACTCAACACCTCAAATAATGTTTTGAGCGGTGGCAACGGGCCAACTTTCCACTGCGCATTTAACAACGCGGGGCACTGCGCAATCAGTGACTGAATCATCTCGACGGGCTGGGCAGCGGCATCAGACAGATAATCTGTGATATAAAGTTGCTGTATCATGAGAAAACAAATACACTAGGTTGATGATAAAAAAACTTAACAATCCGCCGCATTGAAGCCGCTAGCTGGCAAAATTGTTACTGTTATAATCATTGCGACTTATACACGAAATTCGGGGGGATGTCATGAGTCGAACTCAATGGCTATTCGGCCTGTTTGTGTATGCGCTTGCTGATTCAATTTAAACAGACCGCTGGAATCCATGCACTTTTTCCAAAACTTAAGTATCCAGTCCAGATTGCTGTTATTAGTTATCGGGCCAGTGTTCGCTTTGTCCTGCATTTTGTTGTTATTTGACTTTAAAGAACAACTGCAACGCGAAGAAGACAAACTCAGCCAGCATGCCTTAACCACCGCAAAATTCTTGTCTGCGGTGATACACAACCAAACCGAGCTACATGGCCAGGACTACATTGAGCGTCTGCTCAAAGCCAGCCAGTTAAATCGTGAGCCCTATTTATCCCTGATTATCGCAGATACTGACAATCGCCCGATTGCCAACCTTGGCACCTCTTTCAGCCTTGGCGACACCTTGCCGCAACAAGACACCGTTGTCATGCAACAAAACACGCATGACATCACCATGGTCAAAGTGTTTTCTACCGAACCCACGCACAACTTACTCGGATTTGTGTTTGTAGCGATTGATAAAGCCTCGCTGATCGAAGATCACCGACAGGCCTTTATCAAAAATGTCGGCTACATCACGCTGGCACTCATGCTGTGCTCTATCCTGGTGAGCTGGGTGAGTCGCTCGATCAGCCAGCCGATTCGTGACATGACCTCGGCACTTAAACGATTTGTCATCGGCAGCCAGCAAGTGAGCCAGGGCAAAAACACTTTGCCAGAAATCAAATCCTTGCAAAGCACCATTAACCAAATTTCCAGAGACATGCAGCATGTTGAGGCTGACATGCGTCACCGCATTCAAGACGCACAGGCCCAACTACGCTATCAGGCGCGCCATGACGCGCTAACCGGCCTAGTCAACCGCCAAGAGCTGGAAAGACGACTGCAACAAGCCCTGCAAGATGTCAAACAACATCGTGCTGAACACGTGTTCTGTTACATGGATCTCGACCAGTTCCGCGTTATTAACGACACCTGCGGCCATTTGGCAGGTGATGAAATGCTGCGCCAGATCAGCATGATTTTAAGCCAACGCATCCGTGCAGAAGACACCTTTGCCCGCTTGGGTGGCGATGAGTTTGGCCTGTTACTGAGCTATTGCCAGGTTGAAAAAGCCATTGAAATTGCCGCACAACTGCGACAAATGGTCGAAACTTTCCGCTTTATGCATGAAGGCCGATTGTTCCAAACCGGCATCAGTATTGGCATTGTCGAAATCACCACCGCCTTAAAAGATGTAGGCGAGATCACCCGCCACGCTGACGCCGCCTGCTATGTTGCCAAAGACAACGGCCGCAACCAGATTCACCTGTTCCATCCTGAAGATGACGTGTTACTCAAACGCCACGTTGAAATGGAATGGGTATTGCGCATTAACGAGGCCATTGAGCATAACGATTTCGTCCTCTACTGCCAGGGTATTTTTCCACTGCAACACAAAGAGCTGCCGCCCTTTTATGAGATTTTGATCCGCAAACGCGACGAAAATGGCGGCATTATCCCGCCTGCCGAATTCCTGCCGTCGGCAGAGCGTTACCACCTCATGACCAAGATTGATCGCTGGGTCATCCAGCATGCATTTATGGCGCTACAACCGCTGTTTAAAATGCAGTCCAGCGTCAACCCCTTCATTGTCAGCATTAACCTGTCTGGCATGTCTTTAGGTGATGCCCAGTTGCTACCCTATATTCAAAACTGTTTTGATACTTACGACATCTCGCCCAGCCATGTCTGTTTTGAGGTCACAGAAACCTCAGCCATCATCAACATCGACAACACGATCAAACTCATTACAGAGCTGCAAAAAATGGGCACCCGCTTCATGCTAGACGACTTTGGCAGCGGCATGTCTTCTTTCAGTTACCTCAAACATCTGCCCGTCAACTTCCTCAAAATGGACGGTGCTTACGTCAAAGACATCACCAGCAACAAGGTCGATCTTGCCATGGCCCAAGCCATCCAAAGCGTCGCGCAATCGATGGAAATTCAAACCATTGCCGAATACGTAGAGGATGAAGCCACACTAGACTGCCTGAAAGAGATGGGCGTCGCTTTTGCGCAAGGCTTCTACCTAAACCGCCCCATGCCCCTCAATGAAGCGCTGGCACGCCATATTGGCACCATCAGCAACCAGCAACAAATCGCTGCGGCAATTGCGCCTGACATGACGATTTAAACCGACAATATGATGAGGTCTCAGCCTTTAAAGCAAACCCTTAATCACGTTGGCGACCACATGCAACAAAACACCCCACTTTAGTAAAAACCACTGTCAAAAAATTAAAAACCGCCATCAAGGCGGCTTTTAATTTGTGCAAGGCAAATACAAGCACTCTATATACTTTTACACTTAGCCTGGCAATTATTGAGTAACGGCTTTAGCCTTTAATCGAGCCTGAGCCCTTGCGCATTTCTTAATCAGCTCTATAGCGGCTGTCGCCTGTTCACCCTCGATCAACTCTCTTTTGATCACATCCGTCAGTAGCAGTTTTCTCAAAAAGTCATCCTCTATCTTTGACGTGGGGCTTAGCTTCTTAAGTTCTTTTTTAATGGCTAGTAAAACAATATCTGTAGTGAGTAAAGCACCAATTGAATACTTACTTGTTGCCTGCTGTTGCTGATAAAAAGCTGTCATGCTCGATTGCGTAAACCCTTCACGGCTCAGGTTCCCAAAGCATTCAATTAACTGCGTATTTTTTGCGGTGGTCTGTAGCAGGTCAACTTCAAATATTAATGACTTATCAATCGGCTTATCGAAATGAATTTTGTAAAACTGCCAAGTAACACCATTGGTTAATACTACCCACTCAATGCCATGATTCGCACCATAATCTATCGCTTGTTTAACATGACTTTCTTTTAGATCGATGTTGATTGCTTTGGCCTCAACCAAAAATCTCACATCATCGCCGACCTTAACGGCCAAATCAACATAGGTCCCGCGTATTGCGAACTCTGTTGTGATCTCAATGTACTTTTTATAGCCAAGCAGCTCCGCAAGCATGTCAGCAAGAATCACAACGGTATCTGATTCGCTTATGTCCCGATTTTTGGCATCCGCCAAGATGGTTTGGTAACGCTTCAGGTTTAATGTTAAACGCTCAACTACTTTTTTTGGTAGTGCCATAACGCCCCCTTGCTGAAACTAATGATGAATAGTGAGTTCTGCCTTTTTTAAATGCTTGTATGTATAAAGTGAACAAATCCCGCCATTGAGCGGGTATCTAGAAAGCTATAAGGTGTTTTAGTGGCAGTGATAATCGCCGGTTTTCCTGTCGTGGTGACAACCGTTCTTGTCGGTACCACCAGAGTGAGCGTAGCAATTGACAGAAGAAATCAAGATGACAGCAGCTAACAAAAGATATTTCATTCGCCTCCCCCTTTAACCACAATAAAATTATATTTCTAATAAAATATATTGATTATCATGTAGCTTACTTTGCAAATACCAGTTTATCAATACCGACAGAGAGTTCGAATCTCACCTTTACTGAAAGTCTTGCTCTATGATCAAATGAAATTGAGTGTTGATACACTCTTTTCCATGGCTTTTACGCATGAACCGCATCAATGACGGTGTTAAAATATAATTATGCTCATCGCCGGTATAGTTGTTTCTCTACTCGCCTACTACTTCGCTTTACAGTGGGGTAAACGCTTGCTTGAAAGTCATGACATCGAGCTACCAAGGTTTACCCGCTGGCTAGTGCTCAACACCTTTGCATTCATCATTTCAAACATTGTTGCCCTGCCATTCCCTTCAATACTATAGCCTTAGGCCTTAGGCCTTAGGACTTCTTTGGATGTGCGCAACACACAAATGGCTTAAAAACGTTGCTTTAAGGCTAGAACGGTGCGAATGGAACTTAGCCTTAAAACCCTTTATTTATAATGACAATGGCTATTAAATTCAAATAGTTATCCCCAAAGTTACCCCACTTTAGTAAAAGTCACACGATTTTCTGTTTGATTTCGCGGCCCAATTTCAAAATGAAAATGTCACACGATAGGCAATAAAAAACCCGCCGAAGCGGGTTTCATATTTATGCTGTTTTTCGTAGTTTTGTTTCACTATCTGGTGCGCTCTTGTTAATCTTGCTCTGTTGTTTCAGATTGCGTTGAGTCTCAACGAAACCAGAGATGATGTTCTTCATTTCATATTGAGCAAATCTATTTAGGGCATCTCTCATTAAAGGCTGATATCCCACGCCGTGAAATTCGGCAATAACTTTAAATTCTTCAACCAGACGCTTTTCCAATCTAATTGAAATTGATTGTAAACAAATAGCTTCGTCAATCGCTTCAGTAGTTTCTAAAGAAGCGACACGAACATATTGGTCGTCATTGCCCAGCGCCTCTGTATCCCAAGCTTCTTCCGTTCCCAGAATCTTGTCAGTTGCACTCATTTTACTCTCCATTCTAAGTTGTTTAATTGCTTACTACTATTTATGACAGTGACGCTCATATATTTTGATTACCACGTCTGTTGCATCGTAAGCACTTTTAATATAAATATTCCCGTTTGTATACACAAACATAACTTTCAATTTGCGGCCTCGATTTGTTGAAGAGACAAACCATAGCGTTTCGGGATCTGTCTTATGATCTTCCCGTGTATCAGAAAGATATCCACCGTAGCGATTTTCAAAACATTGCTCAATTTCTCGACGACAAACATTATGCCGCGCTTCAAGCTTTTCTGTAATCGCAGGTGTTAAGACAATTGATTTAATCAGAACACTGTATATACAAATTACTTTCTGGTCAATAATTATATGCCTTAAATAGGCATATGAATTTATCTTACTGTATATACAATAACTTCATAATATTGCAGTTTTTTGAAATTGCAAGTCGGTGAGACACTCCAATTGATGTAGGACAAACTCTCGCAGGGTGTTATTTCCCAACCCAAACTTGATGTCAGTTCATGAGATAGGGACTAGTATGGTTGAGTTGCGTTACGAAGTACAAAAGGTTGCAATCAAATAGGCGTAAGTCCGCCACGAACCACGAGCTATTCAAATATGCCTGATTTCGAGTCAGGTACGTACATTGACATCAAGCCGCCTCTTGTTGGAGGATATTGCATAATTTATGCAATACGATAGAGGGCCGAGATGTACTATTAGTGGAGTAAATTCTTATTGGTGGATTAAATGAAAACTCAATTCTGCTGGATTTGGCAATATGAATGTGCCTTTGATTGGCCAGGGTTCATGAATGGATTACCGGGCTGGCTACAAGCAATTGGTTCTCTGGCAGGATTAGGATTAACAATTTTTCTGTATCAGCAACAAATACATCAGAACCGTTTGGATAAGGCTCAGGCAATAAAAGATAAAAGGGATTCTCAAGTTAATGCAACTATGTATTTTGCAAACATGGTTGATTTAATGATTATTGAAGTTAATAAAACACTTGAATCAAGCGTTACAGAAAAACCTGCATTAGGACTACTAGGCCAGAGGATGATTGATTTAGTTGATTGGTCCGGGAGGTTCGAAATAGACACCTTCAACGAAGACGAAGCCGTTCACTTTTTCAGAGTACGCGATGCGGCACATAAAGTAGCCTTGTGGATTACATTGTTTGAACCAGCAGAAATACTCGTCAGAAAGCAATTCATTTCAGAACTGGCGAATGAAATCAGAGATGATATTCACGCCCTTATTTTCTTTGATTAATCCAGCACCTTTTGGATGTCGTCGCCATTCGCCACCGCCGCCTCTCTGTACGTTTGTCATTGAAAATCACTTGAGGACAAACGCTTTTTGCAGTCCCAACTTGCCCGATGGTGAAAAAAAGCGATTGGGTTATTGAATTTGATGAAAATGCTTGGTACGCAAAGTATTATGAATATGCGCCATTCAGAAGTGTTTGTTTTCTTTGCCTTTAAAAGTATTCTTCGCTAAGTATCATTTAATTTAAGAATATGGACAAGATACTTGACTTCAATAATCGAGAGATTTCTATCCTGTTATGGATTGCAATCCTATTGGCCTTTAGCCTCACTCAAAAAAACTTAAAAGACAGCTTTTCAAAAGTCTTAAAAGCGTTCAAACCAATATCCATCTGGGGGCCGCTTGTAATTGGTATCTTATGGATATCACTACTGCTCTTCCTGTTGAATAGATTAAAAATCTGGGACTGGAGCAATCTAAAAACTGCAGTAGTTTGGACGTTGACTTTCGCTTTTTATTCAATGCTCCAGGCAAACAAAATTGAATTCGATAAAAACTATCGACATCACTTAACAATCGAAAGCTTTGGGCTTGCAGCAATATTGATGTTCATTGGCAGCGTGTACACACTGCCGTTGTGGGCGGAATTTCTTATCGTACCATTCGCTGTTTTTCTCACAGCATTACAAGCTGTCTCTGCAACAAAATCCGAATTTGCCATCGTCACAAAGTTTGCAACGCAGGTGCTTAGCTTCATCGGAATCAGTTATATCACCTATTGGAGCTACCGCATTTATCAAGCACCAGATAAGCTTTTCACATTAGCAAACTTCACTGATTTCATGTTGCCAATAATTCTCACCATCTGGTATTTACCGTTTCTCTTTCTTTGGAAGTTGGTAATGATTTACGAGCTATTATTCGTTAGTTTAAAGCGAAATATTGAAGAGACCAAACTCCTGCGCTTCGCGAAGATCATGGCAGTTCTCAATTTAAAATGGAGCTTAAAGGCTATTGATTACTTCAAAAAACGTATTGCTGTACGCTCTCTAACGAATAAATACGAAGTGGTCAAAGAACTGCATTGGGTCAAATTGGTTGGATTAAAAGAAAAATATCTAACTGAAGACTCACACCTTGGCTGGGCGCCAAAGAATGCAATGTGGTTTCTTGCCGACGATGGCTTAGAAATCAAAAACTATACGGAGCCATTTGATAACGACTGGCATGGGTCTGCTACTAAAAAACTTAAATCAGGAAGTCTTTTTGGCACTCTTAAATATTCAATTGATGGTAAAGAAACTCATATTGTCGCCATACGGCTCGTCATGAGTTTTTGGGAAGTAGACAACCTACTAGAGTCGGAAGCGGAATTTATAGATTTATGTGCAAGATTAATGATGTTCGCCTCGAAAGCTTTGCCAGTTGAGTTTATCGATCGCTTGAGCAAACTTGAAGCCTTTAATGGTGCTTATAGCTCTATTGCGTATAACTTTAATATTAGCCGTTCGGAACTTCCTAACCATACAATTTCTGACTACATACTCGAACTCAAAATTGTGGAAGCTGAGGTAGCTCACACTGATGAATCTATGACTGAACAGTACATAAAAATGCGATTGCCAGAACGTTCAGAAGTGGTTTTGAAACTGCCGACGAAGAAATAGTATTAGAAGTTCTTCTAATACTTTGCACTAGTGAAAATTAGAATTTAACCGTAAGCCATTGATTTTATTGGTCGGAACGGTGTGATTCGAACACACGACCCCTTGCACCCCATGCAAGTGCGCTACCAGGCTGCGCTACGCCCCGACGTTGGACTCGAACAGGAACCTGCTCGAAAAGAAGGCTGCATTATAAAACAAAACCGCATATTCGCTAAGCAGAATATGCGGTTTTATAAGCTTGCCAGACGGTTTAGGCTGGGGTTTTAAGCAGTTGCAGTACCTGTTGAATTTGCTCTCTGAGCGCGGCTACATCCACCACTGGCAGTTTAGCTTCGTCGGCAATCAATGATTGCGTATTCGTCGCTACGGGGCTGGAAACCTCATTGCTAGCCCGCAGTTTATCCGCTTTTTCCTCTACACCATCCAAGCGGTTACGCGCACCACTGATGGTGAAGCCTTGCTCATAGAGCAGCTCGCGGATTTTACGAATCAAGAGCACCTCATGGTGCTGGTAGTAGCGGCGGTTGCCACGACGTTTGACAGGTTTGAGCTGAGTAAACTCTTGCTCCCAGTAACGCAGCACATGCGGCTTTACCCCACACAACTCACTCACCTCACCAATGGTGAAATAGCGTTTGGCGGGGATAGGCGGCAATGCGACTTTTTGCGTTTCTACCATGTGCGGGGATTAGACTAAGCCTGTGCTTGTAATGGTTGTTCTGCGTAGTGTTCTTCTACGCGTAATTTTAATTTTTGGCTAGCGTGAAAGGTCACTACACGACGTGCAGAAATTGGGATTTCTTCGCCAGTTTTTGGATTACGGCCTGGGCGCTCGGATTTGGTCCGCAACTCAAAGTTACCAAAACCGGACAGCTTAACGCTATCGCCCTGCTCCAGCGCATTGCGAACTTCTTCAAAAAACGCTTCTACCATGTCCTTGGCTTCACGCTTGTTCAGCCCGACTTGTTCAAACAACAAATCGGCCAAGTCAGCTTTTGTGAGTGTCATTAACGATCCCCTGAACCTTCTTATTATGCGAGATGCTTGTGTTGTATCAACTGATATCCTTGGTGTTATCCAACGACTATTCCAATGATATTATCTGAGTGACGCAGCAAATTTGGATGACCAGTTATTGAGGATTTGTGCCACGATCGTATCCACTTCCTCATCGACCATTGTCTTGCAAGTATCTTGCATAAGTACAAGAAATGCAAGGCTTTTTTTGTTTTCGGGCACACCTTTACCATGATAAACATCGAACAATTTCACCGTTTGTAACTGCGGAATTTGCTCGGAAATAATGGCATCAATCATGGCCTGTGCTGAGACATTTTGGTCGACAACCATGGCTAAATCGCGACGGACCGGCAAGAATTTGCTGACCTCGGTATAGGCCGCCACCTGAGTGGCCAACGCGGCATCTGCATCGAGTTCAAACAGGTAACAGGCACTGGTGAGCCCATACTGTTGCTGCCATTGCGGATGCAATTTACCCAACCAGCCAATCGCTTGATCGCCTAAGTAAATGCGGGCTGATTGCCCAGGGTGTAAGGCCGGGTGTGACTCAACGGCAAAGCGTACTGGCTGTGCAAACAGGCCCTCTACTTGGGCTTTAGCGTCATAAAAGTCAAATGCACGTGCCTCAACTGACCATTGCTCAGGTAATACGCTGCCATACACTAGGCCAGACAAAGTCAGTGTTTCAACAAAGCCTTGTGCGCGCTTTTCATAGCGTGACCCCAGCTCAAACAACATGGCACGTGTTTGCTGACGTTTCAGGTTGTAGTCCAGCGCATCGAGCAGCCCGCCCCACAAGCCAGAGCGCATCACGCTCAGATTGCTGGCAATCGGATTTTTTAACGCAATCGGCTGGCTGTTGCCATACAAATCACGCTCCCAGTTAGCATCCACAAAACTGTAAGTGACCACTTCTTGATAGCCGTGATTCACCATCACGTCGCGCAGCCAGTGTTTGCTGCGTGTGGCCTCAGGTGCCACCAGCATGCCTTGCGTTGCAACAGGGGTGAGTGCAGGAATATGCTCATAGCCATGCAAACGGGCAACTTCTTCAATCAGGTCTTCTTCACGCGCAATATCAAAGCGAAAACTAGGTGCGCTCACCTGAAACACGCCATTGGCTTCTGTGTAGGCAAAGCCAAGTTGCGTCAGCAACTGCCCCACTTGTGCCAAACTAACCTCAATACCCAGCACTGACAACACATAGCTGTGGCGCAAGCCAACCTGCTTACGCACTGGCAATTGTGCAGCGACAGCGGTCACGGCGCCTGCCTGACCACCACAAATCTCTAGCACCAAGGCAGTGGCACGTTCTAATGCATTCAAGGTGTTGCCAAAATCTACACCGCGCTCAAACCGGTACGATGAGTCTGTGCTCAGGCCCAAACGGCGCGCTTTGCCTGCCATCACATCTGGCGTGAAAAAAGCGCTTTCTAAAAAGATGGCTTGTGTGGCATCTGTCACAGAGGTCGGCTTGCCACCCATCACGCCAGCCAAGGCTACCGGGCCATTGCTATCGGCAATCACCAGATCATCGGCTTTCAAAGTCACCTCAGTGTCATTGAGCAAGGCGAGTTTTTCACCCGCCTTAGCAAAACGTACCACCACATCACCTTGCAACAGCGCATGGTCAAACGCATGCATGGGCTGGCCCAGTTCAAGCAGCACATAGTTGGTAATATCCACCAACGCGCTGATGCTACGAATGCCGCTACGTTCTAAACGGCGTACCATCCAATCAGGCGTATGTGCCTGAGCATTCACGCCTTCAATGACACGGCCATAATAAGCAGGGCAGGCCTCTGCTGCATTCAGGCTCACGGCTTTGGTCAGCTTGCTACTCATGCTTGCCGCATCAATCGCTGGCACTTTAATTGGTGCACCTGTCATCGCCACTACATCGCGGGCAATGCCTAGAATACTTAAACAATCGGCACGGTTAGGGGTCAACTTTAAGGTATAGGTGCTGTCATTCAAGTCCAGGTATTCGCGGATATCCTGGCCGACCGGTGCATCGGCTGGCAACTCTAAAATACCGTTGGCTTCCGTCGCAATGCCCAGCTCTTTGGCAGAACACAACATACCAAAAGACTCTACGCCACGCACTTTGGCTTGTTTAATCTGGATACCTGGCAGCTCAGCACCTACTAGCGCACACGGTATTTTGATCCCTGCGCGTGCATTCGTTGCGCCACAGACAATCTGCAAAATCTCTTCGCCGACTTTCACTTTACACACTTGCAAGCGGTCTGCATCCGGGTGTTTAGCGGCTTCGAGAATCTCGGCTACCACGACATGGCTAAACACAGGGGCAACCGGGGTTAACTCCTCCACCTCCAAACCGGCCATGGTCAATGCGTGACCAAGTTGCGCGGTATCCAGTGATGGATTCACCATAGAACGTAACCATTGTTCGGAGAACTGCATATGTGTCTAACCCTGTATTAATTCGGTATTTAAAGTGAGCTGGCGATTGAATTACTTAATAAACTGCTGCAAAAAGCGCAAGTCATTATTAAAGAAATGACGCAGATCATTCACGCCGTAGCGCAACATGGCCAGGCGTTCTACACCCAGACCAAAGGCAAAGCCACGGTATTTTTCGCTATCGATATTGACGTGCTTGAGCACCTCAGGGTGCACCATGCCACAGCCGCCAATCTCCAGCCAGCCACCGTTCCAGCTCATGTCCATTTCGGCCGAAGGCTCGGTAAACGGAAAGAAAGACGGACGGAAACGGACGGTTAAATCGTCACGCTCAAAAAACTTTTGCAAAAAGTCCTGCACCACGCCTTTGAGGTTGGCAAAGCTGATTTGCTCATCGACCCACAAGCCTTCCACCTGATGAAACATCGGCGAGTGTGTGGCGTCGGAGTCGACGCGGTAGACGCGGCCTGGCGCAATAATCTTCAACGGCGGCGTATTGTTTTCCATGTAATGCACTTGCACCGGTGAGGTATGCGTGCGCAATACGTGCTCCATGCTGTTATTGCCGCTATCAATGTAAAACGTATCGTGCATGGCACGGGCCGGATGATTGTCCGGGATATTCAAGGCAGTGAAGTTATAAAAATCAGTTTCGATTTCGGGGCCGTCAGCCACACTAAAACCAATCGAGTGAAACAGCTCTTCTACACGGCGCAAGGTCAATGTCACTGGATGCAAGCCACCGGCGGATTGTGCACGCGCGGGCAAAGTCACATCAATGGTTTCACTTGCCAGCTGTTTGGCCTGCGCGGCGGCTAGAATACTGTCACGACGGTCATTCAAGGCCTGCTCGACGGCTTGTTTAACCACATTAATTGCCGCACCGGCTGCGGGACGCTCTTCAGCCGTCAATTTACCCAGCCCTTTCAAGGCTTCGGTCAGCGCACCAGATTTGCCCAGATATTTGGCTTTGGCATTGTCCAGTGCCGGGACATCATGACAAGCCGCAAAGTCTTGTGCCGCTTCTGCGATTAAATGATTGAGATCAGCCATCGTGAGTATTCTTTAAGTTTTTAAGTAACATTAAAATAAAAAAAGAGGCCGCAGCCTCTTTTTTTGGTAGGTCTGATTAGGCGCTTAAACCTGTTTTAGCCAATTCTACGAATTTAGCAAAAGCAGCTTTATCGAACACGGCCAGATCAGCCAGTACTTTACGGTCAACTTCAACCGCAGATTTTTTCAGGCCATTCATGAAACGGCTGTAAGTCAAACCAGCTTCACGGGCTGCCGCGTTGATACGGGCAATCCACAAGGCACGGAACTGACGTTTTTTCTGACGACGGTCACGGTATGCGTATTGACCGGCTTTCATCACCGCCTGTTTGGCAACACGGTAGACGTTCTTACGACGACCACGGTAACCTTTAGCAGCATTTAAAACTTTTTTGTGTCTTGCGCGTGCGACGACACCACGTTTTACTCTAGGCATGTCGGTCTCCTTATTGTGTTGGCATCATTGCGCGGACGCGTTTCACGTCAGTCGCAGAAATAATAGAAGTACCGCGCAGCTTACGTTTTTGCTTGGTGGTTTTTTTAGTCAGGATGTGGCGCAAGTGAGAGTGTGTACGCTTCACTTTACCGTTACCCAAGAACTTAAAGCGCTTTTTGGCGCTGCTCTTTGTTTTCATCTTTGGCATTTTTTTCTCCTTAGAGGTTGAATAAAGAGTAACTAGGCAGCCAATTTAGCCGTATTACTCCAAAAAAACTGTTTAATGCTTAATTTACTCTGCTTCTGGCGCAGGCTTATCAGCCTTTTTTGCCACTGGCACAACCTTTTTAGCTGGTGCCAGCACCATCACCATTTGGCGGCCTTCCATTTTAGGATATTGCTCTACCAATGCGTGCTCTGTCAGATCTGCTTCCAGACGCTTAAGCAACGCCAGGCCGAATTCTTGGTGCGTAATTTCGCGACCACGAAAACGCAAAGTAATTTTTGCTTTATCGCCATCACCCAAAAAGCGGATGATGTTGCGTAATTTAATATTATAATCGCCGTCATCGGTGCCAGGTCTAAACTTGACCTCTTTAATCTGCACCTGTTTTTGTTTCAGTTTTTGCTCGTGCATACGCTTGCTCTCAGCGTATTTGAATTTGCCATAATCCATCAAACGGCACACAGGCGGTGCGGCATTTGGTGCAATTTCAACAATATCAATATCAGCTTCTTCCGCTTTGGCAAAGGCCTCTCTAAGAGTCATCACACCTAACGGTTCGCCATCAACACCCACTAAACGCACTTGTGGCGCTGTAATGTCGCCATTGATGCGTGTATCTTTATCTTGAGCTATAACAATCCCCTAACAATAAACAAAGCCGCACGGCACCCTAGGAAAATCAGATCCGGTTTTCGATGTCTTGCTGTATTTGCGCTACAAACGCCTCTACCGACATCACACCCAGATCTTCACCTTTTCTGGTACGTACGGCCACATGACCATTTTGCATTTCTTTGTCACCCACCACGATCAGGTATGGCAACTTTTGCAAACTATGTTCGCGTATTTTATAGGTAATCTTCTCATTTCTCAAGTCAAAATCGCATCGAATGCCATTTTTCTTCAATTTTTCAACCACTTGGCGCACATAATTGGCCTGATTGTCTGAAATATTAAGCACCATGACTTGCACAGGCGACAGCCAGACTGGCATGGCACCGGCAAAGTTTTCGATCAAAATACCTAAAAAACGCTCCATCGAGCCAACAATGGCGCGGTGCAACATAATCGGCCGCTGACGTGTATTGTCTTCAGCCACATACTCTGCGCCCAGGCGCTCAGGCAGGTTAGGATCGAGTTGGATCGTGCCGCACTGCCACATACGCCCCAGTGAATCTTTGAGCGTAAATTCAATTTTCGGGCCGTAAAACGCGCCCTCACCCGGTTGATATTCAAACTCAAGACCATTGGCTTTAATCGCGTTAGCCAATGCAGCTTCCGCCATATCCCAGGCTTCTTCGGTGCCCACGCGCTTTTCTGGGCGGGTAGACAATTTAACAATAACATCATCAAAGCCAAAGTCTTTATACACTTCGTATAACATTTTGATGAAGTCAGCCACCTCGGCCTCAACCTGTGACTCCATACAGAAAATATGCGCATCATCCTGGGTAAAACCGCGCACGCGCATCAAGCCATGCAAAGAACCAGACGGCTCATTACGGTGACAGGAGCCAAACTCTGCCAATCGCAATGGCAAATCGCGGTAGCTATGCAGACTGTTATTGAAAATCTGGATATGGCCAGGGCAGTTCATCGGCTTGACGGCATAATCGCGGCTTTCCGATTGGGTGACAAACATATTGTCACGGTAGTTTTGCCAATGGCCAGACTTTTCCCACAAGGTTTTATCCAACACGGTGGGCGTACGCACCTCTTGGTAATCGTATTCTTTAAACTTGGCACGCATGTACTGCTCGACCTCTTGCCAGATCACCCAGCCACGTGGATGCCAGAACACCATGCCCGGTGCATCGTCTTGCATGTGATAGAAATCGAGCTGCTTGCCCAGCTTGCGGTGATCGCGCTTTTCAGCTTCTTCCAGCATATGTAGATAAGCTTCCAGCTCATCTTTATTGCGCCAGGCAGTGCCATACACGCGTTGTAGCATTTCGTTACTGCTGTCACCGCGCCAGTAGGCACCCGCCAGCTTCATTAATTTAAACGCCTTAAGCTTGCCAGTATTCGGCACGTGCGGGCCGCGGCACAAGTCAGTAAAACTGCCCTCAGAATACAACGACACATCTTCATTACTTGGGATGCTGGCAATAATCTCAGCTTTATAATGCTCGTTAATGCTCTTGAAGTAAGCCACCGCTTCATCGCGCGGCAACACCTTGCGCTCGACTTTTTCGTCTTTTTTAGCGAGCTCGACCATTTTCTTTTCAATGGCAACCAGATCATCCGGCGTAAACGGGCGCTTGTAACTAAAGTCATAGAAAAAACCGTTATCAATCACCGGGCCAATCGTCACTTGTGCCTCTGGAAACAGCTCTTTCACGGCATACGCCAGCAAGTGTGCTGTCGAGTGGCGAATCACTTCCAGGCCTTCATCGTTCTTATCTGTAATGATGGCGAGGTCTACATCCTGCGCAATCAGATGGCTGGTATCGACCAGTTTAGCTTCCTGACCTGTATACGTGACCTTACCTGCCAGCGCAGCTTTCGCCAGACCAGCGCCAATATTCATCGCAACATCGGCCACGGTCACCGGCTGTTCAAAACTTCTGGATGACCCATCAGGCAAGCGGATTACAGGCATGACTCTCTCTTTATAAACATTAAACAACCAAATAAAACAAGCACATGGCGCCTGCTTTTGGCCAAACCTCGATTATCTCACAGCGCACGAAAACTCCGCAATCAGAAACCGAATGCTCACGCATTTAAGCTGCTGATACAAAACGATACACACCGATACAAAACCTGCATTCAGACCCACCGCGCCCTGACGTTAAACCAGTTAACAGGCAAATGCGCCTGCCAAGACACCTGTTAAGGCTAAAGGCAAAGGGAGAATCACCATGACAAGTATCAGTTTAAGCAGTGTGAGCAGCCAGATCAGCAGCAATATTTTCAGCAAACTGGACACATCCAACCAGGGCCCGATAGATGCCACAACGCTCAGTAAAGCCTTGAGTGGCTCGACTGACAATCAAACCAGTGATGAAGTCAGCGATCTGGTCAGCAGTATGGACACGGATGGTGACAGTAAAATTACCAAAAGCGAGTTATCACAAGGCATAGAAAATCTGTTCAACCAGCTACAAAGCGCCAGCCAGCAGGCAGGCGGCGCACAAGGCATGCCTCCGCCTCCGCCTCCGCCGGGTGGTGCAGGCGGCCCACCTCCTCCACGTAACGGCGAAGACGAGGAAGACACCGGCCTCACGCAAGACCAAATGCAGACAATGGCTTCATCCACCGACGACAGTAAACTATCTGAACTACTGAACAATGTCGCCAGTAACTTTGAGGCGGCAGACACCAACGGTGACGGCAAGGTGACGCAGCAAGAGGCGATGGAGTATCAACAAAGCCAGAGCAACGATAGCAGCAATCAAGCCGGCAGCACACAGCAAAACAATGCCCTGGCACAAGTGGCTAAATTAATCAAAACCTACGGGCTAGACCAGGATACGTCCAACAGCTATTTAGCAACCTCGGCCTAAAGGTGATTAAAAAAACAAAAAGCCACCAGAAACTCTGGTGGCTTTTTTAAAACTTGGTAGTCGCGAATGGACTCGAACCATCGACCCCCACCATGTCAAGGTGGTGCTCTAACCAGCTGAGCTACGCGACTATTGTATTAACAGCCTTGGCTATCAATCAATAAGGTTGCGCATTCTATCCGAAAGAGATCTGTTAGGCAATGGCATCGCGCTTATAATATGCACATGACAAGTACGACCTGCCGCCCTGCTATGCTCACTGATCGCATGCTAGAAAACATCATCGACACCCTGGCCGAACAGCACTATTGCGTGATCGACCAGTGTTTACCCGCTA
>Ga0208758_100203_pt1 | contig 25211 bp, 31 predicted proteins | sample LakWasM116_HOW13_2_FD_183930 | JGI IMG/M metagenome (GOLD analysis project Ga0208758, IMG submission 183930) | Freshwater sediment methanotrophic microbial communities from Lake Washington under simulated oxygen tension - Sediment Metagenome... | ecosystem: Environmental > Aquatic > Freshwater >...
GCTATGCTGGTTGGTTTATGCATGGCAGAAGCTAAATTTAGAGGTAAGTCATGGCAAGACCAAAAAAGAGCGATCAAATAGCTGAAAAAGAAACAGAAGAGTTTATTAGCGCGGAGTTGCATGAGGTCAGCGCAGAAGAGCGCCGCACCCGTCTGAAAAGCTTGATAGTTTTAGGCAAAGAGCGTGGTTACCTCACCTATGCCGAAATTAATGACCACTTGCCAGATGATGTGCAGGGCTCCGAGCAGATCGACGGCATCATCGGCATGATCAATGACATGGGTATTCAGGTGTACGAAGAAGCGCCGGATGCTGAAGTGTTGTTGATGTCTGATGCACCGCCGGCGGTGACTGATGATGACGCAGTAGAAGAGGCTGAACAGGCGCTGGCGACTGTGGATTCAGATTTCGGCCGTACTACCGACCCGGTACGTATGTATATGCGCGAAATGGGCACGGTTGACCTGCTCACGCGTGAAAGCGAAATCGAGATTGCACGCCGTATTGAAGATGGCTTGAAGCACATGGTGCAGGCTATTGCAGCCTGCCCGACCACTGTGGGTGCATTGCTTGAGCTGGTGGAAAAAGTAGAAAAAGACGAGCTGAGTGTTGATGACCTTGTCGATGGTCTGATCGATTCAGACATCGGCCTGGATGACGGCATGACGGCTGAGGCTGATGATGACGTTGAGCCTGAGGTTGATGACGACGACGAAGATGAAGATGCCGACGGTGCAAAAGCGGCGGCAATCTCGGCAGAGGCGCTGGCCAAGCTCAAGGAAGAGCTGCTTAAGCGTTTCACCGTGGTGCGTGCAGCTCACCAGAAAATGATGGAAATATTACCGCTGCGTGGCTCGCAGGATCCGGAATACCAGGTGTTTCTTGCAGAAATTCTGGAAGAACTTACTGCATTCCGTTTTTCACCAAAACAGGTTGAAACGCTTTGTGATCAGGTGCGTGATTTGGTTGAGACCGTGCGCGGCCACGAACGTAAAGTGCTCGACTTCTGTGTTGAGAAATCCGGCATGCCGAGGACGCATTTCATTAAATCTTTCCCGGGCAACGAAAGCAACCTGAGCTGGCTGGAAGAAGAACTGAAAGCGGATAAGCCATACGTAGAAAAACTGGCGCGTTTTAATCACTCTATTCTTGACCAGCAGCAGCGCATTATTGACCTGGAAACCAAAGTTGGCATCTCGACTAAAGAGCTTAAGGAGATCAATAAGCAAATGACAACCGGCGAGGCTCGTGCCCGCCGTGCCAAGCGCGAAATGATCGAGGCAAACTTGCGTCTGGTGATTTCTATTGCTAAAAAATACACCAACCGCGGTCTGCAATTCCTGGATCTGATCCAGGAAGGCAACATCGGTCTGATGAAAGCGGTAGACAAGTTTGAATATCGCCGCGGTTTTAAATTCTCGACCTATGCAACCTGGTGGATTCGCCAGGCAATTACACGCTCTATTGCTGACCAGGCACGTACCATCCGTATCCCTGTGCATATGATTGAAACGATCAATAAAATGAACCGTATCAGTCGCCAGATCTTGCAGGAAACAGGCGTAGAGCCAGACCCGGCTTTACTGGCTGAGAAAATGGAAATGCCTGAAGACAAGATTCGTAAAATCCTGAAAATCAGTAAAGAGCCGATTTCCATGGAAACACCGATCGGTGACGATGAAGATTCGCACTTGGGCGATTTCATTGAAGACAGTACAACACTGGCCCCTGTGGATGCTGCGGTTTATGCAAGCCTGCGCGATGCAACCAGTGAAGTGCTGGAGTCGCTCACACCGCGCGAGGCGAAAGTTCTGCGCATGCGCTTCGGTATTGAAATGAATACTGACCACACGCTGGAAGAAGTGGGCAAGCAGTTTGATGTAACACGTGAGCGTATCCGTCAGATCGAAGCCAAGGCATTACGTAAACTGCGTCATCCTACCCGCTCTGAAAGATTAAGAAGCTTCCTGGAAACAGGCCAGGATTAGTTGATCCAGACAGGCCAAAAGCAGCTGTTTTAGTTTAGAATAGCGAGCTTGAAAGTTTTGGCCCCCTAGCTCATGCTTGGTTAGAGCAGCGGACTCATAATCCGATGCTCTCTTTGAGTGGCTTTTGGGTTTTCAGATAGGTTTCATGTGCTTAGGTACATAAAGAAGTAAAAAGTAATTTGTAATGCTGAAACATCATTCACTTGATAATTTCAGATAATAAAAGTTTAAGGCCCCTTAGCTCATGCTTGGTTAGAGCAGCGGACTCATATGTAAATGTGCCATATACGTGGAAACTGTATATGGGATGGTGTCAAATTCGGTGAAACCTGACGGCAGAAATGCACAAGGCAATGCCGAGCTAAGCTTCAAATAGAAATGTTTGTTGAAAGTGTAGAGACTAGACGGCACCCACCTAAAGCAATCGTATGGTTGATATGGTGAAGGCATAGTCCAGGGAGGCGGGAAACCGTCACAAACCAGAATCCGTTGGTGCTGTGTTCGACTCACAGAGGGGCCACCATTTAAGACGACTTAGGGAGAAATCTCTAGGTCGTTTTTTTCTATTGTTATACTCGGAGTTGATTATTGGGTAAGCCAATTCCGAGTGTATCAGGCTTAATTAGCCCATTTCAGACGCTCGTCTAATTTTACTTAACGGCAGAATGATCCCGCAAAGCGGACAGCTGGTAATGGAAGTCCGCCTCCTACAATCTGATTCTAAACAGTCAGTCCATTTGCTTTTATCACTACGAAATCCCCTTCGAATTTCCCAACTATTGTGCCTTCATAATCTAGCATAGAGGTTACTGAAATTCTTGCTTTCCCTCTTCGTAAAAGTGTTTTCATAAAAAGCTTTAGGAATTCTGGATGAGTTATATGTGAGCGAGCAGTGAAACTGCCAAAGATTGGCTTTTCATATTCCATGTTGTTGCGCTGGATAACAATGCTGCAAGAAAAGCCTGCATTCTTCATATAAACATGCACGAGTGACCATGCAGAGAGAATCGCAATTGCAGAAGCACTCCCGCCAAAAACGGTGCTGGTGTGATTGATATTCGGTGCCAATGGTGCGCGCAGAGTAACACTATCATCTTGTACTTAAATCACTCTGGCCTGCATGGCAAGCGAAAGTGGAATATGTTCGTAAAGGTACTGTTCAATTTCGCGCTCATGCATAATCATCTCCTGTTTGCTATCTTAATCTATAAGCAATAAAATTATAATGCAATATTTCAACAATAGTTGTAATATATATCCATGGACAAAATTACAGCAACTACAATTTTTGAATCTCTATCTTCAGGTGTACGTCTGGATGTGTTCAGACTACTGGTTAAAAAGGGCTTGGACGGTATGGTGGCAGGTGAAATTGCTACCGCTTTGGATATCCCTAATACCAACCTGTCTTTTCACCTAAAAGCAATGACCCATTCCGGCCTAGTCACCGTGCAACAAGAAGGCAGATTCCAGCGTTATAGAGCAAACTTCCCTTTAATGCTTGAAACCATCGCCTACCTGACTGAAGAGTGCTGTTCCGGGAACCCGGATCAATGCGCAACACTACGAAGCGAATCAAGTTGCTCTCCTAATGTACTGCCCAAAATTAATCAATCTATAGAAGAGAAATAATATGAATGTATTGTTTTTGTGTACTGGTAACTCCTGCCGTTCCATTTTAGGTGAGGCAACATTTAATCATTTGGCACCTGCAGGCTGGCATGCAATGAGTGCAGGCAGCAAGCCTACCGGTTACGTGCATCCACGCTCGCTGGCATTACTGGCAAGCGAAGGTATATCCACTCAAGGCTACCACAGTAAGTCTTGGGAAAACCTGCCAACCACGCCAGACATTGTAATTACAGTATGCGGCAGTGCTGCTGGAGAAACTTGTCCAGCTTACCTTGGTCCGGTGATTCGCACGCATTGGGGCGTAGAAGATCCCGCTCATGTAACGGGTACAGATGAAGAAATCGATGCAGCCTTTGTAAAGGCTTACAGTATTTTACGCAGACGTATAGAAGCTTTTTTTGCTCTGCCGCTTGAGCAACTTAAACACGACAAGGCTGCTCTGAAAGCCGCGATGGAAAAAATTGCCATTGAAATTGTTTAAAGGAGAATTAACATGAAATCTATACAAATATATGATCCAGCGCTATGCTGCAGCACCGGTGTATGCGGAACAGAAGTCGACCAGCAATTGGTGAACTTCTCTGCAGATGCAGACTGGGCTAAAAAAAATGGTGTACAAATTGATCGTTTCAATCTGGCTCAACAGCCTATGGAATTTGCCAATAATCAGGTAGTACGCGGATTTCTGGAACGCTCCGGTGCCGAAGCGCTGCCACTAATTTTAGTAGACGGAGAAGTAGCATTAGCCGGACGCTACCCAAATCGCACTGAACTTGCACGCTGGGCTGGGCTGACAGCAGCGGTTGAAATTCAGCCAGTTACCAGCTGCTGTAGCGGTGGCAAGTGCTGCTAATCGCACAAAAACTTCTTTGATATCTGGCTTAGGATAATAAACCATGCAATTTCTTGATCAGCCACCACGCTTTCTGTTCTTTACCGGTAAGGGCGGCGTAGGTAAAACTTCAATCGCTTGTGCAACAGCAATCCAATTGGCAGAAGCTGGCAATCGAGTCTTGCTGGTGAGTACAGATCCGGCCTCTAATGTCGGACAGGTATTTGGCATTCACATAGGTAACAATATTACTGCTGTTCCCGCAGTACCAAACTTGTCTGCGTTAGAAATAGATCCACAAGCAGCGGCTCAAGGTTACCGTGATCGTATCGTTGGGCCAGTACGTGGCATATTACCAGAGGATGTTGTGAAAGGCATTGAAGAACAACTCTCAGGAGCCTGTACGACAGAGATTGCGGCCTTTGATGAGTTTACAGCATTGCTTATCGACTCACCAATAACGGACAATTATGATCACATAATATTTGACACAGCGCCTACCGGCCACACAATCCGGCTATTACAGCTTCCGGGCGCATGGAGCGGATTCTTGGAAGAAGGCAAAGGCGATGCGTCATGCCTCGGGCCATTAGCCGGACTGGAAAAACAACGCGAACAATACAAAGCAGCGGTTGATGCACTTGCCGATGCTAATCGTACTCGATTGATTCTGGTTGCCCGCGCTCAGCAATCTACTTTACGCGAAGTTGCTCGTACCCATGAAGAACTCGCCGGCATCGGATTGAAACAGCAATATCTGGTTATCAACGGCATACTGCCAAAAGTAGAAGCAGAAAATGATGTACTAGCCGCAGCGATTTACAAACGTGAACAGACTGCGCTGAACTCAATCCCGGATGTTTTGAAGTCACTGCCACAAGATTATGTTTCACTTAAAGCTTTCGACCTGGTTGGTTTAGATGCTTTGCGCCAGTTACTGACAGATACCCCATATCAGATCAGTGGTAACAATAACTCACCGATTGAAGTGGATAAACCTAGTTTGTCCAGCCTTGTAGATAGTATTGCTGCAGATGGTCATGGTTTAGTAATGACTATGGGCAAAGGTGGTGTAGGTAAAACCACAGTTGCTGCTGCTGTAGCTGTTGAACTGGCACGCCGCGGGCTGGCAGTACACCTGACCACATCAGACCCGGCAGCACATTTATCAGACACACTCAATGGCACAATGGACAATTTAACTGTAAGCCGTATAGATCCGCATGAGGAAACCGAGCGCTATCGTAATCAAGTTCTGGAAACTAAAGGTGCAAAGCTGGATGCACAAGGCCGCGCCTTGCTGGAAGAAGATCTGCGTTCACCTTGCACTGAAGAAATCGCAGTATTTCAGGCGTTTTCACGCATTATTCGTGAAGCAGGTAAAAAATTTGTGGTCATGGATACCGCACCGACCGGCCATACCTTGTTATTGCTGGATGCTACTGGTGCTTATCACCGTGAAGTAGCCCGTCAAATGGATAAAGCGCACCTGCACTTCACAACGCCGATGATGCAACTGCAAGACCCAAAGCAAACCAAAATACTCATCGTGACGCTGGCAGAAAAAACGCCGGTGCTGGAAGCAGCCAACCTGCAAACAGATCTGCAACGTGCTGGCATTGAGCCTTGGGCTTGGGTGATTAACAACAGTGTAGCGGCAACCACCACGACTTCATCCTTGCTGCATCAGCGTGCACTAAATGAACTGGTTGAGATAAACTCGGTTGCTACAGCGTATTCAAAACGTTATGCCGTGGTGCCAATGATGAAAGATGAACCAATAGGCGTTCAACGCCTGCAGGATTTAGCTGCTGGCTGATAAAAGCTTATGACTCGTTTACTCAGTCTACCAACCAAACAGCCGCTATTATTTCTGTTAATTGGAGCCAGTATTTGGCTGGCACTTTATCAGGTATTAATCCCACTATCAGAACTTATCGTGCAACAGCTCCCCGTTGCGCGAGATAGCAAGCTTGGCAGTGCCTTGCAGTTCTTCTTTTACGATACGCCAAAAGTACTGATGTTATTAACAGCAGTAGTCATGGTCATGGGTATGGTCAACTCATACTTCACACCAGAGCGAACCCGTGCCTTACTGGCCGGTCGGCGCGAAGGTGTAGCCAACTGCATGGCAGCCAGCTTGGGAATTGTTACGCCATTCTGCTCCTGTTCCGCTGTGCCTTTGTTCATTGGCTTTGTACAGGCCGGTGTGCCGTTAGGCGTGACCTTCTCTTTTCTGATTTCCGCACCGATGGTGAATGAGGTTGCACTGACTTTGTTATTTGCCATGTTTGGCTGGGAAGTTGCGGGGCTATATCTGATCTTGGGTTTATTGATCGCCATCATCTCCGGCTGGGTGATCGGTCGTTTGAACATGGAACAGCATCTGGAAGATTGGGTGCGCAATATGCCTAAGGTGAGCGCTGCGCTTAGTGAGACCGATCTTACTTTAGCTGATCGTGTTGAAGCAGGATTTGCTTCCGTACGCGAAATTGTAGGCAAGGTGTGGCCGTACATCCTCGCCGGTATTGCCATCGGTGCCGGTATTCACGGCTATGTGCCTGAAGAGTTTATGGCAAGCTTTATGGGTAAAGATGTATGGTGGGCAGTGCCTACATCAGTGCTCATTGGTGTGCCTATGTACACCAATGCTGCAGGTATCATTCCTATTGTAGAAGCATTACTCGCTAAAGGCGCTGCACTGGGAACTGTGCTCGCATTCATGATGAGCGTAATTGCGCTTTCGTTGCCGGAAATGATCATTTTACGCAAAGTGCTTAAACCAAGATTAATAGCAACATTTATTGCTGTAGTCGCTTCCGGAATCATTCTGGTTGGTTATGTATTTAATGCAGTTTTATAAGGGGGTCATTATGAAAGACATTAAGGTATTGGGTACCGGCTGCGCAAACTGCAAAGCAACCGTGAAGCTTGTAGAAGAAGTTGCCAGTGCTAAAAACGTAGAGATTGCGCTAGAAAAAGTTGAAGACATTCAGAAAATCATGGCATACAACATTATGTCTACCCCAGCCGTAGTGATTGATGGACAGGTTGTTCATGCCGGTGGCATTCCTGCAAGAAGCAAGGTTGAAAGCTGGTTTTGAATAGAGCCTACTAATGAGTGCAGTCTACAGTCATGAGCATACACATGCTCCTGCAAATTTTAATCGCGCATTTGCAGTCGGAATTGCGTTAAATGTTGCCTTCGTTGCCATCGAATCTTTCTATGGCTGGAAGGTAAATTCTCTAGCTTTGCTTGCAGATGCCGGGCATAACCTGTCAGATGTACTGGGGTTGATACTAGCATGGGTAGGCGCATTTGCCAGCAGCTTACGCCCTAACTCGCGCCATACCTACGGATGGAAGCGAGCAACTATTCTCGCAGCATTCGCCAATGCATTACTGCTACTGGTCGCGATGGGATCTCTGGTGTGGGAAGCCATCGGTCGACTCAATACACCGACACAGGTGCAGGGAGTAACGATCATGGTTGTTGCCGGTATAGGTATTCTGATTAACAGTGCTACAGCCTTACTGTTTATGCATGGAAGCAAGAGTGATCTCAACATTCGCGGCGCTTTTCTGCACATGACAGCAGATGCACTGGTTTCTTTAGGTGTCGTTATAGCTGGCGCGCTTGCTTTATGGTTTGGCTGGGCTTGGATTGATCCTGTCACCAGCCTTTTGATTGCAGTGATGATTTTGATTAGCACTTCGCGTCTGTTCCGGGATTCCCTGCATCTATTATTTGATGGAGTTCCTTGGCACATAGATCCGGTTGATGTCCGTCGCTACCTTGAGTCATTGCCGGGTGTTGTAAACGTGCATGATTTACACATATGGGCAATGAGTACATCGCAAATTGCAATGACAGTACATTTAGTCATTCCCGACGGACACCCTGGCGATGCATTTATTGAAGAGATCAGAGAAAGCATGCATGACAGATTCGATATTGAGCACTCAACTATTCAGATCGAATTAAAACAGATTGCACACGGTTGTGAACAATGAGTTTTATATCAAATAATCTTAAAAATTAATAATCACTGGCAGGTAAACAATGATGGAATCAACAAAAACAATAACACCCATGAGCATTTTTGAGCGTTATCTTACTCTCTGGGTTGGCATATGCATCGTAGCTGGTATCGCCCTAGGCCAACTCTTCCCCAGCCTTTTCCAGACTATTGGCAAGATGGAGTTCGCACAAGTCAATTTACCTGTAGGGCTTTTAATCTGGATCATGATTATCCCGATGCTGGTAAAGGTAGACTTTGGCGCATTGCATGAAGTCAGGATGCACATTAAGGGTATAGGAGTAACCCTGTTCATCAACTGGTTTGTAAAGCCATTCTCAATGGCATTTCTTGGCTGGTTATTTATCCGTAATTTATTTGCGCCGATGCTGCCCCCTGACCAGATTGACAGTTATATTGCTGGCCTAATCCTGCTGGCTGCCGCACCTTGTACGGCCATGGTGTTTGTGTGGAGCCGCCTCACTAATGGCGATCCACTGTTTACGTTGTCGCAGGTCGCGTTGAATGACACTATTATGATTTTTGCGTTCGCTCCCATTGTTGCTTTGCTACTAGGTATGTCTGCTATTACTGTACCTTGGGCAACCCTGGTAACGTCAGTAGTACTTTACATCGTAATTCCGGTGATTCTAGCGCAATTGTGGCGCAAAGCCTTATTGCGAGGTGGCCAAAATAAATTTGACGCAGCGATGGAGAAAATCGGCCCTTGGTCTATCAGTGCGCTCCTGATAACGCTGGTATTGCTGTTTGCTTTTCAGGGGGAAGCAGTCTTGAAGCAGCCATTGGTTATCGCACTGCTGGCTGTTCCCATCTTGATTCAGGTTTTCTTTAACTCGGCCTTGGCTTACTGGCTAAATAGAAAGGTTGGGGAGAAACACAATATCGCTTGCCCATCTGCGCTGATTGGCGCAAGTAACTTTTTCGAGCTTGCGGTGGCTGCTGCTATCAGCATATTTGGATTCAATTCAGGCGCGGCTTTAGCCACTGTAGTTGGTGTGTTAATTGAGGTGCCAGTAATGTTATTGGTTGTTAAAGTGGTCAACCAAAGTCGAAATTGGTATGAAAATCCATAATGTTTAGACGCGGTACAGAAGAGGAAACAAGGGCTGGTAGTCAATACAATTAAAGCTCTTATCACATGAAAAAGTCACCATTCTATTCACGAGATTGAATTACATATTGTTGATCTGTCTAGCCACTTAATTCAATGGAATTGTAGTTGTCACATTACTTTAATAACTCACTAACTCATAACTCGGTTTAATGAACCTTGACATCGAAAGCATAATTTTAGCAGCACTTATTTTGATAGCTGCTTTGCTATATTCCTCTGTTGGTCACGCAGGTGCATCTGGCTATCTTGCTGCTATGGCGCTCATGGGTATACCGCCACCAGCAATGAGAGCTTCTGCTTTATTTATAAACATTCTTGTTGCATTCATTGCAACGTATAAGTTTTATAGAGTCGGTGCATTTTCATGGCGCATATTCTGGCCGCTTGCCCTAACGGCCATCCCATGTGCATATGTAGGCGGATTTATGACATTACCTACACACATATATAAACCTGTTATTGGGGCTATTCTTATTTATGCTGCTTGGTACTCTTTCCATACAGCAAGTAAATCTATAGATTACAAAGTTAATATTGCACCAACACCTATATTGCTATTTTCCGGGGCTGTGCTCGGCTTTTTATCAGGCCTGACAGGCGTTGGTGGTGGTGTATTTTTAAGTCCATTACTACTTCTCTTTAGATGGGCTGAAACTAGAGTCATTTCGGGTGTTGCTGCTGCATTTATTCTTGTAAATTCTATTGCAGGGTTTGTCGGCGTGATATCCAAGAAACCTACTTTACCAAGTGCGCTACCTTTGTGGGCAGTTGTTGCGATTATTGGTGGTTTAATCGGCGCTGAATATGGTAGTAAGCGTTTAGGTAATCCAGTTATTCAAAAACTATTGGCTATAGTATTGGTTGTTGCCGGGATAAAGATGATAGCAACAGCCTAACTCATCGATAATTGGAATAGCACTGTGCAATAGAAGTTAGTTAACCATTAGGGGATTGTAGCTTTCATTGCTCAAGACAGCTTGAAGCAAAAAAAGGAACGTCCGATTTGCCTAGCAGAAGTTCAGCTCTAACTGATGAATGTCTCAAAAAAGCCAGAAGTAGTAATTCATGACCAGCAGATAATTGGAACCATGATTTTACTGTTACAAATAATTATGTTACTTACGCGATAAAAATCATTCGATCATAGTAGCTAATTTCCGGCTTGTTCTAAAAGATACGATGCCTTTATCCCAAGCGCATCAGCAATTTTCAGCAGGTTCATAATCGCTAAATTGTGCTCACCTCTTTCAATCCCACCCATGTAAGAACGATCAATGCCAGCTATCTCAGCTAAGGCCTCCTGAGATAAGCCTTGAGCCTGTCTTGCTGCACGAATAGCAGCGCCCAATCCAACAAGAGCAGGGTTCCCAGAGAATGATGGTGATTTTTTAGCCACGCATTCATGCTATAAGTTTGCTGTATTTAGAACCACGGGATAAGATACCCTAAATTGATCTTAGTAACAGAACTAGCAGTTTTTTAATTCACCACACTTAAATAAAGGAAATCAATATGCACAAAATAATAATAGCTTTATCAATAGCTCTTACCGCATGCGGTAGCTCTGAATCAGATGCAAAAAAAGCAGTACTTAATCAATTGACCGATCCTGATTCTGCAAAATTTGGAGAATTTACGTTGGTTAATGAGCATGGTGCCTGTTTAGCAGTTAATGCAAAAAACAAAATGGGCGGCTATACGGGAGAGCAGCAAGCTATTTTAATGCGAGGTGACAAGGACAGAGGTAATGAAGAGTGGCAGGTGACTGACTTCTCTAAACTTAGTCATGAAAATTGTGTAACTGTTATCGGTCAAGTTGATTTTTCAGCATTAGGGGACGCCGATTAATCATTTCCATATGAGTAAATTAATTTATCTGTAACTAAAAAAGGGGAAGCTAATGACGTGGTGGATGTGGGTAATTTTAATACTGGTTGTGATTGGCATGTTTGGGAATAATAAAGAACAGGCCATCAAAAAAGAAGCGGAAGAAGAAGCACTCAAACGTAGAAAGGACGCAGAAGATTACATTATGAATAGTGGTGATTTGGAAGCCATCAAAATGTTAAAGCTTGCTCAGGCTAATCCTGCAAGTTACACCCAATCGCTTTCTAAGGGCATGAACAGTGGAAACGATACCCTTAAAACCGCGTTGGGGGTCATGACTGGAGTAGTGGCCGGTAACATGATTTCACAAGCAATTAACACTGCTGCTATATCTAATGCATTAGAAGAAATGAAAAACTAATTTGGATAGCACGTTTGATTCATTAACTGATTCAGACGCAAGCGCAGACATAGACACAGACTCTAACGACTATGATGTTTAACTAACCCTAATATTTTTAATATTACTCGCCCGTATGCCTCTGGTATGCGGGCTTTTTTACGTCTGTATGTTCGTAAACTTTACCATCTTATATGTAGTACATGTGCAATTAATTTCAACCCAAGGAGTTCAACATGAAAGTAGTAATAGACAAAACAACGCCACAAGTGCCACGCATCATCAAAATAGCAACATGCCCGACCTGCTCCGGCAAGGCAACACTGACTTATCATTTTGGCTGTAGTGAAGATAAGCTGGTTTACATTCGCATCGTCGCAAATTCAGGCGGCGGTTTCTTCAGTGATGAGTGGATAAAGCTGGCTGATATTCAGGCAGCATTGGAAGGTGCAGCATTCCCCGTGACATCATTCCCGTTGATCAAGTTATTCATCGGTAAGTCTGTCAATACGCCCGGTTTTCTATTAGCTGTGCTGAAGCATGAGGGCTTGGTAAAATTGCTGGAAGGCAAAATACGCGGTTATGAAAAGTTAGACCCAGCGTCGTTTATGCTTGAACTGGATAAGCTAGTTTCGTCAGACGTAAATTTAAAAGCCGAGTCAGTCCCGGTCATCAAAAAAATCTCACCAACAGTCCCGCCTAAAAAATCCAAACAGGCATAAACGCCAATCTCAAGTAATCCATAAACTCCTCAAATCGCTCCGATGTAGTAGAAGTCCGCTGTTCTCAAAAAATACCTAGCCATAACACCAAGCCAGTCAAGGGCCTTTCCGCTTCGCAATGAAGCAAACAAGTTATACCGAGCTTATACCGACCCAAATTCCAAATTTTTACCTAATTTTTAACAAATCCGGAGTTGCTTATGGAATTCATCACATTAACTGTGATTACTTTTCTGTGCCTGCTTTTCGAGACTACCCGAAAGTTTGGCATCGTTTTATTCATCCTGCTGTTTTTAGCATTTCCACTCACTGTTATCGCACTAGCTGCAATCACGATTCATTTTATTAACCGTCACAAACATAAAAGGACAAAACATTATGTACCACCAACATTACCTAGAAACCATTGAAGTTGTTCTCGCCTGGGATTTGCCAGAAGAGGCATTAGCCGATGCCATCCATCAACAATTAGCATTCATTACTAAACAATCTGGAGACGTAAATGATCAAGATCAATCACTTCAATGAAGCTTGCCAGTACTACAAACAAAACAAGATCAGTTTCAGGTTATTGCAGGATCAGGGCGCAGTCATGTTAGGTCTTTGCCAAAACCCACATTCATCAGTCAGCAACGCAATTGAAATTACCCAAGCAGATATTGATTGGCTAATGCAGCAACCCGAAGCCATGCATGACTATGGTGATTATCTGGGTGGTTACGTCTATGTCTGCGAAACTGATGAAGACCTACTGCAAATTCATGGCTGCGACTTTGAATGGGCCGAAGCGCATGATGGAAACTGGCCTAATGTCACCGATATCGCAATATCGTGGGATGCCTGCAACTATCTAGATGAAAGTTCCGGTGATTCGCAATGGGTCATCTTTCTGCTGTGCTGGAATAATGCGGGTGGTCCGGTTTATTACGTGCCCAAGCATTTATGGGCTAAGGCTAGAGTCACTGAGCATATTGCAGCGACTAATCCTACCCCGAATACCTGAGCGCAACGCTCAGCTGTTTTTTCTCTGATCTACCTACCCCCCACCCACCACTAAATCTCAATAGGCTAAAAAATGATCCGGCATCATGCGGAGGATTTTGCACGTCTGTTGCAGGGGGAGGGGTGGCACATAAATATAATCTTAAGGAGTTAACTCATGACACTATCAACTATTACACGTCAGCAAGTCAGTGACAAAAACCGCATTCAAAATACCTCTGATTTATTTGGTATCCGTTTCCCGCTCAACATCGAGCCCGCTGTGTATTCAATTGCTGGCAATATTGCATCTGAATACGATGGTGCTTACTGGGAGTTTTACGCATTAAGCAACGGTGGCTTTTACATGGCACCATACTCAGATCAATCGTATCAAGTCAGCTGTGAAAATGGTTTTGAAGGAACACTATCAGCAGATGCATTAGGCATTACCGCTTGCCTGTATGCTTATAGTCATTTGTCGTTTAGTAGTAATCAGGCTTTTGCTGAAATATGCGCTAATCATTACCACTGGTTACGCGAGTACATGCTGCAACATGCTGAAGCAGCAAAAATTCTGGGCGCTATTGATTAATTGGAAAGGGCATCATGAACAGTAAATATTTACATAAGGCTTTAGCTGCCAGTGGTTTGTTGTTACTTGTGTTGAATACGTCAGCGGAGGAGGCTAGGATTTACCAACAAGACTCGGCTGGAAATACGCAATATCACAAGCCATCTGCAGTAATTCAGAATGATGGCCGTATCATTGAAACTGACTCTGTCGGGAATAAGCAGTACCACAAGCAGCAGTATCAGATTAAAGATGGTAAGGTTTATCAGACTGATTCAGTGGGCAATATTCAGTACCATAAACCGCATGGGGTGATTAAGAAGTAGCGCTCGGGAATGAGGCAGGGTGGTGGAGGGGGATGCATTTTTTTATGAACCCTCCACCAAGCCTAATTTGAATATTATTTACTGCTCTCTTTTATAAATGTGTCTGCATCATCATATTCTTCATCAAACTGCAATTCATCAGCCTTATGGTCAAGTGTATCAAGGCTTACATGTATAGCTTCGTTCTTGGCTCTTTCATCTGCATTTTTTCTATCATCGATTAATTTAAACCGAGGTTTGTATCCGTCAGCTTTATTAAATGGTAGGAATGCGTCACTGGATACCCCGGTTAGCTTTTCGAGCGATCTTCTTAGCCTTGCAATGGCTGTTTTACTCGCTGGACTAGGATTATCGCCTACTCTGCCTGGAAATTTCTCTTTTTTACTGAGTCCTATCAATATTCTACCTATCATGTTGGGCTCAAGTTTGCGGGTCCCCATCAAATCAACATCCATAAAAGAAGCGAATTTGAAGTTGCCTTTACTTATTTGATAACCCAACCTGTAGCCTGCATAAATTTTGATTGTGACATCCTCCCAAGTAGGCAATTTTGTATTGATCGCTGGGTTTGAATTTTCATGCACAGAACCTGTTTTATTTGGAATCACTATACCAAAATGGTCAAAAGCCCATTCACTCAAACTATCTAGCGTTACGAGCGGATTTTCATCAGTAGAGTTGTCTGCACATTCAATCAGCGTATCTTCAGTATAGACAGCATCATCAAAAAGAGACTTTTTAAGCAACAGGGCTAGGTTATGCCTGTTAGCACATGCTTGCATGCGATTCTCAAGAGCCTTTAGCTGACATTTGTCATTCGCAGAGGCATTTTCATATTCCACAGTAGCCTCTTCTAAAAAAGCTTCCGTCATGCTCATAACAGTTTCACCGGCTGGGATGAAATCCATATTGATCATCAGTGCCACAGCTTCTTCAACGGTAAGTGATGTGTTCAATCTCAATGCCCTTTCAATGACGCGTTGCTGCCTTGCTATTGCTTAAATATCTATCCATATCCTAACGCATTTTACCTTGAATGTTACCAGTAACCTTATGTTTGTATGTTGATCAGTAAAAATTTTAACTTATTGATATTTATGTAAATTATTAAAAAGCAATACTGCTTATATCCTGAAAATTGTTACCAGTAACGTATATACATTAAGAGGTGTTGTGTCGGAATTGCTTACTAATCTGCCGCCATCTCTTAAAACGCGAATCCAGCCTCAAGTTGGAATCGTTAATTAACTAGTAAACATTTTAATTTTAAAAGGTATTAACAAATGAACATTCAAACCAATTTATATCCATCAGCAAATGGCTTCGTGCTCATCGATAACCTCATGGTCCCATTTGAGTTTTTAGAGCGACTGCAGGAAGAAGCGTTATGGCTTCCCTTTGGTCCAGAAGATGTATTGAGTCTGGAAGACAATTGCAGTGATGAGTTTTGGGCATCTCTGAGTCCTAATCAAAAAAGTGTGTTTGGCCCCTGCCTGCTTATTCTTATGGAGAATGGCTTATTGAACAATTTCTTTAGACACGACAGATAGTTTATACAGGTGGCAATTGTCACCTTTATCAAAGCCCGGAATTAACAGTCGGGCACTATTTCTTATGGCTCATAAAGTAATTTTATGGCTTACGTTATTAAAGGAACGCATCATGCAGCAAAATAAACCAGCAGGGCTGGCACCACCAGCCACCACATCTACTAAACCATTAGATACCGCCCCTTTGAGGGAGGCAACTAAAGCAGCTTCTTACAATGCATCAGCAAAAGCAACAGACAAGGTTGTTGAAATAAACGCCCCACGGGTTACTCAGCCTAAAGCGAATCCACATTCAGTACAATCAAAGATAATTGATAGTGCATCAACTGCAGTAATACCATCTGAGAGCAAACCTTTGGTGAGAGCTGACGCGCAAGAAAGTGTTATTGCAAATATTGAGAACGCCAAGCCTTTAGACCCAATGAGTTTTCCCAACCTTCCACGCAAGGTCGATAACCTGAAGCCCGCCACAATTGGAAATACCAGCTATTTGTTTGGAGGGTATGGCATCATCATTCGATATAACGTCATCAGTAAAAAGGTTTATATCGCAGTGCCAGGTGTAAATGCAACGCCTGATAACGCCGATAATGTAGCGATAACACTTATCTATAGTTTGGCTAATCTTAATGATATGGCGACTGGTCAGCTTATGAATTTGATTGGTGTGATCGCTGATAAGAACCAATTTAATCCGGTTGCAGACTGGATCATGAATAAGCCTTGGGATGGTAAAGATAGGCTTGCCAATTTTTATGCCACTTTAGTACAACGTACTGGATTTCCTGAAGAGCTTAAACAGTCACTTATGTATCGCTGGTTATTAAGTGCAGTGGCTGCCGTACTCAAGCCAAGTGGCTTTAAGGCTAGGGGTGTACTCACATTACAAGGCCCGCAATCTATCGGTAAAACCTCATGGATTAGTGCATTAGTACCGGACGCTATTTTGCGAGAAGGTGTACTTAAGCTTGATCATCATCTTGATGCAGGCAATAAAGATTCAATCATTACTGCTGTCTGTCACTGGATCGTTGAAATTGGCGAACTAGATTCCAGCTTCAAAAAAGACATTGCCCGCTTGAAAGGCTTTCTGACAGCTGATCGTGACAAAGTACGCCGCCCTTATGGCAGGACCGATTCCGAGTATCCACGTCGTACCGTATTCTGCGCAACCGTCAACGAACATGATTTTCTGGTCGATTCGACTGGAAATTCGCGCTGGTGGACCATTCCGGTGATATCAATTAACTATCAGCATGGTATTGATATGCAGCAGTTGTTTGCTCAACTTGCGGTTGATTTTCAGAATGGCGCGCAATGGTGGTTGACCCGTGAAGAAGAACAGTTGCTTGAACTTCACAATAAGGAGCACCGGAATGTCAGTGCAATCCGTGAACGCATTCTTGAAGCTTTGGATCTTGATTACGTCAATGAGACTGGCCTACCTGCTCTTACCCCTACGCAGTTATTACAAAAGCTTGATATTAAAAATCCTACTAATACGCAAAGCAAGGAATGTGCATCAGTGCTACGCGAGTTTGTTGGTGAATCTAAAAAAATACAAGGCCAATACAAATGGCGCATCCCATTTAAAAAGGACGGCTGGGCACCTTTAACGGCACCCAAAGCAACATCTAATGATGACGATGGGTTCTAGTTGGTGGCCCTAGTTTTGCCTCCACCCACTACCCTTAAATGTTAGTTGGTTGCATTACTTGGCTTCTAAGGAGGGGGTAGGTGGGGTAGCAGATTGGTGAAATTGTAAAAAGTATAAATGAGCTATGGCATGGTGATGAGCAGTTTACATGACGGTCTGCTTTGCAAGTTGCTACCCCACCTACCCCCGAGTGCAAGTTGCTTGCGGTGTATCGGGTTTTGCAGTGGTAGCAGGTGGTTGCAAGATTTTTAGTGTACTGACATCACAAATATATATATTAATTGGAGTAAAAAAAATGACGCAAATTTTAAAAAATAAACTTGGTTCTAAGTCGCAAAAAACAATTGAATTGTTAGGTGGATACACAGCACCTGTTGCGTTATATGAAATTGTAGCGAAACAAGTTGAAGACGCTATGCATCAAGTCCAGGTAGGCAAAATTTACACTCTGGAAGAACTGTGTGGTGATGAGTTCTGGTTAATTTTAGAGACACCTAACAATCAAAGAATGGCAGGAAGATGTTTTGCACACATGGTCGATCAAGGCCGCTTTCCATTCGAATTTATTCAGTACAAGAATAGCAAAACTAAACACTATATTTTACGTTAACCAACAACACACAACGCAGTGGTCAATCGATTGCGGCTTTAACCGAATATAAATTTTAAGGAGATTGTTATGGCAATTGTTAAGTTAACCCAGAATTTTATAGATAACCAATTAGTGTGTCCGGCTGGTGTTCAACGCGCAGAGTTTGTCAGTGATGAACGCAGTGGCTTGTATGTTGAAGTGCGAAGTTCCAGTAATGGCCAAGGTACATATTACCTTCGTTATAAAGACCTGAGCGGTAAGTCATGTCACCAGAAAGTTGGCCGCACTGTTGATATTAGCCTTGCTGATGCACGCCGCAAGGTTAAAGAGTTGAAAGCAGAAATTGCGCTTGGTGCGGATCCACGTGCTGAAGACAAAGCCAGAAAGGCTGTTGTCACATTTGATGACTTTTTCAGTGACAATTACTTGCCCTACGTTAAGCAAAGAAAACGCAGTTGGGATCGTGATGAAGAGCTTTATCGTTTACGTATTAAAGATGTGTTTGGTGCTAAACGGCTGAATCAGGTATCACGCTTGCAGATTCAAAACTTTCATTCAGGCTTGTTAGAGGAGGGCTTGGCTCCTGCAACGGCTAATCATCACATCAAACTCATCAGGCATATGCTGAACTTAGCCGTGGAATGGGAAATGCTGGATAAGAACCCGGCAAGTCGTATTCACATGTTTGCTGAAGATAACAAGGTTGAGCGCTACATGAATGATGCACAACTGGCTAATTTGCTGGAGGTGCTCAGAACTGATTCATGTCGTTCAGTGTGTTTGATTGCTATGTTTTTGCTTGCAACAGGTTGTCGTTTGAATGAAGCTCTTTCAGCTTGCTGGTCACAAGTTGATAAGGATAAGCGTGTTTGGCGTATTCCTGCCAGTAATTCAAAATCAAAGCGTATGCGTCCTGTACCTTTGAATGAAACAGCATTAGATGTCCTCAATCAACTAAACACGGAAGGAGTTTATGAACACCTATTTATTAATACTAAAACGAAGAAGCCTTATGTAAATATCGCAAAAGTCTGGGAAAAATTAAGATCAAAGGCCGGGCTTCCTCACTTGAGGTTGCATGATCTTCGGCATCAAGCGGCTTCCAACTTGATTAACTCAGGAGCTACTCTGTTCATTGTGCAGGCTATTCTTGGACACAGTGACCCATCAGTAACACAGCGTTACAGCCACCTTGCAATGAAGACTTTGAATGACGCAAGTGATAATGCTTCTGCGATTATCAAAAATGCTACGAAAGTGAAATTGCAAGAAAAAGAGGCTGCGTAGGTATGAAATTCGGGCGAGGTTCGGGTGCGGTTCTGGCCCGCCTCGCCGCTTTCTTGTGGCATAGGCAGATTATTTTTCGGACTGGATACTCTGCCCATCCCCGAAATTCTAAAGTTCCATTATGTTGCTTTGGTGTTGATAAATTTTAGCTTTAACGTAAAGGAGAGTTATTTTGTTGATGAATTTATCTTAGTGGGGTAGTTGCATTTCTGTATAAAATTAAATATTATCATCAACAGTGCGTCTCATTGTTTGCGTACTGTTTTGGCCAGATACGATACTCTCGACTGGTTCCCAGTCAGACCTGTTCCAAGGCGTATGGGGTTCCCTTAAATTTATAGGAGCTCGCTATGCCGACAACCTTAATCAAATCCCGTATCAAAGCTTTCAACCTTCAACAAGGTCGCTGCATTTATTGTGAATTACCAATGTGGTCAGATGATCCCGAAGCGTTTGCAAAAAAATACAAAATTACTACAAAGCAAGCTAAATTATTTCATTGCACTGCTGAGCATTTGAAGGCTAAACAAGATGGCGGCAAAGATCATGCAAGTAATATCGTTGCAGCTTGTCATTACTGCAATCAGAAACGTCACAAATGCAAAGCGCCCAAAGATCCAATATCCTATAAACAGTACGTTAAAAACAGACTTGAGAAAAGGAAATGGAATCTGTCGATGATTGATAGAGCAATGCATAACCAATAATTTGATAAGTAGTGGTCTGTTTAATTGCCCGTTTTGTTTAGTCAGTGAAGGTTAGGAATTACTTAAGCCTGTTATTTTCATGAATGCTATTTTAGTTAGTAATCAGCGTTAATACCGAGTTCTATAATCAATAAAAAAGGAAAACAATAATGATGGGTTACGTAGAAGCTTTTAAATCATATGATGCAAAATTAAAAAATCCACAATGGTCTGTAAGTGCCGTGAATAATAAAGGAGAGTTGGTGCTGAGTTTATGGGAACATCATTTCAAAAAACCAGTGAAAGGGGTTATCACTTGCAGAAGTCGTGTTGACTTATGGTCTGGCGCTGGAAATAATGAGTTTAGGGAAAATCTCAAAATAGCATTTGAAACTCAACAGCCAATTAGAGTTGTAATAGCAACTTCTCACGATATGGCCGCATGGGAGGCAGGTAAGCCTCATAATAAAAGCTTTAACATCAAACCTAATTGGATTGGCAAACTGGTAGAACTCAATGAGGAGTACATAATAGAGTTTCGCCAAGAATAAAATATTTACTGTGGAATGGGCAGTGTTTTAATTACACTGCTTATTAGTAGACTTTACCCTTTTTGATCGGCATACCGTAATGTCGAAATTGAAACGGAGAAAAGTTAAGTGAAGACTATCAGGTATACTTTTCTGAAAGTTAAGAACGACTAAATATTGCCATCCATGGAAGATAATTTATGGGAGTTTACGAATAATGGGGCCGCATGCCGGACTACTAAAATTATACTCATCCCATTGGGGTGATTTTGAAACGCTAATTGATGTTTCAAAACCTGCCAAACTCAATGGCCCTTATTTATGCTCACCTGGACAAGATTATTGGGAATCAAAGATAAAAATCGTGTTTGTAGGCCAAGAAACGAATGGCTGGGCACCAAAATCTGATGTTGTAAAACAAATGGAAGTCTATTCAAATTTTGGGGTAGCAAAAGGTTATAAGAAGGGCGCTTTTTGGCAAATTATTAGAAAGATTGAAAAAAGTATTAATGGTAAAGAATACTGTTGTGCAAGCTTAAACCTTAATAAGTTTGATGTTGCTGGCAAGAGGCCGGGAAAATCCTACTTATCGTTAATAGAAAAGTTTGACCATATTCTTTTGGATGAGATACATCATCTGGAACCAGATGCAGTTATTTTTTTTACTGGCCCAAATTATGATCGGCGTTTAGTTAAATTATTCAATGCTGAATTAGTAAAAGTAAATGATTTCAGCATTAGAGAATTTGCTGAAATCAGATCGCCCGATATTAAATTTAAAGCAATTAGATCCATTCATCCACAGCGTATACAGCGTTTAGGACGCCATGAAGAATTTCTCACTCAAATTATAAATAGTGTGAATCTTAGTTCAAATGTTGAGTTGCTCAATGTTGAAGTGAAGGGTCAGAACTATTAATTGAGTAAAGATTAGCTTCATCGCTCATGAACAGAAAAATGTTACTTTTGGGCAACTCTGTTAGAGAGGTGATGTTCAATATTTCTAGAGCGTCGCTAGAAAACGCTTTAGTCTTACTGATATTTCCCGCGAATTCAAATGTTTCTTTAACTGTTAATTCTTGATTCAACAGCATTGCGCTACTTAAAATTTTTGAAGGTATGCTTAATTTATTGCCTTGGGTAAATGCATCAAATAAAGGCAGAAAGTCATCCCATGTGGCTGTGCAACAATACCCTTTGTTTCCATGAGCTAACACGGTAAGAATATCATCCCAGTCTGTGCTGAAGTTTCCCGTTATCGAACGCATGTAACTCATGCCAAGGGTCACTAATAATACTTGGGTTATGGCGTCGAGTTCCATTTGACCTATGATTTCAATCTCGACCCATCGTATGGTTTCTGATTTTTCAGAGTCTATATCGGGCTTGTAACCGACTAAGATTAAAGTTTCATTCTGCGTTTTAAGAAATACATCACATTTGGCGTCATATTGCTCTGCATGAAGCCAAGTCAACTTTTCCATTTCATTTAAGATTGCCCATTCATCACATATTTTTTTGAACCAGTTAAGATTTGGGTACTGTGATTCATAATTTGAATCCAATATTTGAATGATCATATAGCCTAAATATTCTTTTAATTTTTACGGACATTATAGAAGAAGTCTAGGCGTTTCCTGTCAGTGCTAACTCTTTATTAGCGGCACACTATTTCAAAGTATTCAAACAAACTTGAGAAAGCTAAGTTGAATCTGGCCTGTTCTACCTTGTGACGCATACCTGACTATTTTTGTTGCTGAATACTTGATCCATCCCAGAAGTTGCAACGCGTCATTATGTTGCTTAATTCTTGGTAATATTTTTTAACAATATCAAGTTCTAGATTAGAAAATTTTAAGCATGATTATTAAGACTTAAATTTCATCATTTTAGTGATCTTTAACTAAATTTGATTTTCTTTAGTATTTTTATAGAAATTATTAAAAACACTTTTTTGTTACGGTAACAGTTTTATAAAGATAACTCTTTTAACAAACTGGAAATAAAAAAATGAACCGTACTAACCAAAATCATAAATCCAATCAAAGCAACCCAAACAATCCTGCCTATCAGCAAGTAAACAATAATAGGTCGAATCAAGGGAATCCAAATAACCCAACACACCACAGTGGTCGTGTGAACAACAATACTAAAACCAAGTAATATTGCTTAAAGGCCAGACTCACCTCTGGCCTTTCATGGAGAAGATATGAATAAAAATAATGAAAATATTAAAGATCAATCTAAAAGCACGCGATCAAATAGCGGGCGTAAGAAAGAGCCTGGTGGCGTTCAAGCTACCATTGAAAGGTTAACTGGGCAAAGGCCATGCCCTGATCATCTTAGAGCCGCGGCTAATAAATATCTTAAATCAGATTTATTTCCGACAAATCATAAGTCAAAAATTAGCAACAAAGATATATTGTCTGCGCCAAGTGCAGATATTTTGTTGATAAATACTCTTGAATTAGACCAAGTGTTTCAAGGAGACACGGATGTCGTTGTAGGCATAATGTTAGGGCGCTACATAAAAAAAGACCTGAATGACAAGATCGAAAATGCTGAATCGGAAATCAAACGTCGTTTTGAAATCTATTCATATTGGATGCAGCGGATTGGCTCCCTTAAATCCATCTTAAATGATGATGCTACTGATCTTAAGACTGAGCGGTTAGATATGAAACTTAAGAGCTTTCAACATGATAGTTCTTTGAGAACCCCGGCGCCGTTTGCGTTACGTGCAATACAACAACTTGAAACCATTGAGGAGCGTGGGCGTCTTGGTAGGCCAACAGCAGATGAATGTGCTGAGCAGGCTGACGCATACATGGCTTTAGGTGACTTTGTTAAAGCTGATAAAAAGGCTCAGGAAGCTATTGATGTTGATCCAAATCATGCTCGTGCTTGGTTTGTTCGAGTAATGGTTGCTTTGAAACAACGTAATTTGGCTATTAGTGAGATGCAACATCACCAAATGATAGCGACTGAGATTGCGGAACCAATGTCCGGACAGGAATCGTGGGCTAGGGAAATGGCGGATGATGCGGCAAACAAAGCAGCTGATTTTCATAGTCATCTTCGTGAAATATTACCCAAAGCATTACTTCACTGGCCAAAAATTAATAATAAATATGATCACAACGAGGAGCGCATCATCGTTCGTGATTTGTTTGTTGACCAGGTATTTTCTCTGGTAACTGTGCGTAATTACAGTGTTAGTAATCGCTCTTTATCTGAAATAAATGGTTTCGGTCCGGAGTGGGCTTTATTAAATAGTAGCAATTACTCTGCTGCTTTTATGAGTGAAGTCGACAGTAAGGAACTCCCGCTCAGTGCTGAAGAAGTCGATGTCCTAATGCAGATTGCTGAAGAATACGATAAACAAAAGCACTACTTTTACAGGCTACCTGATCGATCATATTTTGTTAAGAGTTTTAAGCTACTGCATCTTGAGTGGCTACTTAATATTGATACATATGAACGGCATTGGGAAGATTGGTCCCTCACAATTACGCATTACGGACTGAACCTATTCGAAGATTACATTTTAAAAGATGATCATTTAGCGCAGTTATGGCAAATGCATCAAATAAGACATGGTGATACACCGACAGTTTATTTATTGTTAGAACGCTGGAAAAAGCATACTGAATCAGAGTCGGGAGACAGAGTCGACAGCATTTTACTTAAACGCCATGCTGATTTATTTGAATATCTTCTCGCGCGTGATCACTTTAAGGAGTGTCAGAAAGTTGCTAAGCAGGCTCAACAGCTTATTGGAGGTAAAAATTCTAGAGGCTTTAATAGTAGTCATGTTATGGATGATCAATATGGTATCCCTATCCAGAACACCCTTTATTGGGAATACCTTGAAACACTAGCAGTAATTAAAGATGCCTTGATGGGTGGGCTTTTAAATGCCACTGAGATTGATACCTTACTTGATATGGAGAAGCTTTCTTCTAGTTTTGGAAAAATTGAATTTTGTTTTTGGAACTGTTCAGAAGAGTATGAAGAGGGTGGTGGATATGATTATGAGATAGCTCCTTATGGAATTGATCTTACAGATAAACAAATCTGGTTTGATGCAATCAATATGCAACTTAATCTTACAACTCCAAATTCATATGCATATAAATTTAAAGATGTTGCTGAAATTCTTAAGCAATCTTTAATGGAGCGTCAATTAAGTGTTGACCAGTTCGACGAGTTTCAAAGTGGTGGTTAATAACACCGACTAAAGCAAGTTTACTGTGGCTTAATTCTATTGGAGTTCATTATGATCAAAACTTTAATTAAATCTCGTATGAAAGCTTTTAATCTTCAACAAGGTCGCTGTATCTATTGTGAATTGCCTATGTGGTTGGACAATCCTGAAGCATTCGCAAAGAAATACAAAATTACTATCAAAGGTGCAGCGTTATTTAAATGCACTGCTGAACATTTATTAGCCAGACAAGATGGCGGTAAAGA
>Ga0208758_100204_pt1 | contig 25107 bp, 23 predicted proteins | sample LakWasM116_HOW13_2_FD_183930 | JGI IMG/M metagenome (GOLD analysis project Ga0208758, IMG submission 183930) | Freshwater sediment methanotrophic microbial communities from Lake Washington under simulated oxygen tension - Sediment Metagenome... | ecosystem: Environmental > Aquatic > Freshwater >...
ATGCAGCATACCTTTGAAAACGGCACGCGTGCTGACTGCGCCTTGTTCCTGCCTGAGCCTACCGGTACGGTTGCAGTGGATAGCAAGTTCCCGCTTGAAAACTATCACCGCATGTTCGATAAGCACTTAAGCGATGCGGAAAGGCTGCTGGCCGAAAAGCAGTTCAAGCAGGACGTTAAGAAGCATGTGGATGATATTGCAGGCAAGTACATTATTTCCAACGTGACCTCAGACGGAGCGGTCATGTTTATCCCGGCCGAGGCGGTGTTTGCAGAGCTGCATGCACATCATGCCGATGTGATCGAGTACGCGATGAACAAGCGAGTGTGGGTCGTATCCCCCACCACCCTGATGGCGGTGCTGAACACTGCGCGTGCGGTGCTGAAGGATGTTGAAACACGCAAGCAGGTGCATGTGATTAAAGAGGCGCTCGGCAAGCTCAGTAAAGATTTTGGCCGCTTTGATATACGCATGAAAAAACTGGCGGATAATATTCGCCAGGCACATGAAAACGCGCAGGATGTCCATATTTCCAGCCAGAAGATCACGCAGCGTTTTGCGCAGATCGAGCGGGTGGAGCTGGCTAACCAGCCAGCCGATGTGCTGGATATTGTTGATGATAAAGAAGTTTAACTATTGGCTTTAACTGTATGAAAATTAAATTATTTTATTTTGCAAGATTAAAAGAATCGCTCAAGTATTCAACAGAAGACCTTGAGCTTTCCGAGGCAGACGGCCCGTGGACGATCTTGAAACTCAAGGCTTTGCTGTCTAAGCGCGGTGATGTCTGGGGGCAGATGCTGATGGGTAAGCTGAAAGTGCGTGCCGCTATCAACCATGCGCTCGTGCATGACAATGCCGCCATTGCCGATGGTGATGAGGTGGCGTTTTTTCCGCCGGTCACCGGCGGTTGATTCATTGCCGGGATTGAATATGACGGTTCGCGTACAAACAGAAGATTTTGATGCCGGTTTCGAAATCAACCAGCTGCGCAGGGCACGCAGGGATGTCGGTGCCGTGGTCAGTTTTATCGGCCAGGTGCGCGATATCAATGAAGGGGATGAGGTTTCACAGCTGACGCTGGAGCATTATCCGGGCATGACTGAAAAGTCTCTGGAGGCAATCATTACCCAGGCCAGAGCGCGTTGGAATATTATGGATGTGCTGATTATCCATCGTGTCGGCACATTGCAGCCATGTGACCAGATCGTGCTGGTGGCCGTGAGTGGCGGGCATCGCGGTGAAGCTTTTGCCGCCTGTGCATTCGTGATGGATTACCTGAAAACCGAAGCGCCATTCTGGAAGAAAGAAGTGACGCAATCAGGTGAGCGCTGGGTGGAAGCTAAAACTTCGGATGATGAGGCCAGGGAGCGCTGGGATAAGGCTCCGGAATGAAACACCAAAACAAGACACTGGACTCAATGCCAGGTACAGGAAAAATGATTAATTTATGCATCATGTTGATGACGTGATGCGAATATTGGAAATATGCAGAATACACTTACACCTCAGCAGCTGACATTGAATATCGACGCCGGGCAATTTAACTTTGCCGATACGTCGGAACTGATTGTCGACGGTCAGAACAGCCCGCAATACCAGGCTTGGGTAACGCAGGCGGAAGCTAAAAAAGCGGCGGAGTTCGGGTTAAGCATCCGGCATCCGGGCTTTAACCTGCTGGCATTGGGCGAACCGGGCTCCGGCCGTACGACATTGATGCTGAATATGATGCATGAGGCTGCTGCAAAATCGCCGGTGGTCAGCGACCTGGTTGCCTTATACCAGTTTGATGCCAACGGCAAGCCGATGTTCCTGAAACTGCCTGCCGGTGCCGGTACCCAGTTAAAACAGGCCATGGATAATTTTGTGCGTGTTTTCGCCAAAGATCTGCCGGCTTTGCTAGAAGCCAAGACACAGCAGAACTCCATGGCGCCGTTGCAGATATTCCTTGAGGGCCAGCTGGCCACAGTCAAGGCCAGCCTCACTTTGATCGGTACCGACAAAATCCCTGCGCATTACTTCACGGCTTTGCAGCAGGATATCCTGGATACGCTAGACGCATGGCAGCCCAGCCCGGGTGCTGAGGGTGAATCGAATATCGAAGCGCTCATGAATGAGAGTTTCTTTGGCCGCTACCGCGCCAATCTGCTCGTGGAGCATCATGCAGGGCAGCATGCGCCCGTCCTGTATGACAACGATCCCAGCCTGCAATCTTTGTTCGGCGGCATAGAAAGCGCCAGCGAGGCGAGCAATATTCCCGATTTCATGCGTTTGCGTGCCGGCAACCTGCTGCGTGCCGATGCCGGCACTTTGCTGCTGCACCTGCGCGACATTCTGGCCGATGAACAGAATGGCGCGCATATCCTTGAGAAACTGCATCGCTTTTTACGTAACGGCACGTTGCAGATCGAAGATTTAACAAGCAGCAGCAGTCAGGGCAGCAGCCTGATCAATGCGCAGGCGGCAATCCCGGTTTCCGTGAAGATCGTATTGATCGCAACACGTGAAGATTATTACGAACTGCTCGGCATTACACCGGATTTCTTCGATTACTTTCCGATCAAGATCGAGTTCGCCGACCAGGTGAAAGCCAATGCGGAACATTATGCCGCATACGCATCTTTTGTCGCGTACAAGTGCCAGCAGCACCACTGCCGCCATTTTACGGCAGAGGCATTGGCTGGCCTGCTGCAGGCCATGCACAGGCTGATTGAAGACCAGACCCGGCTCAGCACCAAATTTGGTGTGCTTGAAAAGCTGCTGCTTGAAAGCTCGGTTGCAGCAGAGCTGCGTGGCGCAGCCCTGGTAGGCATCGAGGATGTGAAATCAGCGATACAGCGTAAATATGCCCGCCACAGCTATATTGAGTCGCACATGCGTGATTCAATCGTCGATAAAGAATTGATTATCAGCGTGTACGGTGAATCTGTCGGGCAGATCAACGGCCTGACCCATATCGACCTTTCGGAGGCGAGCTTTGGCTCGCCGGTGCGGATTTCGGCCAACTGCTATGCAGGCAGCCGCGGTGTGCTGACGATTGACCGCGAAGTCAGGATGAGCGGCCCAACGCATGACAAAGGCGTGATGATTCTGCAAAGCTGGCTGCATAGCAATTTTGCACATCTGAATCCTTTGAACCTGACGGCTTCACTGGTGTTCGAGCAGGAATACAGCGGCGTGGATGGCGACTCGGCTTCATGTGCCGAACTTTTTGCATTGCTGTCTTCATTGGCGCAGTTGCCGATCAAGCAGGGCATTGCGGTTACCGGCGCCCTGAACCAGCACGGTGAAGTGCTGCCGATCGGCGGTTTGAATGAAAAGATCGAAGGTTACTTCAGGGTCTGTAAGGAGATCGGCCTGGATGGCAAGCAAGGGGTGCTGATCCCTGAGCGCAATATGCGGCACCTGATGCTGAGCGACGAGGTCATCCAGGCTGTGAGTGACGGCCGGTTCCATATTGCGACCATGAATAACGTGGCCGACGGTATACAGCATGTCACGGGACGCAGCCTGCAGGAATTGAATAGCCTGGCTGAACAAGCGCTGCGGGGGTTTAAGCAGACGCTTGAAGCGAACTTGCCTAAACTGGACCGTTGATTGCCAGCCGGATAACACATTTATTTTATTCACCCAACTATTCAGACCATGATGGCAAATGAAGATGATATTAAATGCAGGCTTGATAAATGGCTGTGGGCTGCGCGATTCTTTAAAACACGCAGCCTTGCAACGACAGCCATAGAAACCGGTAAGGTGCATGTCGATGGCGTCCGCGTAAAACCAGCTAAAGAGGTGAAAATTGGGCAGGTTGTACATATCCGTAACCGCGACTTTGAGATCGAGGTTGATGTACAGGCTTTGTCGAATGTACGTAAAGGCGCGCCTGAAGCGGCCTTGCTGTACCAGGAAACACAGGCCAGTATCGCTAAGCGTGAACATGCGAAACTTACCGGTGAGCACGAATTTGCACAGCGTGACCGCGGTGCAGGGCGGCCTACCAAACGTCAGTTAAGAGACATTAAAAAATTTACAGGCAACAGCTACGGTTAGCGGTGAGTGATTTTTGCCAGTTGCATGTGATGCAGGCGACCATGTGACTGATTGCCTCAGCAGCGGTGCGAATTCACCGCCGATGGTAGCTGCTATAGCAATTACATAAATAAAATATCAATAAAAAACTTATAAAGCTGAATATGTCTAAAACCACCATTTCGATTTGCGTCTGTACCAGTGGCGTCAGGGAGTCACTGGCTTATTGCCTGCAGTCTTTACAGGCACAGGCTACACCTCAGGATGCCGTGCTCTCAATTTTACTGATCGATAATAGCGCGCATGGCGATGGGCGGCAGTTCCTGCGTGCAGAGTCGCAGTATCCGGTGCATTACCTGCATGTGCCTAGCCCGGGCATCCCTGTTGCGCGTAACGCAGCCTTGAAGCTGGCGCTACAGTTTGATGCTGATTGGATCGCATTTATTGACGACGATGAAATGGCGCCTCCGTCATGGATCAGCCGTTTATATGAAGCGGCAGTCGCTAATGCTGCCGATGTTGTAGAAGGTGGGGTGGTGCGCGTCAAGACATTGCAGGGAGCCGTGGATATGGCGCGCGCGCATCTGCCGGAAACTGGTATCAGCAATCTGCCACGGGTAAAGACCGCTGTGACCAGCAACGTGCTGTTCAATACAAAACTGCTTGCCAGTCCTTATGGTTTGACCTTTGATGAAAACATGGTGTTTGGCGGGTCTGACCGGGAGTTTTTCATGCGCGCAGTGCTCGCCGGGGCAAAAATAGTCAGTGCGGCCAGGGAGCAGGTATACGAGATGTGGCCGGTAGAAAGGACCACGCCTTATTACACGCTTGCCCGCTGGTTCAGGTATGGCGTGAGCTTTAATTACCGCTACCGCAAGAATCACGCATTTTTCCGGGGGCTGGGATACATACTGCTGATGTTTTTATACAAACTGGCAGGCGTGCCCGTCAAGCTGGCATTGCTGCCTTTTCGCATGGTGAAGGATAAACGTGCGATTTACAGAACACCCGCGACCTCTTTAGCCGATATTGCCTATGCATTTGGCTGTATTGCGCCATATTTTGGCATTTCATTGAACCGCTATTATTAATGTGACTGAAATGAATACATTTAATCCCGCCACAGTTTCTGTTGTGATTGAACTGGACAATGCCACCCTGGTGGATTTTACTGTCTGGTCAAAGAAATTATCCGATATGCTGCAATGGGTTCACGCCGGTCCAAGCGTCAATATCGTTGAAATCATCATCGTGCATAACCAGCAGCAGAAAGAAACGCTGGAGATGTTTGTAGCAACGGTCGATAGCCAATATCGCCATGCTGTCAGACTGCTGGGCATGGATGCCGGGCATGCAAGCTACTATAAAATGAAAAATGCCGGCGCGCATCTGTCCAGCGGTGATATCCTGGTTTTCCTTGACAGCGACCTTACCCCCGCAATCGGCAGCTTTCATGACCTGGTTCAGCCTTTGTATAATGAAACTGCGGTTGCCGTATCAGGTTATGCCAGTTTTCCATCGGATGCTTTTATCAGCCGTGCTTATTCACTGTTCTGGATGTTTCCGATATTCAATCGGCCGGAGACCATGGGTAAATACCAATTGGTTGCCAATAGCTGCGCCTTTCGGCGTGACTGGTTCCTGCAAAAGCCATTTGCTACAGACTTGGGCGGTTTAAGAACTGCATGCAGCCTGGTTTCAGCCCGGCTAAAGCGAGAAGGGCACAAATTACATCACCCCAACGTATGGTTCTATCACGAGCTATGGAACGATAGCTGGCGTTTCTTGATGTGGCGTGCCATGGTAATGGGAAGGGATGCCGATAAGAAGCACAGCCATAGAACAGCATCATCAAGACTCTCCCGCGTCTGCCATGCATTGAAATCGCTGACGCATGATATGAGCAGGCTGATGAAGCGGCATGTCAAATATCATCATGTAAGCGGATTGCCATCGTGGCAGGTACCGGCCTCTTTGCTGGTAGGCGCCGCTTTCTGGCTGCTGGTGCGGTCAAGCCAGGCAGTTGCGGCTTTGTCCAGATGCAATTCCCGGCCAGAAAAGATCCCGTCTGAGTTTACCGCATGAGCTACCTGGTTCCGCGCTTCCGGCTTTTAATATTGTCCACGTTTTCGTTTGTCTTTGCGGCCACCGCTTTGGCAGAGACGGTGAATGTCACCCGGCTTAATGCCGGAAAACCTATCATTACGCGCCAGATGTTTGAGCAGGCCGGTGCCTTGCCTGCTGACGGCATGAACATCAATGGGCCTGCGCTGATTAAAGTGCCTGCTTGGCTAAAGAAAACCGGCAGGCTTGCGCACCCGGACGCCAATTATTATCTTTATTTCGCGCATCATCAGGGAAAATACATACGCCTGGCCTGGGCTAGAAATATCGAGGGGCCCTGGCATCTGCATGCCGTAAACAAGCCAGAAGGACAGCGCGGAGTGCTTGATTTAGGCAGAAAATCCAGAATGGAGCTGGCGCAAGGCTTGGCGATTCAAAACCATATCGCTTCACCGGATGTGATGGTCGATGATAAGAATCACAGGATAGTCATGTATTTCCATGCGCCTAGCCATGTGTCCGGCAGGGTGAAAAACGAGCAGAAAACATTGGTGGCCGTATCCAGGGATGGCTTGGATTTTAATCAGGTTTCCAATGCCCGGCAGCCCTTCGGGATCCGCCCTGTAACATTGGGCACCGCTTATTTCCGTGTGTTTACATGGCATGGCAATACGTATGCGATAGGCAATCGCGGCATGCTGTATCGCGCGCCAGACCAGATGGCGGTTGAAGGACTGATGGCGGATGGTAAAACCATCGGTGTTGCAGAAGACCTTTGGGAAAAAAGACAGCAATTGTTATTGCCAGAGTTGAATGTGGAAGATAAATCCGCCAGGAAAATGCGTCATGCGGCGATCATTGTTCGCGAGAATGAACTTATGGTTTTCTATACGCGAATAGGAGATAGTCCGGAGCGTATTTTATTGTCGCGCATTCATCTGGGACCCGATTGGCTGAAATGGAAGCAAAAACAGGCGCCTGTTGAGGTGCTTGCCCCGCAACTGCAATGGGAAGGCACCGGCTATCAGCTTCGCTCAAGCGAAAGCGGGAAAGGCACACAGGAGCAGGCTTTAAGAGACCCCTATGTTTATGTAGAATCCGGTAAATATTACCTGCTTTATACAGGAGCTGGCGAAGAGGCAATCGGCCTGGCGCGCTTGTCTATGCAATAATCAAAGTGAAAAGAATAATAATTTAAGGATGGCTGTTTAAGATGAAACTTGTGCTTCATATTGGTAGCGGTAAAACCGGTACTACCTCAATCCAGAATTTTTTTGTACGTAACGCCAAAGCGCTCAGGGACAAAGGTGTGCTGTACCCGGTGAATAGATCGGTAGCCCCTAACCATATCTTGTTACCGGCAGGTTTTGTGAGGGACAATGCTATCCCGATCCCGCATAATCGCTTCTATCTGGATGATTTTAATAAATATAAAGAGGATTTCTCCCGGTTCATGCAGGCACTGGATCATGATATTGAAAAACAGCGGCCCGATGTACTGGTGCTGTCTGCCGAGCAGCTTTTCCGCGATTTTTCTACGGTTTCGGTGCTGGACTTCTCGGCATTGCTAAGGCCTTATTTTGATGAAATCACCGTAGTGGCGTATGTGCGCGATCCGGTCAGTGATTATGCATCAAGGATATCCCAGAAAGTGCGTACCGGCGGCCTGATGTTTCCGCCGGCAGTAAGAGATGTGCGCTCGGTGCTCGAGTATTACGAAAGCCAGTTTCCGGGCCGTGTGCGTGTGAATGCGTTCGAACGGGATCAGTTGGTGAACGGTGATGTCGTTTTTGATTTTGTGACGAAATATGTTCCGGAAGCGCTGGGTACGTTACAGGCTAAAAAACTGCCTAGCTATAATGAATCCTTACCGGTCGAGCTGCTGCTTAAGCTGCAGGAGCAGCGTTTGCGTTTTCAGCCGGTAGGTAAACGGCCGAAAATCGAGACTTCAGCATTTATTTCCGTGATGACTAAAGAATTCTCCAGGGCATACCCGGCACAGAAGAGTGGTAAATTGAAACTGAAGCCTAAGGTTGAGGATTACCTGCGGCAGTCTGCGCTTGACTACCGCTGGTTGAGGGATCAATACGGCGTCACTTTCAACAGTTTGGATTATGAGCAGATGTGTTCGGCTGAGAACGGTTTTGTGAATTGCACCAGGTTGTCTGAGGTTGCCATGGTTGATGAGGCATCTTCAGCAAAGCTGGATCACATCATTCCGCGTGTTTCCGCGTTTGCCAGTTATGTCCGGACCAAACGGTACATCGTGAACTGCCAGTTAATGCGCATATACCGCATATTCCTCGCCAGCGGCTGGACAGGTCAACTTAAAAGAAGATTGTTCAATTAATGCACGGCACCGATTACCTGAATTTTCTGCGCAGCAATTTCAGGCGCGAGCCGGTATTGATGACCGCCATGGCTTCATTCAGCGCGTTTGCGAAGATTCTCGAGACGATTTCATTAGTGCTGCCCCTCAAGGGCGTATTCATACTGATGAATCCTTCCATGCTGCCGAAAATGCTCACCGAGCGCGGCATAGGCGTTAATGAAGTCATGGTCTTCATCTCCTGCGCGGTCGTGGTGACTTTCGTGCTGGCTAAGATGCTGCAGGTGTTTGCGCACAACCTGGCACATAAAGCAATACTAGGTGATGATTCAGAGCTGTCCGCGACCCGGACAAAGCTCACCGTACGCCTGTCATCGTCCCTGTTGGCTTTGCTGCTGTTTCTGATTGCAATTGCCTGGCTTTATTACCCGGCAGCATTGCTCATTATCGTGCTGATCGGGCTTGGATTGATGCTCCCGGCATGCTTGCTTGAATCCAGGGCTTTTAAATTTCTGCAATCCGGATTGGGTGCCAGGAGTAAAGAATCGCAATATCGTTTGCTGGGTTCCAGCCTTTTTATGGTGTTTTTCATTGCAATCGTTGCAATGACATTAAAAGGCCTGCTGGCGGTAGAAGTATCTTTACTGGTTACTGTGTTGCTGGCACGCAGATTGCTGCAGGAATATGCAAGGCTGCGGATAGCGATTCTGGCTTTAGACCACCTGCTGAAATCCGGCATATCCAAAATCGAAGCCCAGGACGAGATTTAAAGGCATTCCCAGCCTAATTGTTAATTTCGGTTAAGTCGGTTGTAACCGTGGCAAGTCAATGCTATAAGCACTGGTTTTGCTTTAATTATAATAAATATCTGGGGTAGCGTTGAAATTCTCTGTTGTCATTCCTTGCTTTCAAGCATCAAATACCATTGCCAGGGCATTGGACTCACTGGTGCAGCAGACTTACTCTAATTTTGAAGTGGTTCTGGTAGATGATGCATCGGCTGATTTTGATGGGGTCTTATCTGTGATTGAATCATTCAAGAGCCTGCTTGATATTCGCGTACTGCGAAACCAGGTAAACAAGAATGGTGCGTTTGCCCGCAATCGGGGCATCGAAGCTGCACAGGGTGATTTCGTCGCGTTTCTTGATGCGGATGACAGCTGGGTGAATAACAGGCTGGCATCGGCCAAAAAGCTTATTGAGGATCTGACCCACAGGAATTTTATCATCTATGGGCAGTTTGAATTGATACAGAAAGGCCATAACGGTGCATTGCTGCCGTTGCGTGCCATTAACAGGAACGAGCTTGTATCTGAATATGTGTTCGCTGCCGGGCAGCCAATGCAGACGAGCACATTTATATGTCCGATAGAAGTCGCCAGAAACGTGCTGTTTGATGAGGGCTATTCGCGCCACCAGGATACTGACTTCATGATGCGGGCCCAGAGTCACGGCGTGAAACTGGTTTTCCAGAATGACAAGTGCTCGAATTACTACATCAAGCCTTCGGATATTGTTGCCAGGATCAAAGAAGGCCGCATCAATCGATTGTTCTGCAAAACCTGGCTGCAAGAGAAGTTTGCGTTTTTCAATGCGAAATCTTATGCCGGCTACCGCTTAATCGTGTATTCAAGGGTTCTGTACCTGGAAGATCGTGTTTTAAAGGCATTAACGGTAGCGTTCATGTCTGCGCCCAGAATAGGATTCAAGAATTTTATTGATTTAGTTAAAACCAAAGCGCATATTATCAAGGGTAGGCTGGCTTGGGTATGTTTACTGAATTCAAATCTGTATCTGTGTTTTTCTGAATTCGGCATAGACTCCGGCATGGCAGCAACAGCTTTATTCATTTAAATATTGCAAGCCTGCATTTGTGGCCGGCAGGCTGAAATAGGCTGAAATGATAGAACAATAATGTGCAGAAGAGTGTTTGTGTAAATTGACACCTAATTAAAGACACAGGGGGCCGGTTGATGTTGCATCCATTGGTAGTGGATTTGGACGGGTCTATCATCAGTACGGATATGCTGCATGAATCCGCATTGCGGGCTTTCCGGCATCACCCTTTAGATCTGTTCCGCATCCCGCTATGGCTGTTTAAAGGCAAAGCCGCACTCAAGCGCATACTGGCTTCCCGCGCTGCATTTGACCCGGAATCGCTCCCCTATAACCAGGAACTATTAACCTGGCTCAGGCAGCAGAAAGCCGATGGCAGGACGCTGGTGCTATGCACGGCCTCAGACCGTTCGATTGCCGATGCTGTCGCAGCCCATTTGGGTATTTTCGATGAGGTGATTGCCAGTGATGGTTCAGTCAATCTTGCAGGAAGATCCAAGGCTGAGCTGCTTGAACGGCGTTTTGGCCATTCAGGTTTTGATTATGTCGGCAATTCCTGCGCCGATTTAGCGGTTTGGGAGCGCGCCAATCGTGCAGTGGTCGTCAATGCCTCCGCCGACCTGACCAAAAGAGTGGAAACCGTTTGCAAAGTCCAGCAGGTTTTCTCCCGGGAGCTGTTAGGCCTGATGACCTTTTTGAGCGTACTGCGCGTTCATCAATGGCTGAAGAACCTGTTGCTTTTCGTTCCGGTCGTTGCCGCCCATCAGCTGATGGTTACCGATAAGCTGGCAACGCTGGCGTTTGCTTTTTTCTCTTTCAGCATCTGTGCATCTGCCGTTTATATCATTAACGATCTTTTTGATCTGGAGAGCGACCGTCAGCATCTCCACAAAAGAGCCAGACCGTTTGCTTCCGGCCAGGTTCCGGTATGGATGGGGGTAGCCCTTGTTCCGCTGCTGCTGGCTGCCAGCCTGATCCTGGGGATGTATGCCGGCAGTCATTTCATTGCCTGGCTGGCATTTTATTTTCTTGTGACGTGCGCCTATTCGTGGGGCATCAAGCGCCTGGTGCTGCTGGACTGTCTGGCGCTGGCCATGCTTTACACCTTGCGTATTATTGCCGGCGCCGCTGCCGCCGGGCTGGCGATGTCTTTCTGGCTGCTGGCTTTCTCGATATTCCTGTTTCTGTCATTGGCATTTGTCAAACGCTATGCCGAACTGGCCTTGCAGCGTCTCAGCGGTAAGGAACGTACTCACGGAAGAGGATACCTGACTTCCGATGCGCCTATGATCCAGGCACTGGGCATTGCCTCCGGCTATGCTTCGGTATTGGTGCTTGCGCTTTATATTAACAGCGATGCTGTAGTCAGGATTTACCGGGTTCCCGAATATATCTGGGGAGCGGTGCCGATCATGCTGTTTTGGATAAGCTGGATGTGGATGCAGGCCCATCGCGGCAATATGCATGATGACCCGCTGGTATTTGCTGTGAAAGACAAAACCAGTTTACTGTGCGGGCTTGCTTTCGCAATGGTCGTGTTGATTGGCACGGTTGGCTGGACATGGTAACAGTTTCGTCATGGGGGAGGCTTGAGCAGGCTGAGCATCATGTGCGATGCCTGACGCACAGGGACGAAGTCGCAGATGTCATCAGGCAGTCCCGCCCCGGGCTTGCCCACGGCATGGGGCGCAGTTATGGGGATGAGTGCCTGAACCCCGGAGGCACGCTGTGGCTGACGGCAGGGTTGGATCGGTTTATCCGCTTTAATGAAGAAACCGGCTGTCTGTTGTGTGAATCCGGAGTCCTGCTGCGCGATATCCAGCGACTGGCTGTCCCGCGAGGCTGGATTCTGCCGGTGACCCCGGGCACGCAGCTGGTGACGGTAGGCGGTGCCATTGCGAATGACGTTCATGGCAAGAACCATCATGCCTATGGCTCATTTGCAGACCATGTGCGGCACATGACCCTGCTGCGCACTGATGGCGATATGATCGAGTGCGGGCCATCACAGCATCCTGAGTGGTTTGCCGCCACTGTGGGCGGCCTGGGGCTTACCGGCTTTATCCTGACGGCGGAGATTCAATTGCGGCGCGTGTCTGGCCCATGGTTGCAGGCCGAGACGATACCGTATCGAAATCTGCATGAATTCTTTACGCTGGCGGATGCTTCTGAGGCGGATTGGGAGCATACGGTTTCCTGGGTGGATTGCATTTCATCCGGCGGGGGCAGGGGGCTGTTCATGCGCGCTAATTACAGTGGGCTTTCAGGGGCGGCAGCACCGGCTGCAACAAACATCAGCATGCCTTTCGTACCGCCGTTTTCATTGGTGAACCCATGGACGCTGAAGGTGTTCAATACCGCGTATTTTAATGTCAGAAAACGCCTTCCCAGACAGGCTGACGTGCATTATGAACGTTTCTTCTACCCGCTTGATAATATAACGGGGTGGAACCGTATGTATGGGCCTAAAGGTTTTTACCAGTATCAATGCCTGGTGCCCAGGGCGGATGGCCAGCAGGCAATACAGGCATTGCTGCATGAAATTTCGCGTACTGGCGACGGGTCGTTCCTGGCGGTTTTGAAAACATTCGGCAACCGGGCATCTTTGGGCATGCTCGGTTTTCCGCAGCCCGGGGTGACACTTGCGCTGGATTTTCCGAATCAAGGCGGCAGGTCATTAACGCTGTTTGAGCGCCTGGATGCCATTGTGAAAGAAGCCGGCGGCAGGGTTTACCTGGCAAAGGATGCGCGTATCTCGCGTGATTTTTTTGAAGCCAGTTATTCCAGGCTTGCTGAGTTTTTACCGTACCGGGACCCAGGCATTACATCTGCCATGTCACGGCGTTTAATGGGGAGTTGATGTGTCAAGAATCATGCAACGGATCGTGATCATCGGCGCCAGTTCTGCCATTGCCGAGAAGTGTGCGCGGCTCTGGCTCAGGCAGGCACCGGCAGATATGGTTCTGGTGGGGCGGAACATCCATAAAATAGAAGCAATTGCCGCTGATCTCAGGATCCGCAGCCCTGAATCCAGCATTACAAGCCTGGAAACTGATTTTAATGACCCGCCGGCAATCCGGGCACTGGTAGATGACATTGCAAGTGCCGCCAGAGTCGACATTGCGCTGATCGCGCATGGCGCATTGCCGCAGCAGCAATGCTGCCAGCAGGACCTGGCCTTGTGCCGCGAGGCTTTGCATATCAATGCCATATCGCCGGTCCTGTTTGCAGAAGCATTTGCCGGGCGTATGGAGGAAGCCAATACCGGTACCCTTGCAGTCATCAGTTCAGTAGCGGGTGACCGTGGCCGTAAATCGAATTATGTGTACGGTGCCGCAAAAGGCCTCGTGACGCGCTATGTACAAGGCTTGCAGCACCGACTGGCAGGCACCGGGGTGAAAGTGGTCTTGATTAAGCCAGGGCCAACCGATACGCCCATGACCGCGCAGCTCAAACAGCAAGGCAAGGCACTGGCGGATGCGGACGCAGTTGCCGCCAGTATTGTGAAGGCGATCAAGCAAGGCATGTCACTGGTTTATGTTCCGGCCAGGTGGCGCTTGATCATGATGGTCATTCGGCACTTGCCGGAATGCATTTTTAAAAGAATGGATATTTGAATGGTCAACAGGAAGTTTTTTTGATCGTGAAGATTAAACTTACTGATACCGGTGCCTTATGCAACGCATAAAAACGAACACCCTGTTAAGGGCGGGCATAGTTTTTTTCATTGCATTCATACTGTTTTTTCTAAGCATGGATAAACGCATCAATGTCTATGATGAAGGCATTGTGCTGACTGCGGCGATGCGGGTGAATGCGGGGGATATTCCGCATCGGGATTTCTATATCAATTACGGTCCTGCCGAGTTTTATATACTGTCATGGCTGTTCGATCTGTTTGGCCAGCACGTGATCGTTGAGCGCTTGTTTGATTTAACCGTGCGGGCAGGCATCGTGACTGCGGTCTATACACTGCTGGCGCAGCATTGCAGAACATTGATCGTAGCCATCATCAGTGCGATTGCTGCATTGTGGCTGGCTGCGATCAGCATGCATGGTTACCCGATATACCCGGCCTTACTCCTCGCTATCGTGGCGACCGCGATCATGGTTAAGAGCGCCAGCTCAGGCGCCTCAAGCCGGTATCCGCTTGCGGCGGGACTGCTGACCGGGTTAACGGCTTATTTCAGGTACGACATCGGTTTTTTGTTGTTTGTTGCCAACCTGGTTTCGGTATTGCTGATCAGTTTATCGGGTTTGAAAACCCATGCCGACCAGATGATAAAGAATATATCCCTATACACTCTCGCAAGCGGCATCCCGGTCCTAATGCTGTTAGGCTTTTACTGGCTGAACGGGGCAATCGCATCCTTTGCTCACGACATCATATTTTTCCCTATAGGGCATTACGCAAAGTTCAGGGGGCTGCCATTCCCCGAGGTGTTTTCAGTGGAATCAGGCGTGGTATATTTTCCGCTCATTCTGGTGTTGGTCGTGATCGCCGCATTTTTGGCAAAAACGATCCAGGCTGATGAAAAGACGCGTCGCCATGCGTTATTGTTGGGAGGATCTCCCCGGCATGGAAGTGTCAACTTCCTGATATTTTTTACAGTATTGCTTGTTTTTTTCTATGCCAAAGGCATTGTCCGCATTGGCCCTGCACAAATGCAGCTGGCGCTGATCCCGGCGTTAATGGTCCTGGCCATGCTGTTGGAGTACGGCATCAGAACCCAAAGCTGGCTGGGCTGGATTGCAATCATCCTCGTCATACATACGAGTGGCTCGGCCCTGACTTATGGCTTGGTAAAAATGTTCGTAAAATGGCATGATCATATCGTGGTGAAAGAGCTATACCGGGCTTATGGCCGGGTTGCTCCGGATCCGGTGATCAGCAGCAGGTGCAGCGCTTTTCTGGCTGAGTCCAGGCAGGTGTTTACAGAATTCACCCTTGAGCCGGATAGAAATGCCGCAATTGATTTCATCAAAAAGCACACGGCGCCGGATGAACGTATCTATATCGGCCTGAACCGGCATGATAAAGTGTTTGTGAATGACGTTGCCAGTTACTTCCAGGCGCAAAGGATGCCTGCGACCAAGTGGCATCACTTTGACCCCGGGCTCCAGACTGCCGCAGGCGTGCAGGCTGAGATCATTGCTGAACTGGAGAAGCGCAAGTTGCAGTATGTCTGGCTGGAAGCCAGCTGGGATGATGTTGCTGAGCCGAATGAGAGCGCAAAAAGCAGCGGCGTACACCTGCTGGATGTTTATATACGCAATCATTATCACCTGGAACAGACGTTCGGCAGGATCGCAATCTGGAAACGCATAGCTGATTAAGGAATAACAATAAGGCGGAGGTTATGATGGATGCAGTTGAACGTTACATGCATGTAGCCGGACGGATATGCTGATGCAACGGAAAATAGTCTTGCCCGGCGGCGCCGGGCTTGTCGGGCAGAACCTTGTTGTGCGCCTCAAGGCACAGGGGTTTACCGATATTGTGGTTCTTGATAAGCATAGGGCGAATCTTGAAGTCCTGAAACGGCTGCAGCCTGAGATCGCGGCTGAGTTTGCAGACCTTGCCGAACCCGGCGATTGGCAGAGGCATTTCAGTGGTGCCGATGTTGTCGTCATGCTGCAGGCCCAGATAGGCGGCACGGACTACCGTGAGTTTGTACGGAATAATGTTGATGCTACACGCCTTGTGCTCGATGCAATCAAGGCTAACAATGTACCGCATCTGGTGCATGTAAGCTCATCAGTGGTAGAGTCCGCCGCTGAAGATTATTACACGTGCACGAAAAGAGACCAGGAGCAGCTGGTGCTGCGCAGTGATATAGCCTCCGTGATATTGCGCCCGACTTTGATGTTTGGCTGGTTTGACCGCAAGCATCTGGGCTGGCTTTCGCGCTTCATGAAGAAAGCGCCTGTATTCCCGGTACCGGGAAACGGCCGTTACATGCGCCAGCCGCTTTACGTGGGTGACTTTTGCAACATCATCATCAACTGCATCCGCAACAATATTGATCGCGGTATCTACAATATATCCGGGCATGAAAAGATCGACTATATTGACATCATCCGCGAGATCAAACGCGTAACCGGTGCAGGCGCGCCTATCGTTCATATTCCATTCGTGCTGTTTTACAGCTTGCTTTGGATTTGGGAGGTGTTCGACAGGAATCCGCCTTTTACCACGCAACAGCTTGCTGCCCTGATTGCAAAGGACGAATTTGAAGTGATTGACTGGCCTGGGATGTTCAATGTGCCTGCCACACCTTTAGCCAAGGCGATAGAGGAGACTTTTTGTCACGCCGAATACAGCAAAGTGGTTCTGGAGTTCTGACCTGGTTGCTTGATTGAAAGCATGTTAATCAACGCTGAAAACACGATTTAAATGAACATTGATTCAAATGAAAATTAAAGTATCCAATCCAGAGACCTTATCCATGCTTTTTATCGTGGCACTCTGGGGCATGATGATCGCAGTGGCCAACCCGGTCGGGGATTTTCCGCTGATTGATGACTGGGCGTATGCAGCGTCGGTAAGAGCCCTGCTGTATGAACACCGGCTGGTGATTTCAGACTGGTCGGCGATGAACTTGCTGACGCAGGTGGTATGGGGGTGGTTTTTCTCATGGCTACTGGAGCCGTCATTCACGGTGCTGAGGGTGTCGGTACTTTTGCTCGGCCTGCTGGGTGTCATGACTGCGTTCAGATTAAGCCGTGAGGCTGGCGTGCCATTGCCGCTGGCATTGCTGGGAGCGGTGCTGCTGATGGTGAATCCGGTTTATTTCACGATGAGCAATACGTTCATGACGGATGTGCCGTTCTTTGCTTTTTCTGTAATGGCGCTATTGTTCCTGGCCAGGGCTGTGCATAGTGACAGGACGCAGGATATTATTGCCGGCACCGTGATGCTTGTCCTTGCGCTGCTGATCCGGCAGCTCGGTTTCGCCATTGCCATTGCCTATGCGCTTGCTTATATGGCAGGGCGCAGGCTGACGCTAAATGCGCTCGTCCGGGCAGTCCTGCCTTTGCTGGCTTGCCTGCTTGTGCAGTTGTTATATCGTGCATGGCTCGATGCACATCATCAGCTGCCTGCGATGCATGGCTATCAGATCGATCAGATCAGGCGTGCATTTTCATTGTCTTTGCTGGATTTCGTGACAGTGTTTGAACTGAATGTGTTTAAAACGCTACTGTCTTTCGCGCTGTTTCTATTGCCGCTGATCCTGCTTGTTTTTTTCTATCTGCATAAAAAGATCGATACCGTTACCGCTTGCCTGTTGGCGATCGGCACGCTTCTGCTGTATTACAGCCTGCGCCTGGCAGGCATGCAGCTGTTCCCGTTGCAAAGTTATCTTGAAGGGGCATTTGGTTTTGGCGGCAATATCCTAAGCGCTTTCGGGGTCGGCCCTTCATTGCAGTATGGCGCGGTGGGCTACTTCCCTGAATACCGGATCACGGTGGGTTACTGCTGGTTATTTATAGGCTTGCTGATCGTTTTTGCAGCAGGGCTGATGCTGCATTTTTTATTCACTGCGGTGCGCGGTTTGTGGCGCAGCAGGGATAAGATTGCGAAGGTATGGTTCTGCGAACAGGCCGAAGACATGCGGAAGATACGGCTATATATCTTATTCGGTGCTACCGCGCTCATCTATTGCGTACCTACTTTTCTGCTGCCTACTTTATATGACCGTTATTTGCTGCTCCCCATGCTGGCCGCCAGTTTCCTGATGCAGCTGAAAGTGTCTGCCGCCGCCACACTTACACATGAACTGTCGCGTTCAAAAGTCGCCGTTGTCATTGTCATAACGGTGTCCGGCGCGATCATGACCAGCCTGGCTGCACATGATTACCTGGCCTGGAACCGCGTGCGCTGGGCAGCCCTGGACGACCTGGTGAAGCGGCAGGGCGTGGCGCCGGAGCGGATAGACGGCGGCTTTGAATTTAACGGCATGTACCTTTTTTCCAAAGACCACCTGAAGCCACGCCCCAAAGGCTGGTGGGTAGAGGATAATGAATACCTGGTCGCGTTTTCACCAGTGTATTTCTCAATCGTTAAAGGCTATACGGTAGAGGCAAGCTACCCGGTCGGGGCGTATCTACCTTTCAGCCCCCAGCATATCCATGTATTGCACCGGAAATAAAGCGTATGAACGATCAAGCTGGCAGCCATAAGTGTTCACAGACCATCGCGGTACTCGGCGCCGGCCCGATGGGGCTGGCTGTTGCATACCAGCTGGTTCTTGATGGATACCGCCCCGTATTGTTCGAGGCGGATGACCGCATAGGCGGCATGACTGCCAGCTTTGATTTTGGGGGGATTGATATAGAGCGCTATTACCATTTTCATTGTATTTCTGACCATGCCTTTTTATCCATGCTTGATGAATTAGGCCTGGGCGGAAAAATGCGGTGGGTAGAAACTAAAATGGGCTATTGGTATCAGGGGCAGCTACAGCCATGGGGAAACCCGCTGGCGCTGCTCAGGTTTCACGGCCTCGGGCTTGCAGCCAAGTTGCGTTATGGCCTGCATGCCTACCTCTCCACGAAACGGGTCAACTGGCAGGCGCTGGATCAGGTTGAAGCCACCGCCTGGATCAGGCGCTGGGTAGGCGCCGAGGCTTATGAGGTTCTGTGGCGCAGGCTGTTCGATTATAAGTTCTATGATTATGCCGGCGGGATTTCGGCTGCCTGGATATGGAGCCGCATACGGCGCATCGGGCGCTCACGCTACAGCCTGTTTCGTGAAAAACTGGGTTACCTGGAAGGTGGCTCCAATACACTGCTGAATGCCATCCGGGATGCGATTGTGGCAAAAGGCGGTGAAATCCGCCTGCAGGCGCCTGTGGGCAAGGTGGTCATGCAGGAGGGCAGGGTGACCGGGCTGCAAGTGAATGGCCGGTTTGAGGCCTTTGATAAAGTCATCAGTACGATACCGTTGCCGCATGTAGCCAAGCTCATGCCGGATCTGCCGCATGACGTACTGGCTGCATACCGGTCACTTAAAAACATCGCTGTGGCATGCGTCATCGTCAGGCTATCCAGGGCCGTGACAGAAAATTTCTGGCTTAACACTAACGATCCGGAAATGGATATCCCGGGCCTGGTGGAATATACGAACCTGAGGCCAATGGCGCAGCATATCGTTTACGTGCCTTTTTACATGCCTGGGGAGCATCCTAAATTCTCTGACCCTGACCAGACCTTTGCCGATAAAGTGAAGCAATACCTGAAGAAGATCAATCCGGCACTGAGCGATGAGGATTTTATTGACATCCGTGTCAGCCGCTACCGTTACGCGCAGCCGGTGTGCGAACCTGGGCACCTGAGCAGGCTGCCTCCGGTTGCATTGCCTGTCAAAGGACTCTGGGTGGCAGACACCTCTTATTATTACCCTGAAGACAGGGGAATTTCCGAAAGCATAGATTTCGGGCGAAAAATGGCAAAGGCAGCGCTGGCATGATGCGGCAGTTCAAATCCAGGCAGTTTGCTTTTTTCCTTGTCACCGGCGGCATCGCGGCGGCAGTGAATTTTGCCAGCCGCATCGTCTTTAACTGGTGGACCAGTTTCTCGCTGGCTATCATTCTTGCTTACGTGGCAGGAATGGCGACAGCCTTTATCCTCGCCAGGCTTTTTGTATTCAAGGATAGCCGCAAGTCTCTGCAGCGTTCCGGCATGCTGTTCGTGCTGGTGAATCTCGTTGCGGTACTGCAAACCTGGTTAATCAGCATGGCATTGGCCTATTATGTGCTGCCTGCAATCGGCGTGCAGGCGTTTGTACATGAGATCGCACATGCGACAGGGTTGATCGTGCCGGTGTTTACCAGTTACATCGGCCATAAAAAATTTTCTTTCTCGTAACATTGAATTGGGTGCAATATCCATCTATAGTCACATCACATTTCTGACCTGCACCTAAGCTACCATTCATAATGAAGACTAAAAACCAGCAATACTTCGAATATCTCCAGGGCAGAAGCTGTATCGGCGGGCTATATCGCAAGTATTTCCTTTATCCCAGGCTGAATCGCTACCTGAAAGGACGTATGCTTGATGTTGGCTGCGGCATCGGTGATATGCTTGTTTTTCGCCCCAATTCCATTGGGGTGGATATTAACCAGTTAGACGTGGAGTATTGCAGGCAGCGCGGTTGCATCGCCTATGAGATGCCTATCGACAAACTGCCTTTTGAAAACAGCTGTTTTGATTCCGTGCTGCTGGATAATGTTCTTGAGCATCTGGCAGACCCGCTTCCCTTGCTTACCGAAATCAAGCGCGTGATGCGCAAGGATGCGGTTCTGCTGATCGGTGTGCCTGGCATGAAAGGGCAGTCCGCTGACCCGGACCATAAAGTCTTTTATAGCGAGGATGCATTAAATAAGCTGGCTGGTAAGCTGGGTTTTCATGTGAATGTCATGCTGCATTCACCGCTCTGGAAATCGGATTACCTGAGCAGGAAAGTTCGCCAGTATTGCATTTATTCGCAGTGGTCATTAGAAGGCTGACCCAAGTTACCCTTATGTTAAGAAGCGGTTTATCCTTAATCGTTGCTCAAAGGCTATGGCAGGGCTTTGCCGGCCTGCTGACAGTACTTGTGATCAGCTTTACTCTGACACAGGAGCAGCAAGGCTGGTATTACACTTTTTTAAGCCTGGCCGCGCTGTATTCCGTGTTTGAAATGGGGCTGGCAGCCGCCCTGATCCAGGTCACTGCCCATATGTTCGTCAATATGCACTGGCTGCCCCAGGGGCGGGTGGCTGGCGATGCTGCTGCGGTTTTTTCGTCATTTTTCTCCCGCTCGGTAAAGGTTTATGCAGTTTTTGCCTTGTTGTTTTTACTGGTGGCGTTCACCGTGGGGTTCAATGTCTTCAGCCACAAGACCTCTCAGGCCATCTCAGCGGAAACGTGGGGATTGCCGTGGGTTTTCCTGGTAATGATGACGGCATTGAACATGCTGACATTGCCATTTCTGGCGGTGGTCGAGGGTAGCGGGGAGATCGCCGAGGTTTATAAAGTCAGGCTGTTGCAGGGCGTGACAGGGGCGATTGCATGCTGGGCGGTGCTGTATCTCGGGGGCTGGCTGTGGGCTGCCATGATGATGCCGCTGTGCGGGATTATGGTGACGGTTCTGTGGATACTGAAAAAACGCAGCGGATTGTTGCGGGGGCTGGCCGCTAAAAATACAGGCGCCGTTTTTAATTGGACACATGAGATTCTTCCATTGCAATGGCGCATCGGCTTGAACTGGATCAGCGTGTTCCTGATGTCGCAATTGGCTACGCCGATTTTATTCTATTACCAGAACCCGGTGGTGGCTGGGCAAATGGGGCTGTCGCTCACGATTGCCCATATGCTTGGCATTGTTGCACAGTCGTGGATCGCGCGCAGGGTGCCTGCGCTATCCCAGGCGGTGGCGAAGAAAGAGTGGGGACTACTTGACCGTTTGTTTAAAAAGGACCTCAGGCATTCGCTGCTTGTGTTTTTTGCGGGTGCGTGCGTGGTCATGGCAATGCATTCCCTGGTTGAAAAAACGGAATATTTCGCAAGGGTGCTGCCGTTCTGGCCATTTGCAGGGTTATTGGCATTCGTATTTTTTTACCATATCAATGGCGCGTTTTCTTCACAGCTGCGATCGTTCAAAAAGGAGCCTCTGGCCTGGGTGTCTTTGGCCGGCGCCTTGCTCATTCTACCGGGGTCAGTCTACGCGGCTAAACTTTACGCTGCGAGCGGGGTGGTGATGGTGATGCTCAGTGTGCAGGCTTTGTTTGTGTTCCCGCTGTCATTCTTCCTGTGGCGTCAATTTAACCGGAACTGGCGCGCGGCAGCAGGGGGCGCATAAACGATGCCTTCTATTGCAGTGATTCTGGCCGCCTACAACGGCAGCATCTGGATTCAGGAGCAGATCGCGTCCATCTTTGCCCAGAAAGACGTTGATGTGACATTGTTCGTGAGCGTCGATGTCTCCGCTGACGGCACCGAGGCCTTGGTCGAGCGCATGGCGGCGGTAGATGGCCGGATTGTCGTGCTGCCGCATGGGCAGCGTTTTGGCGGTGCTGCCCCCAATTTTTATCGCCTGGTCAGGGATGTCGATTTTGCTGCATTTGATTATGTTGCGCTCGCTGACCAGGATGACATCTGGTTAATGGATAAACTCAGCCGTGCATGCAGTGTGCTGGCAGCAGCCGGCGCTGATGCCTATTCCAGCAATGCGACTGCCTTCTGGCCAGACGGGCGGCAGATGCTGATTAGAAAATCCCAGCCGCAGGTCAAGTGGGATTTCCTGTTTGAAGCCGCCGGTCCAGGCTGTACCTATGTGCTGAGCCGGAAATTGGCGCTCGAAATACAGCATCACCTGATGTCCAAATGGGACGAGGCGCAGACTATAGGTTTACATGACTGGCTGTTTTACGCCTATGCCAGGGCTAACGGCTACCGATGGGTGATTGATGACTTCTCCGGAATACGGTATCGCCAGCATGCACATAACCAGGTGGGCGTGAATGCCGGGCTGAAAGCGTTTCTGCATCGGTTTACCAAGATCGCCAATGGCTGGGGATTCACGCAGGCTGCTAAAATAGCGCATATGGCGGGGGTGGCTGATGACCCGTTTGTAAGCTGCTGGGCAAACGGCAGTCGCACCGGTTTGCTGTATCTGGGTTTGCATTTTTATCAATGTCGCAGGCGGTTCAGGGATCAGGTTTTTTTCCTGCTGTCCTGTGTGCTGTTAAGTGTTCTAGGAAAGCGCAGGCAGTGAACCGATCCAGAGTATTAATTACCGGGGCCAATGGATTTGTCGGACGAGCCCTTACGCATTACATGCTTGAAAAAGGCTGGCCGGTGACTTGTGCCGTGCGTTCAGATGACAGTCCGGATGACGGGAGAGCGCGGAAAGTCATTTTACCTGCGATGGATGAGTGCACCGCATGGAGCGATGCGTTATCAGGGTGTGGCGTGGTGATTCATCTTGCGGCACGTGTGCATGTCATGAATGATAGCGCTGCAGACCCGCTGGCAGAGTTCAGGAAAACCAATGTCGAAGGTACGCTTAACCTTGCGCGGCAGGCCGCCGCCGCCGGAGTGAAGCGCTTTGTTTTCATCAGCTCGGTCAAGGTCAATGGCGAGCAGACATTACCGGGACAGGCTTTCACGGAGGCAGATGCTGCCAGACCGCAGGATGCTTACGGACAATCGAAATATGAGGCAGAGCAGGGCTTGATGGCGATTGCAGGGCAAACCGGCATGGAAGTTGTGATCATCAGGCCGCCGCTGATATATGGTGCGGGGGTCAAGGCAAATTTTGCCAGCATGCTTGATTACGTCAAACGCGGCATACCGCTGCCGCTGGGGGCTATCCATAATAAGCGCAGTTTTGTTTACCTGGGTAACCTGTTAAGTCTGATCGAATGTTGTGCTGATCACCCTGCAGCGGCAAACCAGGTATTCCTGGTTTCCGACGGAAATGACCTGTCGACGACCGCGCTACTGCGCGGTTGTGCCACGGCATTGGGCATAGAAGCGAGGCTTTTGCCGGTGCCGCAGGGGCTGATAGCGTTTTGTGCCGCAATCCTGGGTAAAAAAGCAGTGGCGCAGCGGCTATGCGGGAATCTGCAGGTGGATATCAGTAAGGCACGTACCGTGCTTGGCTGGGCTCCTCCGGTTTCGGTGGCGGATGGTCTGCGGGCAACCGTGGTTGATTTGTTTAAGATGGATAAAGAATGAAACGTTTTTTTGATTTATGCCTGTCGCTGTTTGCATGCATCATTTTGCTTTTGCCTATATTGCTTGTGGCGCTTATGGTGCGCATGACTTCTGCCGGCCCGGTCATTTACTGGTCCGACCGGGTAGGGCGCAACAACCGGGTATTCAGAATGCCCAAGTTCCGCACGATGCGGGTTGATACGCCTGCGGTGGCGACCCATCTGCTGGGGGATCCTGACCGCTATTTAACGCCGGTTGGGTCTTTTTTGCGCAAATCCAGCCTGGATGAGTTGCCGCAGCTATGGAGTATCGTGCATGGCGACATGAGTTTTGTCGGGCCCCGCCCTGCATTGTTCAATCAGGATGACCTGATCGGGCTGCGTACGCAATATGGCGTGCATGCACTGACGCCCGGCCTGACAGGCTGGGCTCAGATCAATGGCCGTGACGAACTGCCGATCCCGGATAAGGTCAAGCTGGATGTGGAGTATATGCAGCGGCAGTCTTTTCTGATGGATATGAAAATTATTGTGCTCACTTTCGTGAAAGTGCTGAGAAGAGAAGGCATACAGCATTAAAATAGATAAAGTTAATCCAATAAAAGACATTACATGAATAAAACACCGATTAACCTCCGTACTTTTCTTGCATTGCTGCATGATATTGCTGCTGCTGCAATTGCCTGGGTGAGCGCTTATCTGCTGCGTTTTAACTTTGCCATTCCGGAGGAGTTCACTGCCAGCATGCTGCATTCATTAAGCTGGGTGGTGTCCCTGCAAACGCTGGTGTTCATCAGCTTAGGTCTCTACCGTGGCGTATGGCGCTTTGCGAGTGTTTCAGACCTCAAGCGCATCTGCCTGGCAATAGCATCGGCAACCGCGCTGGTTATTGCTGCAATCTTCATGCTGCAAACCGGTATCGTGATACCGCGTTCGGTCATCATACTGGACCCGCTCCTGCTTATCCTGATGATGGGTGGCAGCCGCTTTGCCTACCGGGCATGGAAAGAGCATCAGCTCTACGGCATCACGCTCAAGCAAGGCCGCCCGGTGATCGTGCTGGGGGCTGGTGAAGCTGCGGTAGCTTTGGTCAAGGACCTGACGCGGAGCACGCAATGGCAGGTTGTCGGGCTGCTGGATGAT
>Ga0208758_100205_pt1 | contig 25097 bp, 25 predicted proteins | sample LakWasM116_HOW13_2_FD_183930 | JGI IMG/M metagenome (GOLD analysis project Ga0208758, IMG submission 183930) | Freshwater sediment methanotrophic microbial communities from Lake Washington under simulated oxygen tension - Sediment Metagenome... | ecosystem: Environmental > Aquatic > Freshwater >...
CCTGCTCACGCAGGACGAACGCAACAATGACAAACTGCTGCAGGAAATGAGCGGCATGGCGGATCGCCATGCACATTTCTACTGCGTCATGGTACTGGTACGCCATGAACATGACCCTGAACCTATCATTGCCGAAGGCTGCTGGCAGGGTGTCATCCTGCGCGAGTACCGCGGCAGCGACGGCTTTGGCTATGACCCTTTGTTTCTGGACGATAAAACCGGCAAGACCGTCGCCGAGCTGCCGCTGGAGATTAAAAGCCGCATCAGCCACCGTGGCCACGCCATGGCTAAACTGCTGCAGAAGCTGGAAAGGCTGAGCCATGAGTAGCCCTGATAAAACGACCTGGCCTAAATGGGTGCGTGATGACCAGAGCGTGGTTTCATGTACCGAAAAAGTCAAAGTCATGACCGAAAACTTTGACGAGATCAAGCAAATCGCACAGGATGCGCTTGAGGATGGCCTGCTCATGGAAGTTTCCGAGCAGCAGATGCGCGACGCATTGCATCAGCTGGTTGAATCACTGATCAACCCTTACAAAAAATGAACCCTGGAATGAAACCAGGAATAAAGCCTGAAATAAACTCTGGCAAGAAGGTAATTTAGTATCAAAAAAATCATCGAAATCAAACCCGCTGCCGGCTTCACTCAGGCACCCGTCAACACGGTCGCCCCGCTTGCCGGAACCAACACTGTCTCCGGTTTAACGAATCCACCGCCGCTGTCACTGTACATCCATATCCCATGGTGTGTACGTAAGTGCCCGTATTGCGATTTCAACTCACATGAGAGCCGTTTCAAAAACAGTGAAATTCCTGAAGCCGCCTATGTCGATGCTTTGATCGCCGACCTGGAAGCGGCAACTCCCAAAGTCTGGGGCAGGAAAATCAGGAGCATATTTTTCGGTGGCGGTACCCCCAGCCTGTTTTCCCCGGAAGCCATAGACAGGATTTTAAGCCATGTGCGAGCGCTTACTCCGCTTGAATACGATGCGGAGATTACCCTCGAAGCCAACCCCGGCACCGTTGATAGCGCGCATTTTGCCGGCTACAGGCAGGCAGGTGTCAATCGCCTGTCACTCGGCATACAAAGCTTTAATGCCGATTACCTGCAGGCGTTGGGGCGAATTCACGATGACCGGCAGGCCATCGCGGCAGCTGAACTTGCACTTAAAACCTTTGAGCGCGTGAATCTGGATGTGATGTATGCGTTACCGAACCAAACACTGGAGCATGCACTACAGGATGCAAAACAGGCCATCGCATTAAGCCCTGACCATTTATCGTTCTATCACTTGACGCTGGAGCCCAACACGCCGTTTCACCGCACGCCCCCTAGCCTGCCCGATGACGACACCAGCAGCGACATGCAGGTGGAGATCGAGAACTTGCTGGCCGCGCATGGTTATCAGCATTACGAAACCTCAGCCTTTGCTAAAAAAGGTATGCAAGCCAGGCATAACCTCAATTACTGGCAGTTCGGCGACTATTTAGGCATAGGCGCCGGCGCACACAGCAAACTGAGCTACCACGATAAAATCACGCGTGAAACCCGACCCAAACATCCTAAAGCCTATATGGAGCAGGCCAGCCTCGGCAACGCGATAGAACGCGTGTGGGAGATTGAGCGCGATGAGCTTGGTTTCGAATTCATGATGAATGCACTGCGACTGACTGAAGGCGTACCTGCCAGCCTGTTCCGGCAGCGCACCGGGCTAAGCCTGCATACACTGGATAATGCGATCAGGGCTGCGCGAAACAAAGGCCTGCTCACCGCGGATCAGGAACGCGTGCAGCCTACCCTGCTTGGGCAGCGATTCCTGAATGAACTGCTGGAGTTATTCCTCGAGTAGTTCAATAAGCAATACCTTAAGCAATTTCCGGGCGCCCATAAAATAGCGCTTGCTACACGCCAGTCATGCTAGTAAATTGATACGCACCCATTTTCATCCGCGAAAGAATGACCATCATGTTTAAAACCACCATTGGATTATTCATCATCTTTTTGCTGTACGGGTGTACCTCCACCCCTTCCTCTACCACCGGCGGAGACAGCTCGACGGTAAAGACGCATACGCTTGCGCTTGATAACAGTAAAAAATTCACATTCAAGTCTTCCGGCTGCAAGCTGGAACAAGGCTCGTTAAGCAATGCAGCAGATTTTTCCAGTGCCGGCTCCTATGGCACGCTGGTCGTCGCCAACAGCAAGAGCAATGCCACGGTAGACCAGTACCGTGTGTCATGCAGTGCCGTAGCGGCCGGGGCAACATCGGCATGCGTGATACAGCGCGTTCAGGGTACCGGCACAGCGAATGATTTCGGCGGCCCCAATTGCCCGGACATGAAATTCAGTTTAATCAATTTCAGAAGTTTCTAAACCTGAAAAAGTACGCCAATTAATAAATAGTAGATTAACGGCAAAGGGCCTGGAGCAATCCAGGCCCTTTGTTTTTCGGGCTTGCATGTAAGCCCCGACAATGCAGGCTGAATCCTGTAAACGGATACCGGGCCATATCAAGCACATTAATTGATAGACACGATATGCCTGTATCGGATATATTAATTCCATAATAACGGTAAAAATAATAATAGGATTAATTCGATTATGTCTATTCAAACGTCAGAATCCGGGTATTAGTTCAGAGCTGGAATTATCATGCGCACACTTAAAAACCGGCAATGATGTTCAGAGCTTTCGCCTTATTTCTTCTCTTATTGATCAACGATAACGTTGCTGCGGGCGACGAAGACGTCGTGATCGCCGTCAACCAGAACTTTACCGACAATCAGATTTCACGCAGTTTCGCCCGCCGCATATTCACCATGAAAGCTAGGCAATGGCCCGATGGCAGCCCGGTGATTGTATTTGTACTGCCTGACAGAAGCCCGCACCACCTTACATTTGCAAAAGAAATCCTGGAAACGTTCCCCTACAAACTGCGCTCCGTCTGGGATCGTCAAGTCTACTCCGGCACAGGCCAGGCGCCGCGTGAAGTTGCGACGATAGATCAGATGATGACAAATATTGCCAATACACCCGGTGCGATTGGCTACCTGCCAAGGGAAAAAGTTGATGGAATCAAAATACGTTTCGTTGAGGTGCGCTGATATGTCGAAAATCTATATCGCAGGCATGATTTCCTTATTAAGTGCGCTATGCTCAACCCCGTCATCGGCGCTGGAATTCAATGACGGCAAAGTGCAGGTTCACGGCTTTGCAAGCCAGGGCATCGTATCCAGTACAGGTAATAACTTTTACGGCGACAGCTCCCACAACATCAGTTTCGACTTCCGTGAAATCGGCATTAACGCGTCATACCGCCCACGGCCGGATTTGCAGTTCTCTGCGCAAGTGATCAATCTTGATGCAGGCGATGTGAGCGAAAATGGCCTGCTGCTGGATTACGCCCTGGTTGATTACACGATTTCATCAACCGAGGATAGGCAATTCGGCATCAGGCTGGGTCGGGTCAAGAATCCATTCGGCCTTTACACCACAACCCGTGATGTCGCATTTACGCGGCCAAGTATTGTATTACCGCAGTCTATTTATTTTGACAAGGCACGCAGCCTCGCACTTTCATCCGATGGCGTCGGATTTTACCTGAACAAGGAAAGCAATTTCGGCAGCATCAATTTTGACCTGGTGGTCGGCAATGCCAACGTTGACCGAGGTAGTGAAGCAACGTTCTTAAGGGCGGATTTGCCTGGCAACATGGAGTCCGAAAAACCATCGCGCCTGATGCGCATCATGTACATTACCCCGAATGACCGTTTGCGCATTGCCTTTACCGCTGCCAATATAGACCTTAAATACGATGCGCGTTCATATGAGTTTGATCCCAAGCTGGCCGTACACCTCGACCCTAAAATCATCTCTGCACAATACAGCAATGAGAAATGGGAGCTGACGGCAGAATATTCACAAATGAAATCATCGATCACCAGAAGCTTCTTTCCTAACTTCAATAATGTGATCGAGGGGTATTACATTCAGGGCAGCTATCAGCTCACCCCGGCTTTGCAGGCGGTAGTGCGCTACGATGCAAGCTTCAACAATAAAAGTGACCACTCCGGGAAAAAACTTTCCGCAGAAACCGGCCTGCCTGCGCACGTCTTTTTCGCAAAAGACTGGATGGTCGGCCTGCGCTACGATGTCACGCCGACTTTCATGGTCAGGGGGGAATGGCATCATATCGACGGTACCGGCTGGCTATCCAGCCTCGACAACAATTCAGACCCGGGCGCAATGGAGCGCAGATGGGACATGCTGATGTTCATGGGTTCCTGGCGGTTTTAAACAATCGTGAAACCCAAAGCCACACATCACCAGCACTTCCTCAGCCTGCGCTGGAAACTGCTGCTTATCCTGTTCATTGTTTCCGCAGTCATCGGCATTGCCAGCTCGTATTACTTCCAGCACCAGTTGCTGATCCAGTTCGACCAGGCGCGCAAAGAGGCGCAATTAAAATACACCAGACAGATTAACGGCCTGATCGGCCTCGATGTTGAACGGGTTCGCCAGCTCACCGCGACACTCCCGACTTTCATCAGCCTGAATAATGACCTCATGGAGTATGCCAGCCCCGCGTTCTACCGTTATTTTGATAATTTCTGGTCAAACTTCCAGATTGATATGGGCGTGAATGATGCCAAGCTGTATGCCCCGGACGGACATATCATTGCCTCATGGGGCAATGATACAAAAGACAACCTGTCCGTCCAGTCCAGGTCATGGAAAAGCAACTGGGAAGCGATCCTGAGTACGGAAACATCCAGCGGGCTGATTGAATGCGCATATACGTGCAGCATTTATGCCTTTGCCCCCATACTTAAAAAGGGGGAAACCATCGGTGTTTTCTCAATCGGCGCCTCCCTTGCCGATGCAGTCCTGTCTTTCCAGAAAACATCCAAAGCCGACGTTGCCATCGTTTTCTCAAAGCCTGATGCAGGAAATATTGGAAAATCTCTGTGGGGAATGCATATTGCGGCGGCTTCCAACCCCGAATATTTAGTGCCTTTAATCACCAGGGCAGCCAAAGTTCATACTTTCTCAGAATTATCTAAAAAACCCATACGCTATGCGGAAGCAGATCATATCTATGAAATCAGCCTGGTGAAACTTGAGCAATCCTACTGGACCGACGGCATGCAGATGATTGTCGTCGAGGATATTAGCCCTGACCTCGCCATTGTGCAGCAGAACAGTAAGCAGATCATGGTATTTGCAATGCTGGCGACGGTACTGATACTTTCATTGCTTTATTTCCTGCTCAGCATCCCGTTAAAACGCCTGCGCCGCATTGCATCCTCAATGCCGCTGCTTGGCCAGGGTGCCTTCCAGGAATTGCGCTCCGGCCTGAGGCCGCACCGTCACCAGTTAACGGATGAAATGGACGTGCTGGACCAGTCTACGCTGGACCTGTCCAATAAACTGGAATCGCTGGAACATGAAGTGGTAGAAAAAACCCTTTCGTTAAAAAATCTTTTTAACGAGGTATTAAGGGAAAAAGAGTTTGCGACAAAACTCCTGAATCAGGCCGAAGCCATCATTGCCACCATCACTGTGGACGGGCGCATTTTATCCATTAACCAGTTCGGGCTTACGCTGACCGGAAAAAACAAACAAGAACTGATGTACGCTGACCTGTCCGAAATTGACTTGACTGCCCTCAAGAAAAAATTAGCGGAGGTTGCCAATACCGATTTATATAATTATGCGCATGAATCGGTGCTGATCGCGGCCGACCGGTCTCCGCGCAATATTTCCTGGGTGCATACCCGGCTGCAGGATGATATAAAAGGCGACACGATTCTTTTATCCGTCGGTATGGATATCACCGAGCGCATCCGCTCCCAGGAAGTGATCCATCATCTTGCAAACTATGATGCACTGACCAATCTGCCGAACCGGCGCTTACTGATCGACAGGCTTAAACATGCCTTGAGTTCCAGCACACGCAGCGGTCAGCACGGCGCATTGCTTTTTATCGACCTTGATAATTTCAAGTCACTTAACGATACCCTAGGCCATAAAGTTGGCGACATATTGCTGCAGGAGGTAGCCAAACGGCTGACCGTGTGCATCCGTGAGGGAGACACGGTCTCACGCATCGGCAGTGATGAGTTCATTGTCGTACTGGAGGATTTGAGCAACAAGGCGATTGAATCTGCCGGGCAAGCCGAGCATGTCGCACGCAAGATCCAGCATAAGCTTAACCAGCCATTCCAGCTCAAATCGCATTCATACCAGAACACGGTCAGCATCGGCATCAGCTTATTCAGCGACCACGATAAAGATACGGAAGAACTGCTGAAACAGGTGGATATTGCAAGCAACCAGGCTAAACGCAACGGGAACAACAGCATTTGTTTCTACGACCCCAAAATGCAGGAAAGCCTTACCGCGCACGTAACGCTTGAGCGTGAACTGAACCAGGCCATCATAGCCCAGCAATTCATACTGTATTACCAGATCCAAGTTGACAACACAGGCAAGGCGCTTGGCGCCGAAGTCCTGATCCGCTGGCAGCACCCGCAGCGTGGCATGGTATCGCCCTATGATTTTATCCCGCTGGCCGAAGAAACCGGGCTTATTATCCCGATCGGGAAATGGGTACTGGATAATGCCTGCGCACAACTCAGCACATGGCAGAAATCAGAGCACACCAGGTATCTGTCTTTATCGGTCAATGTCACCGCGCAGCAGTTCCTGCAAAACAACTTTGCGGCACAGGTAGAATCCGCCATCAGGATATATGCCATAGACCCTGCCCTGCTGAAGCTGGAGCTGACGGAAAGCATGCTGGTGAATGAGCTGGATAAAACCATCGCCACCATGCATGCGCTTCAGAAAATCGGCATCAAATTCTCCCTGGATGATTTTGGTACCGGCTATTCGTCCTTGCAGTACCTGAAACGGCTGCCGATCTATCAATTAAAAATAGACCAGTCTTTTGTGCATGATCTTGCCAATAACGTCAGCGACCAGGCGATCGTGCGCACAATCATCGCAATGGCGCAGACGCTGAACCTGAATGTGATTGCGGAAGGGGTAGAAACGGCTGAACAAAGGCAGCTGCTGCTGGATAACGGCTGCTATTGCTATCAGGGTTACCTGTTCGGCAAGCCGCTGCCGATTGATGCATTCGAGGCTTTACTCAAGGAAAGCCTGATATTCTAGTTGTAGTATTTAATTCCGGTGTTCTGGTTTGTAATACCTGGCATGTGCCGATTACGCACGCACAGCTATGCCGCCTATCTTTTTTTTGACAGCTGCCTGATACTTGGAATCAAAACCTGGTGTTCCTGCTCAAATACCGTCGTCGGCTGTAACTCAGGCTGGGTTTCACGATTCAGCCTGATGGCTTCGGCAACAAAGCGCTGCTGCATAGACGGGCTTTTCGGGTAAATCAGGCGCGACAGATCGCGGAGACTTTCCTGCGGCTGCAAAGGCCAGTCCATCGCCGCTAACGACTCATGACTTGCCGCGGGCGACAGCAACGGAACCTGCAACAGCAGCGCTAGCGCGATGCGTGTTAATTGCTGTCTTGCCGCGTAAGTTTTCATGTTCAGCTCATTTCTTTTTTGGCCCGGGCAATAGCAGCTTTCACCTGAACCGGAGCTGTACCGCCAATATGGTTACGACTTTGCAGAGAACCTTCCAGCGTCAATACGGCATACACATCATCACTGATCTCAGCCGCAAATTTCTGCAGGCTTGCCAGCGGCAGATCACTTAAATCCACGTTCTGGTCTACCGCGTGGCGTACAGCCAGCGCTACGACTTCGTGCGCATCCCTGAACGGCATGCCTTTTTTCACGAGGTAATCAGCCAGGTCGGTCGCTGTTGCAAAACCTTCGCTGGCAGCCTGGCGCATATTTTCTTTATTAACGGTAATGCCGCGCATCATATCCGCATAGATTTCCAGCGTGACCAGTAAAGTATCTGCCGTATCGAACAGCGGCTCCTTGTCCTCCTGGTTATCTTTGTTGTATGCAAGCGGCTGACCCTTCATCAGCGTGAGCAATGCCGTCAGGTGTCCGTACACCCGGCCGGTTTTGCCGCGCACCAGCTCCGGTACGTCCGGGTTCTTTTTCTGCGGCATGATCGAGGAGCCGGTACAGAAACGGTCTGCAATATCAATAAACGCAAACCGCGGCGAGCTCCACAAAATCAGCTCTTCAGACAAACGTGATAAATGGGTCATCACCAGTGAAGCGGCAAAGGTAAATTCAATCGCAAAGTCACGGTCAGACACGGCATCCAGCGAGTTCTCGCATACGCCGTCAAAACCCAGGGTTTTCGCGACCATTTCACGATCAATCGGGTAGCTGGTACCGGCCAATGCGGCCGCGCCCAACGGCAGGCGATTGATACGTTTTCTGCAATCAGCAAAACGTGCGGCGTCGCGTTTCAGCATCTCATAATAAGCCATCAAGTGGTGACCGAATGTGACAGGCTGCGCCACCTGCAAGTGCGTAAAGCCCGGCATGACAGTATCGTAATGCGCTTCAGCCAGCGCCAGCAGGCTGGCCTGCAATTGATGCAAGCCGGCAATTACCTGGTCTGCGGTCGCCCGCAGCCACAGACGGACATCGGTTGCCACCTGGTCATTACGGCTTCTGCCGGTATGTAAGCGCTTACCTGCATCACCGATCTTGTCGGTCAGGCGCTTTTCAATATTCAGATGCACGTCTTCCAGATCCAGCAGCCATTCAAATTGTCCGGCTTCGATTTCCTGTGCGATTTCCTGCAAACCTTTTTCAATCGCGGCAAAATCCTGCCTGGAAATAATCGACTGCTCACTCAGCATGTGTGCATGTGCGAGAGACCCCTGTATGTCATATGCCGCCAGGCGGTAATCAAAGCCCACAGAGGCGGTATATTTTTTCACCAGTTCTGCTACCGGCTCATTAAAACGCCCAGACCAACTGGTGTCTTTTTTATTGAGCGAATTTACTTTTTCTGTCACTTTTCTTTGCCTATCTATTTTAAACTTTGTCGTTAACGACGATATACTGTAAGTATAATGCAAAATAAGTACTTTTAAGGCCGATTGTATCAATACTGCAACTTGAACAGGGCAAAGCCATACGCCAAATTAACATGAAAAATACCGGCCGTTTACCCAATATCCGCAATCTGGGCATCCTGTTGCGCGTACTGATCATCGCTAACTCCGCCTTAATACTGGTTGCCTATACCTTGAGCACCGACCCGGTAGATTTTTTCCAGCGCATGGCAGCCATCTCCGCGCTGGCGCAGCCCATGCTGTTAGGCAGCCTGCTGTTGCTTTATGGCTGCTACCCGCTGATTATCAGGTTAAACTACCAACAGGGGCTGGTCGCGACATTGACCCTGGTCATGCTATGCACCTTAATCATCTACATGCTGTTTGTGCGGCTATGGGTTTTCGATGACTTGCCGGAACTGTCGCGCATACTCTTTGCCGCCGCATCCATCAGCGCAATCACGCTGTATTATTTCAACCTGCGCTACCGCGCCCAGTCACCGGCGGTGACCGAAGCCAGGCTGCAGGCGCTGCAGGCGCGTATCCGTCCGCATTTTTTATTTAACAGCATCAATGCCGTGCTCTCGCTTATCCGCAGCCAGCCAAAACAGGCCGAAACCGCTTTGGAAGACATGGCTGACCTGTTTCGCGTGCTGATGGCCGACAACCGTGAACTGGTGCCGCTGGCGCAGGAAATTGCCCTCTGTCGGCAATACCTGGCACTGGAAAAACTGCGCCTGAACGAACGCCTGAATATCCAATGGCAAATTGATAATATGCCGCCGGATGCAATGATCCCGCCGCTGGTACTGCAGCCGCTTGTAGAAAATGCGGTTTATCACGGGATTGAACCGCTGGCCAGCGGCGGTACGATTACGATTCAGATCTATACCAGACTCAACGAAATTCACCTGGTATTGAAAAATCCTTACAGTACGCAGAACAACCGCCAGCACGGCAATAAAATGGCGCTGGGCAATATCAAAGAGCGCCTGGCACTGCACTTCGACCTTGAAGCCTCGCTTAAAAGCAGGCAGGAAAAAGGCGAATATGCGGTACATATTGTGCTGCCCCACCAGAAACAGAAACATTGATGCCTATGCTTAACATTCTGATCGCCGATGATGAAGCCCCTGCCCGCAATCGTTTACGCGACCTGCTGACCGATATCGGCAACAACCACGTTGTTGCCGAAGCAAAAAACGGCAAAGAGGCGCTGTTGCGCGCGGATGAATTACAGCCGGACATCGTACTGCTGGATATACGCATGCCGGAAATGGATGGCATCGAGGCCGCGCAGCACTTACAGAATTTATCCAAGCCGCCTGCCGTTATTTTTACCACCGCTTTTGATAATTACGCCATCCAGGCGTTTGACATGAATGCCGTCGACTACTTATTGAAACCGATCAGGCAGGAACGACTGGAAAAAGCTCTGCAAAAGGCGCGTGCCTTACAGCCGCAGCAGCTTGCTGCACTTGCGCCGCTATCGCCAAGAAAAACACACCTTACGATTACAGAACGTGGCCGCATCCTGTTAGTGCCGGTTGACGACATCATTTACCTGCGCGCTGAACTCAAATACGTCACAGTACGCACGGCAGAACGTGAATACCTGCTTGAGGAATCGCTGACGCACCTGGAACAGGAATTCGAGCATTTGTTCATACGCCTGCATCGCAACTGCCTGGTGGCACATGCCTATATCCTCGGTTATGAAAAACGCAGCAGCGATGAACACGGCGAAAAACAATGGGTAGCGCTGTTGAAGCACGTACCGGAAACCATCCCGGTCAGCCGCCGTCAGCAGCATCTTATCCGCATGACTTGATTCAGCTTTATATCAGGACACTTCAAGACTGTTTAGCCCGGGCTGGCACCCAGCTTGTGATAAAATGAAACCTCATTATTTAAAATCAGCATAGCCTGTACTTAGCGCATGAATAACTCCGCCAACCCAACTTCAAATACACCGGCTCCGAAAAAACTGGTGATCGCATCCCGTGAAAGCGCACTTGCCATGTGGCAGGCACGCCATATTCAAAGCCGCCTGCAAGCGCTGTACCCGGAAACGGAAGTCTCGATCCTGGGCATGACGACAACCGGCGACCAGATTCTGGATACCCCGCTGGCCAAAGTAGGCGGTAAAGGCTTATTTGTGAAAGAACTGGAAACGGCATTGGCAGACGGCCGCGCCGACCTTGCCGTACACAGCATGAAAGATGTGCCGATGAACCTGCCGGAAGGCTTTGTGCTGGCAGCTACCGGTGAACGTGAAGACGCGCGTGATGCATTTGTTTCAAACCACTTTGCATCCCTTGAAGACCTGCCTGCGGGCAGCATCGTCGGCACCTCAAGCCTGCGCCGCCAGAGCCAGCTGCAGGCGCGTTTTCCGCACCTGAAAATCGAATCCCTGCGCGGCAACCTGCAAACCCGCTTACGCAAACTGGACGAAGGCCAGTATGCCGCAATCATTCTTGCAGCAGCAGGTTTAATCCGCCTGGAACTGGGCAGCAGAATCCGCCAGTTGATCACCCCGCAGCAGAGCATTCCGGCGGTTGGCCAAGGCGCGCTCGGCATTGAGATCAGTGCCAGCCGAACTGATATGATCGCAGTGCTGGCACCGCTCAACCATGCTGACACGCAGGTATGTGTTGAAGCGGAGCGTGGCATGAGCCGCACTTTGGCCGGCAGCTGTACCGTACCGCTCGGTGCCTACGCGGTATGTGAAGGCGACAACATCCGCATCACGGGTTTTGTTGCCAGCGTCGATGGCAAACAGATGCTGGTTGAAACTGCAACCGGCAGCAGGAATGATGCTGAGGCCCTGGGCAAAACACTGGCAAACCAGTTAATTGCGCAAGGTGCCGATAAGATCCTGGCGGCACTCTGACCCGATCGCCTTAAGAACACCTGAACATGACCTCTGACCACTTGCTGGAAGGCTTACATGTCGCGGTAACACGGCCTGTTGACCAGGCGCGGAGCCTGTGCGAGAGCATTGAACAGCACGGGGGAGTTGCCATTGCATTCCCGCTGATTCAAGTTTCCGCACTGGAAAATTACCAGGCTTTTGAACAGCAGCTTATGCAGCTGGCAGGTACCGACTGGGCCATATTCATCAGCACCAATGCCGTCGATTTTGCAGTGCCGCGCGTACTTAAAAAATATGGTCAGTTTCCGCAACAATTAAGATTTGCAGCGATCGGTCACCAGACGGCGCATGCGCTGGGCCAGTACGGCATCCATGAGGTACTGATTCCCCAAGGCCGCTATGACAGCGAAACCCTGCTGGCGCTGCCCGAGATGCAGGATGTTTGCGGCAAGACCGTCGCCATCTTCCGCGGTGCAGGCGGACGTGAGCTGATGGCAGAAACACTGAAAGCACGTGGCGCCCATGTGTATTTTGCAGAAAGCTACCAACGCATCAATCCGCAGCACAGCACCGAGGTACTGAGCAGTAGCTGGCAGCAGCACAAGCTGGATGCCGTAATCGTTACCAGCAGCGAAGCCATGCGCTACCTGCTGCAAATGGCACGGAACGAACCCTGGCTGCAGCATGTCACTTTGTGCGTCAATCATGAGAGAATAGCTGAACTGCCGAAGCAGCTTGGACTGAAAGTGCTGGTTGCCGAAGCCCCGGGAGACGCTGCAATGCTGCAATGCTTATCACGACTTGTTAAATCAGATCATGCTAAATCAAAACCCGTTAAATCAGGGTCTGCTAATCATCATGACTGACCAGGATATGCAAACGCCGCTGATGCAGAAAAGCAAACCTTCCATGGTCAGCATAAGCTGGGTGGTGCTGGTGATAGCCGCACTATCCACACTTGCCTGGCAATGGCTCAATACCCGGCATAAATTTAACGAGATTGAGCTGTCCCTGAGCCAGAAGCTGGAACAATACCAGGCCATCAATAAACAAAGCCTGGCGCTTGCCAAGCAGGCTGAAGAACGCAGCGTGCAGGCCAATATGCGCACCATCGTGCTGGAACAGAAACTGGCTGAATCACGCGACCAGCAAGAGGCTCTGCAGACACTTTACACCCAGCTCGCAGAGAACCGCGAATCAACCGCAGTGGCCGAGGTAGAACAGCTGCTCACCATTGCCAGCCAACAACTGCAATTGAGCGGCAATGTGAAATCAGCCCTGCTCGCCTTGCAGGCTGCCTATAAACGCCTGGAACCGCTGGAATTGCCGCGCGCTATCCAGCTGCGCGAAACCCTCAACCTCGAAATTGAGCGCTTGCGCGAAGTACCGCAAGTCGACGTGATCAGCATGAGTTCGCAGCTTACCCACCTGTCGGAACTATGCGGAAAGCTGCCTTTAATCAGCGAGCGCCAGCCTACCCTGAATGCAAAGGCTGCGGCAGAAAAATTACCGCCGCAGACGGAGACTGCGCTGCAGAAACTGGTTAACGGCATCTGGGACGACATCAGGAACCTGGTCACGGTAGAGCGCATCAACAAACCCGAACCGCCGCTGCTGGCGGTTGACCAGTCCTTCTATTTACGGGAAAACCTGAGGCTGAGGCTGCTGACCGCACGCGTAGCGCTGCTGCAGCATGACGAGGCAACTTACAAGGCTGATCTGAACACGGTTAAAAACTGGCTGAATGAATACTTTGATACCAAACACCCGGACACCATCAAAGCCTTCGCTCTGCTGAACAAATTATCCAGCAACAATATCAGCATTGAATTACCGCAGCTCGCAGAGAGCTTTGCCGCGGTGAATCGCTATAAGCTGACTTTGGAACAGAACGACTGATAATCCATGATCAAGCATAGAATCTTCTGGTGGCTGCTGATGGCCTTGCTGCTGGCGGGCCTGGTATGGCTGGCCAGCAATAATGAAGGCTACGTACTGATTATACGCACGCCTTATCGCATACAGATTTCGTTTAATTTTTTCCTGGCGTTATATGTACTGAGTTTTTTAGGCTTGCATTACTGTCTGCGCTTTGTACATTTCCTGCGCTGGCTGCCTTTTAAAAGGCGCAGCAAAAAAGAAACCCTGCGTTTAAAAGCGGGCAATGCAGTATTGCTGGAAGGCATGCATGCGTTGGCGGAAGGCGACCTGGAAAAAGCCGAGGCCTCTGCCAAACTGGCACAGGAGCTGATACAGAATACCGACCTGGAAAAATTGATCCAGGCTCTGGCGGCGGCAAAAAACAAACAGGGCCAGCTATTCAAATAAGCAGGCCCCGTGTCGTAGCCGTCGTTAATTTATACCGCTGGGGCTGGCGCGGTTACCGGTTTGGCATAATTGAAAGCATCCGAATAGAAGGCATCTTCCGGCAAACCGGCCTGCTGGAAGCTGGCATGGGCAACTTCCACCATAGCCGGAGCACCGCAGCAATAGACTTCATAAGCACTTAAATCCGCGATGTCATCCAATACGGCCTGGTGTACCAACCCGGTTCTACCCTGCCACTGATCTTCGGCTACTGCGTCCGACAAAACCGGGATAAACTTGATATGCGGATATTCTTTTGCCCACGCTTCCGGCAATTCGGGCATATAGAGGTCGGCGCCCGCCCTGGCACCCCAATACAGCGTGACTTCACGCTTGATATTGTTGTGCAGCATATGCTCAATAATGCCCTTAATCGGCGCAAACCCGGTACCGCCGGCCACCATGACTATCGGCTTATCGGAATTATCACGGTAATAAAAGCTGCCAAACGGGCCTTCAATGCGCAGAATGGCTTTATCCGGCATTTCATTAAAGACATATTCAGTAAATACGCCGCCCGGGATCAGACGCAGATGCAGTTCCAGCAGGTTATCCGCATGTGGTGCATTCGCAAGTGAAAAAGCACGGCGCTTGCCGTCTTTGAGCAGAAACTCGACATATTGGCCTGCCATGAACTGTAAACGCTCATTACTCGGCAGCTTCAGGAACAGCGCCATCACATCATGTGACAACTGCTGCTTACGCTCAACCCTCGCCGGCAGGATGCGTGGCACGATTGTGCCGATAATCACTTCCCTGCATTCGATGGTCAGGTCAGACAAAGGCCGCGCACAGCAGAAAAGCGCCTTGCCGGCGGCCTTTTCTTCTTCCGATAATGCGCTGCGCGCATAGTCACCGTAATCCACTTCACCGCTCAGGATCTTTCCTTTACAGCTGCCGCAGGCGCCGTTACGGCAGCCATAAGGAATATTAAAACCAGCCTCCAGTGCTGATTCCAGAACGGTTTCATAAACTTTGGCACCGCAAGTGTGCCCGCTGGGTTGAATCGTAATTTGATATGTCATGTCAGGTACTTCTAAGGATTTGATTAAAATTGATATTTAGGGCGTTTCTGTCAATGCCAGGCCAGATGCAGTATTGCCTGCATGCCGGCAAAAAATGTATTTATAAACATGTCGTCAGTCTTCACGGCGGAACTCGCCCTCTATTACATCATCATTCGCAGCCTGATGAGGTGATGATCGATAGGGTTCATCTTGAGAAGGCGCATTTAATGGCTGCGCATTTCTAATCGGGATCAGCAACAGGGTAACTGCAATAATATCAGTGATCACCCCGGGCAGCATTAACAATACGCCGGCGATGATGTTGCGCAAGCTGCCGAATACCGCTTTAGCAGGGCCGCCGCCGCTGGTCATATTCTGCATCATGCGTAAACTGAACGAGGATTTCTCCTCACGGATCAGGCGCAGCCCCAGCCAGCCTACCGCGATTAAATACCCCAGCAATAGCCAGCCGTAGCGGTCTGCCAATTCAATCAAGAGCCATATCTCTGCGATTGGAAAAGCGAGTAAAATCAAACCTACAAAAAAACGCATGTGATGCTACCTTAAATGTCGAATCAAAAAACAGTCATACAAAATGAAGTCATACTGGTACTGACCAATATGCCGGACGAAACGTGCGCCAGGCATTTAGCGGAAACACTGGTAACGCAGAAACTGGCGGCATGCGTCAACCTGCTGGCAGCCTGTCAGTCAGTATACTCATGGCAAGGCAAGCTGGAACATGCCACAGAAATACCGCTGCTGATTAAAACCAGCCGGTCACAATACGATGCACTGCAAACTGCCATTATAAAAATGCATCCTTATGAACTTCCTGAAATAATCACTATCAACGTAGATGGTGGCTTACCTCGATATTTACAATGGGTAAACGCACAATTATCTGCTGAAGGCGCTACATGTTAAAAAGATTTCCATATTTTTTATTAATTCTATTCGCGGTTTTTACCGCCCAGTTGAGCTATGCCGGCAATGCCAGCAGCTTTACAAAGAGCCTGTTCAGTAACGATACGGCTGAAGATGAGTTTCTATCTCCGGATGCTGCATTCGCACTGGACATTGTTCAGGCGGGCGGCCAGATCAATGCCGACTTCAAGATTGCACCAGGCTATTACCTGTACAAAGAGCGCATCAAATTCGTGTTATCGCCCGACCGCGATCATGAAGTCAAGCTACCTGCCGGCGACATCAAAAACGACCCTAATTTTGGCAGGATGGAAGTCTACCATCATGACTTTACTGGCAATATCCTGCTTAAAGGTACTGACAGCAGTCCGCTTACCATTAAAGCCACCTACCAGGGCTGCAGCGAGAAAGGCTTATGTTATGCGCCGCAGCACAAAACATTCATCATCAATCCGCAAGCGGCTAGTAGTTCAGATAATGCAGCCGGCTTGAAAGTTCCGGACAACTCGAATCCTGACAACGCTGCCAGTCACGGCAATATTTCTGATAGCGATAGCCAGGCTGCCAACCTGCTCAAAAGCGGTAAATGGTGGCTGATCATCCTGGGCTTCTTTACCGCCGGCCTGCTGCTGTCGTTCACGCCCTGCGTATTCCCGATGATTCCGATCCTGTCTTCGATCATTATCGGCAAAAACGCACACGTTACGCGCCTGCATGCATTCAACCTGTCACTGGCTTACACATTCGGCATGTGCCTGACCTACACACTTGCCGGTATCGCCGCTGGCTTATCCGGCCAGATGCTGAGTGCTGCGCTGCAAACGCCATGGGCACTGGGCTTTGGTGCGCTGGTATTTGCATTACTGGCGCTTTCGATGTTCGGTTTTTATGAACTCAAACTACCGAGCGGCCTTGAAAACGGCCTGATGTCGGTCAGCCGCCGCATCAAGGGCGGGAAATTCTTCAGCGATTTCCTGATGGGTATACTATCGGCATTGATCATCAGCCCCTGTGTAGCGGCACCGCTTGCCGGTGCATTACTGTATATCAGTAAAACCAGCGATGTGGTGCTGGGCGGTGTCGCCCTGTTTTCACTATCACTCGGCATGGGCGCACCGCTGCTGATTATCGGCGCATCCGCCGGCACGCTGCTGCCTAGGGTCGGCAGCTGGATGAATGCCGTGCGCAACCTGTTTGGCGTACTCATGCTGGGGGTTGCGCTGTGGCTGATTACGCCGATTATCCCTGTCAGCCTGCAGCTTGCATTATGGGCTGCACTGCTCATCGTGCCCGCAATCTTCATGCATGCGCTAGACCCGCTGCCTGTGGATGCAAAACCGGCGCTCAGGTTCTGGAAAGGTATCGCCCTGATGCTGCTGGTCACCGGCCTGGCGATGCTGATTGGCGCATTATCCAATGCAAAATCCCCGCTGCAGCCGCTCGGCGGCCTGCTGGCAAAAAACGGCTCATCCCAACAGCAGCCGCCGCATGCCAGCCTTGACTTTAAGCGCGTTAAAAACCTGGACGAACTGGATGCGGCATTAAAATCCGCGCAAGGCAAACCGGTAATGCTCGATTTTTATGCTGACTGGTGCGTATCATGCAAAGAAATGGATCAGTTCACGTTCAGCGACCAGCGTGTACAAACGGCACTGAAAAACACGGTGCTACTGCAGGCTGATGTCACCGGCAATACGGCTGAAGACAAAGCCCTGCTAAAGAAATTTGGCCTGTTTGGGCCACCGGGCATTTTATTTTTTAACGACAAAGCACAGGAAGAAACACAGCTTAAAGTAGTCGGTTACAAAAATGCCGATGATTTCCTGCAAATCCTGAACCAGCGCGGCAGCTGTCTGCCGGAAACCACACAATGTTAAAAAAAACGCTTTCCGTCACTGCCTACCTGGCAGTCATTATCATATTGGGGCTGGCTATCAGGCACTTTGCGCTTAATCCGCTGGCCAGCAAACCGGCCATTAACGCAGCACTGCTGTTTACCGCGCCGCTGACAGACATCCACGGTAGCAAACAGAACCTGAACCAGTACAAAGGTAAAATCATCGTGCTTAATTTCTGGGCCACATGGTGTCCGCCCTGCCGCGAAGAAATGCCGGAGCTTTCCCAGCTGCACCTGGAATATAAAGACAGGAACGTTGTGGTGTTAGGAATCGCTGAAGATGAACTGGCGCCAGTCAAAGAATATCTGCAACATTCCCCCGTGGCTTACCCGGTATTTATTGCCGAAAATGAAAGCGCAGGCCTCGGAATGCATCTGGGCAATGATAAAAGCGTCTTGCCTTATACGGTAATTATCGGGGCTGATGGCAACGTGATAGATACATTTTTTGGCAGGATAAACAAACCACTGCTCGAAAAGTCGCTGCAAACCTTATTGCCACAGCAGAAATTGGCTTATAATTAAAGCGCAGTCGCATAAAAGACCTGATCTGCAACCATATAATTTATATGTAATTTCGCTTAATTACATTAATGTTGCTGGACAAAATCCATTAACTTCGGCAAACTTGCGTTTATGAAATACCGTAATAACCGCACAAATTCGCTCATAAAGGCACGCCACCATGCAATCTAAATCGATTTTAGTATTACATGGCCCCAATCTTAACCTGTTGGGACTGCGTGAACCTGAACATTATGGCAGCGCCACACTGGACAGCATCAACCATGCCCTCTCCAGCAAAGCACAGTCAGCCGGCATTGCACTAGAATCCTTTCAAAGCAACTCTGAAGCCGAGCTTGTCACTAAAATCCAGTCTTTAGCCACCAGTAAGGCTGATTTTGTAATCATCAACCCGGCAGCATTCACGCATACGTCGGTTGCCATGCGAGATGCATTAAGTGCGGTAAAAGTACCTTTTATCGAAGTACACCTATCTAACGTTTTTGCACGTGAAGCATTCCGTCACCACTCATATTTCACCGATATTGCAGTTGGCATTATCAGCGGCTTAGGCGCCCAGGGCTATTCATTGGCGCTTGACTACGCTATTCAGCATATAAATCGTTCTAATTAATATAATTAAAATTAAAATTTTCAGAGGGTTATCATGGATTTACGCAAACTTAAAAAGTTAATCGACTTGGTAGAAGAATCAGGCATTTCCGAGCTTGAGCTTACAGAAGACGGCGAGAAAGTACGCATCAGCCGCAATTTCACATCAAACGCTGCAGTACAGCAGTACGCTCCGGCACCTATGCATTACAGCGCCCCGCAATTTGCTGCACCTGCCGCAGCGGCGGCTGCTCTGGCAGTTGAGGCACCTGCGGCTGAAGAAGGCCATGCCGTTAAATCGCCAATGGTTGGTACTTTCTACCGCTCACCTTCACCGGATGCAAAAGCATTTGTTGAAGTCGGTGACACGGTTGCCGTTGGCGACACCCTGTGCATCGTTGAAGCGATGAAGCTGCTCAACGAAATTGAATCTGATAAAGCCGGTGTTATCAAAAAAATCTTAGTCGATAATGGTCAAGCCATTGAATACGGCGAACCACTCTTCATTATTGGCTAAAATTTTTTAAAGAATGGAATTCAACTTTCATGGCTATGTTTGACAAAATCTTAATCGCAAATCGCGGTGAAATCGCACTACGCGTTCAGCGCGCCTGTCGCGAACTTGGTATCAGGACGGTCGCAGTTCACTCAGAAGCTGACCGTGATGCCAAATACGTAAAATTAGCAGACGAATCCGTTTGCATCGGCCCAGCCCCATCCAGCCAGAGCTACCTGAATGTTCCGGCAGTGATCAGCGCTGCCGAGGTGACCGATGCCCAGGCTATTCACCCCGGTTATGGCTTTTTATCTGAAAATGCCGACTTTGCGGAACGAGTAGAACAAAGCGGCTTTGTATTCATTGGCCCGCGCGCTGAAACTATCCGCCTGATGGGTGACAAGGTTTCTGCCAAAGATGCGATGCGTAAAGCAGGCGTGCCGTGCGTACCTGGCTCTGACGGCGCCCTGCCTGACGATCCGGCAGAAATTATTAAAATCGCCAAGCATATCGGTTACCCGGTCATTATTAAAGCCGCCGGTGGCGGTGGCGGTCGCGGTATGCGCGTGGTACACACGGAAGCAGCGTTGCTCACATCCGTGAACATGACCAAGGCTGAAGCACAGGCTGCCTTTGGCAACCCTGTAGTTTATATGGAAAAATACCTGGAAAAACCACGCCATATTGAAATTCAGGTGTTGGCCGACCAGCATGGCAACGCTGTGTTTTTAGGTGAGCGTGACTGCTCTATGCAGCGTCGCCACCAGAAGATTATTGAAGAAGCGCCGGCACCGTTATTAAACACGCGCCTGCGCGACAAAATCGGCGAGCGCTGTGCTGAGGCCTGCCGCAAAATCAAATATCGCGGCGCCGGGACTTTTGAATTCCTGTACGAAAACAACGAGTTTTATTTTATTGAAATGAATACGCGTTTGCAGGTAGAACATACCGTGACGGAAATGATTACCGGCATTGACCTGGTTCAGCAGCAGATTTTCGTTGCCGCCGGTGAAAAACTGAAATTCCGCCAGAAGGACATCCAGCTGCGCGGACACGCGATTGAATGCCGCATCAACGCAGAAGACCCTTACAGCTTCGTGCCGTCACCCGGTAAAATCAACCGGTTCCACATGCCTGGCGGACCCGGCGTTCGCGTCGATACACATGCTTTTGGCGGCTACACAGTGCCTCCGCACTATGACTCCATGATCGGTAAGCTGATTACCTACGGTGATACGCGCGAACAGGCGATTGCTCGCATGCGTATTGCACTATCTGAAATGTATGTCGAAGGTATTCACACCAATATCGAACTGCACTCGGAATTAATGGCAGATGCAGCGTTTCATCAGGGCGGCACCAGCATTCATTACCTTGAGCAAAAACTCGGTATCTACAATAAATAAACAAGGTAAGTATGGCTTGGGTATCACTTAAAATTGAAGCACAGGATAATACCGCTGATCTGATTAGCGATACCCTCATGGAGCTGGGCGCATTATCTGCAATCATTGAAGACGCCAATGCAGAAACCATCGATGAACAGCCTATTTTCGGCGAACCTGGCGATCCGCCGCCAGGCATCTGGCAGCAGAATCTGGTCAGCGCCCTGTTTGATGAAGGCGTGGATATTGATGCCGTTATGGCGGACCTGCAATCGCAGACCAAATTGCCCAGCCTCAATTACACCACTGAAATCATTCAGGAACAGGATTGGGTGCGTGCAACACAATCACAATTTGATCCGATAAAAATCACCGATGCCTTGTGGATCGTGCCAACCTGGCATGATTCACCCAACCCGGATGCCATCAACATCATCCTGGATCCAGGCCTGGCATTCGGTACCGGCAGCCACCCGACTACGCACTTGTGCCTGGCATGGCTAACACAGACCGTCAAACCCAACCAGACCGTGCTTGATTACGGCTGCGGCTCGGGTATTTTAGCGATTGCAGCTAAAAAACTGGACGCAGGTAAAGTGGTAGGGGTTGATATTGACCCGCAGGCGATTCAATCCAGCTTATACAATGCCGAACAAAACTATGTAAGCGCTGATTTTTATGCTGCCAGTGAATACCAGTCTGCGGAATTTGATATCGTCGTTGCCAATATTCTATCCAGTGCATTAAGTGTGTTAGCCCCAGCGCTTGCCAGATCATGCAAAGCAGGAGGAAAAATTGCACTCTCCGGCATTTTACGTGAACAGGAGTCAGCCGTTTCCGCCATTTATGCTGAATGGTTTGATATGGAAGCGCCGCAGTATATGGACTCCTGGGTTTTGCTGACTGGCACTAGAAAATGCGCGTCATAACCCATTGCCCAGCCTGCCAGACTCAATTTTTCGCTACTGAAGAACAGCTCAATCAACATGGCGGCAAGGTCCGCTGCGGCCAGTGCATGCAGGTATTCGATGCCAGGGCACAACTCGTCTCCATCAATGAAGGCGCGGAAAATATTACTGGTGCCGACGACAGCAGCCTCAAAGATGATACGCCTGCCATTGATAGCGCTGCGCAAGTACAGGCAAGTCCTGAACCGGAGGCGCCTGATAGCGTTATTGAAATAACCGCTCCGGAAACTACAGCGGACGCAGCTAAACAGCCCGCTTATCTTGATGATGCCATCAAAAACAACAGGCTCCGTACCAGCCATACCGGCCATCAATCACGTAAATGGCTGTGGGTTACGGGCTCGCTGCTCATGGTTTTGCTTGCAGCGTTACAGAGTGTGTATTTTCTGCGTGAGGAAATCGCAATCTATTACCCTCAGGCCAAACCCTTGCTGGTACAGGTTTGCGAGAAACTCTCCTGCAGTATCAATCTGCCTAAAAAAATTGAATCGATTGCCATTGACGACTCAGACATGCAGGAAGATGCAGATCACCCGGGGTTGGTAAACTTTGCCAGCACCCTGATTAACAGCGGTCACCATGTGCTGGCGTACCCGAACCTTGAGCTGACACTGACAGATGTTGAAGACAAACCGGTGCTGCGCCGAATTTTCAAACCCAATGAGTATCTGCCGGCCGGAACCAATATTGCTGACGGCATTCAGGCTGGAGAGGAAACCAGGATTAAACTGGCCATTTCGACCGGTAACATTGCCGTTGCCGGTTATCGCGTATTTGTGACCTACTGAATTCTGGCCGTAATGACACCCAACTTCTAATGAAAGTCATGAGTGTGATTTAAGCGGTTTACATAGCGCTATTTTTCCTGAGCCAAGTATTATTCTCTCCATAGAATCTGTACTTAACTAAATAACTTCAGGAGATTGATTATGTGGACAAAACCAGCTGCTACTGAAATGCGTTTCGGTTTCGAAGTAACAATGTACGTTTGCAATCGTTAATTTTTAATTCAACGTATATACATCAAGCTTACCGATTCGTAATGATCTGAGCCATAATGATTTAAAACTTAATGATTTAAAGCATAACGATAAAATCAGAAACAATCAGAATCAGTAAGATTAAAAAGGATACCCCGGTATCCTTTTTTTACGCCTGGAGCTTTCTTCATGCAGGCATTGAATTCTGCCAAATTTTTTCACCTTGGCTTTATGCAGCAAAGTCTTATACAACTAAGATTTTATACACCTAAGTTGTACGCTCCTAGGCTACATTAATCATCTGCAGGCATTCCGATTTGATCTGCCGGATAGAATCAGCCACGCAGCTTATCGCAAGTTCTCGTGCATAACTCTTGCGCCATGCCAGTGCCACCCTTCTGACCGGTACCGGTGCCGAAAACGGAATCACCTTGACCAGCGGATTGATATAACGCTCGCTGGCCGCACTGCACGGCAGTACGGTAACGCCCAGGTTGGAAGCCACCATGTTCCGTATCGTCTCCAGTGAGTTACCCTGCAGCACTTGCCCCTTGCGTGACAGATCCGGGCAAGCCTGCAACACCTGATGGCTGTAGCAATGACCGCTATTCAGCAGCAGCACGTTCTCATCAGCAAGCTCTTCTGCGCTGATAGACGCACGATCTGCCCAAACATGACCTACGGGTACCATTACCACATAATTTTCATCGTAGAGGGGCATAGTGTTGATTCCAGGCACATCGAACGGTAGCGCAATCACCGCAGCATCAATCACACCGTTCTTAAGCTGCACTTCCAGCTGTGCTGTCAGGTTTTCTTCAATTTCCAGCGGCATGTCCGAAGCACTGTGACGAAGAATCGGGATCAGTTCCGGTAATAAATAAGGCCCTACCGAATAAATCAAGCCCAGGCGGAACACTCCGTTTAATTGATTATTACCCTGTTTAGCAATTTCACGGATATGGTTTACTTCTTCCAGCGCCTTGATCGCCTGCTCGATAATTTTTCCGCCGATTGGCGTCGGGCTGATGTCGGTGCGGCTGCGCTCAAAAATCATGACGCCTAAATCGTCTTCGAGCTTCTTTATAGCCAGGCTGAGCGCAGGCTGGCTCACATAGCATTTTTCGGAAGCACGCCTGAAATTGCGCTCTTTAGCTACCGCTACTACAAAACGTAATTCGCTTAGGGTCATGATGTATTTTTGCGCATGTTCTTGATAAATCCAGTATATCAACAAAAACCGGACGTTCAATAATTCAAATCATGGCCGGCCGATATTAAACTCCGCTTATTAAGACTGCTGTTTCCGTGTCGCTATCAGGCTTAATAAAATGCTGGTTCCAATCACGGCAACGACCACACCTAATGAAACCGCTACAGGGATCTTAAACCATTCCACAATCAGCATTTTCGTACCCACAAACACCAGCACTACCGCCAACCCGAATTTAAGCAGGTGGAAACGTTCTGCCATATCCGCCAGCAGGAAATACAGTGCGCGCAAACCCAGGATCGCGAAGATATTAGAAGTAAATACGATAAATGGGTCACTGGTAATCGCAAAGATTGCCGGAATACTATCCATTGCAAAAATCACATCAGAAAACTCGATCAGCACCAGCACCAGGAACATAGGAGTAAACCAGCGCACCCCTTTTTCCATCACCCAGAATTTATCGCCGTGATACTCATGCGTAATACGCATGTGTTTTCTTACCCATTTCAGCAGCGGGTTGTTTGACAGGTCCGGCTCATGGTCGGCAAACAAAAACATCTTGATACCGGTAACCACCAGAAAAGCCCCGAACACGTATAACACCCAATGGAACTGAGCAATCAGCCAGGCACCCAGAACAATCATCAGCGCACGCAGGATGATTGCACCCAGCACGCCATATACGAGAATACGCTTCTGGTATTCCAGCGGTACCGCAAAATAACTGAAGATCATCACGAAGACAAAAATATTGTCCATCGCCAGGGTTTTTTCCAATAGATAGCCGGTCAGGTATTCCATGACTTTGGCATCTGCGATCGCGCGGCCTGACGTATGATCCAGCCAGCCCCA
>Ga0208758_100207_pt1 | contig 25003 bp, 17 predicted proteins | sample LakWasM116_HOW13_2_FD_183930 | JGI IMG/M metagenome (GOLD analysis project Ga0208758, IMG submission 183930) | Freshwater sediment methanotrophic microbial communities from Lake Washington under simulated oxygen tension - Sediment Metagenome... | ecosystem: Environmental > Aquatic > Freshwater >...
CAAGGCAGCCGGCACCGGATAGCCGTGCGCCATCTTCCCGCCCGATGCATGTAGATGCGCGCAGCAATGACTCCACCAGCCGCGACAGGGCTGACCGTGAAGGCAATTACCGTAACCCGCCGCGCCGTGGCGGCAAGGCGCGTGATGGTTTTGTAGCCAGTGAGTTTGATAAAAACCGCTCGAATAAAGAAGCTTCTGCTGCCAAGGCGAATGCAAGCCAGCCTGAACAGCCGCGCCTATCAAAAGTGATGGCTGAACGCGGCCTTTGCTCGCGTCGGGAAGCAGACGAATGGATCGCCAACGGCTGGGTAAAAGTGAACGGGGAGGTTATCGAAACCTTAGGTACGCGCATAGACCCGGATGCCGAAATCATCATCAGCAGCTACGCACAGGAAACACAAGCTGAAAATGTAACCATCATCCTGCACAAACCCGTAGGCTATGTGAGCGGGCAGGCAGAAGACGGCTATGAGCCGGCTGTTGTACTGGTACACCCGGACAACCAGTGGCCAGACGATCCGGAACTGCACAAACACAACCCCAGGCAGTTCCACCGCGGCATGCTGCGCGGCCTGGCACCGGCAGGGCGCCTGGATATCGATTCAACCGGCATGCTGGTACTCACGCAGGATGGCCGTGTTGCGCGCCATTTGATTGGCGAAGACTCCACGGTTGAGAAAGAATACCTGGTGCGCGTAACAGGCGAACTGAGCGATGCCGGCTTGAAACAGCTGAATTTTGGCTTGAGCCTGGATGGCGAAAAACTGAAACCGGCCAAAGTCAGCTGGCAAAATGAAGACCAGTTACGTTTTGTATTGCGTGAAGGCAAAAAACGCCAGATCCGCCGCATGTGCGAAATGGTCGGGCTACATGTGGTTGGCTTGAAGCGCATCCGTATCGGCAGCATTACCTTGGGCAAACTACCGGTTGGGCAGTGGCGCTACCTGCGCCCTGAAGAGCGCTTTTAGGCTGAGTTCGATTTTTCTGAATTCAAGTTTGCTAAATTCAAGTTTGCTGAATTCAATTTTCAAGTACCTTTGCACGGATTGGGCAGGCACTGCCATCCACGCAGATGGTCCATATTTTTTTAGGAGTGACGATGGGATTATTTGATAGCCTTGCGGGCAGCATGTTAGGTAAACTGGGCGGCGAAAAGGGCGCCATTGCACAAGTGGCTGTAGACTTGTTCAATCAGAACGGCGGGCTGCCGGGCGTACTGGAGAAATTCAAGGCCGCCGGTTTTGCCGATGAGGTAGCCTCATGGGTGGGCAAAGGTGCAAACCAGCAAATCTCAGCAGCACAGATTACCCAGGTTCTGGGCAGCGCAACCATTAGCACGGCAGCAGCCAGACTCGGCCTGAATGCTGACGAAATCAGTTCTAAAATCGCAGAATACCTGCCGCAGGTGATAGACCGCATGACCCCTGACGGTGAGGTGGGTAAAGATTCTGGCAATCTGCTCGCCACGATGCTGGGCATGCTCAAATAAAATCACTCACTCATCAAGAACGGGCGTTTTTAGCCCGTTCTTAAACGCTGGCAGAACAATAATATGGATTTAATCTTACTTTTCAAAGCGCTCATTCAAGGTCTGGTAGAGGGGGCGACTGAATTTCTGCCTATCAGCAGTACCGGCCACCTGATCATCGTAGGCGACTTGCTCAATTTTAATGACGACAAAGCCAAAGTATTCGACATTGTGATTCAACTGGCCGCAATCCTGGCAGTTTGCTGGGAATATCGCCGCAAACTGATCAATACCGCCCTGCACATTACCAGCCAGGCCAAAGCACAGAATTTCTCACTCAACCTGCTGATCGCATTCTTGCCGGCAGCCTTGATCGGCCTGGTGTTTCACAGCAAGATCAAAGAATTCCTATTTACGCCGATCACGGTCGCCATCGCCCTGATACTGGGTGGCCTGGCGATTCTGCTGATTGAAAAAATGCCGCTGAAAGGCAAAACCGTTTCCATAGACGACATGACACGAAAACAGGCCTGGCAGATAGGTTTTGCCCAGGCTGTCGCACTTATTCCTGGCGTATCACGTTCCGGGGCGACGATCCTGGGCGGCATGCTGTTCGGCCTTAACCGTCATACCGCTACCGAATTCTCATTCTTCCTGGCGATTCCTATCATGTTTGCGGCAACCGGTTACGATCTGCTCAAAAACTGGCAGTTGCTTTCCGTAGATGACCTTGGCATGTTTGCCGTAGGTTTTATCACTGCCTTCACATCGGCGCTCATCGCAATCAAATTCCTGCTGCGCTTTGTGGCAAGTCATGATTTTAAAATATTTGCCTGGTACCGTATCGCTCTGGGCTTAATCGTGATCTGGTATTTCAAGTAAAAATCGGCGAATAAGTACTTACCCATATTGCAGAAAACAGCAGTAAAGTCTAATCTGTTTAAAAAATAAAACCATGAATTGATAGAGTAAACCATGAATAAACTGATGAAATATGGCTTGTTTGGTCTGGGCGGCGTCATTGCCTTATTAGTGTTAGTAGTGGCGGTGATTGCAGCAACTTTCAACCCGAACGATTACAAGCCGCTCATCGTCAAGATGGTTAAAGAAAAAAAAGAGCGCACCCTGAATATCGAGGGCGACATCAAACTCGCATTCTGGCCAAAAATTGGCGCCAACCTGGGCAAGGTTTCCATCTCAGAACATCAGTCCGATAAAGAATTCGCCTCCATCCAGAGCGCTCAGGTCGCACTCGCAGTATTGCCGCTGTTAAAGAAACAGCTGGTAGTTGATACCGTTTACATTGATGGCGCCAAAGCCAACATCATCAAATACAAAGATGGCTCCACCAACTTCGATGACCTGCTGAGCAAGGAAGAAGAATCCGAACAGATTAAATTCGATATAGACGGCGTCAAAGTGACGAACTCGGCTGCGACCTACACGGATGAAAGCTCCGGTGCCCAATACGCATTATCAAAATTCAATCTGACCTCGGGTCATATCGCATTGGCGGAACCCGTTGAGCTGGCTACCGATTTCAGCGTTACGGCGAACCAGCCTGCGCTTGCCGCCGACGTTAAAATCAAGGGTAAATTCCTGGCAGACCCGGAAGACAAGCACTTCTTTGCCAAAGGGCTTGATGCTGCCATCACAGGCGATCTGCTGGGCGGCAAAGGCGTGTCGGTCACCGCCAGCGGTGATATTGACGCCAAGCCCGAAACGCGTGAATTTTTGGTTGACAGTTTAAAAGTTGCGCTGGCAGGCCAGTTCAGCGGGGCAAAGATCACGTTGGACTTGAACGCGCCTGAACTCATTGCGAAAAAAGACGAAGTCACCGGCAAGAAAGTAAGCGTCAACCTGGCGCAAGACAAATCCGGCGATACTTTCAAGGCGAATCTGGTATTGGCCGACATCAAAGGCTCGCCGAAAGCGCTGCAAAGCAGCGGCATCAGCGGCGACATTTCAGGCAAGCAGGGCGCCCGCTCCATTAGCGGCAAGTTCTCCTCCCCTTTTCAGGGTAACCTTGAGACCCTGATCTTTGACCTGCCGAAACTGGCAGGCAATGTCGATATCAAAGACCCGGCATTACCTAACGGTGCCGCAAAAGTCGGCTTCGCACTCAGCCTGCATACCGATGCCAAACAAGAGCAAGTGAACAGCAAGTTCAACCTGGATGTAGATGCGACCAGACTCAATGGCGATGTTGCCGTTGCCAGCTTCAAAAAGCCGAACGTCAGATTCAATATCAATGCCGATACGCTGGATCTGAATAAACTGCTGGGCAGCAGCAAGCCCCAGAAAGCCGCACCAGCCAGTGACAAACCGGCTGATTTGTCTGCGTTAAAGAATATCCTTTTGGATGGCAAGATCAACATCGGTAATTTACTCTATGACAAATACCGTTTAGCCGGCCTCAACGTGAATATTAAAGCCGACGGTGAAAAACTGGCCTTAACCGGCCTTAACGTCAAGCTGGATGACAGCAGCATTAAAGGCAACTTTGGCATCAGCCATTTTGCCAAGCCGCTATATACCTTTGATGTTGATATCGACCAGGTTGATGTTGACCGCTATGTCGCAGCCAAAGGCAGCGCGGCGCCGGACAAGGCAGCCGGCAAGGGCGACGACAAACCGCTGGATCTTAGCGCACTGAAAGCGCTCAATGCTGATGGCTCGCTGCGTATCGGCAGCCTGAAGTATGGCAAAACCAAAGCCTCGAACGTGCGCATCGACTTAAAGGCAGATGGGCAGAAACTAAGCCTGAACCCGCTGGCGGCAAAAGTGGATGACAGCCAGATCAATGCCAATGTCGGCATCACACGTTTTCATGACCCGATTTATAGCTTTAACCTGAACATCGATAAACTGGACGCCGATAAATACATCACCAAAAGTGACCAGCCTGCCGCAAAAAATACTGGCGACACGCCGATTGACCTGAGTGCGCTAAAAAAGCTCAATGCAAGCGGCGAAGCCAAAATCGGCTGGCTTAAGCTTGCCAACGTCAAAACACAGAATGTGAACATCGGCCTTAAAGCCGCCGATGGCATCGCCACGGTATCGCCATTTGCCGCCAACCTGTATCAGGGCAGCATGGATGGCGTGCTCAAGGTTGATGCGCGCGGCACGCCCGCGATTACGTTCAAGCAGGACATGAAAAACATCGCGATAGGCCCACTGCTGGTAGATGCGATCAACAATGACATGCTGGATGGCAAAGGCACCCTGAATGTCGATGTCACGACCTCGGGCAATACGGTAAGCGCCCTTAAAAAAGCGCTGGCTGGCAAGGCTGCGGTGAATCTGGCTGACGGCGCAGTCAAGGGCATTGATATTGCAGGCACGGTTCGCGACATGAAATCCAAGCTCAACCTGTTCAAGGACAAAAACAGCATTGGAGCGGATCAGTCCAAGAAAACCGATTTCAGCGAGCTTAGCGCATCGTTCGATATCAAGAACGGCGTAGCGCACAATGAAGACCTGAGTATGAAAGCGCCTATCCTGCGCCTGGCTAAAGGCGATAGCCGGGGTGATATTGATATCGGCAATGAAACCATTAACTACCTGGCCAAACCTACGATTGTCAAATCATTAAAAGGGCAGGGCGGTGCCGACCTGGATTCTTTAGCCGGCTTGAGCATTCCGGTAAAAATCACCGGCACGTTCTCTGCCCCTAAATACGGTATGGACTTTGCCGCGATTGGGGCGGCAATGGCTAAATCCAACCTGCTGGATAAAGTAGGCGGCGAAAAAGGTGCTGCCGTTAAAGAACTGATCGGCGACGGCGACAAAACAAAAGCGCTGGAAAGCCTGCTAGGCAAAAAGAAACCGGCAGACACCGCAACCGCGCCGGCACCAGCCGATGGCGCCACTAGCGGCACTGCCCCGGCTGAAGCGCCGAAAACACCTGAAGAGACCGCTAAAGAAAAAGCGGCACAGGAACTGAAAAAACTATTCAAGTTTTAAACAAAACCCGCTCAGACAACTGCCGCCCGTCTATCGATAGCGGCAGTTTTCCCGGCTTATCCCGGAGCCGACCGACTATCACCGGAGCCATCAGCGTTATGCCCGGCCGGGACAAAGAGTACATCAAGACCCTATGACTGATTTTTCAAGCCGCCTGATCGTTTGGCAAAAACAACACGGTCGTCATGACCTGCCCTGGCAGAACACTACCGACCCTTACGCCATCTGGGTATCGGAAATCATGCTGCAGCAAACGCAGGTTACGGCGGTCATCGGCTATTACAGCAAGTTCATGCAGCGATTTCCCACCATTGCCGTACTGGCGGATGCGACACAGGATGAAGTGCTGCAGCACTGGAGCGGCTTGGGCTACTACTCAAGGGCGCGCAACCTGCACAATGCCGCACAAACCATTATGGATGAGCATGGCGGGGTGTTTCCGCAAGACTTCGCAACTATTCAGACATTGCCCGGCATTGGCCGCTCCACAGCAGCGGCTATCGCCTCGTTTGCCTTCAATCAGGTACAGACGATACTCGACGGCAACGTAAAACGCGTACTGGCCAGGCATTTTGCAGTGGAGGGCTGGCCTGGCACGCCTAAGATCGAGAAAGAACTCTGGTCGCTGGCAGAAAGCCTGCTGCCGAAGACAGAGATGGTGGCCTACACCCAGGGCCTGATGGATCTGGGTGCTACGCTATGCAGCAGAAGCAGGCCGCAGTGCCTGAACTGCCCGCTGCTTGCGTCCTGCCAGGCTTATCGGCAGCAGCGTGTCAATCAGCTGCCTACGCCCAAACCACGCAAGGCCACGCCGGAGAAACACACCATCATGCTCATATTGCTGCAAGGCGATAGCGTCATGCTGGAAAAACGTCCGCCCAGCGGCATCTGGGGTGGTTTATGGAGCTTTCCGGAGCTTGAGCAGGGCAATGACTGCACCGGTATCGTACAGCAGCGATTCGGCATGTCTGTGTGCCCGCAAAAGGCATTGCCGGAATTAAGCCATGCTTTCACACATTTTAAATTGCACATTACACCGCAGCCCCTGCAAGTGAACGGTCAGCTTACAAAAACCGGTGAGCCCGGCCAGGTCTGGCTAAGTATCGCAGATGCGCTCGGTGCCGCCATTCCAACACCGGTGCGCAAGATACTGCAAACGCTGCTCATTGAGGGCACCTAAGTCACGACGCCTAAGCCACGGCATTCAGGCCGCGGTATTGACTTACATCAATAGACGCCTTCGTTGCCTTGCCCAATCAGCTTGCCTGGCGTAGCATAGTAGTGAGAAAGTTGGCAGAGGGCGGAATTAAGCGCTCAGGTGATTGTCCATATTGATGTTGCCATTCCATGACTAATAAAAAAGGAGCATTTCAATGAGTAATAACATACCAAGCACTTCAGTAACCAAAGAGCAGCTGATCAGTGATTTCAAGGTCGTGATCGCAGATGCCGAGGCATTGCTGCGTGCTACCGCCAACCAGGGCGGCGAAGCCGTGACTAACCTGCGTGCGAAAGCGGAAGAATCGCTGGCGGCGGCAAAAGTGAAACTCGCAGACGCACAGGATGCACTGATTGAAAAAGGTAAAATCGCCGCCCAGGCAACGGACGATTATGTACATGAAAAACCATGGCATGCCGTAGGCATTGCAGCCGGTGTTGGCCTGGTTGTCGGCTTGCTCATCGGCAGGCGCTAGACTGCCATGGCAGAAACACCTCACCAGCCGGCAGAAGGCTTGCTGAACTCCCTCAAGAACCTGACCGTAACACTCATTGCGATCATTCACACCCGCCTTGAGTTGCTGAGTACCGATCTGGAAGAAGGGCGCGAGCGCTTTATTTCATTGCTGGCCATGGCCTTTGTTTCACTGTTCAGCCTGTGTTTTGGCGCAGTGCTGCTGACAATCCTGGTCGTGGTTGTGTTCTGGGATACGCACCGTTTACTGGTGCTGGGTTCGCTCACGGGGCTGTTCCTGATCTCAGGCGCAGTATTGGGGGCAGTCGTGGTAAGCAAGTTGAAATCCATGCCGCGGATGTTTGAAGCAAGCCTTGCCGAGCTCATCAAAGACCACCAGGAAATTGACATCGATCGCTAAACGGCAGGAGTTGGTAATGAACGAAAAATTAGCTGCACTTGCCGCACGCAGGCAAGAACTGGTTGATAAAGCCGCATCACAGCGCACGGTACTGACACAATGCATGGAACCGCTGCGCCAGCCGCTGGTGATTGCCGGTCACGGCATAGAAGTGGTGCGTTATTTCAGGAAACACCCAGTGCTGATGGTGGGCGTAAGTACCTTAACCGGCGTACTGATCCGCAAATTCCACATTGCCAGGATTAACGCATTTATGCAGACTGGCTGGTCCATATTCCAGCTGGTACGCGACATTCGTGAGTCCATACGCAGGGACTGATTGGTTACAGCAATAAAAAAAGCGGCTAAATAAGCCGCTTTTTATTGCCAGTTGAAGCTGGCTTCAAATACGGAATCAGTTTTATGGGGTGCAGAGCATGGCTCACAACCAAGCTCTGCGCCCATCAAATTGATTTTACTTTTGATCCCAGGAATCTTCCCACATACAGTGCTTGATCTTATGACGGTTTGCAATCAATTCATCAATTGACGGCTCATTGTTCAATGCACGTTTGATCGCCAGTTTAGTCGCTTCGTAGTTGTTCTTGTACATGTCGGCTTTGTCCAGCTTGCCTTCTTTTTCCAGCGGGATGCAACCTGGGTCGATCCACACCAGGCTGATGATGCACAAGTCGTTCGCTTGCTCTTTCGGGATGATGCCTTCGATCACACAGTCCAGAATCGCATCTGCAGTCGCAGCTTGCACTACGCCGCCGAACAAGCCTACATCGGTACTGCCTTTTAAGGTAACTTTTGGCACGGTCATGCAAACTGGACGCACCAGCTGGTTAATGTCACGCACTGCGAACATGGCCGTATGGCCTTTGCTTTGCGCCATCAGATTGGCAAATGCCTGGCCTACCGGGCCATCTACAGCACCGATTAAGATTTCAGGCATCGCAGCGGTTACGTCTTTACCTTCGCTGAATACGGTAGCTTCACCCGCTTTGAAAATGATCTTTGACATAAGAATTCCTTAAGAAATAGAAATGTAGGGTTGTGAATAAAATGAATCTGAAAATTAAGCCGTTACGCTTAACTTTTTAGGTTAAGACGAGATTTTATAGAATAGCCCCGCTTTAAGCAATTTACACCTAAGTAGTAGTTGCCTGAAACATGGCACCATAGAAAACACGCTTTTTGCCGGCAAAACAACCCGTCACGGCTGCCGGCACTTACTGCAATTTCACATCCGCAACCTCGCCACTGACGGTAAATCCGGCCTGGCGGCGGCGTGATGCTGACATCAGCTCTGCATTGACCTTGCCGGAAACGATATGGTTCGCATCAATTTCAATCTGCCCGCGGGCACGCAGCTGTCCGGTTTTCAGTTCAAGCTGTTTGTAACGGTATTGCCCATCCTTGAATTGCAGATTGCCGGTGAGCGTATCGAATCGGGTAAAATCAGCTTCAGGTGAAGGTTTATCGGCAGCTCCGGCCATCACGGCATGCGACAGTGCTATGCCATTCAATTTGCCGCCAGGCACCTCAAAGCTGGCATTGACTTCCGTACTGCCTGCCAGGTCAGCGGCATGGGCAGCCTTGCCTGCAAACGTCGCTGTAGCGTTAAGTGCGCCATCCACTGAGGCTTTGCTGCCAAAAGCCGTGAATAAACGCGGCAGCCTGGTTTTAATCAGTTCAAAACTGCCCGATGTGCCCAAGCCGCCTGTCCAATCCAGCGTAGCCTGCGCCTTGACCGTTCCCCCAAACGCCTTGGCCTCAATCTGGCCGAAGCTGACCTGGCCTTGGCTGATCTGCCCACTGGCAGTAAGCTCATCGAACTCCAGAGGTGTTAATAACGGCAGCTGCCAGTTGCTTGCCGTCATCGTAACGGCACTGCCGGCGTTTTGCGGGCTAAGAAGCAGCGTAAGATTGCCATTGGCATTAACCAGCTCAACACTGTTCAGCTCCCCGGACGGAGTAAGCGCAACCTTACCGTTAAAGGCCTCAAGCTCGAGATCTGCAATCTTGAACGAGATTTTCTTTAAAGCAATATGCTCAACTTTCAATTGATCTGAATTTGCTGCGTTATTGATCCATTGCATCTGGCGGCCAAAATCAGCGGGAGTCAGTGTAACCGTGCTGATTTCAAGCAGTTTAAGCACTTTTGCATCCTTGAACAGCATGGACACATCGGACTCTATATTCACGGAACCAATCCTGACATCCGCGCTGTCGCCTACAGTAACGCCCGTCAGTATCAAACGCGGCTGAGGCAGCAGTGACGCATGCACTTCCTGCACCGTGACGCGTTCACCGATGCTGGCTGATGCCAGCCTCTCCACAGGCTCGATCAGCATGGTCAGGTTAAGCACATGTATCAGGCCAAGCAGCACGATCACGGCTACCGGAACAAAAACCAGCAAGGGTTTGATGAGCTTGGGCGACTGAATGTTGAATTTAGCCAGCATGCCTGGACCGCGCATTTCCCTGGCACGGGCTTTTTCTTCGGCCCTGCGCTGGGCCTTGGCCTCCTTTTCTTCCCGGGCAAGGCGTTTCGCCTCCTCACGCGCTGCTTTGTTGGCTACTGCCTGCGCGATTTTCTCGGCTTCGCGGCGCGCTTTTTCTTCTTCACGTGCCAGCCGCTCCGCTTCACGCAACTTCCGCTCTGCGGCTTCGGCCTCGGCTTTACGTTCTGCCGCGATACGCGCCTGTTCTTCGGCTTGTTCACGGGCGATGCGCTCCGCTTCCAGCCTCGCTTTTTCTGCAGCTTCGGCTTGTTCACGCGCAATCCGTTCTGCTTCTGCCTGCAAACGCGCTGCTTCTTCCGCTTTGGCCCTGGCAATCGCTTCGGCTTCTTCGCGTGCGATGCGTTCCGCTTCTAGCCGCTCCTGTTCCGCGGCTTCCTGCCGGGCTTTTTCGACTGCTTCTTCAGCGGCTTTGCGCTCTGCTGCGATACGCACCTGTTTTTCCGCTTCCTCACGGGCGATACGCTCCGCTTCCTGCCTCGCTTTTTCTGCAGCTTCGGCTTCTTCGCGTGCGATGCGTTCCGCTTCTAGCCGCGCCTGTTCCGCGGCTTCCTGCCGGGCTTTTTCGGCTGCTTCTTCAGCGGCTTTACGTTCCGCTGCGATACGCGCCTGTTCTTCCGCTTGTTCACGCGCAATCCGTTCTGCTTCTGCCTGCAAACGTGCTGCTTCTTCCGCTTTGGCTCTAGCAACCGCCTCTGCTTCTTCGCGTGCGATACGTTCCGCTTCTAGCCGCGCCTGTTCCGCAGCTTCCTGCCGGGCTTTTTCAGCGGCTTTGCGTTCCGCTGCGATACGCGCCTGTTCTTCCGCTTCCTCACGAGCAATGCGCTCCGCTTCCAGCCTCGCTTTTTCTGCAGCTTCGGCTTGTTCACGCGCAATACGTTCTGCCTCGGCTTTTAATTTGGCAGCGGCTTCAGCCTTTTCACGCTCTATGCGCTCTACTTCCTGACGTGCTTTTGCGCCGGCTTCCGCTATGCGCTTTGCTTGTTCAGCGGCCATGAGCTTGGCCTTTTCTGCGGCTTCGGCCTTTAATCTGCGCTCGGCTTCCCGTTTGGCTTTTATGGCTTTAACTTCTTGAGCCCTGCGTTCAACTTCTGGCTCTAAGGGTACTTCGGTCGCCTGGGGCGCATTTTTTTCAACAACCGGTTTTATTTCAGCAATACCCTCGACACCAAAACCTGCATCTTCAAAATTCAGTTCTGCCGCATCAATTTCTTCCACCGCAATGTTGTAATTGTTATTTGCATTGATGGAATAGCTACCGACCTCATTTAACCATTCCGGCTCTGCTGCCTTGCTTGAAATGCGTTGGATGTAACCATCGTCTTCCAGCTTGAGCAGGATCTTCTGCAGCTCGCTCTTTGCCAGCTTTCCGGAGTTGCGCAGGATTTCCTCTACATTTTGCTTGCCGTCTACCAGTGATAATACCTGCTTGAATTGCGGCGACAAACCACCGACCCATGGCAATGGCGCACGCGATGCTTTGGCCGTTTTACTAAAAACAGTGTTTAAATCCATTATCCTTTGTCCCTCTGGATGACTGCGCCAACTTTGCCTCAAAGCCTGACAGAAACCCCGCACCAGAACTCACCCATAAGGGTGATTGACCTGGTCTGCGTTTTATACATATAGATTACCATGAAAAGACTGCCGTGTTGATTTGAGCGTGCGCTAAAACCTTACTTGCCGGCAAGCAGCCAATAGATCCCGCCTGCCCTGCCGGAAGCAGGTATTTCACCTATATTGGGGCAGTTGCAGCCACCTTGTTTCATGGCAATAACTTCAACTGCATATCTACATGCTGGATATTGGCATCAAAATATGGCTCGCTGCAGACTTTAAAACCAGACTGCTCATAAAAAGCGATTGCATGTACCTGTGCAGAAAGGGTGATCTTCTGCCAACCCTGCTGCCTATATAATGAAACGGCCTTTGCCAGCAAGCCATGGCCGACACCCATGCCGCGCCACGGCTTCAGAACCGCCATGCGCCCTATACTGCCATCCCCGGTCAGCCTTGCGCAGCCTATCGCTTCGCCCGCGCTGTTAAATGCCAGAAGGTGCCGGGCAGCTGCATCCATCCCGTCCCATTCCAGCGCAACCGGCACATGCTGCTCTTTGATAAACACTTCTTCACGCACCATTTTCAATGATGCGGCATGTGTTTGCCAGGTGACCGCCGCAATCACAAAATCCATTTTCAAAGCGTACCACCCCTTTCGTTTGCCTCTTGCAGGCTATGACAGTAACAGGCATTATGCGTGTTTGTCTTTTCAGTTAATTTAAGGTTATATATGCAAAAATATTTAACAACCATTGCGCGCATCCTGCTTGCGCAGATTTTCCTGGTTCAGGTAGTCGCGCTCGTGATCAGCTTCATGAACAACCCATCAGGCTATCAGGAGTATCAGGCCGGGCTGGGCAGTTTAGGATTACCCGGGATTTTCGCGCCATTGATCATTTTAATTAACCTGATAGGCGGACTTGGTCTGCTGCTTGGTTACAAAACCAAAGCTGTCGCTCTGGCCATGGCAATATATGTCGTTGCGCTGATCTTTTTACTCAAGCTGCCGTTATTGCAATACCTGGCAATCGCCGGCGGCCTGCTGCTGTTAAATGCAAACCCGAATACTGCGTGCAGCCTGGACAATCTCAAGAAATAACGCTGCAATAAAGTAAAAAAGCGGCCTGGTTCCAGTGCCGCTTTTTTTATTATTCCCATTCCAGTGCCGGGTAAATCGTATTGACGTTGCGCCGGTTAGCAACCTCGAATAGCTGCCATTTATCCTTTTCAGCTGCCGCTGCGGTTTCCATCGCTTTTTCCATGCCTTCGTTTTTCCTGATGCTTGCACGTACATCCGCCAGCAACTGATCCAGGTAGCGCTGCGCATTTTCTAATGCGGCAACCCAGTCTTTCGTCACAGGGCCATGGCCGGGCACCACTTGTTTTGCCGGACTCGCTTTCAGATTTTCAATCTCTGCAATCAAGCCCTTGATGTCGGTTTCGACTACCGGTGTGCGTTCTATGAAAAGCAGGTCACCGGCGAACAGGGTGCCGGTTCTGTCATCAATCAGCGATACATCGGTATTGGTATGGGCGGCGGGGTGAGCTGTCAACTCCAGCTTTCTATCACCCAGATCAAGCGTGAGTCTGTCTTTCACTGCCAGCGTGGGTTTAACCAGATCACTGCCATTCGCATCGGCATGCAATAGCCTTTCATTCAGTTTCGCATACTGGTCACGGCGAAGCTCCATGGCGCTGGCTAATTTTTCATGGCCTACAAAAGCAGGTTTATCAGCCAGAAACGCAGCATTGCCATATACATGGTCCGGGTGCACATGGGTATTCACCACATACAATACCGGCAACGGAGTCACCTTGCGGATTGCCTCACGCAATTGCTTGCCTGTTTTCAGGCTGCCGCCACTATCAATCACCGCTACGCCTTTGCTGCCCACGATAAAACCGATATTACAGATATCTCCCTGATAGCCGGTATCAATATCCAGATGCTTGCCATGATGCACATAAATGCCATCAGCCACTTGCTCCACGAAAGCCTCATGGCTGACCTGTGAGTCTGCATGACTTGAACTGACCATGCTGCATCCCACTAGCGTCAGCATACTCATGGTTATCATTAAAATACGCATGAATCGTTCCTTGAATTTATGTTACAGATTAAAATGAGCCGGTTTTGTGAATTTATTCGTCATGACGCCAGTCACACACATAAAGATTTAATCACTTCAGGATATTACTATGAATCAACCCTCAGCACGCTATACCAAAACCGCCATTGTTTTACACTGGCTGGTCGCTCTTGGCATCTTTGCCATGTTTGCACTTGGCTGGTACATGAGTGAGCTACCTAAAGACGCGCCTAAACAAATGGCTTTTGACCTGTTTGATTTGGGTGTTTATACCTGGCAGCTGACAGAAGCAGCAAGCCCTAGAACATTCTACTTCAACCTGCATAAATCCATCGGCGTAACCCTATTAGCGCTGATTATTATCCGCGTCCTTTGGCGGATCACGCACCACGCGCCGGCATTATTGGCTTCATACAAAGCCTGGGAAAAAAAACTGGCTACCGGCACGCACCACCTGCTTTATTTATTAATGGTGACAATGCCGCTCAGCGGCCTGATCATGGCGGTAAACAGCAAATATGGCATCAAATGGTTTGGCATTGATTTCATCGGCGGCCTGGATAACGCAGCTTACCGTGATTTTTTCAAAGAAGTACACGAAACGGTTGGCGCCATGCTTTTGATTATCGTCATTCTGCACATCCTAGGCGCATTGAAACATAAGTTTATTGATAAAGACGGAACCATGAAACGCATGTCTTTAAAGTAATCACCAGGTCACAGACAATAAAAAGCCCATGATTAATGGGCTTTTTATTGTCCGGGCTTTTTATTACCCGGTTTGATTACCGCAATTACTGGTGATACTGGCGGCTATGCTCACGCACCGCATTCAGCATGGCAGCGGCATTCTCCGGCGGTGTCCATTGCGTAATGCCATGACCGAGGTTGAACACATGGCCATTGCCATGACCATAACTGGCCAGCACATTGGCAACCTGTTTCTCAATCGCTTCTGGCGTCGATAGCAGGATTGCAGGATCAAGGTTGCCCTGCAATGCCACTTTAGCACCTACGCGTTTGCGCGCACTGCCGATATCAACCGCCCAATCCAGCCCAAGTGCATCGGCGCCGGTTTCTGCCTGAGCTTCCAACCACAAACCGCCGCCTTTAGTAAACACGATGCTAGGAACTTTGCTGCCTTCACTGGTTTTAGTTAAGCCGCTCACGATTTTTTTCATGTAATTCAGTGAGAATTCGATATAGGCATCATGCGCCAGCGCACCGCCCCATGAGTCAAATATCATCACCGCCTGTGCGCCTGCAGCAATCTGCGCATTCAAGTACTGGATCACAGTCTGCGCCGTGATATCCAGGATATGATGCAGCAGGTCAGGGCGTGCATAAGCCATTTTCTTTATGTTCAGGAAGTCCGTGCCGCCTTTGCCTTCCACCATATAGGTTGCCAATGTCCACGGACTGCCGCTGAATCCGATTAAGGGCACACGGCCATTCAAGGTCTTGCGGATCTGGCTCACGGCATTGAACACATATTGCAACTCGGCCATATCCGGCACGACCAGTTTTTTAATGTCAGCTTCCTGCTGCAGCGTGCGCTCGAATTTAGGACCTTCGCCTTCTTCGAAATACAGGCCCAGACCCATGGCATCAGGCACGGTGAGGATATCGGAGAAAAGAATCGATGCATCCAGTAACGGGTAACGATCCAAAGGCTGAATAGTAACTTCTGTGGCGAAATCGGCATTTTTACAAAGACTTAGAAAACTGCCTGCGTTCTTACGCGTCGCCTTATACTCCGGCAGGTAGCGGCCTGCCTGTCGCATCATCCAAACTGGCGTATATTCGGTAGGTTGGCGCAGCAATGCGCGCAAAAAGGTATCGTTCTGTAATGGTGTCATTGTTTCTGCTCAAAAAAAGTGGGGATGCACGTGATATGCATCCCCAGCTATTTTACTAGATTAAGCCTTGTTTAGCGCAGGAGATTAACGCGGCAATACTGATGACCCCATCAGGAACTCATCCACTGCACGCGCGGCCTGACGGCCTTCGCGAATCGCCCAAACCACCAGAGATTGGCCACGGCGTACGTCACCGGCAGCAAAAACCTTCTCTTTGCTCGTTTTGTAGCAGCCTTCGCCATCGGTAGTCGCTTTTGCATTGCCGCGCTGGTCTTTTTCCACACCGAACACTTCCAGCAGTTTTTGCACCGGTGACACGAAACCCATGGCTAAAAACACCAGGTCAGCCGGCATTGTGAATTCCGAGCCTGGCACTTCGCTCATCTTGCCATCTTTCCACTCCACGCGCGCGGCTTTGAGCGCCACCACTTTGCCGTTCTCGCCAATCAATTCTTTAGTAGTCACTGACCAGTCGCGGTTAGCACCTTCTTCATGCGAGCTTGAAGTACGCAGCTTGAGCGGCCAGTTTGGCCACACCAGTTCTTTGTTCTCTTTTTCCGGCGGTTGCGGCATCAGCTCAAACTGGGCGATACTCAGCGCACCATGGCGGTTTGAAGTACCTACGCAGTCAGAACCCGTATCACCGCCGCCAATCACGACCACATGCTTGCCGGTCGCCTTGATCTGGTCTGGGATCACATCACCCGCAACCACTTTATTTTGCGGTGTCAGGAAGTCCATTGCAAAATGAACGCCATCCAGTTCACGGCCGGTTACCGGCAAATCGCGTGGCTGCTCGGCACCTGCTGCCAATACCACCGCATCAAATTCAGCCAGTACGTCATCTGCTTTCACAGTCTCGCCTACATGCTGATTCACGCGGAATTCAACGCCTTCAGCCTGCATTTGTGCCATGCGGCGGTCAATATGGGATTTTTCCATTTTGAAGTCAGGAATGCCGTAACGCAGCAAGCCGCCGATACGGCTGTTTTTTTCCAGCACGACGACGCTATGGCCGGCACGTGCCAGCTGCTGTGCTGCTGCCAGACCCGCCGGGCCAGACCCGACGACCGCTACTTTTTTACCTGTTTTATTCGGATTGACCTGTGGTTTTACCCAATCGTTTTCCCAGGCTTTATCAATGATCGCATGCTCAATGGATTTGATACCGACAGCGTCATCATTAATATTCAATGTGCATGCCGCCTCACAAGGGGCAGGACAGATGCGGCCGGTAAATTCCGGAAAATTGTTGGTTGAATGCAATACGTCAATCGCACTGCGCCAATCCTGGTGGTAAACCAGGTCGTTCCAGTCAGGAATGATATTATTAATCGGGCAGCCTGTGGTACAGAACGGTATGCCGCAATCCATGCAGCGTGCACCCTGTTGCTTGGCCTGATCATCAGTCAGATGCAATACAAATTCTTTGTAATTTTTAACGCGTTCCGGCACCGGCAGGTTAGCCTCCGAAAGACGCTTAAATTCCATAAAGCCTGTTACTTTACCCATACTATAAAGCCTTTTCCTATAAGAGAGAGTCTCTTTACTTATTTCTATAAAAAGTGACTGCTATCACGTCACTTAATTAAAATCACACTCAGGCTGCAATCAATGCCTTGTCTTCAGCCAGCTCGATTAAAGCGCGTTTGTATTCGTTTGGCATGACTTTGACAAACTTGCCGCGCGCGTTTTCCCAGTCGGCAAGTATCGCTTTTGCGCGACCACTGTCGGTATATTCCGCATGCTTGTTAATCAAGGCAAGCAAAGTAACCTCGTCCGGCTGGTCAAGATGATGTACGGCATCGGCTGCTACATGGGCTGCATGCTCGACTTTTTCAAGCGATACCATGCCCATGTTGCAGCGCTTGGCAAACAGGCCATCTTCATCGTAAACATACGCAACACCGCCACTCATGCCTGCCGCGAAGTTCTGACCGGTTACGCCCAGCACAACAACGGTACCGCCGGTCATGTATTCACAGCCATGGTTACCAACGCCCTCGACCACCGCAGAAGCACCTGAGTTACGCACGCAGAAACGCTCACCCGCCACACCGCTGAAATAACTTTCGCCAGTGGTCGCGCCATACATCACCGCATTGCCAACGATAATGTTCTGATGTGAAACGCCGCGGAATGCTTTGGGCGGCTTGATCACGATACGGCCGCCGCACAAGCCTTTACCCACGTAATCATTACCTTCACCTGCCAGGCTGAAAGTGATGCCCTGGGTCAGGAAGGCAGAGAAACTCTGGCCTGATGTGCCGGTAAAATTCACATGGATCGTGTCGTCCGGCAAACCTTTTTTGCCATAACGCGTCGCAATCTGGTTAGACAGCATCGTACCCACTGTACGGTTAGTATTGGTGATTGCGATATCCATCACCACTTTCTCGCCTTTTTCCAGCGCCGGCTGGGCAAGGGCGACCAGTTTATTATCCAGCGCATTCACCAGGCCGTGGTCCTGCACATCATTGTTTCTGCGTGAAACACTGGCTGGCATATCCGGTTGATGGAACACTTTGCTGAAATCCAGTCCATTGATTTTCCAATGGTCGATGCCAGCCTGGGTGTCCAGCAAATCTGCACGGCCGATCAGGTCTTCAAATTTCGCAATACCCATAGATGCCATGTATTCACGCACTTCTTCCGCCACAAAGAAGAAGTAGTTCACGACATGTTCCGGCTGGCCCGTGAAGCGCTTACGCAATTCCGGGTCTTGTGTTGCAACGCCTACCGGGCAGGTGTTCAGGTGACACTTGCGCATCATGATGCAGCCTTCAACCACGAGTGGTGCCGTGGCAAAGCCGAACTCGTCAGCGCCCAGCAATGCACCGATCACAACATCGCGGCCGGTTTTGATCTGGCCATCGACCTGCAGCACGATACGGCCACGCAATTGATTCAGCACTAAAGTCTGCTGCGCTTCAGATAAGCCCAGCTCCCATGGTGTACCCGCGTGTTTTACAGAGGATATCGGTGAAGCACCGGTGCCACCGTCATGACCGGCAATTACGATATGGTCAGACTTGGCTTTAGCCACGCCTGCTGCCACAGTGCCAACACCGGTTTCAGATACCAGCTTCACGGAGATTGACGCTTTAGGGTTGGCATTTTTCAGGTCATGAATCAGCTGCGCCAGATCTTCAATCGAATAAATATCATGGTGCGGAGGAGGTGAGATCAAGCCCACACCCGGCACGGAGAAACGCAATTTAGCGATATATTCTGAAACCTTATGGCCTGGCAGCTGGCCGCCTTCACCCGGTTTCGCACCCTGCGCCATCTTGATCTGGATCTGGTCTGCATTTGCCAGGTACTCTGCTGTTACGCCGAAACGGCCAGACGCTACCTGCTTGATCGCAGAGCGCATTGAGTCGCCCGCTTTAAGCGCAATATCTTTCTCAATCAGTTTTTCACCGATCACTGCCGCCATCGTGGTGGCATCAGCGACAGGAATGAAGCGCTTGGCATCTTCACCACCTTCGCCGGTATTGGACTTACCGCCGATACGGTTCATGGCAATCGCCAGGGTTGCGTGTGCTTCGGTAGAAATAGAACCCAGCGACATGGCGCCAGTTGCGAAACGCTTCACGATTTCTTTAGCCGGCTCTACAGACTCCAGCGGAATTGCAGCAGCTGCCGGTTTGATCTCGAATAGGCCACGCAATGTCATATGACGGCGCGTCTGGTCATTGATCAGTTTTGCATACTCTTTATATGTATCAAATTTACCGGTACGTGTAGCATTTTGCAGCTTGGCGATTGATTCCGGTGTCCAGGTATGATCTTCACCACGCACACGGAACGCATATTCGCCACCTGCATCCAGGCTGTTCGCCAGCACAGGATCAGCGCCGAATGCAGCTGCGTGTAAACGCACTGCTTCTTCAGCCACTTCATCCAGGCCGATACCTTCAATATTGGTGGTTGTACCGGTAAAGTACTGCGCAACAAAACGGCTGTTCAGGCCGATTGCCTCGAACCTTTGTGCGCCACAATAAGATTGGTAGGTAGAGATACCCATTTTGGACATGACTTTATACAAACCTTTGCCGATAGCCTTAACAAAGTTTTTGCTGGCCTTGTAGCTGTCATCTGACATGCCTTTGATCGTTTCAAAGGTCAGCCATGGACAAACTGCTTCGGCACCATAGCCGCCCAACAGGGCAAAATGATGTACTTCACGCGCAGAACCGGTATCGACCACTAAACCAGTGCTGGTTCTTAAACCGGCGCGCACCAGATGCTCGTGTGTTGCTGAACACGCCAGCAGTGCAGGAATCGCCACGCGCTCGGCATTCATGCCGCGATCCGAGAGAATCAGGATATTGATACCATCCTGTACCGCGGTTTCTGCTGCTTTAGTCAGGTTTTCCAATGCTAAGGCTAAACCTGCCTTACCTTCCTGTGCAGGGTAGGTGATATCCAGTACCAGTGATTTATATTGATTATTGGTGAGTGCAGCAATCGACTTCAACTGCTCCAGTTCATCCAGCATCAGTACCGGCTGGCTGGCTTCCAGACGCATCGGCGGCGTAGTTTCCTCAATACCCAGCAGATTCGGTTTCGGGCCGATAAAGGTGACCAGTGACATCACCAGTTCTTCGCGGATCGGATCGATAGGCGGGTTGGTAACCTGCGCAAACAACTGCTTGAAATAGTTGTAGAGTACTTTAGGACGGGCTGACAATACCGGCAATGCAGCATCGTTACCCATAGAGCCTGCGCCTTCTTCACCGTTCTGCACGATAGGCTGCAATACAAACTTGATGTCTTCCTGCGTATAGCCAAATGCCTGCTGTGTATCAAGCAGGCTGGCGTTCAATTGCAGTTCACTCTCAACTTTAGGCATATCAGCCAGGAAATAACGCGATTGCTCGATCCATTGCTTGTAAGGCTTGGCCGTTGCCAAGGCATTTTTAACTTCAGCATCATCAATGATGCGGCCCTGGACCGTATCGATGAGCAGCATTCTGCCTGGTTCCAGACGCCATTTTTTAACGATTTTCTCTTGCGGGAATGTAAGCACGCCCATCTCAGAAGCCATCATGACCAAATCGTCATCGGTCACCAGGTAACGTGCCGGACGCAAACCATTACGGTCCAGCGTTGCACCGATCATGCTGCCATCAGTGAATGCCACGGCGGCCGGGCCATCCCACGGCTCCATCAATGCGGCATGATACTCATAGAAGGCACGGCGGTCGTCATCCATCAGGTTGTTGCTTGACCAGGCTTCCGGAATCAGCATCATCATCGCATGCGGCAAGCTGTAACCACCTGCCACCAATAATTCCAGGCAGTTATCAAAACAGGCTGAGTCAGACTGGCCATCTACAATCAATGGCCACAATTTTTCCAGATCCTCGCCGATCAGGCTTGAACGCATCGCTTCGTGGCGTGCTGCCATCCAGTTCACGTTGCCTTGTACCGTGTTGATTTCACCGTTATGTGCGATCATGCGGAAAGGGTGAGCCAGATCCCAGGCCGGGAAAGTGTTGGTTGAAAAACGCTGGTGCACCAAAGCCAAAGCTGACACCAGGCTGGGATCATTCAAATCCTTATAATAAACGCCAACTTCATTTGCCAGCAGCATGCCTTTGTAAACGATGGTACGTGAAGACAATGACGGCATGTAGAACGCTGCATTATCTTCCAGTTTAAGCTCGCTTACCGCATGTTCGATACGTTTACGGATGACGAATAATTTGCGCTCAAACACAGACTGGTCAAAATCAGCACTACCCGCTTGCGCGCTGGCAATCAATACCTGGCGCATGGTTGGCTCTACATCACGTGCGGCCTGCGCGATATTGCTGTTATCAACCGGCACATCGCGCCAGCCTAATTCGATTTGATTTTCTTCCGCAATAATCTGCTTAAACAGTGCTTCACACGCCGCACGGTTATTTGCATTTTGCGGTAAAAACACATTGCCCACCGCATACTGACCGGCAGCCGGTAATATAATATTAAGTGCAGCAGCCTCTTTACGCATGAAAGCATCGGGCATCTGCATGAGCAAGCCGGCACCATCGCCAAGCTTAGGATCGTAACCAGTTGCACCACGGTGAGTCAGGTTAGTGAGTAACTCCAACCCTTTTTGCACAATATCATGGCTCTTTTTACCCTTGATATGCGCTACGAATCCTACGCCACAGGCGTCGCGTTCGTTGCTCGGACTATACATGCCCTGCTGTTGTGGTGCGGTTAGTGCTGGTACTAACACACTTGTCTGATTTAATGCCTGGTCCATCAATCTTCTACCCCTATGTTTAGCTTACTCATTCGCGCATTTAACTCGCCACCGAATCAATTATCGGTGGGAATACAAATAAGCAAAAACCATGCAAGTTGCCATTCAATTTACAAATTGTTACAATTGATTTAATGTATCATTAAAAATCAATCACTTAAAACAAAGAAAGTCGCAGACTCTGTAAAAAATCGATCACACTCAAAGTTTGCCCTACCACAACACGCACCGATATTGTGCATATTTTCAAAATACGCACCATTTTTGAGCGGAATTAATACGCAACCATCTCAATAAAATGTACTTTGTACCCAGTTGCATATTTAGTCAATTGTATTTACAACTCCATGACTGATATAGGAAATTCATACACCAGGACATATCAATACAGACCCGGATTTTCCAGCGATGCACAGTTATAGTGCAAAAAAAACCCCGCAACATTAATTGCGGGGTTTTATACCAATTCACTCAAGCCATCAGCAACTACATCACACCCTGATCTATCATCGCATCAGCAACCTTGCGGAAACCGGCGATGTTCGCCCCCAATACAAGGTTAGTTGGCTCGCCAAACTCTTTAGCCGCCTCACTTGCATTAGCGTAGATATTTTTCATGATGTTAAACAGCTTACCGTCAACCTCTTCGAACGTCCACTGCTGCATACTACCGTTTTGCGCCATTTCCAGTTGGCTGGTCGCAACGCCCCCGGCATTCGCCGCCTTACCGGGTCCATAAGCGATGCCGGCCTTCAGGAATTTTTCAACAGCTTCCGGAGTGGATGGCATGTTTGCGCCCTCAGAGATGCATATGCAGCCATTTTTCAGCAACACCTCCGCATCCGCCTCGTTAAGCTCGTTCTGCGTCGCACTCGGAAAAGCCGCCTGACATGGCACTGAATACACGTGATTTCGGCCGGCAGGGTAGTCAGCCACAGCGGTATATTTAGCCTCCGGATGATGCTCAACATATTTGGACAAACACGCGCCTTCCACTTCCTTGAGTTGCTTAAGAGTGGCCAGATCAATGCCGCTTTCGTGGTAAACCATACCGCGCGAATCGCTGCATGTTACGGGCTTTGCTCCCAATTGGTATAGCTTTTGGATTGTATAGATGGCAACATTACCGGCACCAGACACCACACAGACTTTACCTTCCAGCGTATCACCACGACCCTGCATCATATTTTGCGCAAAATAAACAGAACCGTAACCGGTCGCTTCCGTACGTGCCAGCGAACCGCCCCAGGGGATTTTTTTACCTGTCAGCACACCATCAAAGTTGCCTGTTAAACGCTTGTATTGACCATACATATAGCCGATCTCCCGGCCACCGACACCAATATCGCCGGCAGGTACATCGGTTGTTGGTCCAATGTAACGATACAGTTCCGTCATGAATGACTGACAGAAACGCATGATCTCGTTATCTGATTTTCCTTTAGGGTCAAAGTCGCTGCCGCCCTTACCGCCACCAATCGCCAGACCCGTAAGCGAGTTCTTGAATATCTGCTCAAAGCCCAGGAATTTAATAATACCGCCATAAACGCTCGGGTGGAAACGGATACCGCCTTTATAAGGGCCTATTGCCGAGTTGAACTGAACACGGTAGCCCTTATTGACCTGAACATGACCTTTGTCATCGATCCATGCCACACGGAACATGATCTGGCGCTCAGGTTCTACGATACGCTCAATAATACTGTGTTTTCTGTATTTTGGATTTTTATCCAGCAACGGACGCAGTGAAGTTAACACCTCGTCAACCGCCTGATAGAACTCAAACTCCGCAGGGCCTGATTTTTTCAATCTGGCAATAGTATCTGCTACATATGGCATGCGCTTATTTCCCTTCATCAATATTAACACTGATAGCCAACCAGCATTAACGCTCTGTTTATGATACGAATTATCTGCTACCGCATCGGCTGGCCTGCATATTAAAGCCGCAAACCCGGATAATTGCACCAAAATGGGAAAGCATTCTGGTGCAATGCACCAAAATGTGCCAAGCGAAACATCGCTACTTTACTGCATATTGATGGAGTTTTGCAACAGACGATAAGAATTACCGTTGTTAATACAACAGCTTATTAATATGGTGGGAAGTATCCTGCAAATACGGCAGAAAGCCGTGGCGGGCGATTCTATCAAGTTAAAATCGCCCTTTTATGCATTATTTTGGTGCAACAGCCTTGAATGCCGCTTTCGCAGCATTAATTGTGAACGCAATATCAGCATCCGTATGCGCAGCAGAGACAAAACCCGCCTCAAAAGCGGATGGCGCCAGATAAATACCGGCATCCAGCATCAGATGGAAGAATTGGTTAAATTGCTCTTTGTTCGCTTGCATTACTTCGGCAAAACTCGTCGGGCATTTTTCACTGAAATATAAACCAAACATGCCGCCCACACTTTGCGCACTGAAAACAACACCGGCTTCTCTGGCGGCAGACACCAAACCATCCACCAGTTTTTTAGTCTGCGCAGCCAGCTTCGCATGGAAATCAGGCGTCTGAAGCAACTTCAATGTTGCAAGGCCAGCCGTCACAGCAACCGGATTGCCCGATAACGTGCCTGCCTGATACACCGCTCCCAAGGGCGCCAGGCACTGCATAATATCCTTGCGGCCGCCAAAGGCACCTACCGGCAAACCACCGCCGATGACTTTACCCAGCGTCGTAATGTCAGGCCTGATGTTATATAGAGCCTGCGCTCCACCAAGGTGAACACGGAAACCCGTCATCACTTCGTCAAAAATCAACACAGCGCCATGCCGGGTACACAGGTCGCGCAATGTTTGCAGAAATTCCATGTGCGGCACAACCAGATTCATATTGCCGACAACCGGCTCGATAATGACACAGGCGATCTCATCACCGCTCGCTTCAAACAGGTCTTTCAACTGCTGCGTATTGTTATATTCAAGCGTCAGGGTATGCGCGGCGACTTCCGCCGGCACGCCGGCAGAGCTAGGCTCGCCAAATGTGAGCAAACCAGAACCTGCTTTCACCAGCAAGGCATCCGAGTGTCCATGATAGCAACCTTCAAACTTGACCAGCTTGTTTCGGCCGGTGAAGCCGCGCGCAACGCGAATCGCACTCATCGTGGCTTCAGTACCGCTGCTCACGAGGCGCACCTGCTCCATGCTCGGCACCAGCTTATTGATCAGCTCGGCTATTTCAAGCTCCAGTC
>Ga0208758_100208_pt1 | contig 24998 bp, 24 predicted proteins | sample LakWasM116_HOW13_2_FD_183930 | JGI IMG/M metagenome (GOLD analysis project Ga0208758, IMG submission 183930) | Freshwater sediment methanotrophic microbial communities from Lake Washington under simulated oxygen tension - Sediment Metagenome... | ecosystem: Environmental > Aquatic > Freshwater >...
GGCCGGTATTCATCGCCTGCAGCATATCCACCACTTCGGCACCGCGCACCTCGCCTACGATGATGCGGTCAGGTCGCATACGCAGGCTGTTGCGCACCAGCATGCGCGGCGTGACCTCGCCCTTGCCTTCGATATTGGGTGGACGCACTTCCAGGCGGACGACATGCGGTTGCTGCAGTTGCAATTCAGCCGCATCTTCAATCGTCACGATACGCTCCGAGCCCGGAATGCTGCCGGACATGATGTTCAGCAATGTCGTCTTACCGGTACCGGTACCGCCTGAAATCAGGATATTGACCTTGGCTTTCACCAGCCCCTGCAATATTTCCGCCATCGGCGGCGTCAGGCTTTTATATTCAATAAAATCCTTCATCTGTAGCGGAACCAGTGCAAAACGGCGGATAGACATCAAGGCGCCGTCAACAGCCAGCGGCGGAATAATGACGTTCACGCGTGAACCGTCAGGCAAACGCGCATCCACCATCGGGCTGGATTCATCCACGCGCCGCCCGACACCGGAAACGATCTTGTCGATGATCTTGAGCAGATGCGCCTCACTTTCAAAGCGCACATCCGTCAGTTCAAGCTTGCCCTTGCGTTCGACATACACCTGCCGGTAAGTATTGACCAGGATATCCGACACCGTAGCATCTGCCATCAGGATTTCCAGCGGCCCTAAACCCAGTACCTCATGCTGAATATCTCGCACCAGGTTCAGGCGTTCTGAATCATTGATTGCGATGGTCTCTTCAGTCAGCAGACGCTCGACCAGCGTTTTGAGCTCTTCGCGCAAGCGTTCGCCCGACATGCTTTCCATCATCACCAGGTCAACACGGTCCAGTAACTTACGGTGGATACGTGACCTTAAGGCCTGATACTCCTGATAGCCCATGAACCCGTATTGCTGCGGCGCCTGCGTTTGCGCCGTGATTGAAACCGGGGTTTCATCTTTTTTGATTTCTTCCAATCGATCGCGTAATGACATAGTCCTTATCCTTCCTCGAATCAGCATGCCTCAGCTGACTTATAGTTCTGGTTACCGTGCTGATGTGCTCAATTAAATAATTTTGAAAGCCAGCTGCTCTCCTTCGAACCTGGTATCTCCGTCAGCTTTTCTGCGATGCCCTCTAAACTCTTGCTGACCGGATCGTGCCTGGAAATCTTCATGATCGGCACACCCTGGTTAACCGACGCCGAAACGGTCGCGTAGCTATTGGGAATCCGCTCATAGACTTTCATTTCCAGGGTCGCTTCCACATCGCGCACATCAATATCACTGGCCTTCTCGCAGCGGTTGATCAGCAGGTTGATCTTGGCTTTCGGATACCCCAGGGAAAGCAGGATCTTGATCAGGCGTTTGGAATCGCGAATAAACGGCAGTGTCTGCTGCAGAACCAGGAAAATGTTATCGGCATGATCCAGCGCTTTAAGGCTTGATGAATTCAGGGTGCGGCCGATATCCAGAATCACAAAGTCATACTGGCGTTTGGCTAGCTTGATCAGCGTATCCACATGCTGCGGCTTCACTTCCACTGCGCGCTCAGCATCTTCAGGGGCTGCAAGCACACCGAAATTCGGCAGGATCTGCACCATGGATGAGGCCAGGAAAGAAGAGTCCAGGCGGGCAATATTGCTGGCGACATCCGCCAGCGTATTGGGCGGAATATGGTCTGACAAAAACAGCGCCGCATCACCGAATTGCAGGTTAAGGTCCAGCAAGGCCACCTTGATATCGCTATGCGTAGCCGCCAGAGTATACGCCAGGTTACAGGCAAGGAAAGTAGCGCCACTGCCGCCCTTGCCCGAAGTGAACACGATGACTTTACCCTGCTTGGTGGCCGCAGCATAATTCGATTTGCTCTCCACGCGATGCACCGCGCGCAGCAGTTCCTCATTCACCAGCGGCAGTTTCAATACATCCTTAACGCCGATGCGCAGTGCGCTGATCAGGAACTCCTGCGACACGGTCTCGTTAAGCATGATAAAACCCGTACCCGGGTATTGCATGCAGGCCTGCTCCAGCGCGGCCAGGTCTTTTGCATCCACCCCCGACTCATCAAGAATCACCACATCAGGCGACTCCTTATTGATCAGGTTGATGATGTTGACCGCCTTATCCAGGCTCCCTTCAAACAGGTAGAAAACGCGCTGCGGATTATCTTCCAGCAAAACCCGCCGAATACCTTCCATCAGGGTCTTGTTAGGCGAAATTATTGTTATTTTCATTGGTCTCATTTTTATTTTTCATCCAAAATTTTTTAACCGGAATACCCCATGCTTTCTGCGGGCATCGTCACCGTTGAAGCCGGAATAGGAACTCTAAGATCGATTCTGAATGGATTGCTCTCCGAAAATGGGAATGCTGTTAATTGCAACGTGGAAAAGATACTGACAACCGGCGCATAAGTGGCATTGGTAATCGACACCCTTACAAATGCGATACAGTCATAACTACCGCTAGGGTCCAGGCATGCCGTTATATTGTCGGAGCCAGTTGGCGGGAGCCTGCTGGATATTATCTCCACGCCATCTGCTTTCAGATATTTGATATCTACATTACCGACTGCGATCTCGGCACCTGCCGGCATTGAGTTCTGCCCAAACAATGCCGCTATCTTTGCCGGACTGGTACTGGAGTTATCCACTTGCCTGACGACAGCTTCTCGAGCGGCATGCCGCGTGACTTCCTGCACGGTGTTAAACACATAAAACATCCGTCCGAATTCCATAATGCCAAACAGCAGGATAAACAGGATTGCCGCAACAATGGCAAACTCGACCGCTGCCGCACCCTGCTGCCTGTGCCCGAATACCCGTTGATCTGTTGTCATCATTGTCAGCATGATTTCACTCATTGCATATACCGCATTGTAGTTGCGGGAGAAAGCGTAGCATTCCAGGTCACGGCGCCGGTAGAAACAATGATCGGTATCCAGCCGCCAATGGTCACCGGATAATCGATGATGCTTACCGTCACGTAAGTGGGTGCCACGCAATCTGTCGGGTCACACACTACATCTACGTAGGATGTTGAAAAAGCAGGCACTTTGGCTGCATTTACCGCATTAAGCACCATCGTTCTTGCGTTAGCTTTTATCGTGTCATTTACGCCTACCGCAGGGCTTACCCTGGTATTGGAAACATAGCGCGCAGCATCCCTTGTACTTTTAGCGAGCGCATCGTAGTACCAGAACGTCCTGCCGAATTCGATAATGCCGGCAACGATCATCAGCAGGGGAATAATCACCAATGCGAACTCAACCGCGGCAGCCCCGCGCTGCTGCGGTATGGCGTGAGCATTGATGTTTAATATCCGCATATCCATATCTATCTGTAAAGCTTGATGTCACTGGTTGGCAGCGGTGTAGGCAGCAATCCGCCAAACTCAACATATAAATCTTTATCAGAGTTGGGCAGACTGGCTTTCCGCTGCATTAAAAATCTCCCTACACCCAATACCGTCACAGGACGGCAGTTACCGCCTGCCGCCGAGCAATCAACAATCACCATATTGAGTACCCTGCGCTTAGGAATACCGGGCTGATGTGCAACCGATGGCGCGGTAAAGAAATCTCCACTGGTTTGTGCATAAGGCGAAGTCTCCGGATAACTGGTTGCCGTATTACCGCTATACAGCGCTGACCATTGCGCTACGGTTGCGCCACTGGGTCGATTACCGGCCCACAGTACGCCATAATCTGTTGCGGTTCTCAAGCTGTATGGTTTTGGTTTGCAAGGATTGTTAGGCTTACACACACCGTTAGTTGCACTGTCAACAAAGGTGATGCTTTGCTGAACCGGGTCAGTACCCATCCATTGATCAGCCAAACCCGGTGCAGACCCTGGGACATACTCTTTGATATTGGCATCAGGAGGCGCAGTCGCCGGGTCACATTGCGCTGATGAAGGATACATATCGAACCTGGAGTCGAGTGCTTCAAAGAATGGACCTAAGGAGTTGCCCGAGTTGGTGTTGACCGTCTGCCCCACGACTGGCGTAAAGCCGATCTTGCCCGCACAGACATAAGGCCTGCCCGCGTTAGTATTGGTGACAGGACAGTTGCCTGGCGTTGCAGACTCCGGATCGATCCAATACATAGTACCGGGGCCTATGGGATTGGCTGCACTGACCTTATAAGACACGCCGCGCTCATACCCAAGTTCATTAGTCGTGCCAGGGTTTGCTAACTGGCAAATGGCGATAGGCGTGATATCTGCCGCATATTTGCCTGCCACAGCCACTGCCGAGGTTGCCATATTGCTTATGATGGAAGGCAGTACCTGAGCAAACCAGGTACCCAGGTTGTGGCGGCCGGTATTCACTTCAAGAAAGGTTTTATTGGCAGCCAGGGCATCCGTTGTGATGCTGGTAATCGGCACCATGCAGCCGGAGGTGTGGCACGCCCCTACCCTGATATCCGCCGATGTAATCACCAGTGCCTGTGATTGAAGATTGAATTTATTCTTTTTCGCTGTCTCTACCGCCTTGTCAATCGCATTATTGATGCCGTTCAGCTTGCCATTGAGCTCTTTGGCACCACTCAGCGACGCAGCATCCGCAGCATTCTGCAGCTCGGTTTTTGTGACATACAGATGCCCCAGGTCAAGCACCAGTCCCAGCAAACCGACAAGCGCAACAAGGCAAATAGCAACAATAATCGCTACCGCGCCATGCTGGCGTGATTTGATTCCTGCCCTTAAACCCTGTTGCTTAATCATCATAGGCTCCTTCACTATCCACTCACACAGCCGGCATGCTACCTGTATGAACCACCACTGCTGCTGCCGCTACTGCCGCCGCCCATGCTGCTGGCGCCGCTGCTCACGCCGATATTAAATACATTGGGTGTGGTTGCGGGCTGAACGAAAGACCTGTGGTAACGGCTCATTGCCGCATCCGCAGCCTGGCCGTCTATACCGGCCACGGGGTCGGTATTCTGCGAGGCATCCGGGTTAATGATCTGCGCCGCTTTCGCTGCATTCACCGCGCTGCCAAATTTATCGTCCAGTTTCGGCGTAGGGGTTGCGCAGCCTGCTGCAACGGTAGCCAGCAACACTGAGAGTATCAATTTAAGTGATACCGGTTTTATTGTTGATGTATCCATGATGCTCTCCTTATTTCATCTCAAAGCCGTCGTTAGGGCTTTGTTGTGCCGGTTTTTCGGTTGTCGCAGCCGCAGGTGCGTTTTCAGCCGGAGGCGATGCGCTTTCCAGCTTGCCGTTCAGGAAAAACTCGGTTCTGCTAGGCGGACTGAAACTATCCGTAGGCAAGGCATAGTCCGGTGGCAATGGTTTAACCAGGCGTGGAGTTACCACGAACAGCAACTCGGTCTTTTCGGTCTGGAACGAACTGCTTCTGAACAAGGCGCCTAATATCGGGATTTCGCCAAGAATCGGAAAGCGTTTGATGTTCTCGGTGACATTGTTTTTTATCAGGCCTGCAATTGCAAAACTTTGCCCGTCATTCAACTGCACCGTAGTGGAGACACGCCTGGTAATCAGCGTAGGGTAATTGGAAATCGTAGTGTTCGCAGTATCGGCTGCCTTAGCCAGCTCGGTCACTTCAGGTGCGACACGCAGGTTGATCAGGCCTTTTTCCAGAACCGTAGGCGTAAACCTCAGGCCTACACCAAAATCTTTTTCTTCCAGGGTGATTGCGTTATTGGTGCCACCCTGCGGAACCGGGATATAAAATTTACCCCCCGCCAGAAAGCTGCCTTCCTGACCGCTGATGGCAATAATATTGGGTTCAGCCAGTATCTTGAACACTGAGTCCGTTTTGTCAGCATCGATAGTGACGGTAGTCCCGCCGTTTCTGAACACCAGCTTGCCCGCCCCTGCGAGCGAAAAACCGCTCAGGATATCGTAAGCAACCCCGCCATTCGCGCGCCCGGCTCTGAAGTTAACACCGAGCTGATCCAGCAGGTTTTTTGAGATCTCGGCCATTTTCACTTCCAGCATCACCTGCTGCGGCGCGCCCACCTGCATCATGTTGATAACCTTGTTATCCTTGCCCCCGTAGGCCTCGGCCAATGTCATCGCTTTATCGACTTTCACGGCATCACTTGCCGTGCCGCTCAGCACCAGTGATTTTCCGGCGGTACCGACAAAGATGCCTTTTTCATCCGGCAGCATCTGTTTCAGTTTGCTCTGCAATGCCATTGCATCCATCGCTACGGTACTGCCCATCACGCTGATATCCATGATGGTGACCTGGCCTGACTTATCCCAGATCATGAGTGAAGTGGTCCCTATGCTTTTGGCATGCAGCACGATCTCCCTGGGGCTGGTAACCTCCACCTGCACGATCTTGTCATCTTCGACCTTGACCCGTTTCAGGTTGGCTCCGGCCGGCATCCTGATCAGGTGTGATTGCCCCGGAGAAAACTCCATTCTGGGAGCAAGCTCTGTAGAAGTGGGGATGATCCTGCCTGCCGATTCTGCCGCGTATACCGGGCCGCCAATGAGTACGGCGAACCCCAGGACAGCGACCATGGCTTTGATGCTATGCCGCGCTAAATGGCACGATAAATCGTGCGTCATAAGACTTTTTACGTTGCTGTGCTCATTCATTTTAAACTCTCCCTAGCAATATCCTAAATTCACTTAAAGAGTGATACTTCCCGAATTGCCATCACATTAAATTTACATTTTTTGCTGCATGCACCTAAAACTTCTCAACCGATTTCACATTGCCCCTGATCACCTCAACCTGCTCATAGGTTTCAGGTTTCTTGGCAACCGCTTTACGGTGAACTACTTTCTTAACTTCCGGTTTGGCCGCTGTCGCTTCAGGTTTGGTATCGGCCGCGACAGGCAAGGCAGCTGGCTGTGTATCACCATTCAACAGGTCTTTTTTGGTAGACCCGCCAGTGGCTGCCATGCTGCTGTCAATCTGGTTACGCAACACCAGCGACAGGCTGCCGACACTGCGTGCCAGGTCAAGTTTTTCGGCCTGTTCAGGCGTGACCTCCAATGTCACAGCATTCACAACCTTTGGCTTGGTTTCGTCGCGGTTCTGTTCTTGCGCAACCGCCAGCACCAGAATATGCTCTAGCACGATCTTGGAAATACTGTTATTGCCGTTTGAGGCCTTGGCAGTTTCATCCACGGTATTCACCACAATATCTACGTAATTGCCTGGCAAGGCAAAACCGGCAACACCAACCACATCGTTCACGCGCACGGTCATCGCACGGTTACCTTCTTTAATCACGGCAGAAAGGCCGCCAGTCGCGCCCAGTGGCGCCAGCTTGGATTCCAGAACCGGCTCGCCGCGGGATAAACTGGTTTTCAGCACCCGCGTATCCAGCGCTTTAACATCAGTAAAAGCGCCCGCTGGCACGCTGCCCATTGGCCAGTCCGCCACTTTCAGCATCTGCGGCGCAAGTGGCGTTCCCAGATCAACATCGGTGGCGGCCACTACCACCTTGCTGGACTGCACAGAGGCCTGCTTATTGACCCAGCGCGATGCAAGCACGACTGCACCCAACCCTATGATTATCGAAATAATCACCATCAGAAAAGCTCTCGGATTTTTCATTTGGAAACCCCTTTTTCTCTATTTTGTTTTTTCGTTTTCATTGCTTGCCGTTCTATTTCCCGATTAATCCTGCGTAATTCATTTTGCGTGATCAACGTCATCTTAATCATGCGTAAAGTAGTTGTTCCAGGCCCAATCCAGCAGCTCCTTAGTCATCTCGGCCTGCCTGCCTTCGTAACGCGATATATCGCGCAGCTGCTCCATGATGTCGCGCGGAATGCAGGCCGACAGCGGCTTGCCGGATTTATAGTGGTGCTCATGCAACAGGTAATTAAAGCCGTCTTCGCTATAAGGTATGCCCAGCTCCTGGCATACCTGCTGCGTGATGCGGCGATATTCCTCTTCGCTGAGCGCGCCGACATAAATCTTGTAACCAAGCCGGCGCAGGAATGCCTCATCCGCTAATTTGCTGGGGGCGATATTGGTAGAGAACACGACGATCACATCAAACGGGATCATGAATTTCTTACCCGTATGCAAAGCCAGGTAATCAACACGGCGGTCTAGCGGAACAATCCAGCGATTCATGATGTCGACTGCCGGTGCCAGCTGCCGGCCAAGATCATCAATAATCAGCAAACCGTTATTGGCCCTCACCTGCGGCGGCGCCTGATAGAACCTGGCACCCTCATCAAAATCAAGATCCAGCATGGAGAGCGTCAGCTCACCGCCGGTTTTAATCACCGGCCGGTGGCATAGTATCCAGCGCGCATCCGATGCAAGCCGTCGATCAAGCACAAAACCGCTTTCGTCCGTAGACCCCTTAGGCAGCAAAGGGATATGCACCAGCGGGTCATAAATCTGGATAATCTCGTTGTCCACAACAATCGCATGCGGAATCGCCACATCGCCGTTAAGCAAGCCTGCCAGATGTTCGGCAATATAGGTTTTTCCGCTGCCGGACGGGCCATATACAAAGATCGCGCGGCCTGAATTCATTGCAGCGCCAAGTTGCCTGAGAATGCCTTCCTTGACGACCAGGTTGCCGAACACCTGCGCCAGGTGTTCTTTCGTAACTTCCATATCCGCAATCGACTGCTCGCGTATCTGCTTGATATAGGCATCCAGGCTAACGGGCGCCGGGCCTACATACTGGCTTTTACGCAGGTAATCTTCGCCGCGTTCACGGCCCAGCTCGGACAAATTATAGGAAATGGCAGTTTCGGTCTCGCCGTTACGCATGACCTCGCACATGTATTCAGTACGTAAAAAAGACAGCACCGGTTCCAGCACTGCCATCGAAAGCTTGGTAGATTTAATGAGATCCTGCAGGCGCATCTGGCCGCGCAGGAATAAGGTCTTTGTGACGAGTTCAACAAGAAATTGGAAACCAAGCCCCGTTTCCTCTATGCTATGGGGAGCCGCAGGCAGCTGCACATGGCGCCGCTCTACGCCGGGCCTGGCGTTACGCTCTGAAAACAGGCTATTTATTTTCGCTTCGCTCATCATGGTTTTTTCAATCTTGGTTGTTTTTTTATACCTTGATTTCAGTGGATAGCAACCGGGGTAACGCTCACAATCCCGCTAATCGCCAGCTATCCTTTTTAAATGATGAATCATTGCAGCTCAAATTCGTTTTTAAGTCACATTTACTTACATACGCTGCCAAACCAGGTAACCCAAAGTACCTGTCGTAATCGCTACCGCATACGGTAACTGCCCTACCGATAGCGGCATGTCGTTCATGAGCGGCGGCCTCCCTGCACTCATTCTCAACAGGCCGCCAAACAGCATTTCCCTGAGATTCAGCAGCAGATTCAGGAACTGCCTGGACCATAATGCCGCAATCAGTGCAATCACACCGCCGACAACCAGGGTTGCAATCAAGGCGCCTATCAAATCCCCAGCCCCCAGAAATGCGCCCACCATACCCATCAGCTTCACATCGCCGGCACCTATCGCACGCAGCAGGTAAATCGGCAGAAGCACGGCCAGCCCAAGCGCCAGCCCTTTCAGCGCGGACAGCCAGCCTAACCCGCCCGGCAATAATCCATTCAGCGCCAACCCAAGCACGACACCGGCCAGAACCAACCTGTTCGGGATGCGATGACTGCGTATATCTTCCCGCGTGGCCAGCAGCAGCAGCACGCTCAATATCATTAACGCCAGCAATCCTGTTAATTCCGTGGTCATTTCATACGCTCAAACAGTCTTTGAAACTTATCGACGCTTAACTGCAAGTAATAATAGCTGTCGTTCCCAATGCCTCAGCTACACTCTTAAATCTTCCGCATACGCGGTCACCCAATACATCCACTGAAGCAATGATCACCAGCGCAATCAGCGAAGCGAGCATCACATACTCAATAGAAGTCACACCTTCTTCGTCCAGCCACCAGCTTTTAACCATTTCACATAAGCGATCCATCGTCATCCCTTTTGTTTTTCCGGCAGCCAGGCCTCGCTGAAATAGCGGGCGGGCAGCTATCAATTCATGCAGTACTGCACGACGTTCTCTTTAAATCTGTTTTTGGTGGCGATATAGCCCAATCCATACCGCCACCAAAATACCTTGCAGTTCAGGACTCAGGAAATTGCGTTTGCAACCTTGTTGAAAGTTAAATTAACATCCTGGCCAACCAGTGAAACTGCACCGATAATCACCACCGCAATCAAGGATGCAATCAATGCATATTCAATAGCGGTAACGCCTTCTTCATCGCGGATAAAACGCTGGATACCTGCATATAGTTTTTTCATCATTAATCTCCTCTTATTAAAAAAACACTTATTGCTACGAAACTGCATGACACGAATTAATCAGTTACCCATTCCATTATGGTTTTAAAACCGCAATTGAGTCAGGGGCCTTATCACAACACAGCTACAATCTACCGCAGTCACGATTTAACTCATATACGTGCTAACCCCTATTATGAAAGCGGTATCCATTCGAACCGGCAGAACGATGGAAAAAGCTGCTCATTCACGTCACTTGAATTGATAAACCAGCCTCTGGAGGTATGCAGGAAATGATTGACCCTGGGTAGTTAGCGGTGGAAGCACGGCGCAGCATCGGGAACTGCGCCGGCCGGGGGTGACGAAAGCTTATCTAGTATTTTTCTGCTGGATCCGGTACGCAATTGCGTCCAGTTTTGCGTCGATCCCAGGATAGTAACTGTCCGGCAGTATCAAGGCCGTGCCGGTTTCGGAACCAAGACGGAGTTTGCGTAACTCTTTTTCCATGGCATCCAGCTCAGGCATGGCTTCAGGTGCCGCAAGCTGCCTGAGCAGTTCGATCCGGATCAGCTGCCTGTTGCGCTGCATCAGTATGTAAGTACTTGCTTGCTTCAGGGTTTGCAGCGCTTTGGCAGCATGCCCTTCTGCCAGCTGCAAGCGCGACAGCGTAATGATTGCATCAACGTGATAAGGGTTGGCCTGCAGGCTCTGGTTCAGAACCTGATGCGCCCTTGCATAAGCAAAACCGTCATCGAAAGCCGCATGGTGCCCGATCAGGACCCGGGCCTCGCGCACGCCGATTTCTGCGTCATTTGCGTTAAGCGCACGCACTGCATCGAACCGCTGCAATGTCTGCTCAAGCAATCTGCGGTAAAAATCCATGCCCACCCTGCGTATCAATGCGTCATCGGCAAGCGCCTGTTCCGCAGTCTGCAGTATGGTTTCCTGTGCAACCCTTTCCTGCGGCTGGATCATGGCGATGATCCCGGCCAGTTTATAAGCGCTGAATTGCTGGGAAACCAGGTTCTCCGGCGACACATTACGCTGCCTGTTGATTGACCAGCCAACGATATGCGCGCCATACGGCAGCAGGATCAGCACCACGATGAAACCGGCGCATAAATACTTGAGCAAAGGGCTGAGCATTTTGATGTGACCAACATGCAGCACTGCGGCTTTCTCCGTTAATTGCGCTGCACGCGCCAGGTAAAGGCCGGCGAGTATATTCATGAAGGCCAGGTAAAAAATGAAATTGACAAACGCATGCACGAATAGCGCCATCACACCCAAGAGTAAGGCGGCGCTTTCAAAGCCTGCCGAGGCTGCCGCCTGGCGCAAGCTGCGCTTGAGTTGAACACACACGCCATACAACAGACCTAGCTGCAGCAATAAGGCAGGCAATCCGCCTTCGATAGCCAGCTGCAGGTAATCATTATGGGCAAAGAAACCGGCCGTGCTATTTTCCAGCGGCACCCGGTATGCCGGATAATAATGGACAAAGGTACCCCAGCCACTGCCGATGACAGGATGCGCCAGCAGCATTTTCAGGCCTGACTGCCATAACAGCAGCCGTGCAGCGGCTGACGGGTCATGATCCAGGCGGAAGGTACGGTCTGCAATGCTCACGTTCAACAGCACGGTGCTGCACAGGTACGCTGCAATCGTCAGCAGCACAAGGAACAGGATACGCTTTCTGGCCACGTCATTACGATAAGCCGCCCACAGGAAAACCGGCAGCAGCAATAGCCAGGCAGCGATGCCGCCGCGCGAAGTGGTCGCAAAAAGCGCGGTGCTGATGATCAGCAGGCCGGCACCTGTCACCAGGCACTTGAACCGATAGCGGCGGCTTTCAGCAGTGAGCAGCACAAATGCCGCAGGGAACCACAGCAGGTTCATGAATGCCGCAAACACATTACGGTCCTGGAACGGGCCCTGGGCATAGCCATATCCGGCATGGTGCACCACCTGCCAGATGGCCCATAGCGCAAACCCAACACCCAGCAGGAACAGCAATGCCCGCAGATACCGCCACGTTTCGGCAAAAGCCGCTGTATTGGTGGCAAACAGGTACATGACAGGCAACCCGGCCAGCATCGGCAGCGTCATCAGTGCCGTTTCGGGTACTGCGCTGGCCCAGCCGGCAACGAACAGCCACAGCAGATAAGCCAGCATCAGCGTAGAAAGCCCATAAGCCTGATAAACCTGTCGCGTGAATACAAGCCGACATCCGGCGGCGCCGGCAACCAGCAGGAACATGGCCGTCACTGCACTGCCGGCATACCAGAAACCCGATAGAGTGAGCTCTACCAGAAATAACAGGTAAATGAACTGACGGGAATCCATGGCATTGAATATTCGGGCAGTTAGATCACTTGATCAAAATAAACATGCATAAAGCCTCATGCGGCAACCATTGTTTTACTGCATGCTACCACCGTTGCAACGCTAGCTGAAATCATTCTTCCGGTCAGGCTTTTAAAGCATTAGCCATAGACAAAAAAAAACTTCTCTCTTAGACTTGATAACAGTGATAGCAACCTTATGGTAATTCTGAAGGAATATCAGTTGATCAGCCAATATTCAGACCTGAGTTTCCAGACACTGTTTAATACCGTGTCTAACGCGATGCTGCTGGTTAACGATGCCGGACAGGTTATTCAGGCCAACCCCTCGGCACAACTGCTGTTAGGTTACCCGCTGGAAACCATCATCGGCCTTGAAGTCGAATCACTGATACCGCAACGCTACCGCGAACACCACCGTCACTACCGGCAGGCATTTAACGACAACCGGGAAGAACGTCCTATGGGTACCGGCAACACCCTGACCGTATTGACCCGGGATGGCAGGGAACTGAACGTACACATAGGCCTGAGCCCGCTGCATGGCGAGATAAAAACTTACACCCTGGTCACCCTGCGTATTGTAGACAGGCGGCGTCAGGCCGAGGAAGACTTGAGAATCAGTGAGGAACGGCTGCGCTTCGCAAGGGAAGCCGCCAACCTGGGCGTTTTTGACCTGGATGCCAACTTTAACATCCTGTACTGGGATGACCGCATGCATGAACTGTGGGGACTGGATCCAGGCAGCCCGCTCAATAAGAAGCAGCTCCTTTCAGCGATACACCCGGAAGATATCGCGCTCAGGCAAGCCGCGCTCAAACATGCATCAGACCCCGATGGCAACGGCAGATACCATGCAGAATACCGCGTCACTAATTTCAGGGATGGCAGCGAGCACTGGGTGGCCGCCGTTGGCAGGATGCATTTTCACGATGGGTGCCCGACCCGCCTGGTAGGGGTGGCACGTGACATCACCGAGCAAAGGTCTCTTGAAAAAAAACTGCAGGAACAGCGTGATGAAGCCGAGCAGGTTTTTACACAGCAGGTAGCCGCACAAACCGCCTCAGCCATTGCGCACGAACTCAATCAACCGCTAGCCGCAATTTCCGCCTACAGTGAAGTTGCCCTGCATGCACTGGAAAACAATTCCATTGATACCGAAAAACTGCAGCGCGCGCTTGAAGGCTGCGTGAAACAGGCGCAGCGTGCAGGCAACAGCCTGCACGAGTTGCTGGCTTTCCTGCAAAAAGGTGATCTGATCAAAGACCAGCTGAATATCAATGATGCAGTGAGAGAGGCGCTCAATATCGCAAAAAGCAGCGGCTTTGGAAATTTCCGCAGTACGCTGAACCTGGAAAAAAATATCCAGCCGGTACTGGGCAGCCGGACGCATGTCATCAAGATACTGGTCAATCTGCTGAGGAACGCGGTAGAAGCGATGCAAAGCGCCGGCGTATCCACCGCGGCCATCATCATCAAGGTGCGAACCAATACGGAAACCAATATGGCGCATGTTTCCGTCCAGGACTATGGCCCCGGGGTGGCACCTGATGTTGCAAACCGCATGTTTGAGCCTTTTTTCACCACCAAAACCACCGGTATCGGCCTGGGCCTTGTGATCAGCCGCGCCCTGGCAGAAGCCAACGGCGGCCAGCTATGGGTTGAACCAAGCACCAAACCCGGCACTACGTTTCATTTCACGCTGCCTTTTGCACCGCCGGCCTTCGACGCTTCAATGTAATTTTTCAGGTTCAAGGCCAGGTTCGGGAGCCTGAGCCAAAATCCAGACTCGTTCAAACCCTGTCCCTGCCCCGTACTTTAATCCGCTGTTGATATTTCATATAGTGCGCAACAGGCGCTTAATTGATATTATTGATGCTGATCAACAAAGGCCTGTTCCAATGAACACATATCAGCAGATTCAACCGGATGATTTAGTCGCCATGCTTTCATCCGGCCCGGTATTACTAGTCGATGTACGCAATGATGACGAAGTCGCGCGCGGCATCATCGAAGGTGCGATTCATATCCCCTTAGCCTTGCTTCCGCTCCAGTGTGATGCACTGAACAAAACGGAACCCATCGTATTCTACTGTCATAGCGGCGTGCGCTCGGCGCATGCGGCGGCCTTTGCCATCAGCAAAGGTTATAAAGACGTATACAACCTGTCGGGCGGGGTTTTAAGCTGGGCAAGGGCAGGCTTCCCTTTTGTGCCGAACAGCAGCATGCCTAAGGCTTAACGGGCTGGATATGCAAGGCCGTGAAACTCGGCCGGCTTATTAAACAAAACGGTAAATTACAGGAAAAAGAAATAATGCAGTTTAATAAAGAAGTAGATGCCAGCGGCCTGAATTGCCCGCTGCCGATTTTGCGCTGTAAAAAAGGCTTAAGCGACATGGCGCCGGAACAGGTGCTTAAAATAATCGCGACCGACCCCGGTTCAGTAAAGGATTTCAAGGCATTCTGCGTACAGACCGGGCATGAGCTTCTGCAGCTTGAAGAGCATGATCAGTCATTCACTTTTTATATTAAAAAACGGGCGGCTTGATTCACGCGCCAAAAACCTGCTCCCGGCAGATTCCACAAACCTGAGCAAAAAACCCTGATTCAAAAAAACCTGACTTAAAAAACCTGATTCAAAAAAAGAGGTGCCCAAAGCACCTCTTTTTTCTGGCCGTTATTCAGGCGGTTCTATTTAAGTTTCGATAGCTGCGCCTGGAGTTTTTCCAGGCTTGCCCCAAACTCGGCCACGCGGCCTTTTTCCTGTTCCACCACCGCTGCCGGCGCGCGCGCTACAAAACTCTCATTGCCCAGTTTTGCATTGGCCTTGCTGATTTCGTTTTCCAAACGCGCAATCTCTTTGCCCAAACGCTCTTTTTCAGCCGCCACGTCAATTTCAACTTTGAGCATGAGTTTAAAGTCATCCACCAGCATCACCGGCGCATCGGCTTCAGGCAAGTCAGCCACAATCGCGACATCTTCCAGCTTGGCCAGCGCTTTCAGGTAAGGCGCGTATTTAGCCAGTTTTTCAGCATCACCCGCCGCAATCAGCGGCACACGCGCCGCCGGTGAAATACCCATTTCGCCGCGCAGGCTGCGGCAGGCATCCACAGCCTGCTTGAGCAAGGCCACCCAGGCTTCATCCGCTTCATCAATTTTGCTCGGCTGCGCTTTGGGGTAGGCTTGCAACATGATACTTGCCCCGCTGCGGCCGCTCATCGGGCCTATGGTCTGCCAGATTTCTTCGGTAATGAATGGCATGATTGGGTGCGCCAAACGCAAAATCGTTTCCAGCACACGCAGCAAAGTGCGGCGCGTCGCGCGTTTTTCGCCGTCGCTGCCATTCTGGATCTGCACTTTAGCCAGCTCCAGATACCAGTCGCAGTATTCATCCCACACAAATTCATAAATGGATTTGGCTGCCAGGTCAAAACGGTAATCCGCAAACGCACGTTCCACATCGGCTTCAGTGCGCTGCAGAATGCTCACTATCCAGCGGTCTGCCTGACTGAAACTTAAATACCCTTCCGGTTTGGTTTTGCAGTCTTCCAGCCCGTTGTCCTGGCCTTCTGTGTTCATCAGCACAAAGCGCGTGGCGTTCCACAGTTTGTTGCAGAAATTACGGTAACCGTCACAGCGCTGCAGATCAAACTTGATGTCACGTCCCGGTGACGCCAGCGCGGCAAAGGTAAAGCGCAAAGCATCGGTGCCATAAGCGGCGATACCTTCCGGAAACTCCTTGCGCGTGCGTTTCTCGATCTGCTCAGCCTGTTTCGGATTCATCAGGCCAGTGGTGCGTTTCTTGATTAAATCATTAAGGCCGATGCCGTCGATCAAATCAATCGGATCCAGCACATTACCCTTGGATTTACTCATCTTCTGGCCTTCGGCATCGCGGATCAGCCCATGCACGTACACATGCTTGAACGGGATTTTGCCGGTGATGTGCGTGGTCATCATCACCATACGCGCCACCCAGAAGAAAATGATGTCAAAACCGGTCACCAGCACGCTGGATGGCAGGTATTGCTGCAAGGCCACATTAGCCGCGTCTTTTTCAGGGTCGCCAGTCCAGTCCAGTGTTGAGAACGGCCACAGGGCAGATGAATACCAGGTATCCAGCACATCGTTGTCGCGGGTTAAATTGCCGGTGTAGCCGTCTTTAGCCGCCAGTGCTTTGGCTTCTGTCTCATCTTTGGCTACATATATCTTACCATCGTCTGAATACCAGGCCGGAATCTGGTGCCCCCACCATAACTGGCGTGAAATACACCAGTCCTGAATATTATTCAGCCATTGGTTGTAAGTGTTGACCCAGTTCTCCGGGTAAAACTTGATTTCGCCTGAAGTCACCACATCCAGCGCTTTTTGCGTGATGGATTTACCATCAGCAGCCGGTTTGCTCATCGCCACGAACCACTGGTCGGTGAGCATAGGCTCAATCACCACGCCGGTGCGGTCGCCGCGCGGCACTTTGAGTTTATGTTTATCCACTTTAACCAGATAGCCCTGCGCTTCAAGGTCAGCCACCACTTGCTTGCGTGCCGCAAAACGCTCCAGCCCCTGGTACTGCTTGGGCGCAGCTTCATTCACAAAACCTTGCAGGTTTAAAATACCTATCATCGGCAGCTTGTGGCGCTGACCTACGGCATAGTCATTAAAATCATGCGCCGGGGTGACTTTCACCACGCCGGTGCCAAACTCTTTATCTACATAATCATCGGCAATAATCGGGATTTCACGGTCGCACAAAGGCAGCTTCACGTTCTGGCCGATGAGATGTTTGTAACGCTCGTCTTCCGGGTGCACCATTACCGCCACGTCGCCGAGCATGGTTTCCGGACGGGTCGTCGCTACGGTTAAATTACCTGCGCCATTCGCCAAAGGATAATTGATGTGCCACATCGAGCCATCTTCTTCTTCCTGCACCACTTCCAGGTCTGAAACGGCCGTGCCCAGCTTCACATCCCAGTTCACCAGACGCTTGCCGCGGTAGATCAGGCCTTCGTTATACAGGCGCACAAAAGTCTCGGTTACGGTTTTGTTGAGGCCTTCATCCATGGTGAAGCGCTCGCGCGACCAGTCGGGCGAGGTGCCTAAACGGCGCATCTGCTTAGTGATGGTGCCGCCTGAATATTCTTTCCACTCCCAGACTTTTTCCAGGAACTTCTCGCGACCCAGGTCATGGCGCGACACGCCTTGCGCATCCAGCTGGCGCTCGACTACGATCTGCGTGGCGATGCCGGCATGGTCGGTACCCGGCTGCCATAAGGTATTGTCGCCGCGCATGCGGTGATAACGCGTCAAGGCATCCATCAGGGTCTGGTTGAAACCATGGCCCATGTGCAGGGTGCCGGTCACGTTAGGCGGCGGCAGCAGGATACAGAAGTTGTCTTGCTTGGATTGGTCTAAACCAGCGGCATAGTAGCCTTGGCCTTCCCAGAACTCGTACCATTTGCTTTCTATGGTTTTGGGATCGAAGGATTTAGCTAACTCTTTAATTTCGGACATTTTTTGAGAGGGATATTCAGTTGTAATTGACCGTTATTTTAACACAGGCCGCAGGCAGTTCGTCATTGCGCTGTTGGAGCAGCACATTTACGGTGGGGCGCAAACTTGCGGCACGCCGGTGCCGTTGCCTGCTCAAGCGCCCAGCAATAATGGCCCGGCTTTATCCCAGTAACGGGAAAAACGCTGCAGGCGCTTATCGCTCATTTCCGCATCCACCAATTTATCCACCGGCTGCCATTTGGTCAAGAACGGTGTCAGCGCCTGCTTAACCCTGGCATTGGGCGTGGCCTGCGTAATCAGCTCCCCTACGTTTCTTTGCAGCAGCACGTCATAGGTATCGCCGACCCATACTTCCACATGCATCATCTCGCTCAGGCAGTCCATCACAAACTGCAGCCGATTAAGCGGCCAGTCGCCATGCAGCTGCGGATCAAATACAAAAATCTTGGGGAACGGCTGGTTCAGCACGCTATTGTTTGGCGACAGCATTTCATCATGCACATAAACCGCTACCGCTTTATGCATGGAAGTCGCATTCATCGGCAATAGTTTCAATGGATACCGCTTTGCATCAGCGCTTGCGGGCTGGGTGAATAGCCGTGCCTGCAATGTTTCATAGCTGGCATCAAACGGGCAAACGGCCGTACAGCCGGCACAATATTTCTCGCCGGTATAGCGTGCCAGATTCTCTTTGTTAAAGTAATAAGGTTTGGAACTGAATGTAGACGCGACCCATTGCCAAGATAAATGATTGCTGGCGATGTCACCATCCAGCAAATGTGCTTCGAACCAGTCGGCGGCTTCACGCCAGTCGATTTTAAGATGATGCACGATATAGCTGGCCAGCCACATGCGCGCATGATTGTGAACATAACCGGTACCCAGCAGATCTCCAATAAAAGCATCCATGCACGGCAAACCGGTTTCACCCTGCCTGACGGCGTCTGTTAACCGGGCGTACCCAAGCGCAACTTTAGGCGGCTCCATCTCGCTGTAAATCGCATTGCCGCGCGTAAACCATACCTGACGCCAGTAATCGCGCCAGGCAAGCTGCATCAGGAGGTTTTCCGCAGTCAGCCCGAATTTTCCCTTGATTGCCGCAAAGGTCTCATTCAAAGTCAGGCAGCCGTACCTGAGGTAAGGGGATAGATGCGTGACCGAGCCATTCAGGAAATTACGGTTGCGCCCGTAGGCAAGCGCATCAACGTTATTCAGCTTAGCCAGTGCATTTGAACGCCCGCCCGCCCACTCACCGATAAGATTGTCACCCCTGGCATCCGGGAATGTACGCTTAACGTAATGCAGACGCTCCATGCGATCGCTGGGGATAGTGAGCTTCAGTGCAGGCTTCATGAGTTTTTCTCCTACGTGCTTAATCGCTAGTTTACTATTTTTTATCACCTGAACGGGTAGTGTTTGTTATTCATTTTCTAATATGCGTACCAAAATATAACATGCAATAATGCCTTGTTATGTATAGAATCAACATCGAAATCTTCTGAAAAGGAACGGCATGATAGAAGCAATGTGGGTCTGGGCAGTATTGGGCATAGTACTGCTGGCAGTCGAAATTATGATCACCGGCACTATATATACATTATGGTTCAGCATCTCTGCGCTATGCGTTGCGATCATGCTGTGGCTGTTCCCCGGCACGTCTTACGCCGTCCAGTTCACGGTTTTTGCGGCATTATCCTTAGGCTCACTGGCCATCTGGCGCCGTCATTACAAGAAAACCGACACCAGCTACCGTGTTGGCCAGGCACAGGGTGAAGAAATAGGCCGCGTCGGCACTGTCATTATCGCAACCAGCCCTACTCATAATGGAACGATACGTTTTGCACAAGGCCTGATGGGTAGCCGCGAATGGACCGCTCTATCAGACGAGCCAATTGAAGTAGGCGTCGATGCAACAGTAGTGGCCGTTGAAGGTAATATGCTAAGAATTGCAAAAATAATTAATAATTGAATTAAGGAAATAAAATGACTGAATTTAGCTTTGTACTGATATTTTTGGTAATCGTCGCCATTGTTAAAGGTGTGCGCATCGTGCCGCAAGGCGAAGAATGGGTGGTGGAACGCCTGGGCAAGTTTGCCGGCGTGCTGACCCCCGGGCTGCACGTCATCAACCCGATTTTCACCAAAGTAAGCTACAAGGTCACCACCAAAGACATCATTCTGGATGTGCCGGAACAGGAAGTCATCACCCGCGATAATGCTGTGATTCTGGCCAATGCGGTGGCGTTTATCAAAGTCACGAAAATCGACCGTGCCGTATATGGCATTGAGAACTTCCGCGAAGCGATGCGCAATATGGTGCAGACCAGCCTGCGCTCCATCATCGGCGGCATGGACCTGAACCAGGCGCTGACCTCGCGTGACCGCATCAAGGCTGAGCTGAAATCCGCCATTGCCGACGAAGCGCTGGATTGGGGATTAACAGTTAAGTCTGTTGAAATTCAGGACATCAAGCCATCGCACAACATGCAGGAGGCGATGGAAAGACAGGCCGCTGCCGAACGTGAGCGTGTGGCGGTGGTGACCGAAGCGGAAGGCGCGAAACAATCACTGATCCTGAACGCGGAAGCGCGCCTGGAAGCGGCACGTAAAGATGCCGAAGCGCAGATGGTGGCTGCAAAAGCCTCAGCCGAATCCATTAAGTTCATCACTGAAGCCGTCAAGGAAAACAACTCATCTGCCATGTTCCTGCTTGGTGACCGCTACATCAACGCCTTGCAAAGCATGTCAGCTTCTGAAAACAGTAAAATCGTAGTGATGCCGGGTGATCTGGTGGGTGCGGTCAAGTCCTTGGTTGGCGGCAAGTAACTCCATTTCATTTTCTTCCCCCTCTCAGGGGGAAGGTTAGGATGGGGGTGTGAAACTTATCCAACCATGTTAAGAGTTTCTCCAAATATAAAAACCAATTCACGCAAATTACGCAATGCACTAACCGAAGCTAAAACGCATTTATGGCAACATTTGAGAGCACGTCAAGTATGTGGTAAAAAATTCAGGCGGCAACATCCTATCGGAAACTACATACTGGACTTTGCGTGCGTTGAAATTAAATTAGCAATCGAAGTTGATGGTGGGCAACATAGTGAAATGCAAATCGAAGATAATTTTCGTAGTGCATGGCTTGAAACGCAAGGTTGGAAAGTATTACGTTTTTGGAATAACGAAGTACTACAGAATGTTGAGGGAGTTCTTGAAGTCATTTATGGCGCAGTCACAAATAGATGAGCTGAAAACGATTTCACCCCCACCCCAACCCTCCCCCTTATATGGGGAGGGAGCGTTAGAAAGCGCATACGACGCAAGCCGGGTCTTTACTCAGTCTGATTGTGCGCCACTCCATGGCAAGTGCGTCCAGCAGTAGCAGTCGCCCCTGCAGACTCTCGCCGATATCCATCAGTAATTTCAAGGCTTCTGCTGCCTGGCAGGTACCTATCATACCCACCAGCGGTGCAAACACGCCATTGGTCGCGCAGCGCAGCTCGGTATCCTCTCCGTTATCAGGAAACAGGCAGTGATAGCATGGGCTCAGGATCGAGCGCATATCGTACACCGTGACCTGCCCTTCAAAACCGATGGCTGCGCCTGAAACCAGCGGCTTTTTCAGGTCCACACACAGCTTATTCAAGGTATAGCGCGTAGCAAAGTTATCGCTGCAATCCAGTACCACATCCGCCGCTGCGATCAGCCTTGCGAAATCGGCTTCAGTAGATTTCTCACAGACCGTATTAACCTGTGTTTCCGGGTTGATTTGCAACAGCGTTTTTTGCGCTGAAATCGCTTTGTTAATGCCGACCGCAGCAGTGGTATGCACAATCTGGCGCTGCAGATTGGTTAAGTCCACGACATCAAAATCACAGATCGTGATCGTACCCACGCCAGCAGCGGCAAGGTACAACGCAGCGGGGGATCCTAACCCACCGGCGCCGACCACCAGGGCATGGCTGTTGACGAGCTTATCCTGCCCTTCATAACCTATCTGCGGCAAGAGGATGTGGCGACTGTATCGGAGGAGTTGGTTATCGTTCATAAAAACTAAGGTAATTGTCCTGCGGAAACCATGCGGTTCATAAGAATATTAACGGATATCCAGTTAACGCTATCATCAAATTCGTTAGCCGAACCTTGCGGTGTGGGGGTGTGGCTTATAAAAATGTTATTTGAATTAGCATTTTCCACCTCATCAGCCCCTGCCGGTGCCGGCATCTGGTTATCGGGCGAAGCCTGCACGGTATTGATCCCGCCAAAACCATTGGGCCCATGGGAAGCAACCACGGCTACGACGTTACTGGCAAGCGTGCCGGTATCACTCTTCACAGTGATATTCCCAATATTTGTAAGTTCGAAAAAATTTAGATTATCAGTGAATTTTGTACTCACCCGGTATCTGATATAGCGGCCCCATGCATCCTGTCCCCGCACGCCCAAAAGCTGCCAGGGCAGCACCCCTTCCAGCACTGCGCATTCATCAGTGGCAACGTTGCGGACGCCTTCTGCTCCAGAGGGTATCGCATTAACATCCGGGCATGGCAGGAACTTATTAACCAGGGCGTAGCCGAGCAGGGCTTCTTTCGCTTCTTCCAATATGGCTTCCGTTTCCTGGGTTCGCCGCAGTTCGACCTGCGTACTCAACGGGCTTAACAAGCCGGCGATCAGCAATCCAAAAATCACCAGAACCATCGCCAGCTCTACCAGGGTAAACCCTGGCTGCTTCCGGCTGTATTTATTTGTTTTCATGGTGATGGCCTGTTTTCATCGTTATGGCGCTGAACAAATCACGACATTCGCATTGGCATCACACGAATAGCTGCCAAACGCATCTGCCAGCGTGACTTTAATATGTGTAGCCGTTATATATTGATAAGTTGTCATTGCAAACCATCCGTTATTCGCGAGCCATGTCCCTAGCGTGGGGTAGCTTAACCCTATTGCATCATCATTATATGGCACAAATCCTGTCGCAAGCGTGCAGTCCGCATTGCCATCCACGGTCTTTGCCGGGCATGGATACTCATTATGCGGCGTGCCTGTTGAAGGGTGATAATATCCGACCAGGCCGCCTGCCACACCTGCATCACCCACGATTTCCCGCACGATGCGCTTTTTTAGCGCAGGGTAAAATTCCTTGGCAGTGATATACAGCAACTGATCGTTAAAATCATCGCCTGCCTTACCCAGCTTGAATGTGTAATGATCCCCGGCTACATTCCCCGTGGCGTTATTCACGGCGCCCCTGGTATCCAGGTAGTTGCCAGCTAAAAAATCGCCCGGGCAATAACCGTCCGCTTCCCCGCTCCGGATCTGGCCTTTGACCGGACTATTGGGCGCGATAATCACCGCAATGACCGGGTTCACATTTCCCAATGGGGCTTCATTGTCATTCACCAGGGTGATCGTACCGGGCGTATTGCTATTGATTGGGTTCAGCTTGCGGTTGGCAACCGCCATCTGGTTGCGGAACACGGGAGACAATGCATACCAAAGGCACTCACCGTAGCTATCTTTCAACATCGGAGCCCCTAGCTGCTTCGATGGCAGCCGCCCGATAAATGCTTTACAGTTATTGCTGCCGTTAGTATTGGCGCTACCATCACTATATTTTTCAGTTTCATAATCAGTGCAAGGCAGCGTACCGGGCTTGGTATCACTTGTTAACGCATAGCCGATCAGCGCAGCTTTGGCTTCAGCCAATGCCGCGGCAGTTGTTTTATCACGCTCGACTCTTACAGTGCTGCCATTCACCCCTGACAGCATTGCCGCTGCTGCAATCAGCAGAAGAACCAGCATCAGCATAATTAATATACTGCCCTGCTGAAAAGAAAAGCTGGTGCACCAACGCTTAATCACCGGCTGTTCCCGTCGCCTGCAGATTGAGCTGCTTTTCTTTCTCCAGCAGCCTAAGCTCACGGATGCGGTTAGTATCAGGCTCGTACACCTGCCCGGCCTTCAGCTGCAGGCGCTTGCCGGTTGCCGGCACCCTCACGTCCAGGCTCTCCGAGCCTTGTCTGCCCGCGCCGTGCCTGGCTGCACTTCTCTGCTGGTTCAGGCGGCCGATCTCTACATTATCCTGGGTGGTATTTTCCTGCACCGGTTTATTATTCACCCATAGCGTCGTTGCCCCGTCGCTGCGCTTTACATAACCCTGCATCGTGATCGGATCCGGCAGTTCGTTAAGCTCGGGCTCCGGTGATGTATCCTGCCGCGGGCTCACCACAATGAGCTTCTGATTCTGCCGCAGGGTATCCAGTTTTTTACGCTCTGCTGCACTGCTGAACAGGCGGCCAAAGCCATCATCCGGCGCGGCCTGTGCAGGCATGAGGCCCGCCAGTGAAACCAGCAGAAAAATAGATAATCCAGACAATTTATTCATCTCGTTAGCTGCCTATTCAAGGTGCCGGGCTTACATAAGCAGAAGCAGGCTCGCGCAACGTGAGCCAATCAAGCTCACACTGTGCATGCAGGTTCGCAATGAGCTGGTTGCCTAATGGCCGGCCCGCATTAATCCTGGTTATTTCGCAGTCGCGCAGTATAAACGGGGCCGCATGCCTGCTGTTCAAGCCTTCCGTTAACTGCAGCAGGTCGCCTTCGTGCAGCATATCCAGCTCCAGTTTCATGACCGAGCGATTCAATGTGAACCCGCCCAGGTTTGCGGCAAATGCCGGCGTATATTTCTCCTGCGGGCTGATACCGTACTTAATACCAAAAAGTTTCTGGGTTTTGTGCTGTTCGCGCAAGTGTTCTACCCACGCTATGCGTTGCTCCTCCCCCACAAAACCTTTGCTGATAAGCATCTGGTACTTGGGCAAATACTCGGCGATCATTTCTTTTTCTGCACCGGATAACTGATAGCGCTGACGAGCCGCATTCAGCAGGCCTTGCTGGTTCTGCAGCGCGAGTGCCTGGCTCTG